>Ga0105100_10000277_pt1 | contig 30177 bp, 29 predicted proteins | sample PPLLak12cMay2015_2_FD_87033 | JGI IMG/M metagenome (GOLD analysis project Ga0105100, IMG submission 87033) | Freshwater sediment microbial communities from Prairie Pothole Lake near Jamestown, North Dakota, USA - PPLs Lake P8 Core (1) Depth... | ecosystem: Environmental > Aquatic > Freshwater >... | reverse complement strand
GTGAAGAGGTTGGCTCGGTCGAGCCTCTCCAGCATTGCTTTGCCACCCTCATGACCGGTCACCGCGTCACAGAGCTCTCCGCTCAGCCGGCCCAAGATCGAGGTCTGCAGCAGGAAGCGCTTGACTTCGTCGGGCTGAGCTTCCAGGACCTCCTCGACGAGGTAGTCGACGATATATCGGTCACTACCGGCGAACCCATCGATGAACCCGGAGACGTCCTCGCGACCCTGCATCGAGAGCGCTGCTAGCTGCAGTGCCGCTATCCAGCCTTCGGTGCGCTCCTCGAGCACCGCAAGCTCACTTCCGGTCAGCTCGAGACCTGTCTCGTGGATATATGCGGTGGCTTCGTCCAACGTGAAACGCAGATCCGCGTCGCGTATCTCCACAACCTCCCGCCGTCCCCGCAGACGCGCCAGTGGGAGAGGGGGGTCCGAACGAGTGGCGATCACGAGGGCGACCTGCTCCGGCAAGTGCTCCAGGAAGAACACCATTCCGGCCTGAACCTCCGGGGAGTGGATGACGTGGTAATCGTCCAAAACCAGCGTCACTCTTTCGGACATGCCGCTCAGATCGTTGATCAGCGATGTGAGGGCGGCTTCGGGGGCTATCAGCTGGTCTTCATCTAAGAGAGCGAGAGCGCCTTTCCCCACCTCTGGAGCTCTTCTCTGGAGGGCGGCGATTACGTATCCCCAGAAGGTTGTCGGCTCATTGTCAGTTGCGTCCAAGGACAGCCAAGCCACCGAGTCGTGGACCTGGGCCGAAGTCGAAGCCCATTCGGCGAGAAGGGTTGTCTTTCCCGACCCTGCCGGGGCCGAGATCAAGGTCAGCCTGGCTTGTAGCCCGAGCCGCAGTCGTTCAACCAGTCGTGTACGTACGACCAGCTCTGGCCTGACACTGGGAATATGCAGCTTTGTTTCAAGCAGTGCAGCCGCCACGTCAGTCCCGCATCACGAACGGGTGGCGATGAGCGTCACCGGATCCCCTTCACGACGATTCACCTGATGCCAGATCGACAAGTACTTCATCTCTCACCCGAACCCTGCAAAGGGTGCCCGCTGCTCCTCCTGGCGTCAGCAACGCCAGAGGTCGACAGGATCTCGACGTAGTTGGGGTTGCCAGCCCTCTGCAATCTCGGAGGAATCCTATTCGTGACGTCGTCGATTCATACATAGGAGTGTGTCGCGGGTGAGCGCCGCCGAGCCAGCCTACTGCGTCAACAAATGTTGACGCAGTAGGTTCTTCGTGGCTATCGTGGTGTTGTGGACATCGAGGCGAGTGCACGCAAACACGGTGTCCCGGACGAAGACATGATTCACGCACTGCGACATCATTGGCGAGCTTTCGAAACCGACGATCCAGAGGTGACCATGTTCATCGGACCATCTCGCACAGGAGAGCCTCTAGAGGTTGGTGTTGTCTCCGACGAGGATGGGACGGCAGTCATCCACGCCATGGACGCTCGCCGGAAGTTCTTGGAGGTCTGGTGGACCAAGTGAGCAAGTCGAGGGCGGAACGGGCCAAGGCGCTGGAGGAGTGGGCTGAGCGTGTCGAATCCTCGGATCTGGAGGAGGCTGACACCAAGGCTCTCCGCACCATCGCTGAGTTGGCGGAGCGACGCGAGGTAGTTGAAGAGGAGCTGACTGAGGCGGTGCGTTCGGCGCGTCAGGCTCACCGCAGTTGGTCGGAGATCGGGACGATGCTCGGTGTCTCGAAGCAGGCAGCGCAGCGAAAGTACGGGTCGAAGGTCAACGCGTAGACATAAATCCGGGCCGATGACGGCTCCCCGTGGCACCGATCACCCGTTGCTGGGACCCGGCAGGGCCCTGGCTAAAGAAGCGCGGTTCTCACCCCGTCTCACGCCGTCTCACCACGCTCGCCCCACAGCAGCTCCACACAGCGCGCAGCTGACGCCAAAACCCCTGGTCAGAGCTTCTTGACCACATCTTTCGCAACGAGGGGGTCACGGGTTCAAATCCCGTCAGCTCCACTAAACGCCCTGGTCAGAGCGATTTCGACGACCCTCGAACTTCGCCGCTTGTAGGGCCTCTTCATCGGTGGCTCCACGAGCGGCCCACAGGATTCGCGCCGTGAAGCACCTCTCAGTAGACGAGATGCTCCGAGAGATCCGAACATCTTCTCATCAAGTCTCACGTCTGGATCTGAAACAGCCCACGTGATTGGCGCCAGGGCCGACGTTGGCAGGCCTGGCTTGATCAGGATGACAGTTGTCACATCGAGATCGTGATCGATCTCACTACCGCTCGCACCGGTCGTTCCGCATGATCGGTGTCGAAGGAGGTAGTAGATGGAACATGTGCTCGAAGTACGAGGTCTCGTTCACCGATACGGTGACCTCACGGCTCTCGCCGGAGTCGATCTGACTGTCAAGGCGGGGGAGTGTGTCGCACTTCTTGGCCCAAATGGGGCCGGTAAGACGACCCTCGTCCGCAATGTGATCGGGTTGATCGAAGGCAACTCCGATCTCATCGAGGTGGCAGGTGGCAACCCTCGTAGCGCCGAAACCCGGCGCAGGCTCGGTGTCGTCCAACAGGCGGTCGGCTTTCCGCGCTCACTCACCGTCGGTGAGATCGTCGGAGGTGCGGCCGCCCGCCGGGGTTGTCCCCCGGAAGCAGCCAAACAAGCCATCGCCGAGATGGGCCTGACCGGCCTGGAGAAACGGCGGGCGGCCAAGCTCTCCGGCGGACAGCAGCAGCGGTTGCAGCTCGCGATGGGGCTGGTGGCGGATCCGGTTCTGCTGGTACTGGACGAGCCCACCGAAGGACTCGATGTGGAGGCACGGCGCCGGTTCTGGAACACGATTCGGCGACGTCTCGACAACGGAGCCGGTGTGCTCATTACTACGCATCTCGTGGACGAGGCGGCCGCGGTCGCCGATCGGGTCGTTGTGGTTGATCGCGGACGAGTAGTCGCGGAAGGGACGCCAGACGAGCTGCGTCGGACGCTCCCCGACCGTCGGATCGAAGTCCGGACGAAGGTACCGGTGAGTGTGATCAGAGCGCTCGACTCGGTGCACTCGGTGGAGCTTCGTGACGGCCGCACCGTGATCGCAGCGACCGACAGTGAGCAGGTCGTCAGCACGCTGCTCGACCTCGACCCCGAGGCAAACGATCTGACCGTGGCGACGGCGAGCCTCGAGGAGGTCCTCGTTGCACTGACCAACCATGAGGAGGTGGCAGCATGAACACGCGGATCTTTCGCACAGAGGTGCGAGACGAGCTCCTGGGAATCGTCAGGGAGCCGACCGCTCTCTTCTTCTCGGTGCTTATGCCAGTGGCATTCTTTGCACTGTTCGCAACGATGTTCGGCGATGAGGGAGACGGCTTCGGCGTTGGGTCGTTGGCCACGTACGGGGCGTTTGGAGTGCTGGCCGTGGTTCTGGTGAACCCGGGTGTCGGCCTCGCTGACGCCAGAGAGCGAGGCTGGCTCCGCGTCAAGCGGGCGGACGGCACGCCGCTTGGCGTGACGCTGTCCGCCAAGGTCACGGCAGCACTGCCGTATGCGATCGTCACCCTGGCAGGGATAACCCTGGTCGCCCGTCTCACCTCTGGACCGCTGGACGTGCTTCAGGTCCTGCGTGTTAGTGGTGTCCTGGTGCTCGGAGCCTTGCCATTCAGCCTGTTCTCCCTGGCTGTTGGGGCGAGGTTCAGCCCCAGCGCCGCAATATCGGTGCTCAACGCGATGCTCATTCCTTCGGTGATTCTGTCAGGCCTCTGGTTTCCGCTCGAGATGCTCCCGACGTGGCTCGGGGAAGTCGCGGTGTACCTCCCGCCCTATCATCTGGCACAACTGGCGCTGGCGCAGGTCGAAGGCGGAGCAGTGTGGGGACACGTCGCCTATCTCGTGGCAACAACGATCGTGGGAGCGATCGCAGCAGCGTTGGCGTACCGTTCCGCGGAAGTGTGAACGACACGACTATCAGACTCGGGAACTCGGAACGCTTCGACACGAGGCGTTCCGGTTTCTCGCGTTGGGCACCCCTGGTCTTCTTCGCATTCATCCTCATCGGACCGATCTTCTCCCCCGACGCCGGTCCCGAGGATTGGGTCTTCGCTGTCGGAGTGGTTGCCGTCGCCCTCCCCACCTTTGTCGTCTCGGAAATACGAGGTTGGGATATCGGGGGAGCAACCGTCCTGATGCTGCTGGCACTGGCGACAGCACCCTTGGACTCGACGGCAATCATGGCGCTGCCCATCTACGCCGCCGCGCTCGTTGCCAGGTCGGCCAGTCAGGAATCGCTCCGACTCAGACTGTCGGTGATCACGATCCTCACACTGACCGGCTTCTTCTTGAGTTCGATCCCCTGGCCGTTTCGGGTCTTCATACTCATCCCGGTGATCATGATCTGGGTCATTGGATCCGCCGTCTTCCATGATGTGTCACGGGACCATCACGCGGTTGCGCTCCAGGCTGAGAACCGCCGAGTCGCTCATCTCGCCACCATCGCCGAGCGGGAACGGATCGCTCGCGACGTCCATGACATCGCAGGCCAGGCCCTCACCGCCATCATCGTGCGAAGCCAACTCGTCCAAAGACTGGCCCCGTCGGACCAGCGTCGCGCCACAGAGGAAGCCGATGAGGTGGAACGCATAGCTCGCGATGCACTCTCTTCGATCAGGAAAAGCGTTGCCGGATGGCATCAGACGTCGCTGGCCGACGAGCTAGCCGTTGCCCGCAAAGCGCTCGCAGCCGCAGGCATCGAGTTGGAGACGCTCGGAGACTTGGAGGTCGATCTGGCACCATCGGTCGAGAACGTTCTGGCGTTGGGACTTCGCGAGGCGGTCACCAATGTTCTGCGCCATGCCAAGGCACGCAAGGTGGAGGTCCGAATCGACAGCCAGGACGGGGGAGTATCACTAACGGTGACTGACGACGGGATCGGACCCACCAAGGGAACCGGCTCGGGAATTCAGGGGATGCGCGAACGTGTGATCGCCGCAGGGGGAACCCTCACGTTCGGACCCGGAGTGACTGGCGGGACAATGCTACGGATCGACATGCCATTCGGTGGAAGTTCTTCATGATCCGCGTCGTCCTCGCCGAAGACCAGGCAATGGTGCGAGGAGCCTTTGCGGGACTCCTCGACCTCGAATCGGACATCGAGGTAGTCGCTGTCGCCGAAGATGGCGAGCAGGGTTTGGCAGCTGTCGCAGAGCATGAGCCGGACATCCTTCTCACCGACATCGAAATGCCAGGAATGACGGGACTCGAGCTGGCTTCTCGTCTCAAGGACCATCCGACGGTCCGAGTCGTAATCGTGACCACCTTCGCCCGAAGTGGCTATCTGCGGCGGGCGCTCGATGCCGGGGTGTCTGGATACGTCCTCAAAGACTCACCCATCGAAGATCTAGCCGACACCCTCAGGCGGGTGGCAGCAGGCAACCGTGTGATCGCCCCGGAGCTCGCAGTGTCCGCATGGGCTGGCAGCGACCCACTCACTGACCGGGAGCGAGAGGTCCTCCGAGAGGTCGGTGAAGGACATCCCAACATCGAAATCGCGCAAAGGCTCCACCTCGCCGAAGGAACCGTGCGCAACTACCTGTCATCTGCCATCGTCAAGCTCGGGGCCAGAAACCGTACCGAGGCGTTCGCCAAGGCCCAGGAAATGGGTTACTTGTAGCGCAGGGCGGGCTCCTGGAACCGTGCGCCCGACCTCGCCGACGCCCTGCCTGTCTGGGGGTCGGCTTGGTCGGCCGATCGCGCGGGATTCAACGGCCGCGCGGTCCGCGTGGTACCTCGGTCCATCAGGTGCTTCGGAGGCGGTAGTCGAGCAGAACGGAGCCGTCGTCGAAACGACGTGTCGTGTTGAGAGCGAGGTCGACCCGCGCTGCGTTGGGGAGGGCAGAGGTGCCTCCACCCACGATCGTTGGGACCAAGCGCAGTAGATACCGGTCGACCAGGCCTGCCCGGATGGCCTCAGCTGCGAGGCCGGGGCCAGCGATGGCCAGGTCGCGTTCGGCGTCGTCTTTCATGGTCTGTACCACGTCGGGGTCGAAGGTCCGCTCCAGTCGAGTCCGCGGTTCGGGCACGGCGTCCAGCGTGGACGAGTAGACGATCTTGTCGGATGCTCGCCACACCTCGGCGAACTCGCGTTCTAGCTCGGACAGGTCGTCGAGTAGGAGTGTGTCCCACACCCTCATCGTCTCATACATGCGACGGCCGTAAAGCGAGGTGCCCACCGATCGTTGGAGGTCGTTGAAGAAGGCATGCACCTCTTCAGATGGATGTCCCCAGTCGAAGTTGCCGTTCTCGTCGGCGATGTAGCCGTCGAGTGATGCGTTGATTGCGTAGATGAGGTTGGCCATGGAATCCTCCGATTCTTCTTACCTATTCAAATATGGACGACCACCCCCGGACGGTCCAATCGCGATTCACCGACCCCACGGTGGGATCGCTACCAGTATCCGGACTCGATTCGAAGCATCCGACCCGGGTGATGGGAGGGGGCTCGTGGGAAGTCAGGACTCACCCCCTTGCGTCTGGTGCATGATCGCCTGGCTTTCGGCGTGGGGGTCGGGGCCCGGATCGATCCCCATGGCCGCCTGGCTGAGTCGGCCGAGATAGTGAGTCCATCCGTGGGTGTGACGGGTGTCTTCCCCGGGAGGAAGATCGCTGTGGATCAGTCGCACCACTGTGCCCCCATCCTTCGCCTCGAAGAAGAACGTCACGGTGCTCGACCCGGGCGGGACGAGCTCCGAGCCCTCCCAACCCCATGTGAAGACGACCCTCTCCGGAGGCTCCACCGCAAGGAAGGAACCCCGGGCGCGGTTGTCGCCGATGTCTACGGCGAAACGGCCACCGTTTTGGGCTTCGAGGACGGCGTGCCCGCCCATCCACCGCCGCATCAGGCGAGGATCGACGAAGAACTCGAACACCGTCTCGGGCGGCGCTTCGATCATGATCTCGAGGGTGACCGGCTCACTGTTTGCCACGTTTGTGTCGCTCCTCCTTTTCGGACTGGCGTTTGAGCTCCTGCAATCGGCCCAACCAGAACGATTGCAGGTGCTGAATGACGTCGTCGACGGTCTCCGGATTCGTCTGATAGATGCGCGTCCTTCCCTCCCGACGAGGTCGCCGGTTACTCGATCCTCCAGGCCGCAGACATCGACAGCGCGGTGGCACTGCTCGATGGCCATCCCCACCTGCAGATGCCAGGATCGTCGATCGAAGTCCACGAGACGTTGGAGATTGCAGGGATGTAGCCGAGGGCACCTTTTCGGGGAGGGGGCTCGCCTGGTGCGATGGAGAACCGCCGAGCCCTTCAGCCGGCCTCGGGACGTTGCTCCGAACGTAGGACACCTAGCAAGATCCGCAGCAGGAGAAGCGTCGCGAAGACTGCGGTCGCCCAACCCAACAGCTCGAATACTCGGACCTGGATTCCGGCCACCTCGGGCCCGCCCTCGGAGGTGAGAAGCGCCACCGACACTCCTCCGAGACCGATCGTCAGGAGCGTCAGCACCACTCTGTTGAGGAGCCGCTCGAGTGTCCTGACTTCTTCCGGAAAGGCGAACAGCCGAACCCGGCCCGTGAGTTGGCCGTTTTCGGCCAGACGTGCGATGCGGTCGAGATGACGCGGGGCCCGACGTAGAGGTGGCCCCAGCTCTGCCCATTCCTGCATGACGAACTCGCCCACCGAGGAGGGTTGCAAACGCTCCTTTAGCTCGGCGCCTCCGATGTCCGCAACGACCTCGAAGATCGGGTATCGGGGCGAAAGGGTCTCAAGGGTTCCGGCCAGGGTGGCAAGGGCGCGGAACATCGTCGTGGTCGAGGGTGGGAGACGCATTCCCAGCCTGGCGGTGACGCGCAGAAGGTCGGTGAGAGCTTCCGGGCCGGGGAACCCGGGTCCGGTGAGTGAGCTCAGGAACTGGGCCAATTCTCTTTCGACTTCGGTGGGATCGTGCTCGGCCCTGATGGCACCTACGGTCATGAGAGCGTCGTACAGCAGCGCGGGCTGCTCCATTCGCATGGCCAGGAGAGTCTCGAACACAGCAGCTCGCTCGTAGGCGTCGAGCCGACCCGTGATCCCGAAATCGACGAGACCCAACGATCCTTCGTCCAGGACCAGGACGTTCCCGGGATGAGGGTCTCCGTGGAATCTCCGCCCATTCAACATCGCTGAGACCTGCGATCGGCATAGAGCATCCGCGAGACGTCTCCCCTGAGTCGGCTCTCCCGCTACGGCCGCAGATTTGGAGAGCGGGGTCCCGAACAAGCGCTCCATCACCATCATCCTGTCGGTGGTCAACGACTCGACGACGGCGGGGATGCGGATGTGTGGATCATGCGCACAAGCCTTTGCCATCTCGATGGCGTACCTGGCCTCGACTCCGAAGCGGAGCTCGGCGCGGAGGGCGCGAGAGAACTCGGCGGCCAGGTCGGTGACGCCATACGCCTTCCCCCAACTCGTGCGGCGCTCGGCGATATCGGCCAGCCATCTGACGATGGCCAGATCGGTATCCACCTGTTCCTCCAGGCCGGGTCGACGGACCTTGACCACGACTTCGCGTCCGTCGAGAAGACGGGCCCCGTGGGCTTGACCGATGGATGCCGAGCCGAGAGGCTCCCAGGTGATATCGGCGAAGACCTCCTCCACGGGTCTTCCCATCTCCTCGAGGATGATCGCCTTCACCTGCGCCTCAGGTATTGGCGTGACCTCCGCATGAAGGAGGCCGAGCTCCGCCAGTGCCTCAGGGGGGAGCAGGTCTGGCCTGGTCACCAGGAGTTGTCCGAGTTTCACGAACATCCCGCCGGCCTCCTCGAGGGACAACCGGGTACGCCGGGCTATCTCGACCGGGGTCCGAGCCGATACCTCTCCACGCCGCAATCCGAGCAGCGGGGCCACTCCGTGATGTGCGGCGATGCGGGTCACCTGGATGGCCCGGAGCCACATGCGAAACCATCTCTTCAGCGTGCGGAATGGCCGGAACCTCTTCTGAGAGGAGCCACGCTCCGGACTGGCGAACAGCAACTCGAGGAAGACCATCACTGCCATGGTCGCCGGGAGGGCGAGAAGGACCACCAGGAGGTAGAACTCGGTCCTGATCGACTCGAACGCATCGAAGGTGTCGAGGTTGGGCACAAGGAGCGCAGCTGCGCCAATGGTTCCGAGAAGAAGCCCCAGGAGAGCGCTGACGATGGTTCTGCGCCAGGTCAGCTCACGAGCCCCGAGGAGCGATCGTGCCAGCCAGGCGAAGGCGAGCACGATCGCGAGGTTCCGTACGAGGTCAGCCATTGGGCTCGGACCATGGTCTCAGGTCCGGTGCGACTCTTTTGGCATTCACGGGTGAAGCCGTGCTATCGACTGGAATCGGTTGCTCGGAGCGGCTGCGGGCTCCTGGTGGTCGATACCTCAAGGAGGTAGATGGGCGTGCGATCGAGCAGGGCAAGACTCGACCAGACCTCTCAGAACTCCTCGCGGTTGAAGCGCCAGATGCCCACGGCGCCGAAGACGAGGATCTCGACGGTTGTTGCCACCAGTGGGACCACCCGGTCGAACACGGGCAGCTGCTGCATCGCAAACGAGGCGGCAACTTCCCCGAGCAACCATGGAGTAGCCACGACGATCGGCTCCGGGAGCATCCCTTTGAAGAACTGGCCGACCAGGATGAACCCGATTCCGATCCCTGCGATCGGTCCCCGTCCCTTGAAGATGCACCCGAGCGCCAGGGTCAGGGTCACATAGAAGAGCACGTTCAACGCCATCACTGCCGTGCCGAGCGCAAAGGGGCCGAACGGGACGGGCTCAGGCAAGATGAACGACGCCGACACGAGGAACACCGCCGATGGGATGATGATCGTGGTGATGGCGAAGCCCGTGAAATGGGCGATCAGCTTGCTGACCACGAAGGAGGCCCGAGACGCCGGCTTGGACATCACCCATGCCGCGGTGCCCAGTTCCTTCTCACCGACGATGGACCCCTGCAGAGTGAGCACAATCCCTATTCCAACGGCGGTGGCTGCCACGAGGAAAAAGGTCTGGACCGCTTCGTTCACAAGCTCTGCCGGGGTCATCCCCGAGCTGTCGAGCATGATCACGGTGGTAACGCCGTTGAGGAGGACCAGCCAGATCAGGGTCTGGATCCACCACAGTCTTGTGGTCCACCACTGGCCGAACTCCTTGCGCAGCAAGTTGCCCAGCCCGATTCGCCACCCGGAGCCTCTGACCGGTATCAGATCGACATTGGCCGTGCTTGCTCTCGCCGTCATGACTCTCTTCCCTCCACCAGTTGGAGGAACACGTCCTCCAGGTTGTAGTGCTTGCGCCCGAAGGCGGTGACGATGACGTCGTCGTCCTGGAGGATCGAACGCAGCAGGTGGGCATCCGCTGTCTCCTGATCGGTGACCGTCACCGTGAGGTGATGACCGTCGGCGTTCGTGGTGGTCGCGACGTCGCTCACCCAGGACCGACTGCGGAGTGAGGCGCCGGCCGCCGCGACATCGCCCCGAAGCGCCAACTCATAGGTACAGCCGCCATCGAGAAGCTGAGACGTGCTGGCGTCGGCAACCTTGCGACCGTGGTCGAGTATCACCACATGGTCGCTGACACGTTGCACGTCGTCGAGGATGTGGGTCGAGTAGAAGATCGTCGTGTGCTCCCGCAGCCGCTCCATGACTGCGAGCACGTCCCGCCGCCCCAGTGGGTCGAGTGCCGCCGCCGGCTCATCGAGGACGAGCAGGTCTGGGTGATTCACCTGCGCCTGTGCTATCCCCAGGCGCTGCCGCTCGCCACCGGAGAACCCTTTGGTGGGGCGGTCGGCCTTGTCGGCGAGGCCGACCAACTCGAGGGTCTCGTCGATGCGATCACGTAGGGCCTCCTTCGGCCCCCGAAAGAAGAACCGGGTGGTGAACTCCAGCGTCTCCCGGGCGGTCAGATGCGTGTAGAACCGGGGCTCCTGGGCGAGGAATCCGACACGGGCCCGGATGGCCGTGCTGTCTTCCACGGCGTCGAGGCCGAAAACCGATGCTTTGCCCGATGTCGGGCGGCTCAGACCGAGCAATAGCTTGATGGCGGTGGTCTTGCCGGCTCCGTTCGGACCGAGGAAGCCAACGATCGAGTGATGCGGGACGTTCAGGTCGAGGTCTGTCAGTGCCTCGATGGCACCGAACGTCTTGGTGAGCCCGCTGGTGGTGATGACGTCGGAGCCGTCCCGTTCCCCTCGCATGACGCTCTTCTGGAGAAGGTCGCTGCTGGTCGATGTCGAACCGGTGTCCATCGGCCCATCATGGGCCGGGAGCGAAGCAACGACATCGGGGCCTCACCCTGATCCTGCACCCTTACTTCTCGGGCCCGGGGGCAACACCGTTGTGTACCTTTCGAACCCTTATGGGCCGGGTACATGACCCGATTCTCGGCCGCCAGACCGAGATCGACCTTCTCCGCAACGAGCTGATCGAGGCAGAGGCAGGTCGGCCCCGGTTCGTGGTCGTCTCAGGCGAGGCAGGCATCGGGAAGACGCGTCTTCTCGACGAGCTGGTGGCGATCGCAGACGAGGACGGTTTTCTGACACTGCGGGGGCGGGGCTCCGAATTCGACACCGAGCGCCCGTTTGGACTCTATGCAGACGCTCTCGACGCTTATCTGGCATCCCTCCAGTCGTCGGCGCTCGAGCGCCTCGAGACCGATCGCCTCGGCGCTTTGGCCGCTGTCTTTCCATCCCTGCACAGGCTCGATCAGGCAGTCGAGTACCCGGCCACCGTCAACGAGCGTTTCCGGGCATATCAGGCGGTGCGGGACCTCCTCGAGCGTCTCGCTGCCCGTCGCCCCCTTCTTCTCGTCCTCGACGACATGCATTGGGCTGACGGCGCCTCCCTCGAGTTGACCTCGTATCTGCTGCGGAAACCTCCGCAGGGGGAGGTTCTCGTGGCGATGGCGCTGAGACTCGGGCAGGGGGGCCCGCCAGTGTCGGCGGCGATCGGGCCCTACTACGGGATGCCTCACGTGCAATCTCTCGATCTCAGGCCTCTCGATCTGGAAGCCGTCAAGGAGTTGGTGATCGGTGCCGGGAACATCGATCTCGGCGAGTTGCTTCGCCTGAGCGGTGGCAACCCCTTCTACGCCCTCCAGCTGGCACGTTCCGGTCTCGGGCACGCCGCAGTCGAAGAGCGAGGTCTCGAGGTCCCCGCCCCGGTTGCCACCGCCATCGCCGTCGAGTTGGCCGGACTTTCGCCAATGGAGCTCGGCGTTGCTCAAGCAGCTGCGATCGCCGGTGACCCGTTCGACCTCGACCTCGCGGTAGCTGCGTCCGATCGTCCCGAGGAAGAGGTGCTGGAGGCGATAGACGTCCTGTTGTCCCGGGACCTGATTCGGGAGACCGACTTCCCCAGGAGGTTCCAGTTCCGCCACCCAATCGTTCATCGTGCCGTCTATGGGTCGTGCCCTCCCAGCGTCAAGGTGTCCTGCCACCGACGCGTCGTCGAGGCATTGGGAAGGAGGGGAGCATCGGCTATCGCGCATGCCACACATGTCGAGCAGTCGGCGCGGTATGGCGACAGGAGCGCTGTTGAGATCCTGAGCCAGGCTGCCGAAGAGGCGGCGGCAAACGCGCCGATGAGCTCGGTCCGGTGGCTCATAGCCGCCTTGCGGATACTCCCCGCCGACGCACCCGTGGCGGAGAGAGCCACGCTCCTGACCCACCTGGCAGCTTCCCAGGGTGCCCTGGGCCACTTCACGGATGCCCACGACACCCTCGAGGAGTGCCTGGCCCTGAATGGCGAGACCGACGACGCTCCCGGAGTGGAAACAGTCGTCAGATGCGCGGAAATGGAGCAGCTCCTGGGACGCCACGGCGAGTCGAGAGCGAGACTGGAGAAGGCCTATTCCGGCCTCAGCGACCCGGGGTCGAAGGCAGGTGTGTCATTGCTCATCGCCCTGACCACCGCCAGCCTCTATCTCTCCGACCACGACCGTATGCTCGAATGGGGGGAGCGTGCAGTCGACGCCGCGAAGTCACTGAACGATGCGGCCCTGGTCGCGGCCGCCTCGGCCGCGCACACCATGGGAGCAGCCTTCGCGGGACGAGTCGGATTGGGTCTCGAGCTCTATGAGCGTTGCACTCTGCTGATCGACTCGCTGTCCGATGACATCATCGTTTCTCGACTCGACGCTCTGAGCAACCTCGCGGCAGCCGAGACGTATCTCGATCATCATGTCCAGGGATGCGAGCACGGCGAACGGGCCCTCAGGCTGGCCCGTGCCACCGGCCAGAGTCACCTTCTTCCGATCCTCACTCCGATTCTGGGCACATCGTTGGCCCTTACCGGGCGGATGGAGCGTTCAGCGGAGGTCCTGGACGATGCGATTGAAGCTGCTCGTCTCGTGGGCGATGCTCAAGGGCTGTCGATGAACCTGTTCAATCGAGCATTGGCTGCTTCGATGGCGGGGGATCTAGAAACCGCGCTTCGGACGGGGGCGGAGAGTGTTGAGCTCGCCTCTTCCATCGACAACGGAGTCATAACAGCCTTCGCCGGAGCGATCCACGCCCAGACTCTCCTCGAGGTCGGCGACGCTTCCAACGCCAGAGACCTCCTTCTCGAAAGCGTCGGAGGAGACGAGATCCCGCTTCTCGCCGGGGGGTGGAAGGCTCATTTCTTCGAAGTCCTGACTCGGTGCAATCTTGCTATTGGTGACCTGGAGGGCGCTCGCCTGGCTGCCGAGCGAGTGAAGAGCGAGGCCGCCGAGCATGGTCTCGTGCTGACCAAGTTGATGGCGAACCGGGCCGAGGGCGAGGTCGCCCTCGTGGACGGAGACGCCGACAGAGCCGTCAGGCTGGCCCGATCTGCCGTGGCGGGAGCCGAGGAGATCGGAGCGAGTGCCCATGTAGCTCCGTCACGGGCTCTGCTCGGCCGGGCGCTGATAGCAGCAGGCCGTGTCGAGGAGGCAGCAGCCGAGTTGGAGGAGGCTGCCGGCGAGTTCGATGCGCTCGGGGCCTCCCCGTATCGCCTCCAGGTCGAGTCACAGCTCCGCCAGTTGGGCAGAACGATTCATCGACGCACCAGGCCGGGGGACTCAGGCGCGGTCGGAATAGCCGCATTGACCGGGAGGGAACTCGAGGTGACCGAGCTCGTGCTGGACCGCCGCACCAACCGGGAGATCGCCGAAGAGCTGTTCCTCAGCACGAAGACGGTGGAGACGCATATGCGCAATATCTTCAACAAACTCGGTGTGTCGTCGCGTGTGGAGGTGGCTCGGGCTCTGGTCAAGGCTCGTCAGACGACCTAGGCGATGGGCCCGGGAAGACGGGTCTCGCCCCGATTCAGGGTGACGAATCAGGGTGCCTCCCCGATGTGAGATTCCGGGGGGCGACACATATTCCCTGCATGCCGTGGTTCATGCTCCACCATCGTCATGACCCTGAGGAGTGCCCCTCTGCCTATGCGGCTTGGAAGGGGTTCGAAAGCCCGCTCCGTGGCCAGCAGACGCTGTCATCGTGCCGACTCGGCGGGCACGAGATCTGGTGGGAGGTCGATGCCGCCGACGAGGCTGCCGCCCTCGATCGACTTCCCGAATTCCTCGGGGAGAGAACCGTCGCCATTCGTGTCAACAAGGTGGATATCCCATGATCAGGGATTTCACGAACCGCTACCCGCTGGGTGTCTTCATAGTCCTTGCCTGCGCGCTGTCTTGGTGGCTGGTGCCGGTGGGCGGCTTTCCGCTCGGTTCCGGCCCCTTTCTGGCCGCGGTCATAGTCCTGTGGTCCACGCGGGGTCGGGACGGCCTGGTAGGTCTGCTGCGACAGATGGCCAAATGGCGGGTGGGGTGGAATTGGTACGCCCTCGCCCTCCTCCTGCCGACCGTCGCCGCCGTGGTCGCCGCAGTGGCAACGGTTCAACTGGGGGCGCCGTCTCCCTCGAGCGCCGAAATAGCCGCTTGGACCGAGATTCCGCTGACGTTCCTGCTCATCATGGTGGTTCCAGCCTTCGGACCCTGGGAGGAGCCCGGCTTCCGCGGCTTTGCCCTCTCCAAGACGATGCAGAATTGGTCAGCTCTCGTTGCGGGTCTCATCGTGGGGGTGATCCACGTCTTCTGGCACCTGCCTCTGTTCTTCACCGGTGACATCCCGACGGCCGATGTGATCTACATCCTCGCCGCCAGCGTCGTGTTCGCCTGGCTGGTGACGGGGAGCGGTGGGAGCGTGCTCATGGCGATGTTGATGCACGCCGCCAGCAACGCAGTCTCCGGCGAGTACATCTCGCCGATGTTCTCCGGGAGCGACGCTGACACCCTGGGTTGGATCAGGGCGGGCATCTGGGTCCTGTATGCCGTCGCCGCGGTAGTCGTTGCCGACCGCAGCTTCAGGAGCAACCCCTCGTCTGAGCCGGCGCCGGCTCCGGCGGTCGCAAGATGAGCGAGCCCAACCAACAAGTGCAACGCACTCGATCGAAGGAGGAGACATGACATCGATCACTCCAACCCCCGGAGTGGGATCTCAGACACCTGCGTCGCCTGCTCGTCGACGTGTCTGGCCGTGGGTCTTGCTGGCTTTGGTCGTGGTACTGGGCGGGTTCGCCCTGTTCGCCTGGCTGCTCCCGGTCTCGACCACGACTCAGAACGAGACGTTCGAAGGTGGCGTCGACCAATTGGTGATAGAAGTGGTGGGCGACGTCTCCCTCGTTGCCGGTGACCGCACCCAGTTGACGATCACCAAGGAGTGGGCTCTCACCGGAGAGCCGACGGTGGACGTCGAGTACGCCGGTGGAGTCGGCCGGGTTACGAGCTACTGCGGGGTGTTCCAGTTCAAATGCGTCACCAGCGTCAGCGGGACAGTGGATGCCGGCGCGAACATCGAGGTGGTCACCTCGGCAGGCAACGTCGAAGTGAGCGGCACCACCAACGGCGTGGACCTGACTACGTCCGCAGGCTCGGTGACCGCAGACGACGTCATCGGGTCGGCCCGACTTCGCAGCTCGGCGGGCGCCATCCGCGGGACCATCACCGACGGCGACGTCGACGCCGAGACCTCGGCAGGTTTGATCGACCTCACCGTGCTCGGAGACTTCACCTCGATCTCGGCCATCACCAGTGCCGGGAGTGTGGCTCTGACCGTCACCGATGACGTCTACAACGTGCAGGCCGATAGCTCTGCAGGCTCGGTGAACACCTCGGTGAGAACCGATCCAACCGCAGCACGGGAGATCATCGCCGAGTCCAGTGCGGGGAGCATCACCATCCGACCGGCCGGGTGACCCCGAGCCGTCCGTCGGGTCTACGCGCCGGCGCCGGCCCAGGCAGGTTCAATCATCTCCATGCGCTCGATCCGGAAGGCAGCAGCGACTCCCGCACATCCGTCATGAGCTCGACGAATCGCCCCGGTGCCTCGAACAGGTTCAGATGGCCTACGCCCTCGACGAGCTCGAGGCGCTTGACCGGGGCATCGAGAGCATCGAACCAGCTGCGGACCTGCTCGAGGCTCGTGATCCGATCCACACTGCCGGCGAACAGATGCACCGGGATGCCGAGAGCGGTCACGTCCCGGGCGAAGTCGATCCGGCTCCCCAACTCGGGCCAGATCGCGTCCATCGAGCGCCTCAGGCCCTTGGTGAAACGAAGCTTGGCCCGAAGCGGGTAATCGCGAGCGAACAGAATCGTCATGGTCCAGCGTGTGAGGAATGCCGGGTCGCCCGAAACGCCGCCCAGAGCGCCCAACCAACGCCGTTGCACCTCGACGGACGGGGTCCCACCCCGATAGCAACCCTCATTGGGAGGGCCGATCGCCTCCAGCGCCTCGAGCGCCTTGCTGTTTCCCGATCGCGCCGCCGTGGCCGACGCCCAGTCGTACGACCGGCGCTCCTGCACAGCCCAGTTCACGACCTGTGAAGACCCGACGTAGGCAGCAATCCTGTCCGGGGCGCGTTGGGCCATCATCACCCCGAGGACAGTCCCGAAAGAGTGCCCGGCCAGGACCACCTGCTTCTCGGGTGCCTCGGCGCGCAGAAGATCGACGAGGGCGAGGCCGTCGGCGACGAGTTGGTCGACCGAGAGGTCCTTTGCCATCTCATCACCGCGAAACGACCGTCCTGCGCCGCGCTGGTCCCAGTCGACCACTCGCCAGCTCTCTTCGAGATCCCCCAAGTAATGCCTTCTCGGCCCGTACTCCGCCCCACCCGGCCCGCCATGGAGAAACACCAGAAACGGCCCGGCCCGATCGCCGCGGATCGAAACCCACTGGAGGGCACCGTTGAGCTCGACCTCGTTCCACCCTTCCTTCATTGGGCTGCTCCTGATCGTCGTGTCGCGACGATTGTCAGCCCGAGCCGCGTCGGATGCATAGGGCCGAACGTCCTCGCTGTCCTGGAAGTCAGGGAATCCAGGAGCGAGCCGCCGGCGGCTGAGCGCGCATTCGTTCCGACCCGGAGCATGCACCTGAGCGAACGCCCCGCTGCCACCCGAACGCGCCGCGTCGTTCGCGACTAGAAATGGCCCGCCCGCCCGGCGATCCTGATCTCCGATGCGGCCCAGCGATCGAGGAGAGAAGAGAAATTGAGCCCCACGCCACCGATGGCCAGCGACCTCGACATCGCGCGTGCCGCCAAGCTGAAACCGATAGCCGAGGTCGCCCGGGACCTGGGATTGGAGGAGACCGAGGTCATCCCCTTCGGCACCACCAAGGCCAAGGTCCATCTCGATGCGCTGCGGCGCGTCGCGGCCTTCCCCCTGGGCAAGTATGTGGATGTCACCGCGATCACCCCCACCCCGCTCGGGGAGGGCAAGACGACGACGGTGATCGGTCTGGTCCAGGGACTCGGTGTGCTCGGGCACACCTCGATCGCCTGTATCCGCCAGCCCAGCATGGGCCCTACTTTCGGGATCAAGGGGGGCGCGGCCGGAGGCGGGCATAGCCAGGTCGTACCCATGGACGAGTTCAACCTCCATCTAACCGGGGACATGCACGCCATCTCGGTCGCCCACAACCTGGTCGCCGCCGCCATCGACGCCCGCTGGTACCACGAAGGCCGGCTCACCGACGACGAGCTGACCGGGTTGGGCTTGAAGCGGCTCGCCATCGACCCGAATCGTGTCAGCTGGCGCCGCGTGGTCGATGTCAACGACCGGTCATTGCGCAATGTCGTGATCGGCCTGGGCGGGGCCGCCGACGGCCGCCCGCGGGAGAGCGGGTACGACATCACAGTGGCCAGTGAGTTGATGGCGATTCTCGCCCTTGCCGACGGGGCGGATTACGCCTCGGCTCTACGCAACCTGCGAGAGCGGGTCGGCAGGGTCGTGTTCGGCCTTTCCAAGGACGGCAACCCCATCACCCTCGACGACCTCGGAGTGGGAGGGGCGGTGACGGTGCTGATGAAGGACGCCCTGCATCCCAACCTGATGCAGACCCTGGAAGGCCAGGCCGCGTTCGTCCATGCCGGGCCGTTTGCCAACATCGCCCATGGCAACTCTTCGATCCTGGCCGATCGGCTGGCGCTCCACCTAGGTGACTACGTGGTCACCGAGTCCGGTTTCGGGGCGGACATGGGCATGGAGAAGTTCTTCGACATCAAGTGCCGGGTGTCGGGTCTGCGGCCCGACTGCGTCGTCCTGGTAGCGACCGTGCGCGCCCTAAAGACTCACGGGGGCGGTCCCAAGGTGGTAGCGGGGCGGCCGCTCGACCCTGCCTACACCGAGGAGAACCTGCCACTTCTTCGGGCGGGCATGGCGAATCTCGAAGCTCATCTGGAGACGGTGGCCCGGTTCGGGGTGCCGGTGGTGGTGGCGATCAACCGTTTTCCCACGGACAGCCGGCACGAGCTCGAGCTGGTCAGGCATTCGGCGATGGAGGCCGGGGCGGGGGCCGCGGTGACCACCGACCATCACGCCCACGGTGGCGAGGGGGCCCGGGAACTGGCCATGGCGGTGGTCGAGGCGAGTGAGCAGCCCAGCCGGTTCGACTTCCTCTACCCGCTCGATCGCCCGATCAAGGAGAAGATCGAGACCATCGCAACCAAGGTCTATCGCGCCGCCAACGTGGAGTACTCCTCCCAGGCGGAGAGCCAGATCGCAGACTTCGAGAAGGCAGGGTTCGGATACCTGCCCATCTGCATGGCCAAGACACATCTCTCCATAAGCGACGATCCCGCCATCAAAGGGGCTCCCAAGGATTACACCGTGACGGTCCGGGAGGTGCGCGCCTCGGTCGGGGCGGGATTCATCTACCCGCTGCTGGGCGAGATGAGGACGATGCCGGGGCTGGGGGCGACCCCGGGGTTCATGAAGGTCGATGTCAATGAAGACGGCGAGGTCGTGGGTCTGACCTAGTCGAGATCGGATATCCGGTCGGCCCCCGTGTAGAGCGTGAACCCGCCGTCGCGGAGAAAGCCGATCACGGTCATCCCGAACTCCTCGGCGAGCTCGACGGCGAGGCTGGAGGCGGCGGAGACACCGCAGACCAGGCCGATCCCGGCCACCGCCGATTTCTGTGCGATCTCGAAGGAGACCCGCCCCGAGACGAGCAGTCCGAGCTCACCGATGGGCCAGCGTGTGGAGGCGAGATGGCCGACCAGTTTGTCCACCGCGTTGTGTCTCCCCACGTCCTCCCGAACCGCCAGCAAGGTCCCATCCGGCTCGAAGACGGCAGCAGCATGGAGCCCTCCGGTAGTGAGGAACGCCTTCTGTTCGGCGAGCAGCCGCCCGGGCAGGTCGATCACGAGGTCGCGGGAGACTCTCGGGCCGGGCGGAGGTGCCGAACCGGCAACCCGGATCGCATCGATCGAGGCCTTCCCGCAAACCCCACACGAAGAGGTGGCATAGAAGTTGCGTTGGAACTGGCTCGGGTCGACCGCCACCGATCCGGCGAGTCGCAGGTCCCAGCGCCCGTCACCGAGGAAGTCGACCGACGCCACCTGGGATGGCCCCGACACGATTCCTTCGGTGATGGCGAAGCCGAGTGCCAACTCGGCGTCATGCCCCGGCGTGCGCATGACCACCGCCAGCGGCGTCCCCTCGAGCCTGATCTCCATCGGCTCCTCGACAACCATGTCGTCCTCGACCAAGTCGACGCCGCCCCGAACCCGGATGACGGGTCTTTTCCCAACGGCTTCATTCATCGCCGGAACTGACGACGTATTGCCAACCGAAGCGCCCCTTCACACACAGGTTCCCCAGCGTCACATCGTGGTCGTGGGGTGAGGTCACGTTGACGATCCTCCCATCCTGGGTGTGCAGGTCGAGGTTGCACCCCACTCCGCAGTAGGAGCAGACGGTGCGGGTCACCTCCTGCCGGCTCTCGTCCCAGGTGCCGGCGACCCGCATGTCGAACTCGATCTTCCCGACCAAGGCCCCGGTCGGGCACACGGCGATGCAGTTGCCGCAGTAGACGCATGCCGAGTCGGGCAGTGCCACGTCGAATTCGGTCGAGATCCGGGAGTCGAACCCCCGCCCGGCGACCGCGATCGCGAAGGTGTTCTGATGCTCGACCCCACATGCGTCGACGCACCGGTAGCAGAGAATGCAGCTTGTGTAGTCCCGCACGTAGAGGTCGTCTTCGATCTTCACTGGCTCGGCGACGGTGGCTGCGACCGTGGGATCGACCGGGTGATGATGCCCGGGAAGGCGCGCGTGACTCGGTGATTCCGATCCGAGTAGCCCGAACCGCTCCGGACTGGCCCAGGCATCCGTCATCCAATCATCGAGCTGCTTGCCGGCCCGTCCCAGCTCGGAAGCCGACCCCAACAGCTCCATCACCAGTCTCCTGCTGTGTAGGACGCGATCGGAGCTGGTGCGTATCTGCATCCCCTCTTCGAGCTTCCGGGAGCAGGACGGGACGAGCGTGCGGGAGCCTTCCACCTCGACGACACAGACCCGGCACGCATTGGCTGCGGTCATGGTCGGGCCGTAGCAGAGGGTCGGGATGTCGGCTCCGACCTGCCGGCAGGCGTCGAGCACTGTCGATCCTGCTGCCAGTTCCACGTCGATCTCGTCGACCCGGGCCGAGATGATGGTGACTTCCCTGGCCGGCGCTGTCATGCGATGACCCCGGGGAGTTGGAGGCGGAGGGCGGACTGCACGGCCGAGGCCGCGGTCTGGCCGAGCCCGCAGATCGAGGCGTCCGTCATGACCCTGGCGAGGTCATCGAGCCGTATTCGTTCTTGTTCGCTGCTCCCCAATGGCCTGCCCGCCCCGATGCGCGCGAGAGCCTCCTCCTGGCGCACCGTCCCGATCCGGCAAGGCACGCATTGCCCGCACGATTCGTCCCGGAAGAAGCGTGCGATGCGGTGGAGGACCGGCCCGAAGTCGGTGTGATCGTCGAAGACGACCACCGCACCGGAGCCGAGGCCAGCCTGTACAGCGGCGGCCCCCTCGAAGCTGAGCTCCATGTCCAGCGAGCTTGCATCGACGAAGCTGCCCGCGGCCCCGCCGACCAGAACCGCCCCGATCCTTCCACCCCCGGAGACCTCCCCAGCCAGCGAGATCAGTCGGCGGAGTGTCGTGCCGAACGGAACCTCATAGAGACCGGGCCGGGCAACAGCTCCGGAGATACAGAAGAGCTTCGGCCCTTTCGAGCCCTTGGTCCCGATGCCGGCGAAGACTTCGGCACCCATGTCGAGGACGGCGAGGACCGTTATGAGAGTCTCGATGTTGTTGATCGATGTCGGTTTCCCAAAGACTCCCCGCTCGACGGGAAAAGGGGGCTTCTGCCGTGGCTCGCCACGGTGCCCCTCGATCGAGGCGAACAAGGCCGTTTCCTCCCCACAGATGTACGCGCCGGCGCCCCGCCGCACCTCGATGTCGAAGGAGAACCCTGCCCCGGCGATGTTCCCCCCGAGCAGTCCTTCGCCTCGGGCCTGTGCGACGGCGCCCCGGAGACGACGTTCTGCCACCGGGTACTCACCCCGGACGTAGACGTAGCCCATGGTGGCTCCGGTGGCGTATCCGGCGATCGTCATCGCCTCCACCACTGCGAAGGGGTCGCCCTCCATCAGGATCCGATCCTTGAACGTCCCTGGCTCCGACTCGTCACCATTTGCGATGATGTACTTCTCGTCACCAGGAGCGGCCGCCACCCCGCGCCACTTGAGCCCGATGGGGAAGGCTGCGCCACCCCGTCCCCGCAACTCGGACCTCACCAACTCGTCGATCACGCCATCGCGGCCCATCCCGATGGCCGCTTGCAGGACCTGGTAGCCACCCGCCGCCCGGTAGGCGTCGAGACGGGTCGGGTCTACGACCCCGATCCGGAGGAGGAGTTGGAGTCCAGACCGGTCCTGATGGATGGGCCCCACGGGCAGTTCCTCGAAGATGGGGTCGGCCAGCGTCGCCGCAGCGGCGGGGGCATGGTTCACGTAGCCGCAGCCTGCGGTGTGAGTCAGCGCCGCCGGTGCCCGGTCGCACTGGCCGAGACAGGGGCTCGAGGCCCAGCTGACATCGAGCCCGGAGCCACCCTCCGGTCCCAAGGCCTCCTCCAGCTCGAGCTTCAATTGGTCGGCGCCACGCTGAAGGCAGACGATGTCGTCGCAGAGATGGATCAGGGTCTGCGCCCGTGGCTCGGTGCTCAACAAGGCATAGAAGGTGGCCACCCCGTACGCCTCGGCCGGAGGGACGGTGAGACGCTCCGAGATGTACCCGAGAGCGCCGCGACTGATCGAGCCGACCGCATCCTGAACCGCGTGAAGGGCAGGCAGGAGCAAGTGCCGCTGGGCCCTGGCGGCATGTCCCCCATAGGCGACGTGACCGTCGATCGAGGCGAACGACCCGCCGTCCCATCCCGATGCGGGTTCGCCGAGGAGCTCATCCACCGCTGCCCGCTCGGCGGCGTTCGGTCGATCGAGGAGGGCCCGGATGTCCATCAGGCTTCGACCGGGGCGTCGATCCGGACTGCGGTCGCCTTGAACTCGGCGGTGCCCGACTTGGGATCCCAGGCATCGATGGTCAACTGGTTGACGTCCGTGTCGTCGGGGAAGTGGACCGCCATGAAAGCCAGACCGGGGCGGAGCGAGCGGTCGAAGCGCACCGGCGCGACGATGCTCCCTCTTCGTGATGTGACGCTCACCGGGTCACCCTCGTCGACCCCGAGACGAGCCCCGTCCTCCGGGGAGAGGTCGATGACCCCGTGGATCCGGCGTGGCGAGGAGTAACGCCCGCTCTGTACCCCGGTGTTGTAGGAATCGAGCCGGCGTCCGGTCGTGAGCCGGATCGGGTACTCATCGGTGAGCGTGTCGACCGGTGGCACCCACTCGACCGTGAAGAACGGCGCTTTCGGCCCGGTCTCCTCCTCCCAGAGCCGGCCGTGGAGATACAGGGTCCCGGGATGGTCTTCACTCGGACATGGCCATTGCAGGCCACCCTCCTCCTCGAGTCGCAGGTAGGACATACCGTGATGGAGCGGCGACAAGGCCCGCACCTCGTCCCACGCCTCCTCGGCAGTCGGAGTCGGCCAGTCGTGGCCCATCGCCCTTGCCACCATGCTCAGCAGCTCGATGTCATCACGTGCCTCCCCGGGCGGCTCGATCGCTTTGCGCACCCGCTGCACCCGCCGCTCGCTGGAGGTGAAGGTGCCCTCTGTTTCACCCCAGCCGGCGGCAGGAAGGACAACGTCGGCTATCTCCGCAGTTGCGGTGAGGAACAGGTCCTGAACGACCATGAAGTCGAGGCCCATCAGCCTGCGTTCCATCTGCTTGGCATCGGCTTCGGATTGCAGGGGGTTCTCGCCGATCACGTAGAGGGCGCGGAGATTTCCCTCGTCCATCGCCTCGTGCATCAAGCTGATGTGCTTTCCGGGAGTCTCCGGGATCGATGCCCCCCACACCCGTTCGAACTTCGCCCGCAGCTCGGTGTTGGCGACGTCCTGGAACCCGGGCAGCTTGTTGGGAAGGGCACCCATGTCCCCGCCGCCCTGGACGTTGTTCTGGCCGCGGACCGGGACCAGGCCCGAGCCATAGCGGCCGACATGCCCGGTGAGGAGGGCCAGGTTGATCAGGGCGAGGACGTTGTCCGTGGCGTTGTGATGCTCGGTGATCCCGAGGGTCCAGCACAGCTGCGCGGTCCTCGCCGTGCCGTACTCATGGGCGAGTTGCCGGATGGCAGCTGCCGGAACGCCGGTGATCGCCTCTCCACGGTCCAGGGTGTATGGATCGACGGAGTCGGCGTAGGCGTCGAAACCCTCGGTGGCGTGCTCGATGAACTCCCGGTGGTGGAGCCCGGAATGGATTATCTCGCGGGCCACAGAGTTGGCCAGGGCGATGTCGGAGCCGACGTCGATCCCGAGCCAGACGTCCGCCCACTGAGAAGAGCTGGTGCGGCGCGGATCGACCGCGAACATCCGCGCACCTTTGTTGATGCCTTTGAGGACGTGATGGAAGAAGATCGGGTGAGCTTCGCGCGCGTTCGAGCCCCACATGATGATGAGGTCCGTCTCCTCCATCTCCTTATAGGAACTGGTGCCGCCACCTGCCCCGAACACTGCCGCCAGACCGGCGACGGACGGAGCGTGTCAAGTGCGGTTGCAGCTATCGATGTTGTTGCTCCCCATGACCACCCGGGAGAACTTCTGTGCCATGTAGTTCATCTCGTTGGTCCCCTTCGAACAGCTGAACAGCCCGAAGGAATCCCCGCGGTGGCCTGCCAGGCCCGTGGCAACCCGCTCGATCGCCTCTGGCATCGAGACGGGGCGCAACACCCCGCCGTCGCGGACCAAGGGCTGGGTGAGCCGTGCGTAGCTTCTCTTCACAATCACCTCCTTTCGAGCTTCGGAGGCGAGGGTACCGAACCTCCCAATCGCGGTAACGCCACTCACGATCTAGCGATCACGCGCCGATAACCTGATCGCCATGATCCGCCGTCTCGCCGTTGTCCTCGCGCTCGCCCTACTCGTCGCGGCGTGCAATCGCGCTTCGGTCGAGACCACGACCACCCTGGCCGGTGGGTCGACCTCCACCGCCGCCGAAGCGACCACCTCCACATCGGTCGGGTCGACGACGACCACGACCACACTTCCCGAGCCGACCTGGGACGAGTTGCCCGGGATCGAGGCGCTGCCTCAGGAGGTGCAGGACCAGCTCCTGGAACTGGTGCGCACCACCGAGGAGGTCAGAGGGCTTCGATTCGTCGAGGCACCGATCATCACGGTGGTCAGCGAACCGGAGCTGGAGGAGAGGGTGCGGGCGCAGATCACCGAGGAGTCCGACGACTTCCCGGCCGACGAGGCGCTGTACCAGCTGCTCGGGCTGCTGGGTGAGGATGTCGACCTCGAGGCACTGTTGACCGATCTCTACGGTGAGCAGGTGGCCGGCTACTACGACGGGGAGACCGGGGAGCTGGTGGTCCCGATGCGGGAGGAAGGATTCAGTGTGGTGCAGCGATCCACGATGATCCACGAGCTGGCCCACTCCCTGACCGATCAGCATCTGCACTTTCACGAGACCTGGACGGCGATGTTCGACGAGGAGCGTCTTGACGAGGCCTCCGCGTACCAGGCGCTGATCGAGGGCGACGCCAGCATGGTCGAGCTCCTCTACCTGCAGACTCTCTCTCAGCGTGAGCTCGGCGAGTTCTTCGCCGAGGCACTCGACATCGACACGACCGCTCTCGACTCCGCTCCCGCCTTCATCCAGGATTCGCTTCTGTTCCCCTATGACTCGGGTCTGGCCTGGGTGCAACAGCTGTACCTCGCGGAAGGGTGGGAGGCCATAAACGCTGCGTACTCGGAGATGCCCGACCTACCCGGATCCACCGAGCAGATCATCACGCCGGACGACTACGAGCGTGATCTTCCTGTTGTCATCGACGAAGACCCGCCCGCGGTGGCCGGATACGAGTTGGAACGAGTGTCGGTCTGGGGTGAGTTCGGTTTCCGGATCATGCTCGACCAGATCCTCGGTGAGAGCGTGGGTGTGGACGCCGCCGACGGCTGGGGAGGCGACTGGTATGCGCAGTGGTTCGACGGCCAGAACGCCGCTCTTCTCATCCTGTTCGAGGGGGACACCGAGCGCGACACCGAAGAGCTGAGATCTGCCCTCCTCGACTACGCCTTGACCGCCGTCGCCGAGGAGGACTGGGTGTGGGTCGAGGTGTTCGACGGTCGCCTTGCCTTCGTCGCTGCCGACCAGCAGGAGGTCGGCGAGTCGCTCCTCGCCTCGCTGGGCGGCTGACGGGCTTTCCCCCGCAGCCTCCATTGCCTAGCTTCGAGCTGTGCGCGTAGTCCACCTGTCGACCAAGGACTGGTCTGTCCACGCCTTCGTGGCCGGCAACTTCGCCGACCGACTCTTCGGGACCTTCCACATGCCTCCGGGCTCGGCACTGGTTCTGCGATCGCGGAGCGTTCACAGTTTCGGGCAGAGGGCCGCGATGGACATCGTCGGGCTCGATGGCGCCATGCGGGTCCTGGCCACTCGCAGATTGGAGCCGAACCGAGTCGCGCTCTTTCCCTCGGCGAGGATGATCGTCGAGCTTCCAGCCGGCTCTCCATTGCCCGCGTTGGACGATCGGGTGGAGATGACAGATGGCTGAGAGAGGAATCCTCCTGGTTTGCGCAACCCCGATCGGCAATCTCGGCGATGTGTCCGACCGGCTGCGGGAGGCGATGAGCACGGCGGACGTCGTATTCGCCGAGGACACGAGGAGGACAGCGATATTGCTCCAACACGTTGGAGCAAGCCCCACGGTGCGGTCACTCTTCGTGGGAAACGAGGCGACACGGTCCGAGGAGCTCATCGCTCTCCTGGATGAAGGCCGCACCGTTGCCCTGGTCACCGACGCAGGGATGCCCGGGGTCTCCGACCCCGGGGCGGAGACCGTCAGACTCGCTCGCGAGCGCGGTCACCTGGTCACCGCCATCCCGGGCCCATCGGCGGTGACCACGGCACTGGCGCTGGCCGGCTTCGGGGCGGACCGCTTCGTGTTCGAGGGATTTCTCCCCAAGAAGGGAAGACAGCGGTCCGAGCGACTGGACGCGATCGTCTCGGAGGACCGGCCGGTCGTGCTGTTCGTCAGCCCCCATCGCCTGCTCGTCGACCTCGAGGCAATCGCTGGGGCGACCGGTCCAGCAAGGGAGGTTGCCATTGCCCGTGAGCTGACCAAGCTCCACGAGGAGGTGTGGGTGGGGGAGATAGGCCACGCGATCCGGGAATGGGCAGGGCGGGTTCCCCGGGGCGAGTTCACCGTGGTGGTGGCGCCTGGAACGACCGACCGTGTCACGACGGAAGAGGCCATCGCCGAGGCCCGTTCCCTGATCGCCGCCGGCTCCGCCCCGTCGGAGGCGGCGCGACGTGTGGCCAAAGCGACTGGTGTCTCCCGACGCTCGATTTACGAGGCGTTGCTATCGGGTCAGGAACGGAGCTGAGCCCGGCACGCGGAGCAGAGCCCCTTGCCCTTGAACTGGGTGACCTTGGAATCCGACCCGCAGAAGGTGCACGTGTCTGTCGTCTTGCGAAGGATGATCGAGCCGTTGTCCACGGATATGAAGAGATGATCCCCCTCACGGATGTTGAACAGACGACGGGTCTCCGCCGGGATGACGATCCGGCCCAGGTCGTCGATCTTTCGTGCGATGCCAGTTTCCATTCAGACCTCAGCTCGATGGTGAGCCTACCCATGGGCCGGCACCCGGTGCCGGGTACCGTCACCCACGATGGGATGGGTAGACACGCACTGTCATCTCCAACTCGACGAGAGGGAGCCGGAAACCCTGCTGACGCGGGCCGTCTCGGTCGACTGGGTGGTTGTCCCCGGGGTCGACGCGGAGAGCTCGAAGTCGGCGATCGAGCTTGCCTCCCGCCATCCGGAGCGGGTCCTTCCCTCCGCCGGCCTGCATCCTCATGATGCCGCCGCATGGCCCGATCAAGCTTCGGACATCTCCCGACTGGCGCCGGAGGTGGCGGCGATCGGGGAGACAGGGCTCGACTTCTATCGCAATCTCGCCCCGAGGGCCGACCAGATCGCGGCATTCAGGTCGCAAATCGAGCTGGCGATCCAATTCGACAAGCCGATCATCGTCCACTGCCGCGATGCCTTCTCCGAGGTGTTCTCGATCGTGGAGGAGACCGGGGCAGGGCCGCGTTCTGTCCTTCACTGCTGGACCGGGGGGCCCCGTTGGACCAGGCGTTTCATGGATCTCGGGGTCATCTTCTCCTTCGCAGGTCCGGTGGCCTTCGAGACCGGTGAGACGGTGAGGCTGGGGGCGGCACAGGTGCCGCCCGAGCGCGCTCTCGTGGAGACCGACACGCCCTACCTGGCCCCGCCGCCACACCGGGGGCAGCCCAACGAGCCCGAGTGGGTGGCCCTCGTCGGCGCCGCTCTGGCAGAGGTGTGGGGTCTGCCGGTCGAACAGGTGGCCGCAATCACCTCGTCGAATGCGTCGAGGGTCTTTCGCCGATGACGGCTCAGTCCCGCACCGAGATCGCCGCACTGCTCGCCCGGCATGACCTCTCCCCGGAGCACCGGCTGGGCCAGCATTTCCTCGCCGACGCCAACATCACCAGGAAGATCGTCGATCTCGCCGAAGTGCGGCCTGGCGACCGGGTCGTCGAGGTCGGAGCGGGCACCGGCACCCTCACCGCGGCCCTGGCCGCTGCAGGTGCGCACGTCATCGCCTACGAGGTCGACGAGGGTCTCCGTCCCCTGCTCGAGGAGGTCACCAGCGGGCTCGACGTGGATCTGAGATTCGTCGATGTGATGAGGGTCGACCTCTCCGCAGACTTGAAGGGTGAGCCTTGGAAGATGGTGGCCAATCTCCCCTACAACGTGGGCACCCCTCTGTTCCTCGACGCATTGCGCACCGCGCCGCAGATTCAGCGGTTCGTGATCATGGTCCAGCGCGAGGTGGCGGAGCGCCTGGTGGCCCGCCCGGGCGGCAGGGACTACGGCCTTCCCTCGGTCGTCGCTGGCATCCACGGCTCGACCCGTCTGGCGTTTCGTGTCCCGGCGCAGGTGTTCTACCCGGCTCCCAACGTCGAGTCGGCCGTGGTCGTTCTCGACCGGGTTCCGGCGCCTGAGTCGTCCGAGCGTGCCATCGAGATCGCGGCAGCCGGATTCCAACAACGCCGGAAGATGTTGCGCCGGTCATTGGCCGGCACGTTCGCCGACCCGGTCTCGGCCCTGGAGCTGGCGGGCATCGCGCCAACGGCGCGGGCCGAGGATCTCTCCCCGGGCGACTACCTCAGACTGGCCTCGTAGTGACCATGTACGAGGCGCCGGCCAAGCTGAATCTGTCCCTTCTGGTGAGCCCTCCCGAGCCGAACGGTTACCACCCACTCCAGTCACTGGTGCAGACCATCGACTGGGTAGACCGCCTCGACATCGGTGAGGCCGACGAGGACGCCCTCAAGATCGAAGGGGCCGATATCGACCCCGAAGACAACCTCGTGACCAAGGCCCTCGGCGCGATGAGGCAGCAGGGGCGGGTCCCCCCGTTGTCGATCCGTCTCGAGAAGCGGATCCCCGACGAGTCCGGCCTGGGAGGTGGAAGCTCCGACGCGGCGGCGACATTGTTGGCCGCAGCGGAGATCGGACGGTTGCCGGGGGACACGCCCGCGATCGTCGCTCCGTCGGTTGGCGCGGATGTCCCCCTCTTCCTGACCGGGGGCACGATCGTGATGTCCGGTCTTGGCGAAATCGTCGCTCCCCAGCCCGGTCTGACCGGGTTCGCTGTCGCCGTGGCGGTGCCCGAGCTCCGGCTCGGGACTGCCGCGGTCTACCGCCGTTGGGACGAGCTCGAAGGCCCGGTCGGGGAAGGCGTTCCCCCATCGCGACTCCCCCCCGCCTTGAGGGAAGGGATGCCGATTCGGAACGATCTGACCCCGGCCGCAATCGATCTCGAGCCGGCGCTGGCGGACTTCATGGCCGATCTCCGGTCAGGCTGGGGAACCGCCGTGTCCATGACCGGATCCGGCTCTGCCTGTTTCGGGTTCTTCGCCGACTTCGACGAGGCGGATCATGCGGCTCGAACCGTGGCCGGGCTCTGCCGTGGTGCGGTGGGGGCGGCTCTACGCCCTCGGGGTGTTGCCCGGATCGAGGCCTAGGTGGCCAGGCTCCGCACCAGGTCGTCGTCCACGTCGAAGCCGAGGCCAGGCCCGTTCGGGACCGCGTACTCCCCGTTGTGCAGTGTGATGGGAGTCTCGCTCACGTCCTGAACCACACCCTGGTTGGCCGGGCTGCAGCCGTAGTCGATTCGATCCATCGCCGCGGCACAGTGCAGGTTGGCCGCCGCCGAGACACTGGATTCGATCACTTTGCCGGCG
>Ga0105100_10000275_pt1 | contig 30211 bp, 26 predicted proteins | sample PPLLak12cMay2015_2_FD_87033 | JGI IMG/M metagenome (GOLD analysis project Ga0105100, IMG submission 87033) | Freshwater sediment microbial communities from Prairie Pothole Lake near Jamestown, North Dakota, USA - PPLs Lake P8 Core (1) Depth... | ecosystem: Environmental > Aquatic > Freshwater >... | reverse complement strand
CCTCCTATCGTTACGTTAAATCCGCCTTTCTTAAACAGTTCCACATACGGAAGGATATCATTCTTTTTCAATGCCGGTATCCCTTCCATGGTATTCGGCATGGCAAACCGCTTGTATTTATTATTTCCCAGGGTATGGTATGGTAATAGGTCGACCTGTTCAACCTTTTCCCCTAATGATTTAAGGAACAGCAGCATTTCAACCATGTCGTTTTCATTATGGTTGAAGTATGGAATGACGGGTATCCTGACTCGAACTGGTTTACCGCTTTTCAGCAAATATTGCAGGTTATCCATGATAAGTCCATTGGAAGATCCGGTCGACTGCTGGTGACGAACCGGATCATAATGCTTAAGGTCAAACAAAAAGAGACGGGTATAAGGAAGAATAAGATCAAAGAATCCTGGTTGCACCTGCCCGCAGGTATCAACTGCCGTATGCAGGCCTTCGTATTGACAGGCCCCGAGAATGGCGGCCAGGAATTCAGGCTGCAACAAGGGCTCTCCACCCGAAAAAGTCACCCCGCCTCCCGATTCGTCAAAAAATACCCTGTCGCGCAAAACAATGTTCAGTACCTCATCAACGGTATAGCCCTTACCGACCTCTTCAGCATGCTCAAACCATTCGTCATCAACCATAACCTTCTTTCTGAATACAAAAGGTTTGGTATGGATGCCTTCCGGATTGTGACACCACTGGCAGGACAACGGACACCCTTTGAAAAAGACCGTCGTACGGATGCCGGGACCGTCATGTACAGCAAAACGCTTAATATCAAAAATGATTCCTTTCAAATGGTAATCAACATTAAAAAACAGTAATGAAAAAGCAGAATTTGCACCACCGGAAATGTCAGGTGCAAAAAATTATCAGCAGGCGGGAATTATATCATCCAGCACTCATACAGGCCTTTGCCGTAACGATGATAGAGTGTATTATGATACCGGCTTTCGTGTTTCATGATTCCGTTATAATCCTTAACAAAGATATATTATTTTTACACTTTGTGGCAAAACAAAAAGTATTACTTTAATGCAGCTAGATGATTTGGATAGTTTTTTTACTGATCCTAGGCTTTGGCTTAACTATCAAAGGAGCTGATCTCCTCGTTAAAGGATCCTCTTCATTGGCGCGACGTTATGGTGTCCCTGAACTGGTTATTGGCCTTACCATTGTCAGTATAGGTACTTCAACACCGGAACTCATGGTTAACATCATTGCCTCGCTGGAAGGTCACAGTAATGTTGTGCTGGGAAATGTTATCGGAAGCAATAATTTCAATTCGTTTGTCATTCTGGGCATATCGGCGCTGATCTTTCCTCTCGCCATACACCGGTCACTGGTGCTGAAAGAAATTCCCTATTCGCTGGTCGCCGCTTTTACTGTGCTGGTACTGGCCAATGACATGTTACTGTTTAATGGCAAACAGGATATCCTTGGCAGGGTTGATGGCTTAATACTGTTGGGATTCTTTGTTATCTTCATTGTGTATGTTATCAGCAATCTGCAACGTGATTACCTGATGAATAATCCTTCAGCATCGTATTATACCATGCCGAAAACGCTGTTATTATTGGCCGGAGGCCTTGCCGGACTGATCATCGGGGGTAAGCTTGCTGTTGACAATGCCATTGCGCTGGCTCACATACTGGGTATCAGCGAACGTATGATCGGACTTACCATAGTGGCCGCCGGAACGTCCCTGCCTGAACTGGCAACTTCCGCTGTAGCGGCTTATCGGAAAAAGCCGGATATTGCCGTTGGCAATGTGGTCGGTTCCAGTATTTTCAATATCTTTTTCGTGCTTGCCATCAGCCTGCTGATTTCTCCTTCGCCCTATATGCTCAGCTTTAATGTCGATCTTACCCTGTTGATTTTTGGCACCATATTGCTGTTGTTGTTTACTTATACCGGTAGAAAGGCAAAGGTTGACCGCTGGGAGGGAATTCTGCTGCTGGCGATTTATATTGGGTATACAATTTTTCTGTTGCGATAGTGGAGGGGAGAAGGGGAGAAGGAGAGACTGGGAGAGGGAGAGAGATAAGTGGCAGGAGGCAGTTGCAGAAGGCAGTGAAAAGTGAAAAATAATTTACTAATGGCATACAGTCCTTAGTCTGTAGCCTGCTGCCTGCAGCCTGACAGATTGCACGACCACATTATGGCTGTTTGTTCATGAAATCAGTCAAAATAAATTAATTTTGAGGTTTTCATATTAACCGAAATCGATGAAGGCACGCCTCAAATTTCTATTTGCCTATTTGTTATTCTGGTTTCTTTTATTTGTCGCTGGTAAAGTGGTTTTTTTACTTTACCAGTTTAACCAGTCCTTTTTACTTTCAATAACTGTTTGGTTTAGAATTATTTACCATGGCCTGAAACTCGATCTCTCGACACTGGGGTATGTGGCTGTGATTCCTGTTTTGACACTGGCTGTTACATCCTTCAGGAAAGGTAAGACGGCATGTTATGTACTCAACATATATACAGCTATTGCCCTGACATTGTTTATCATGATATCACTGATCGATCATGTGATTTTCAGAGCCTGGTCGGTACATTTTGATTATACTCCTTTACGCTACCTGGCAAATCCGAAGGAAGTGATCGCCAATCTTGAATGGTATCATTTTGTTTTGCTATTGGCAGTTACTTCGCTTATCTTTTGGGCTTTATTCTCAATATACCGCCGCAGAATTGTCCCTTTGATAAATGATGCAGCCCCGGGTGGCTGGGCATCTGGCCTCTTATTCATGTTTCTCCTGCCTTTGTTGCTTCTGCCTGTTAGAGGCGGACTCGGGACAACCCCAATCAATATCAGCAGTGCTTATTTTGGCCGGAATATTTTTGCCAATCAGGCGGCCATTAATGAACTATGGTATTTTGGACATTCTGTGGTAGAGGGAAAGGAAACCCGTAATCCCTATATTTTTTTTAAGGAAGACGGGTATGAAAAGAAACTGAAACAGCTTTATCAGTCCAGGGCTGAACCGGTGAAAGTAATTAACCAGGAGCGGCCGACCATTATCCTTGTCATGATGGAAACCTTCACAGCCAAACTGGTTGAATCCCTGGGAGGACCGCCGGGCGTAACGCCCAATTTTAACAGGCTATGCCGTGAAGGCATTTTATTTAACAATGTATATGCCAATGGCACCCGCACTGACAGGGGAATGGTATCGATTGTCAGCGGATTTCCTACCGTTGAGCCGATAACCGTTTTAAAATACCCTGAAAAAACACATAAAATGGCATTTCTCTCACGTGATCTTAAGAAAGAGGGATATAGCTCTACATTTTATTATGGCGGGGATGTTGATTTTGCCAATATGAAGTCTTATCTGATCAACGGCGGATTTAACCAGGTATATTCCGAAAAAGATTTTTCATCCTACCATGGCTATAAAAGCAACTGGGGAGTACCGGATCATGTTGTTTATGACAAGGTAGTCGATGAAGTCAGACGGCAGCAGGGACCTGCTTTTCATTTGATGCTCACCCTAAGCCATCACGAGCCATTTGATATTCCCGGGGAACCTCATTTTGAAGGATTCAGCTTAAAAAATAAATTCTACAGTTCGGCTTACTATGCTGACAGCTGCCTGGGTGATTTCATCAATAAACTGAAGCGTACTGATCGCTGGGATAGTTGTCTGGTAATATTTGTGGCTGATCATGGAAGCCCTTTCCCTGATTACAGCCAGTACCATGAGCCGGCAAAATACAAGATCCCGATGTTGTGGCTTGGAGGAGCCCTGAGTAAGGATACGGTTGTCTCAAAATACTGCACTCAGTCGGATATTGCCATTACATTGCTGCACCAGCTGGGCATAAAAAGTGATGAATATATTCTAGGTAAAGATATCCTGTCACCAGCTGCCGGTTCCTTTGCCTTTTATTCTTTTGTGGATGGTATGGCCATGATGACAGACACTTTATCCTTTGGTTTGGATTTTGTATCCGGGAACCTGCTTTTTTCCAACGGGAATGTTCCCGAGGAGTATATCCGTTATACAAAGGCGCTGCAGCAGTTTGTTTACGGCTATTATCTGTCGCTGTAGATGTAAAAGTCTGTTAATCTGTTAGACTGTTAGACTGTTAGACTGTTAGACTGAAAGTCTGTTAGTCAAAAAGACTTCCAGACCTGCCTGCCGGCAGGCAGGCTGCAATCCCTACGAAACAAAGTATTGCATATCAAAATATTTCCGGTATTCCCCGTTAAGCTTCATCAGTTGTTCATGATTGCCGTTTTCGATGATCTCTCCGTTTTTCAGCACAAAGATCATATCCGCATTAATGATGGTAGAGAAACGGTGGGCTATTACCATTGAAGTGCGGTTTTTCATAAGTCTTGCAAGGGCATCCTGGACCAGTTTTTCTGATTCCGTATCCAGGGCTGAAGTAGCTTCATCAAGGATCAGAATGGGGGGGTTTTTAAGGACTGCCCGTGCAATGCTGATGCGCTGGCGCTGGCCTCCTGACAACTTGCCTCCCCGATCACCGATGTTGGTATAGTAACCCTCTTCACCGCCGGCAATAAACTCATGTGCATTGGCCACTTTAGCGGCATCCGTTACCTGTTCAAGGGTGGCGGTATCAAGGCCAAAGGCTATATTGTTAAAAAAGTTGTCATTGAACAATATCGGATCCTGGCTGACAATCCCCATCAGGTTCCTTAAATCGGCAATTTTATAATCACGGATATCGTATCCGTCGATCAGGATCTGACCGGTCACTGTATCATACAGACGCGGCAGCAGATCTGCAAGTGTTGATTTTCCTGATCCCGAATGTCCCACCAGGGCTATCATCTGGCCTTTTTTTACCGTGAAGGATATGTTTTTCAGGACCAGGTCGTTTTTGTACCGGAAGCATACATCACGGTACTCGATAGCATCATTAAAAGATATAATAGGCCTGGCATCTTTTTTCTCGAGGATCGTATTTTCAGCATACAGAATCCGGTTGATTCGCTCCATTGATGCAAGCCCTTTCTGAATGCTGTAATATTCCGTCGAAAATGCTTTGGAAGGATTGATGATACCGTAAAAAACGGCAATGTACACCAGGAACTTTTCGGGGCCAAGCAAGCTGGTGTGGTTCAGGATCAGATACCCTCCGTACCACATCACGATGATCACCACAATGGTGCCCAGCAGTTCGCTCAGGGGAGAAGCCAGGTATCTGCGGGTATAAATACGGTTCATGATCCCTCGGTACTCCTCGGCCTGTTTCCGGAAACGTTCCGTTATTTTTTTCTCGGCGGAAAAACCTTTTATGATCTTTAGTCCGGATAAGGTCTCCTCAACCGTGCTAAGCAATTCTCCCATCTTATTCTGGCCCGCCATGGAGTGTTTTTTCAGTGTTTTCCCGATCCTGCCGATGATAACGCCTGCAATGGGGAACAGCACACACACAAAGACAGTAAGCTGCCAGCTCATAATGATCATGGTAATAACAAAGACTAAAATGATGATCGGATTTTTTATAAGCATTTCAAGGGAATTGATCACCGAGGATTCAACTTCGGTTACATCACCTGTAATGCGCGCCATGATATCGCCTTTCCGTTCCTCTGAAAAAAAGCCAACCGGTAGTGACAGGGTTTTGGTGTAAATATTCATTCGCATATCACGCACCACAGAATTTCTGAGATAAGCAATATAATAGCTTGCCAGGTAAGTAAATCCGACCTTCAGGGCGACCATGGTGATCAGGAAAAGGCCGATATATATCAAGGCCTTTGTTGACCCGTTGGGACTGTCTATAATCTGGGTGATCAAACAGTAAATGTTGTGCTTTATGGCATTTCCCATGGCTCCCATAGATACAAAGGCGCTTTTAAGGGAAATATATCCGTATGCCTTTGCATCCATGCCGAAAAGTATCTTGAGCAAAGGAATCATGGAAACCAGCGAAAAAACACTGAAAATTGCGCTGAGGAAATTAAAGATAACATTGAGGATAATATTCTTTTTGTATGGCAGCAAATACTTGCCGATGGTTCTGAAGAAGGCTTTCATGATGTCAGGCCATTATCGTTTTACCAGGATATAATTTTTGAATTCCCCAAGTCTTCTTCCTCCCAGCAGATTTTTCTCGATCCAGCTCAGGACGACATATTTGGGCTGCTCATGTTTGAAGGTATTCAGATTGACAATCTTTCCGCCCCCGACCCGGAGCTTATCCGCCCAGTTGAATTGTCTGATCCATTCCTGCATGACCTGCGGGTGTGTCCCTTTATAAACTTCGGCTTTACCCAGGTCCCCATAGTCAAAGCCCCCGTCATAATAGTGCTGCTGATCCAGTTGATCTACAACCTTAATCCCCTTGTGGTTAATATTGAAATGTTTGATCTTGCGGTTCATCACTTCAGGCGGTCGGACCCAGCCGTAATGAAATACCCGTGCATGGGAATGGGCAACTTTCAGCTTGAAAGTATGCTCCTGCTGCCGGTAGTGAATACCGTCAAAATCAGGGATCCTCCGGAAAGACTGGGCCGATTCCCATGAATGGATTTCGGGATCATTGCGCACAATACGGATCTCCCTTCGGTACCAGCTGTGTCCGTTCTGGTAATGGTCATAATCGCCCCAGAAGTGGATATAGTCAAAGAGCAAACCCTCTATATCCCGGTCATGTAATAGATCCTGGCAGCGCTGCCGGATCACGGGAAGGTCATCCTCATGGATGATCTCATCTGACTGAAGGTAGAAAAGCCAGTCACCCTTGCAGTGATTTTTGGCTATATCGGTTTGGTGGGCGTGTTCCATGCCCCGTGGGTATTTTTCAATATCCCATAGGGTATCGATAATACGGATTTTCGGACTGCCGATGGACAGAATTTCCTCACGGGTTGTATCATCTGTATCACTGTTGCCCAGGGCAACAATGAATTCATCAACAAGGGGTAAAATGCTCATGACTGCCTGCTTCATCGGATAGTAAAGCTTCCTTGCATTTTTTCCCATGGTAAAACCGCTGATTGTCATTAATGGCTTGCTGATTAAACGTTGAAAAAAATGTTTTATTTTCCGGTGTAGCTTGAGGGCGTAAGCCTGAGGAGTTCGGCTTTAACTTCCACTGGCAGATCGAGGTTGTTGATAAAGGCAGTCAGGGTTTCGCGGTTGACGGGTTTATTATGCCGGGTGAGTTCTTTCAGTGCTTCATATGGCCTGGGATATCCTTCGCGGCGTAAAATGGTCTGGATCCCTTCGGTAATGACAGCCCAATTGTCATTCAGGTCGTGGTCAATGGCTTCCTTGTTCAGCAATAGCTTGTCCAGTCCTTTAAGCAGCGAATGAAACGCAATTAACGTATGGGCAAAGGGTACGCCAATATTCCGCAGTACCGTGGAATCTGTAAGGTCTCGCTGCAGGCGTGATACAGGGAGCTTGGCCGAAAGGTGCTCAAAAATAGCATTAGCCATGCCCAGATTGCCTTCCGAGTTTTCGAAATCAATCGGATTGACCTTATGCGGCATTGTAGAGGAGCCTACTTCGCCGGATCTGACTTTTTGTCTAAAGTATTCCATGGAAATGTAAGTCCAGCAGTCCCGGTCAAGATCAAGCAAAATAGTGTTTATCCGCTTCATGCAATCGAAGACGGCCGCAAGATTATCATAATGTTCAATCTGTGTGGTAGTCTGTGATCTTTGCAATCCGAGGTTTTTATTGACAAAATCATTGCTGAAACCAACCCAGTCGATATCAGGATAAGCTGCATAATGGGCGTTGAGGTTACCTGTGGCCCCTCCGAATTTGGCAGAAAAGGGTATTGACACGAGCTGATCTCTCTGTATTTCAAGTCTTTCAGAGAATACGCCGATCTCTTTTCCAAGCCTGGTAGGAGATGCGGGCTGCCCATGTGTGAATGCCAGCATGGGGATTCCCTTCCATTCCTCTGCCATTGATGTGAGTTTTTCAATGATCTGGGTCAGCAACGGGTAATAGATGGAATTCATGGCCTCCTTTAAGGAAAGCGGTATGGCAGTATTGTTAATATCCTGGGATGTAAGCCCGAAATGTACAAATTCTTTAACGTCAGCCAGTTCAAGCTTGTCGAATTTTTCCTTCAGGAAATATTCCACCGCCTTGACGTCGTGATTGGTTGTTTTTTCTATTTCTTTGATATGCTGTGCATCATCCTGGCTGAAATCGATGTATATCTTTCTGAGGATGTCATACTGGGTGGATTTGAATTTCTTTAACTGCGGCAAAGGAAGTTTGCACAAGGCTATGAAATACTCAACCTCTATCAATATCCGGTAACGGATCAGTGCATACTCGGAAAAATAGCCGGCACAGGCCGAAACCGTTTTTCTGTATCGTCCGTCGACCGGTGAAATGGCTGTCAGTTTTGTCAGTTCCATACAAGCACTTTTTGAAGTGTTAAAATTAAAAACAAATACGCAATAAACATGGTTAATCAACTTTATAATGTTGTAAATTTTCTTTACCATTGCATCATAAAAAATCTTTAATATGTTCAGGATAATAACTGTCCGTTTTAAGCTGATCTTATTGACTGCGGTTGTTTTCGTTGCCTCGTCCTTTGTTCCCGATGCTGCAAAACCGGATACGACATCAGCCGAATCACAGATCAGGGTATATGTATATGATATACGGAAAGAAATTGCTAAACCTGCCTGGTGGGTAACACAAAAGGCGTTTAAGGAAGCTGAGGAGTGGAAGGCTGATTACATAATCCTGCATCTGAACACCTACGGGGGACAGGTCAATTATGCCGATTCCATCCGTACTAAGATTTTAAACAGCAGCATACCGGTGATCGGCTTTATTGACAACCAGGCAATCTCTGCCGGTGCACTGATATCTATTGCCTGTGACAGCCTTTTTATCCGTTCCGGAGGAAGCATTGGTGCTGCAACTGTTGTTGACCAATCGGGGAACGTGGTGCCTGATAAATACCAGTCCTTTATGCGTTCCACCATGAGGGCAACCGCTGAGGCACACGGCAAAGATACCCTGGTGTCGGGCAATGACACTATTATCCGCTGGCATCGTGACCCGCATATTGCGGAGGGCATGGTAGATCCATCTATTGTAGTGCAGGGCCTTGATGATTCCCTGAAAGTGATTACCCTTACTGCCGAAGAAGCTTTGAAATGGAATTTCTGCGAAGGGACAGCCTCCAGCATCAATGAAGTATTGGACAAGGCCGGACTAAAGGGTTGTGAGCTTAAGCAATTCAGGCCTACTGCGGTTGGAAAAGCCATTGGATTCCTGTTGAGTCCCGTTGTTCAGGGCATCCTGATCATGATTATGCTGGGTGGCATATATTTTGAACTGCAGACGCCTGGCGTTGGTTTCCCTTTGGCTGCTGCCGGTGTCGCTGCTCTTTTTTACTTTGCGCCGCTCTATCTCGAAGGCCTGGCTGAAAACTGGGAGATGCTTATATTTCTGGCCGGAGTGATACTGCTTATCCTTGAAATATTTGTTATCCCCGGATTCGGAGTGGCCGGGATATCCGGCATTGCGCTAATGGTTACCGGCCTTACACTCAGCCTGATTGATAATGTCGTATTCAAACTTGAGGGCGTTGGCGCTTTCTGGCATCTGATCAAGGCCTTAATGACCGTACTGATCTCCCTTTTCATGGCTTTTATGCTGTTTATCCTGGGGTCAAAACGATTTGCCTATTCGAAGGCATTCAAGGGTTTTGCCCTTGATGCAACGGAACAGAAAACCGAGGGTTATATCAGCATCGATGCACGGCAAAAAGAGATGACCGGAAAAACAGGGACCGCTCATACGGTATTGCGGCCATCAGGAATGATAGAGATTGACGGAGAAATCTTTGACGCCGTGGCCGAAATCGGCTTTATTGAAAAGGGCGAACCTGTTAAGGTCGTCCGTGACGAAGCCGGACAACTTTACGTGGCAAAACTCTAACCGGTATCTTCACTATATGCGGGGTTCTACAGCCTTTAGGTATTTTCTGTACGGGATTCTCATGGTTTTCATTATCGCGGGCTTTGAGGCATCGCGTGTATACCATAAAGCCTATGGTGCCAACATTTTTACGCCGGATAAAAAGTCCTATTATCTGTATATACCAACAGGTGCGGAGATAGAAGATGTTTTTGCCATGTTGTACGATGCAAACCTGGTTAAAAACAAGAACACATTTGAATGGGTGTCGGAAAGGAAAAAATACAGCAAGCATGTTCATCCCGGAAAATATAAGATCAGTAACCGGATGTCCAACAACGATCTGGTCAATATGCTCAGGGCCGGGTTGCAGGAGCCGGTGGAATTAGTAATGAACAACATCCGGACACTCAAAGAATTGGCCATAAAGGTATCCGGGCAGATTGAACCGGATACGGCTGAAATACTGAGCCTCCTGCGTGATAAAGCCTTTATTGAAGAGCTGGGTTTCAATCCCTCCACCCTTATGGGGATGTTTATTCCCAATACCTATGAATGCTGGTGGAACATATCGGCAAAAAGTTTTCTGCAACGCATGAAAAAGGAATATGACCGGTTTTGGAACTACGAACGTACCTATAAAGCCCAGCGCGCCGGCCTGACTCCTGGTGAGGTGATAACCCTTGCTTCTATCATCGTGAATGAAACGAGCAAGACGGATGAATACAGAAGAATTGCAGGTGTGTATATCAACCGGCTTGAAAAGGGCATTAAACTGCAGGCTGATCCGACGGTGAAATATGCCCTCGGGAATTTCGATATCCAAAGGGTATTAAAAAAGCATACCACCATTGATTCTCCCTATAATACCTATAAATACTACGGATTACCGCCCGGGCCCATTTGCATGCCTTCGATCCAGGCTATTGACGCCGTACTTGAATTTGAGAAACATAATTATATATATTTCTGCGCCAAGGAGGACTTCTCAGGCTATCATAATTTCGCCCGTACCCTTGAACAGCATAACAAAAACGCACGCTTATACCAGCGTGCCCTTAACCGGCGGAAAATTTTAAACTGAATAACGGAATAATATGCCGGAATGAAATAAAAGTGTAATTTCATCCGACCCAAAACCAGGCCTAAAAAGAATTGCATTAATGGAAAAGATTAAATTCGGAACCGATGGATGGAGAGCCATAATCGCCAGGGATTATACCATTGACTCGGTTGCCAAAGTAGCGTATGCCACAGCCCTTTGGCTTACGCGGAAGTATAAGGGCCCCACAGCCGTGATCGGATATGATTGCCGCTTCGGGGGAGAAATGTTCATGGAAGCCGTAGCAAAAATCCTGGCGTCAAAAAGCATCAGGGTTTATATTTCTGAACAGTTTGTTTCAACCCCTATGGTTGCCTTGGGTGTCAGGATGTTAAAGGCAAACTGCGGGATTATGTTATCTGCCTGCAACGGACCGGTTAACTATAACGGTTACAAGCTTAAGGGTGATCATGGTGGGCCCATGTTCGAAAAAGATATCAAGGATATCGAAAACCTGATCAGCAATGAAAATGAGATCGACCTGGAATTGCTCAACTGGAATTACCTGCTTGAACAGGGGCTGATTCAATATATCAACCTCGAAAATATATATATCAAACAGATCAGGGACAGTTTCTCTCTCGATGCTTTTAAAGAATCAGGCCTCCGGTTTGCTTTTGATGCCATGTATGGCAGCGGACAGAATATCATCAAGAAGCTGTTACCCGAAACAGTCACTTTACATTGTGAGGTCAATCCGGGATTCAACGGAATTCCTCCTGACCCGGTGCGCAAAAACCTTCATGAACTGGCTGAACTGATCACCCATAATAAAGATATAGATTATGGACTTGCCGTCGATGGCGATGCTGATTGCCTTGCTGTATTTGACGGAGAAGGAAACCTTATCGACGCCAATACCATCCTGCTGATCCTGATTCATTACCTGGCCGGATACAAACATGCCACAGGCAAAGTCGTTGCAGGGTTTTCAAGCACCGAAAAGGTACAAAAGATCTGTGCTCACTATGCGTTGCCGTTGATCCTTTCCAGGATCGGATTCAAGGAAATTGCCAGGATCATGACCGAAGAGACCATCCTTGTGGCAGGCGAGGAATCGGGCGGTATTGCACTGGGGGATCATCTGCCCGAGCGTGACGGCTTGTGGGCAGGATTAATGGTCGCGCGGGCCATGATCGATACCGGTAAATCATTGCGGCAGCTATTGGATGAAGTACTGGCAATTACAGGTCCCTTTGCATATGAAAGGATTGACCTGGAACTGAACAGGAATCTGCGCAATAAGGTGATCGAGAATTGCAAAAATGAACTGTATAAGAATTTTGGCACTTTTAAGGTCAATAAAACCGTTGCGCTTGACGGATACAAATATTACTTCAGCGAAAGCCAGTGGCTGTTGATCAGGGCGTCAGGTACCGAGCCTGTGATCAGACTCTATGCCGAAGCCGAAAAACCTGAAGATACCCAGGCGATAATAATGGCGGCCCGGAATGCGCTGTCCGGCAATTCATGAACTTATTTCACCATACGTTGACTTCCATATCCAGGGCGATACCAAAACGATTTTGCACCGCCCGCTGAATTTTCCGGGCATACTGCATTATTTCACCTCCGGTTGCACCACCCCGGTTAACGATCACCAGCGGCTGCTTTCTGTAGGCTTCCACGTTGCCTATTTTCCTGCCTTTCCAGTGACATTGTTCAATCAGCCATGCAGCCGATAACTTAACCATATTGCCTTCACATTCATATCCGGGCATGGATGCATAAAACTGACGGAGTGACTTTGCCTTTTGCGCACTGATGACCGGATTTTTAAAGAAGCTGCCGGCATTGCCCAACCTGACCGGATCAGGCAGCTTTTTTGTGCGGATGGCGATAACGGCTTCACGAATATATTGTATCGTGGTGTCAGGATAATTGTCGAGTTCTTTCTCCAGATCGGGGTAGTGCGTTTTAAAAACAGGAATCCTGCTGAGCCTGAAAGTGACATGGGTAATTACACACATGCCTTTCAGCTCACGCTTGAAAATGCTGTCGCGGTAACTGAACCTGCATTCCCCGGCTGGCATTATAATGTGCTTTTGATCGTGGATTAAAACTGCTTCAACACTTTCTATGCAGTCTTTTACTTCCACGCCGTAGGCGCCTATGTTCTGCACCGGACTGGCACCAACATTACCGGGAATAAGGGATAGGTTTTCCAATCCGCTCCAATCATGCGCAACACAATAACCGACAAGATCATCCCAGGTTTCGCCACAGCCTGCCCTGACCCAGACAAATCCATCCGTTTCCCTTATCTTTTCGAACCCTTTGATCCCGGGATGGATGATCAATCCATTATAGTCCCGGGTGAATAACACATTGCTCCCTCCGCCCAGAACGAATTTCGGATTCCATTCAGGCCGGCCATGGCCAAGCAATTCATCCAATTCTTCGGTGGATCGGGGAAATGCCATCCATCGGGCATTGGCCTCAATCCCAAAGGTGTTGTATGGCAGCAGCGAAAGGTTTTCTTTTATGGTAAGCATCCCCGGAGCATAGGAGAAACAAATATAGTGTTATTTTGGCAGAGTGGAAAGAGTGGTAAATTGTAACCCTGCCTGCCTTGACCGGGCCTATGCTTTGGCAGGCAGGTCCTTTAGTCTAAGATAGCAGTTTAGCTATTTAGGCTTTTAGGCGTTTAGCATATCAGAAGGTTAAACGGTCAATTAACAATTAACAATTAACAATTATCCTCTTTTGCCTTCTAACTTCTAACTTCTGACTACTTCTTCTGAATTCTTTTTTACCTTAGCATTTTGTTTAATCCTTTGCAGCGTGAATATTTGTATTTCAGTCACCAACGAGGTATATACCGATCAGCGGCTGGGCCGAACCGTAAAGTCACTCATCAAGGCAGGATATGCCGTCATCGTTATCGGCCGGATACGAAAGTCAGGTGATACGGCTACCAGCTATCCCTGCCCTGTAAAGCGCTTTCACCTGCTCTTCCATAAAGGACCTTTATTTTATGCGGAATACAACCTCAGGTTATTTGCCCTGCTGCTGTTCTCAAAGGCTGATATTTTCCTTGCCTGCGACCTCGACACGCTGGTTGCCAACTATCTTGCGGCGCTGCTGCGGAGGAAATCCCTGGTATATGACAGCCATGAATACTTTACCGAGGTTCCTGAGCTTATAGGCAGGCCCGGAACAAAAAAGATCTGGGAAGGGATCGAAAGAAGAATACTTCCTCATATCCGCCATGCCTATACGGTAAGCCAGTCCATTGCCGATGCTTACAAAGCAAAATACGGAATACGGATGAAAGTGATCCGTAATTATCCAACCCGGATAAAATCATTGGTTCAGCCCGGTTTTAGCCTTAAAAGAGGGAATGAGAACATCATCCTCTACCAGGGTTCGGTTAATATGGGAAGAGGACTTGAACTGGCCATCATGGCTATGAAATTTGTTGAAAATGCCAGGCTTGTGATTGTCGGAGATGGTGATGTACGGTCTGATCTGATAAAGCTTTGCGAAAATGCAAACCTTGCCGATCGCGTTACTTTTTGCGGGAGGATATCCGTCGAACATCTATCCCTTTATACCGTGCAGGCTGACCTTGGTATTTCACTCGAAGAGGATCTTGGACTGAACTACCGTTATGCACTACCCAATAAACTTTTCGATTATATTCAGGCAGGAGTCCCCGTACTGGTCTCTGACCTTCCGGAAATGGCCGCCATTGTTTATAAATATGATATCGGAAAAACGATCAGAACAAGGAATCCCCGTGAACTGGCGGCTTGCTTTTCGGATATGCTGAACAACACATCGGAAAGGAAACGCTGGAAAGAGAAATTACTTATCGCTGCTGAGCAACTGTGCTGGGAAAATGAGGAATCAAATATGTTGCAGGTGTATCACCAGCTCGATTAATTCAACCTTATCCCTTTTAACTTGTTTTTTTATTGCCGGTATTCTAATTTTACTTTGGTGTTGACGGGTCTGAGAAGCCTTGCATGACTTGTTCAGAGCTGGTGAAAATGGCTGATGATCACGCACCTAAAACTAATTATTATGAGGCTGATCATAACAGTTGTTTTGCTGATGGTGATCCGTGGCTTTTATTCAGGAAATGCTCAGGATTCTCTTTCCTTTGTGATCGCAAAGAGAAAAGTGGATGAGCTCCTGTTCATGGGTGAGAATATTGACACTGCACTGGCCAACCTGGCAGGGACATATAAGGTGATCAAATCAGGGATGCCCGAAGGAGAGGGACGTAATGCGCAGTATCCCGTTTACCATATTCTGGATGGCAAAGGATTGCTGTGCTCCCTTGAAAGAGGATGGACAGCAAGCACCAGCACAAAAATAGTACGGTTCACCACTTCACGCCCTGAGTTTATTACCACGAAAGGAATAAGGCCGGGAATGACTTACGGCGAGCTGAAAGACAAATACAGGATCAGCAATATCAACTATTCCGGAGGGCAGCTTATTTATGTGATTGTATCAGAATTTGAGGGTGCATTCAGTATTGAAGTACCCGATAATGTTACCCTTGAAACAAGGGATTATGCGGTAAAAATACCCTACGAGGCGGTCATAAAGCAGATTATTATGATTTTTTATGAATAGTAAAAACTAAAAGTTAAAAACGAAAAACGAAAAACTAAAGCCAACACCTAAACACCTAAACACCTAAACCTCTATTTCCCTGCCTGCAATACCTTCAATATTTGTTATACGATACCACCTCCTTCGCCGGTTTCCGTTTCTTGGGCCGGATCTCATCTGTTGCCGGATAACCAACCGTAATGATCAGTTCAACTCTTTTATCCCATGGGATGGACAACAGTTTCTTCACTTTCTTTTGGTTAAACCAACCGATGATACAGGTGCCTAGTCCCTCTTCCACGGCCTGCAGGCAAAAGTGGATCACCGCAATGCCGATATCCATAAGGGGATATTCAATGTCTTTAACCACCTGTCCCAGTTTGGAGGTCATATTTGCCTTTTCCCTTACAACAGCTAAATGCAAAGGAGCCTGCCTGGTGAAATGATTAAGTGGCAGCAACCGGTTCTGGGTTGCATCTGCCAATGCATTCTTGATGTCCGGATCATTTACCACGATGAATTTCCAGGGCTGTGCATTGCATGCCGACGGTGACAGGCGGGCGGCTTCCAGGCAGCGATTGATCTTTTCATCTTCAACGGGCCGGCTGTCGTATGCTCTGGTGCTTTGCCTGGCCTTTACCAGATCCAGGAAGCTGTGAAAGCTATTCATGATGATAGATTTTGGATAACTTAAATAACTGGTCTGATTCGATAATCTGTTTTTCTGCACCATGAAGGGCTGTATAAAGCATAGCACGGGCAACATCGGAAGCCTGTATCCCTTTAAAACGCGCAAGCCTGCCTGTAAAAAACGGACTGATTATGGCGGTGAGCCATTTGCCTGCTTCCTCGCCAAATCTGAATTCGCCTCGTTTACCAAGCAGCATGGAAGGCCTGACAATAAATACTTTTTGCCCCAATATCCTGATCAATGCCTGTTCCATTTCACCCTTGGTGCGCAGGTAAAAATTACCGCTTCCGGCATTAGCCCCGATGGATGAGATCACCACAAAATTCTTTACCTGTTTTCGTGATGCGATCTCTGCAAACGCCACGGGCAGCCCATAATCGACCTGACGGAATTTTTCCTGTGTTTTTGCTGTTCTGATCGTAGTGCCCAGGCAACAGAAAAGATCATCGCCGGATATCCTGCTTTCCAGCTGTTGCAGATTGCTGAAATCGGTCAGGATCTCCTCAATTTTAGGCGATCCTGGCTCTATAGACTTGCGGTTGATTACCAGGATTTTACCGTATTCTTCTTCTTTTATAAGGGCTTCCAGCAATTGATTGCCAACCAGTCCCGTTGAGCCTAACAGGATAGCAGTACGTTTTTCCATAAGAATAACCATTGGTGGGCAAAGATATTTAATTTTTCTGAACCGACTCCGGCAGGTCTTTCAGACCCTGCCAGGTCTTCATTTTACAGCAGCGTCCACCTTCCGGTGTCGTCAGACCTTTCCATAGCCTGTCCCGATTAATCGGAATCCTGCGGACCATGGAAGGTCTTCATCCATACTACAGATCCCGCTTCTTCAGCACCAGGTAAATCAGATAAATGAACAGGGCAGTGTACACCAGGGCAATGCCCAGGTCCTGTATGGCCACATAATCCTGTGTTTCACGCAGAAGGTATTTTTTAAAGGGAAACCGGATCAGGTTGTTGATAGCTTTGAGCGGGAAAAGACCTTTGATCCATTCGGTTTTAATGCGAAAGACAATAATGGGTTCAATAATATAGGTATAGAGTATCAATAAACCCATGGTCAGCCCGGTTCGCCTGATCACCAGCGCCAACAGAAATGCCGCCAGGAGGTACATGGTAACCTGCAGAAAATAAGCCGGTAAAAATCCTGAATATTTTAACACCGCATGCAATTCAATCCCTCCGGTATAAATAAATCCCAGGACCAGTCCCGTAAACAACAGGAAAATGGTTGAGGACAAGCTGAGCAGCAGGATGAGGAAAAACTTTGAAAGCATGAATTCCGCACGGCTCATCCCATTCATGATGTTTTGCCTGAGCGTGCCAAAGCTTATTTCATTACAAACGGAAATGATCACGTAAATGGCCAGGATTATTTTTAAGAACCCCGCCACATATGTCATGTTATGCCAGATATCCGGAAACTGCAATACCGGGATCCGGGAGGGATCAATCATGTTATTTATCATCTCCCCCTTACCGGCCAGGAAATCAAGAAAGAATTTTGCGCTCAGAAAGACCAGCAGCAGGATAACAATATGAAGCCCTGCAAAAATCCAGAAAGGTGTATGATATCTGAGTTTATACCATTCTATATTGATTAATCGTTTCATTGCTGATCATTTAAAATGTCAAGGAACTGTTTTTCAAGCGATTTTCTGCGGGCCAGGAAATGGGTAATGATGATGCCGTTTTTTGACAGGTATTGGCTGAACGCAGTCATTTTGTCAACCGGGACAACAGCGACTATCTTTTCATTATCCTCTTCCATCTTAATCATAAAAGGATAGGCGCTGACGGTTTTTCGCAGCAATTCCATGTCGGTTGCCCCAAGTTCAACGCACTGCTCCGTTTCTGATACGTCGCTGACCAGGCCGGAATATACCAGTTTGCCCTTGTCAAGTATGCAAAAATGGGTGCAGACCTTCTGTACCTCGTCCAGCAGGTGACTTGCCAGAATCACCGTTTTTCCCTGTTTCGATACAGCCATGATGATGTCCCTGATCTCTGCAATTCCAATGGGATCAAGTCCATTGGTCGGCTCATCCAGGATCAGCAGGGGAGGGTCGCTGAGTAGCGCAGCTGCCAGGGCCAGACGTTGCTTCATGCCCAGGGAAAAAGTATGGAAAAGACTGTCCCTTCTTTCATATAGCCCAACCGTGGTCAGTACTTCATCTATCCTGTCATATCCTGCCCTTTTTATTTCAGCAATGATCTTCAGGTTAACAACAGCTGAAAGATAGGGATAAAAACAGGGAGCCTCCAGCAAGGATCCTATTTTGCGTCTGTTTTCTGTGCCTGACTCAATGCCGAACCAGGAAAAAGTACCCCGGGTCGGGTTCAGGACATCCAGCAACATGCCTATCGTGGTTGTCTTTCCGCTGCCATTGGGACCCAGTATGCCAAAAACGCTGCCTTCGGGTATATCGAGGGAGAGGTTCTCAACCGCTTTGATACGGCCGTAATGCTTGGTTAATTGATTTGTTGAAACTGCAGTTTTCAAGAGATTATGTTTTAATTACGTTTGTTATAGCCCGTCAGGGTATTATTCCCCGGGTGTTGAACCCCCGGGTATTATAATTTATTACAACCGGGTGTCCAATTTATTTTTGAGCTGCATGAATTTCTTAATATCAAGATCGCCAACCACATCAACGATCATCAATTTTTCCTGATCTTCCACCAGGGCAACAAACCCGATGGTTTTCTCCCGTTTCTCCCTGCCATACAACAATATTTTATTCCCCTGCTCAGCAAAAATCATCAGCTCCTGATAATTCTCCTCCCTGAGGTCGTTTTTCAAATTGGAAATCACGTCAGGCTTGATGGACTGGTTAGCTTTATTGTAATTCAATACCCTGATCTCCTCAATATCCTTCACAAGATCAGAGAATTCGGGATTGTTCTCTGCATTGAGCATTTGCAATGTACTGCGGTATATGAATACATTATTATCTTCCTTGAATTCTTTTCTGAACCTGTCGATACTTTTGCTCTGACCTGCCACTGACAGGGAATAAAAAATGAGTATCGGAAATAATAATTTCTGCATGGTTTTTGTTATTTAGTCAACTATATTTTAAACACGAATATTGTTAAAAAATATTACATGGTATTAAAATATGCGCTGAAAAATTTTAACTAAAAATCTGTTAAAGCAGAAAAAACCTTAATTGAGGAGAAACTATTGAATGAAATATGGAAAATAATGAGAAAACAGGCTTTCCCATGCAACCTTTTCCGATAAATAGTATCTATCTATTATGTAAATATTTGTATCCTATGAAAATCCGTTATATTGCCTTAATAGCAGGTTCATTGCTGTTGCTGTCCTTTTCCTGTGAAAACAAGGAAGATGTGAGCCTGTCGGAATCCGAAAGTAGGATCATCGGAGAATGGAACTGGATTGAATCCGTATATTATTACACCGTGTCCGGAGTTCCCTATGTTATGAATCCCGATACCCTTGGCTACTCGATTACCTGCCGGTTTGACGAGGATGGTACCTACCGTATTTTCCGGAATGCAACGCTGGATAATGCTGGCGTCTACTGGTTCGAGACTATTAAATATGACAATGACACCGAATCGCCCCTGCGGTTATTTACCCGGGAAGATGAATACATTAAATCAGTGAACTTTTCATTTTCCGGTGATACCCTGATCTTTGATGAAACCGAGGTTGACGGGGCGAAGAGGATCTTTTTGAGGATTGACTAGCATTATCTTCATTCTCATGCTGTGCCCTTTTCCCCGGGCTTCAGCCCGGGGAAATAAACATCTCTCCCTTGCCAACTTCTAACTTCTAACTACTAGCTTCTAACTTCTAACACCTTATTTATAATCATTCTGAATTACCTGCATATTACTTTTGTCTTGTTTTTTGTTATATCAACTTGACTATTTTTGTTTTTTTGTGGATTCTTGCAGATGAATGCTACAAGCTGTATTGAACAACAGGGTATTGTTGAAAACACTGAAATGGGTGTTGTTAGCGTTAAAATATCTCAGGTTTCAGCCTGTTCTGACTGTCACTCGAAATCGTTATGTTCAATTTTCGGGATGGAGGAGAAGATCATTGATGTTCCCGACGAATCCGGTGAGTTTCATACCGGCGACAAGGTAGGCATAGCCATCACACAGCCTATGGGCAGCAAAGCCATCTTGCTGGGATATTTTATTCCTTTCGTGTTGGTCATGCTCACCCTTGTCATTTTTACCCTTTTTCATTTCGGGGAATGGCAGTCCGGTCTTTTGGCTTTGTCCATACTCATTCCTTATTACGTCACGTTGTATTTTTCCCGGGCAAAGCTCCGGAAGACTTTTGCATTTACGCTCAAAAAACTTGATTGATCCCCTATGACATCGACAGTTTTGTATACAATCCTTTCGTTAAGTGCTTTGGGCAGTATAGCTGCCATTGTTCTTTATTTTGTAGCCCAGCGTTTCAGGATATTTGAAGATCCGCGGATCGATGAGGTGGAAAGCAATCTGCCAGGAGCTAATTGCGGAGGATGCGGATATGCCGGCTGCAGAAATTTTGCCGAAACATTGGTTAAATCCCAGTCATTCGAAGGGCTCTTTTGTCCCGTCGGCGGCAATGAAACCATGTCAGCCGTTGCCCGCATATTGGGCAGGGAAGCGACTGCGAAAGACCCTCAGGTTGCTGTGCTTCGCTGCAACGGATCGTGTGAGCACAGGCCAAGGACAAACCGGTATGACGGGGTTTCTTCCTGTGCTGTTGTCTCAGCCCTCTATGGAGGTGAGACCGGGTGCCAGTATGGATGTCTTGGATTAGCAGACTGTGTGGTCTCGTGCACCTTTGATGCATTGCATATGGATCCGCTGACCGGGCTGCCCGTGGTGGATGATGACAAATGCACATCCTGCGGTGCCTGTGTAAAGGCCTGCCCCAAAAATCTTTTTGAGCTGCGCAAGCGTTGGAAGGGCAACAAGAAGATCTATGTGGCCTGCATGAATGAGGATAAGGGAGGGGTCGCCAAAAGGAATTGTGCCGTGGCCTGTATCGGCTGTACAAAGTGTTTCAAGGTATGTCCTTATGAGGCCATAACCATGAACAACAACCTGGCTTTTATTGATGCTGTCAAGTGCAGGCTTTGCCGGAAGTGTGTTACGGAATGCCCTACTGATTCCATCCTTGAAATAGGATTTCCTGCGAGAAAAGAAAAGGCACCGGAAACCCCTGCAGCGGTTCCTGCAGAAAAAGAAAAACCCGATGAAATTGGTGCCTGAGATGAATGCCCGTATTGTTCCAATAATTCAATAGCCGTGTCAACCACATTTGCCAAAGGAGGTATTCATCCTCCGGAAAATAAACTCTCCGCCCAGAGCAAGATCCGTGATCTGCAGATCCCTGCGTCCGTGATCATACCCCTGAGCCAGCATCTCGGGGCACCGGCCAAACCCGTGGTAAACAAGGGAGATGCCGTGAAAGCCGGTCAACTGATTGCCAAAGGTGATGGTTTTGTTTCCTCCAATATTCATGCATCTGTTGCGGGAAAGGTCAGCAAAATAGAAGAGACGGTTGACATAAGCGGGTATAAAAGGCCTGCCATCTTTATTGAAACATCAGGTGATGAATGGATTGAAACCATCAACCGTGACCCGGCACTCATCACATCCATATCGCTGACAGGCCAGGAGATCATTGGCAAAATTGGTGAAATGGGCATTGTAGGCTTGGGTGGGGCCACTTTCCCAACCCAGGTGAAATTGTCCGTTCCCCGGGGTAAAAAGGCTGAATACCTCATCATCAATGGAGTTGAATGCGAACCTTATCTTACCTCCGATCATGCCCTTATGCTTGAAAAGGGAGAAGAGATCATGGTGGGCATACAGATCCTTAAAAAGGCGCTCAACGTTGAAAAGGTCATTGTCGGAATTGAAAACAATAAAACCGATGCCATAAGCCATCTCAGGATCCTGGCGCAGAAATACCCGGGAACTGCGGTGACCGGGCTGAAGGTTAAGTATCCCCAGGGCGGGGAAAAGCAATTGATCCAGGCCCTGGTCAACCGGGAGGTCCCTTCCGGCGGACTGCCCGTCGATGTAAGTGTTGTTGCTTTTAACGTGGGTACCGCTTTTGCCGTTTATGAGGCTATCCAGAAAAACAATCCCCTGTTTGAAAGAATAGTCACCGTCACCGGTAAATCGTTGAAGCAACCGGCCAATTTCAGGGTCAGGATCGGCACCCAGGTTTCCGCACTGATAGAAGCAGCGGGCGGACTGCCCGAAGACACCGGAAAGATCATCGCCGGAGGTCCCATGATGGGGAAGGCCATTGCCAGTCCCGAAGTCCCTGTGATGAAAGGCAGTTCAGGAATATTGCTGCTGCCGGAGACTGAATCAAAACGTGGCGAAATTGAACCCTGCATCCGTTGTTCAAAATGTATTTCGGTTTGTCCCATGGGCCTTGAACCCTATCTGCTGATGCCCCTGTCACAAAAAGCCTTGTTCGACCGGCTGGAAGAAGAAAAGGTGATGGACTGCATGGAGTGCGGGTCGTGCAGTTATACATGCCCTGCCAGCCGTCCGTTACTCGACTATATCCGCCTGGGAAAAGCACAGGTAGGCAAAATAATTCGATCAAGAAAAAAACCAGCATGAGCCAGCTTATTACAGTATCACCCTCACCCCACGTTTTCGGGCAGCAATCGGTTAAAAGCATCATGACAGGGGTGATCGTTGCCCTGGTCCCGGCATTTATCATGTCGCTGTTCCTGTTTGGGATCGGGGCGCTTGTCGTCACCTCCATTGCGATTGTTTCATGTGTATTGACAGAGTATCTGATACAGCGATTCATCCTTAAGACAGCAAACAGGATCAGCGATGGCTCGGCCATCGTGACCGGTCTTTTGCTGGCCTTCAACCTGCCGTCAAACCTGCCCTGGTGGATGATCATCACAGGCAGTGTTTTTGCCATTGGTATTGGAAAAATGGTTTTTGGAGGACTGGGAAATAATCCTTTCAATCCTGCCCTGGTGGGACGTGTCTTTATGCTGATCTCTTTCCCTGTGCAGATGACCAGCTGGCCGCTGCCCATAGCCTCAAGGATGCACTACCTTGATGCTGCCACGGGTGCCACGCCACTGGGAATCGTAAAGGAAGGACTGCGAAATGGCGAAGTGATGTCTGCCATTGCACAGCAGGTGCCCGATCATATGCGGCTTTTTCTGGGGTACATGAACGGATCTCTTGGCGAGGTTTCGGCTGTCGCCCTGCTGCTGGGATTTGTATGGTTACTTTACAAACGCATTATCACATGGCATATTCCGGTGGTTATGATAGCCACGGTTTTTGGTTTTACCGGGGTACTGTGGCTCATTGATCCCCTTCACAATGCCTCGCCGGTATTTCATATCCTCACTGGCGGTGTAATGATCGGAGCTATATTTATGGCAACCGACCTTGTAACATCGCCCATGACAAAAACAGGGATGGTCATTTATGCCCTGGGCATCGGCATTATCACGGTGGTGATCCGGGTTTACGGTTCTTATCCCGAAGGCGTGTCCTTTGCTATCCTCATTATGAATGCCACCGTCCCGCTGATCAACAAATATATCAAGCCCGGAAGGTTTGGAAAGGAGGTGAAACATGGCTAAAAAACTTGAGTCTACCCTGCGGAATATGTTCCTTTCCCTTACCCTCATCTCCTTGGTGATGTCCGCAGCGCTGACCTTTGTATACCTAAAAACAAAAGGGCCGATAGAGCTTGCTGCCAGACAAAACGAGATCAATGCCATCAGGCAGGTTTCACCCGACTTCGACAGTGATCCCTTAACAACCCCAAGGGAGGTAGATGGCGTAACGATATACACGGTTAAAAAGAATAATGAAACGGCCGGTTTTGCTGTTAAGACATACTCTGATAAAGGCTTTTCCGGCCATATTGAATTGATGGCGGGATTCCGGACTGACGGGACAATCAATAACATCACCGTCCTTCAGCACAAAGAAACACCGGGTTTGGGAACCAAAATGGCTGAACCGAAATTTATAACCCAGTTTCTGGACAAGAACCCGGGGAGCTTCAAAATCAACGTGAAGAAAGACGGAGGACAGGTGGATGCCATTACGGCTGCAACGATCAGCTCAAGGGCCTTTTGCGATGCATTGCTGCGTGCATACAATGCGCTTGACGCTGTGGATTCAACAACAAATATGCCTTAAAACAGAAGGATTCAGCATATGACAAACCTGAAATACTTTACAAACGGATTACTGAAGGAAAATCCAACCTTCGTCCTGGTACTGGGTACCTGTCCCACCCTTGCCGTTACTACAGCCGCCATTAATGGTATTGGCATGGGTGCGGCCACCACTTTTGTGCTGGTATGTTCCAACCTGCTGATATCTTTGCTAAAGAACTTAATACCCAATAAGGTCAGGATCGCTGCCTTCATCCTTATTATTGCAACCTTTGTTACAATTGTCGACCTGGTCATGAAAGCTTACACTCCAGATCTATACAAGGCGCTGGGTATCTTTATCCCGCTGATCGTTGTAAACTGCATCATCCTGGGCCGTGCTGAAGCCTTTGCTCAGAAAAACAGTGTCTGGCGTTCCGTTCTTGACGGCCTTGGCATGGGCATCGGTTTCACCCTGGCCATTACCCTGCTGGCTTGTATCCGCGAAATTCTCGGGAACGGATCCATATTTAACATAAGGCTGTTGAGCGAGAATGCTGCCACCATCCTGGTGTTTGTCCTTCCTCCCGGAGCCTTTGTGACCTATGGGCTATTAATAGCCATCGTTAACAGGCTTAAGGTAAAATTTAATATCTGACTTTTTAATTTGAATTAATCATGGAATATATCCTGATCATTATATCAGCAGTCCTTGTTAATAATGTGGTACTCGCTCAGTTTCTGGGTGTTTGCCCGTTCCTGGGTGTCTCCGGTAAGATCAGCACTTCCGTGGGCATGGGTATGGCCGTTATTTTTGTCATGTCGCTGGCAAACCTCGTCACCTTTCTTATTCAGAACTATCTGCTGATACCGCTGCATATTGAATTTATGCAAACCATCACGTTTATCTTTATTATTGCTTTTCTTGTACAGGTTGTGGAAATCATCCTTAAAAAAGTGGCTCCTCCCTTGTACAAGGCACTCGGCATCTATCTTCCATTGATCACTACCAATTGCGCCGTGCTGGGTATCGCTCTGCTGGCGGTAAAAAAGGACTTTAACCTGCTGATGAGTGTTGTCTATGCAGCCAGTATCGCCGTTGGTTTTACGCTTGCACTGGTGCTGATGGCAGGAATTCGTGAACAGCTTGACCTGGCTGATGTTCCTAAAGGTGTGCGCGGTTTTGCCATCTCCCTTATTATAGCCGGATTATTATCACTGGCCTTTATGGGGTTTTCGGGGATTGTGAAATAGGATAATTTCACGCAGAGACGCTAAGGCGCAAAGAAATACTTTGAATAACAACATGATATCTCGGGATCTTCTCGAAACCGGCAGCTCGTTTGAACAACTGTTTAAGCCTGTGCTGAAAACAGGTGAATGGCAGATAGCAGTGCTCAGACAGTGCGCGAAAGTCCACCCGGAAAACATCGGGCAGGTTGAAAGGCATAACAATACCGATGAGGTTTTTATTCTTACCACAGGGGAAGCCAATCTGATTATCCTCGATGAAAAAGAGGGTGAAAAAATTCCCTTTGTTGTCCTCATGGATCTGAATGTGGCTTATAATTTGAAAAAGTCGGTCTGGCATCATATCGTCCTTTCTGCAGATGCCCATGTATTCATATTTGAAAAGGCGGATACATCGAAGGAGAATTCAGATTATAAAATACTGGATGCAGAGGTTCAGGATAAGATAAGGGAGATGGTGAAGATATAAACAGGTTGTCGGCCTGCCTGCCGTCAGGCAGGTTGTCAGTTGTGAATGTTGTTTTGTCAGCGATTTAGCGGTTTAGCCTATTAGGTGTTTAGGAATACATAATAATACAGTTCAGGGATTTTTAATTCCTATACAGCTAGGCTAAATCACTAAACTGCTAAAAAGCTAAACCTCTAAACCGCTAAAAACCAATTACCAATTACCAATTACCTCTTCCTACTCCTTAATCCCAAGCAGTTTCAACAAAAACGCATACTCCATCGCCGTTTCCCTGTGGTATTCAAACCTGCCGGAGGCTCCGCTGTGCCCGGTTTCCATATTGGTATACAACAGCAGCAGGTTGTCGCCGGTGTTCATATCCCGGAGCCTGGCCACCCACTTTGCCGGTTCCCAGTATTGCACCTGTGAATCATGCAATCCGGCCGTCACCAGCATATTGGGATAGGCTTTCTTTTCCACGTTGTCATAAGGGGAATAGGACAGCATATAGTCATAATAGTTCTTATCATTCGGATTGCCCCATTCATCATATTCACCGGTAGTAAGCGGGATGGTTTCATCAAGCATGGTGGTAATCACATCCACGAAAGGTACTGCCGCTATCAATCCTTTGAAAAGATCAGGCCGCATATTGACAACAGCACCGACAAGCAATCCGCCTGCACTTCCTCCATAGGCCATCAACCTGTCGGTGGATGTATATTTTTCACGGATAAGGAATTCAGCACAGTCAATATAATCCGTGAAAGTATTTTTCTTTTTCAGCAGTTTTCCGTCATCATACCAGCTACGTCCCAGGATCTGTTCACCGCGAACATGGGCAATGGCATATATGAAACCACGGTCGAGCAGGCTCAGCCTGACGGAACTGAAATACGGGTCGGTGGTATTCCCATACGAACCATAAGCATACAAAAACAAAGGATTGCTGCCATCTTTCTTTATTCCTTTGCGGTATACCAGGGAGATCGGGACTTTGGATCCGTCAGCGGCTGGGGCAAAAATTCGTTCGGCATAGTAGTCACCGGGATTAAATCCTCCCACTACCTCCTGTTGTTTCAATAGGGTGCGTTCCTTTGTTTTCATGCTGAAATCAAACGTGGAATTGGGCGTTGTAAGGGAAGAATAGCCAAAACGCAGCAGGTCCGTTTTGAACTCCGGATTGACCGAGAACCATGCCGTGTATGCCTGCTCCTGCAAATCAATATAATATTCGGTTTTTTCGCTCATATTGATCACCCTGAAACGGGTAAGCCCGTTGATCCTTTCATCCAGCACCATATAATCGCTGAATAGTTCAAAATTCTCCAGCAACACCGAATCTTTGTGGGGTATTACTTCTATCCAGGCATTCTTTGACGTGTTGGTAACCGGGGTTTCCATCAGCCTGAAATTCTTTGCATCGAGGTTGGTACGAATGAAAAAGCGGTCTTCAAAATGATCGATATCATATTCCAGTTCCCGTTCCCGGGGATGAAAAACTTTAAAAGCTCCGGCGGGATCATTGGCTTTTATATAGCGATATTCATTGGATAAGGTCGATGCCAGGGCGATGATGATATATTCTTTTGACTTGGTCTTATATACATAGGCATTATAGGTCTCATCTTCCTCTTCATAAACATCGACATCCTTTTTAGCTGATGTCCCCAGGGCATGGCGCATGATTTTATAAGGCCTCAGGGTGCTCACATTTTTCAGCGAATAAAAGAGGGTTTTGTTATCCGATGCCCAGGTACACGAACCCAACGTATTGATGATCTCATCCGTCAGGTATTCACCGGTTTCAAGGTTTTTGATCTTTAAAGTATAGAGCCTGCGGCTTACGGTATCCTCGCCGAATGCCATCAGCTTGTTATCCGGACTGACAGAAATCCCCCCGACATCATAGTAATCGAATCCTTTTGCCATTTCATTCACATTCAGCAGTATCTCTTCAGGGGCGTCCAGGTTTTCTTTCTTTCGGCAATAAACGGGGTATTCCTTTCCTTCCTCATAGCGGGTATAATAAAAATAACCGTTTTCCTTGTACGGGACTGACATATCGGTTTGTTTGATGCGGCCTATGATCTCCTGGTAGAGTTTCTCCTGAAGCTTTTTGGTATCCTTCATCATATGGTCGGTATACTCATTCTCTTTTTTAAGGTAATCGATAACGGCCGGGTTGTCGCGTTCATTGAGCCAGTAATATGGATCAATACGGGTATCTCCGTGCAGGGTAAGTTCCTTGTTTATTTTCTCGGCCTTGGGAGGTATCATGGTATGGTTATTTTTACAGGATGATCCGGTGAACATAACTGAGATCAGGCATACTAACGCACCTAAGGAAGATTTGTTCGTGATCATAGGATGTTGATTAACAATGGTTTTAATAAAAACGTTATGGTAAAACAATCCGGATACCTATGTAAGAGTCTAATCAAAAAGTCCAGCCGTTATTGAAAACGGTTGCTCCTGCAATCCGGCCTACATTTATAAATATAGAATAAATAATTATATTATTATGCTCTTTTTAAGTATATTTGATGTGTTTGGCAAGGGCTCAAAAGCCATCAAGCAATGTAAAATATTCTCAAACCCATGGCCCTTTCAAATCCCAAAGGATATGTTGGCATTTTAGCCTTTATTTGCTTTTTGTTTATTACCTCATTTGCTTCCGCACAGATTCTTTCTTCCATTACCGACCCGCGCGATGATCAGCAATACAGGACAGTATTGATTGGCAATCATTGGTGGATGGCTCAAAATCTGAATATCGGCACATGGATTGACTTGATCGGAGATCAAACTGACAATGGGTCAATTCAGAAGTTTTGTTATAATAACCTGGGGTGGTATTGTGATACATTTGGAGGTCTTTACCAGTGGAACGAGATAATGAATTACAATCCTGATAATAAACAAGGTATTTGCCCGGATGGCTGGCACGTGCCTTCTGAAAACGACTGGAAAGAACTTGAATTTGCTGCAGGCATGCCGGAAATTGACCTGGATAAAACAGGATGGTTAAGGGGAACCAATGAGGGGACATTCCTTAAAGAAGGCGGAGGATCAGGTTTCGAGGCACAATTGGGAGGTGGTATTTCTGATGACAAGCAATCTCTTTGGGTCAATGAATTCGGATTTTTATGGGCTTCGGATCAATACAATGATCAACAGGCCTGGATACATGTTTTCCGTGCAGACACAAGTACCATTCGTTTTGGCAGTGCCTTTAAGCAAGATGCATTATCTGTGCGGTGTGTCTGTGATAATAATGAATTTCTTACGCTTTCCATAGAGGCTGAGGAAACAGTGTGCGCCGGACAGGAAATATCCCTGAAAGCTAAAGTGAAAGGCGGAACTGAAAATAAGGATTATAGGTGGACATCCGATCCTCCGGGTTTCTTTTCAACCGACAGCATTATTTTTGTGAGACCGGAGACCGAAACCATTTACAGGATTCGTGTTATTGACGGAAATATTTATACCGTCGATTCTGTTAAGGTAATTGTACAACCTGTTCCTGCATTTATAATAAACGGAGAAAACAAGGTATGTTTAACAGAAGAGAATCTTGAAAATCTTGAATATATTGCTGTCACGCTAAACCCGGAGGATTATAGTTATATCTGGTCACCGTCTGACGGAAGCATCATTACCGCCAGTCAGAACGCAGTGCTGGTAGATTGGGGCACAACACCAGGAGCCAGAACACTGGGAGTGCAGGTTACTGATAAAAATACAGGATGCTTCAACCGGATAAACTACGAGGTTGAGATCCTTCCTGCGCCCCCGAAACCAATAATCATGTCAAAAGGCGAGCACCTGCTGATCTGCTCCGATTCGGGACGCATATACCAGTGGTATCAGAACGACGCTGCCATTCCCGGGGCAAACAAACAGTTTTATTATACCAAGGGTAACAAAACAGGTAGTTTCAGGATCGAGACCAAACTCGACAATCAGTGTACGAACTGGTCAGATCCATACAGTTTTTTGATCAAATCCACCGGCGGATCCGGTGATGAGTCGCAGACCGTTTTTATAAGGCCTAATCCTGCCAGCGGGTGTATCATGATGGATATCATTAATGAT
>Ga0105100_10000270_pt1 | contig 30507 bp, 28 predicted proteins | sample PPLLak12cMay2015_2_FD_87033 | JGI IMG/M metagenome (GOLD analysis project Ga0105100, IMG submission 87033) | Freshwater sediment microbial communities from Prairie Pothole Lake near Jamestown, North Dakota, USA - PPLs Lake P8 Core (1) Depth... | ecosystem: Environmental > Aquatic > Freshwater >... | reverse complement strand
CGCATTCACCGCGGCTTTGCTGATCCGCGATTACTAGCGACTCCGACTTCATGGAGTCGAGTTGCAGACTCCAATCCGAACTGAGGCCGGCTTTATGGGATTCGCTCACCTTCGCAGGATCGCTGCCCGTTGTACCGACCATTGTAGCATGCGTGCAGCCCTGGATATAAGGGGCATGATGACTTGACGTCGTCCTCACCTTCCTCCGAGTTATCCCCGGCAGTCTCCTATGAGTCCCCGGCCGAACCGCTGGCAACATAGGACAAGGGTTGCGCTCGTTGCGGGACTTAACCCAACATCTCACGACACGAGCTGACGACAGCCATGCACCACCTGTCATGGGCCCTTACGGACACCGTGTTTCCACGGCTTTTCCCATGATGTCAAACCCAGGTAAGGTTCTTCGGGTTGCATCGAATTAAGCCGCATGCTCCGCCGCTTGTGCGGGGACCCGTCAATTCCTTTGAGTTTTAGCCTTGCGGCCGTACTCCCCAGGCGGGACACTTAATGCGTTAGCTTCGGCACGGCAGTCGTTGATCAGACCGCCACACCTAGTGTCCAACGTTTACAGCGTGGACTACCAGGGTATCTAATCCTGTTTGCTCCCCACGCTTTCGCTCCTCAGCGTCAGTACCGGCCCAGAGAACCGCCTTCGCTACTGGTGTTCCTCCCGATATCTGCGCATTTCACCGCTACACCGGGAATTCCATTCTCCTCTACCGGACTCGAGTCACAGTAGTTTCGACTGCAGTTCCGAGGTTGAGCCTCGGAATTTCACAGCCGACTTACTGAACCGCCTACGAGCTCTTTACGCCCAATGATTCCGGACAACGCTCGCCCCCTACGTATTACCGCGGCTGCTGGCACGTAGTTGGCCGGGGCTTCTTTTGGAGGTACCGTCAATTTCTTCCCTCCTGAAAGGGGTTTACAACCCGAAGGCCTTCATCCCCCACGCGGCGTTGCTGCGTCAGGCTTTCGCCCATTGCGCAAGATTCCCTGCTGCTGCCTCCCGTAGGAGTCTGGGCCGTGTCTCAGTCCCAGTGTGGCTGATCGTCCTCTCAGACCAGCTACTCGTCAATGCCTTGGTAGGCCGTTACCCCACCAACTAGCTGATAAGCCGCGAGCCCATCCCACAGCACAAAGGCATTTCCTCGAACAATCATGTGGTCACTCGAGGGTATCCGGCATTAATCCAGGTTTCCCTGGGCTATTCCGGTCTGTGGGGCAGGTTGCTCACGTGTTACTCACCCGTTCGCCGCTCCGTCATACCGATGGGTTACCCCTTCGGTGTGCGTCGCTCGACTTGCATGCATTAGGCACGCCGCCAGCGTTCGTCCTGAGCCAGGATCAAACTCTCCAACGTACATTCAAGGCCTGGTGCCCGAAGGCTCCGGGCCAATCCTGTCAGTCTGAGTTTGCAATTGGGTCCAGGGCCCGTGAGGGGCCCTAGAGCTGATTGCTGTATATAGATGCTCACTCATCTCTGCGACCGAGGTCGCCGGGATGGGTGTGCATGCTGGCTTTTGGCACATTGTTCAGTTGTCAAGGAGCCCAAAGCTCCCACTCCTGATGTCAGGCGGGCCGGCGATCGTATCGCGGCCCCGGTACAAAGTGAATCCGAGGCGACGCGAACAAGAGCGCCGTCCCGGTTTTCCAGTGGGTGGCCGGAGAGGTGTTCTCCAGCCGGGAGTCGAATAGTACCGACGCCCCGGAGTTAGTCAAGTCAATCAGACGAGCCGGACGAACCGGCGCTTCCCGACCTGGAGAACCCGGCCCAGGAGGGCGGCTCTGGGGGCTTCTTGCGCCTCCCACACCTCGCCGTCGACCTTGACCGCTCCCTGTCCGAGCATCCGTCTCGCCTCGGAGCCCGAAAGCCCCATGGCATCACGGATCAAACCCGGAACTTGGACGGGATCGTCCTCTGATAATGAAAACACCTCGATCTCCTCGGGTATTCCCCCCTGCTTGAACACCCGATCGAAAGCCGCCTCGGCAGCCACCGCGCTCTCCTCGCCCCAGTAGAGGGCGGTCACGGCCCGGGCGAGCCTGCGCTTGGTCTCGCCCGGGTGGAGTTCACCCGAGCTCAACCCGGTTTCGATTTCCTCCACCTCCGCCGGATCGAAGTCTGCCGCCAATCGAAACCACTCGATCATGGACGAATCGGGGACGCTCATGGTCTTCCCGAACATCTCCTCGGGCTCGTCCTCGACGCCGATGTAGTTGCCGAGTGACTGGGACATCTTCTTGACCCCGTCGGTGCCAACCAGAAGTGGCATGGTCAGGGCCACCTGCGCCTCCATGCCGTATCGCTCCTGGACGGCGCGACCCATCATCAGGTTGAACAGTTGGTCGGTGCCACCGAGCTCGACATCCGCCTCAACGGCCACCGAGTCGTAACCCTGGAGTAGCGGGTAGAGGAACTCCATCACCGATATCGGGGTCCCCTCTTCGTAACGCTTGGCGAAGTCGGACCGCTCCAGCATCTGGGCCACCGTCGCGGCAGAAGTGAGCTCGAGGAGACCGGCCATGCCCAAGGGCGCCAGCCACTCCGAATTGCGCCGGATCTCCAGGTTCTCCGGCAGCAGCACCTTGCGGAATTGGCCGAGCACGTTCTCGGCATAGCGGTTGACCTCATCGGGCGCGAGACGCTTGCGGGTATCGCTTCGCTGGGACGGGTCACCGACCTGGGCAGTGAAGTCACCGACTATCAGCACGGCGACGTGGCCCATCTCCTGGAAGTGACGCAGCTTGCGGAGCACCACGGCCCAGCCCAGCGTCACCGAGGGAGCGGTCGGGTCGAGTCCGAGCTTGATCCGAAGCGGACGGCTGAGCTCCAGCTTGCGTGTCAGATCGTCACGCGGCACCACCTGATCAACGTGACGAAGGAGGAGCGGTAGCTGGAGGTCGGGGCCCATGTGTGGTGGGGAGGGTAAACGCGCCGGCGCCACTCCTCAGGCCGGGGTGGCCACGGTCGTGACCTCGACGAATCGCCAGGGCCTTTCCTTGGCCTTGGTGATCCCGACGCGCGGTGTCGCCATGACCATCGCCGGGGCCGCGCCAGCCTCGATCCTGATCGGTGAGTGCTCGTGGAGCAGATCCGTCCCATCATGCGAATGGTCGATGCCGAGGGCCTGGGTCAACTTCCCAGGCCCGTTGGCCAGCCCGTCGTCCCGGCCGCGGCGTGATCGAGCCACACCCACTCCTTCGACGATCTCGGCGCCGCGGAACAGGATCCCCCACCCCACACCTTCCGGCCCCGCTGCCACGTTCCCGCACCAATGCACCCCATAGGAGCGATACACGTAGAGAGTCCCGGGTCGCTCGAACATCGAGCCGTTGCGGGCAGTCCGGCCGCCATATGCGTGGGATGCGGGGTCATCGTGGCCCTTGTAGGCCTCCACCTCGGTCACCCTCGCCTTGACCAGCTTTCCGCCGATCTCGGAGACGAGATAGGAGCCGAGCAGCATCGGCGCTGCCTGCTCAGGGCTGCCCGCCAGCAGATCACCCAGATCCAACTCAGGCCCCACGCAGCCGGGCCCCGAGCTCTTCGGCAGCCGAGATCATCGCGTCGCGGATCGGCGACACCTCCTCGTTGGTCAGAGTGTGGTCGCCGGAGCGCAGCCGGTATCTGATCGCGATGGCTCTCTGCCCTTCGCCCATGCCCGCCCCTTGGAACAAGTCGAAGACGCCGGCCGACTCGACCAACCCGGAGCCCGCCGCGACGCTCGCCTGCATCAGGGTCTGGACCGCGAGGTCTGCCGGCACGACGAAGGAGAGGTCGAAGTCGACATGGGGGAAGACCGAAGGCGACGTGGCGAGTACCAACTCGGTGGGGGCCAGGAGAGGCTGGAGATCGACCTCTCCGATCGCCACCCGTCCGGGAAGATCGAACTCACGGACGGCACGAGGGCTCAACTCCCCCACATGGCCGATCGGGGTGCCCTCCAGCTTGACGATGGCCGAGCGCCCCGGGTGATAGCCGGGGGCATCTCCCGGTTCGAGGTCGTAGTCGGCGTGCCCCAGCACTGCCATCACGTGTCTCAGCAACGAGAGCGACACTCCGGCCTCTGCGGGCACCGTATCCCGTCCCAGGATCGACGGCCCGACGCTTCCCACCAACACCCAGGCGAGACGCTCGACCTGGGTGGGGAGACGGGGATCCTCGGGCCACGGCACGTCGACGAAGACCAGGGCCGTCTCGAACATGGACACGGCCGCCGCCCCGTAGGAGAAGTTGAATCGAGCAACGTTCAACAACGCCGGGAGCATGGTCGGCCTCAGAGTGCCTTCCTCATCGCGCAGGGGATTGGTCACACGAAGCAGAGATGAGAAATCGGTCCAGCCGAGACGGGCGAGATCGACCTCGTTGACGAACGGCAGTGTCACCGTCTGATGGAGGCCGATGCCGACGAGCGCAGAGCGCAGAGCGCGAGCCCTTCTCTGCTCCGGGCTGAGACCACCGGCCGCACCGAGCGGGAGGGTGGCCGCGAATCGGTCGAAACCATGGATGCGAGCGATTTCCTCGAGAAGGTCGGCCGGACGGGTCACATCAGGGCGGAAGGTCGGCACAGTGACCGTCATCGGGTCGGATCCATCCACCTCCATCCCCAAGCGCTCCAGGATCCCGCCCACGCCTTCCCGGGTGAACCCAGGACCGAGCAGTCGCTCCACTTCCGAAAGGGCGAGCTCGATCGTTACGGGGCCGACCGGGGTGGCGATCTCGTCGATCACCCCCTCGATCACGTCTCCCCCGGCCAGTTCGACCACCATGGCGGTCGCCCTCGCATCGGCGGCATCGGTGAGATTCGGGTCGACGCCCCGCTCGAATCGGTTCGAGGCCTCGGAGAGCAGGCCATGACGACGCGACATGTGCATGATCGTCGGCGGGTCCCACGAAGCCGCCTCCATGAGCACGTTGACGGTTCCGGCCGACACTTCCGACCTGGCACCACCCATCGTGCCCGACATGGAGGTCGGGCCGTCATCGTCGTAGATGATCAAGTCCTCGGCGGTGAGCTTGCGCTCCTCGTCGTCCAGGGTGACCAGGGTCTCACCTGGATCGGCCCGCCGAACCGACAGCCTGTTCCCGACGATGGTGTCCGCATCGAAGGCATGGAGGGGATGGCCGAGCTCGATCATCACGTAGTTGGTCACATCGACCACGTTGGAGATGGACCGGACTCCCGCCTTGTTCAGCCGGTGTCGCACCCATAGCGGAGACCTCGCCACCGTCACGCCCCGGATCTCCCGGGCAGTGAATCGCCGACAGCCGGTCGGATCGCCGATCTCCACCGCGATCACCGGCGTCCCCGGAGTGGTGCGCAGGCGCCGCTCCGGGATGCGGTATTCGACCTCGAAGTGGGCGGCGAGATCGCGGGCGATACCGAGCAGGGACATGGCATCCGGGCGATTCGAGGTGATCGACAGGTCGAACACGACGTCGGGGAGCTCCAACAGGTCGGAGAAGTCCACACCGAGGGTGGGCTCGCCGTCGAGGACGAGGATCCCGGTATGGTCGTCACCAAGTCCGAGCTCCTTCTCCGAACAGATCATCCCATTCGATTGGACGCCTCGAATCGTCCTCTGCCCGATCTCGAACTCACCGGGCAGAACCGCGCCGGGTCGTGCAACCGCCACGTAGGCGCCCTCCGAGAAGTTCCAGGCGCCACAGATGATCTGCTCGACGCCGGAGCCGGCGTCGACCTGACACACCCGGATCTTGTCCGCATCCGGGTGCGGTTCGATCTGCTCGACCCTCCCAACGACCACATCGGTCCATCCCGGCTCGAGGACCTCGAAGCCATCGACTTCGTGCCCGACCATCGCCAGGACACCCGACAGCTCGGAAGGATCCGCGGTGGGGAGGTCGATGAACTCCTGCAGCCAGCGCAGTGGGACCTTCATCAGAACTGCCTCAGGAAGCGCAGGTCGTTGTCCACGAAATGGCGGATGTCGTTGATGCCATGGCGGACCATGGCCATCCGCTCCAGCCCCATGCCGAAGGCGAACCCCGATAGCCGGGAGGGGTCGTACCCCACCGCCTCGAGGACATTGGGATCGACCATGCCACAGCCCAGCATCTCCAGCCAGCCCGCCCCTCCGCACACCCGGCAGCCGGGCACTCCCCCATCACAGAGGAAGCAGGAGACGTCGAGCTCGGCGCTGGGCTCGGTGAACGGGAAGAAATGAGGTCGTAGGCGCACAGTGGTCTTCGGCCCGAAGAACTCGCGGGAGAAGTGGGCCAAGGTCCCCTTGAGGTCGGCGAACTGGATGTGCTCGTCGACGGCCAGACCCTCGATCTGATGGAAGACCGGGAGGTGGGTGGCATCGGTCGTCTCCTGGCGATAGACCTTCCCAGGCACCACGACGTACACCGGAGGCTCATGCGTCTCCATCCATCGCACCTGCACCGGCGAGGTCTGGGTGCGGAGAAGCACTTCGTCCTTCGGATCCCCATGCGATAGGTAGAGGGTGTCCGATTCGAGCCGGCTCGGATGCGTGGGCGGGGTGTTGAGGGCGTCGAAGTTGTACCAGGCCAGCTCGGCCTCGGGACCGTCGGCAACCCGGTATCCGAGCCCGGTGAAGATGTCCACGATCTCATCGATCGTCTGTTGGATCAGGTGCAGCGAGCCGCGCGGGAACGAGTGGGTCTCGAGCGTGACATCGAGCCGGTCCTCGGTCAGTCTCCTGGCCTCGTCCTCCACTTCGAGCTCGACGCGACGACCGGAGAGAAGGGTCTGAACATGTTCGGTCACCTCCTTGAGCTTCGCCCCTATCAGCGGCCTCTCGCCCGGGTCGAGGGAGCCCATCGAACGTCTGACCTCACCGATGGTCGAGCTCTTGCCGAGCAGGCTGCTCTCCACACGGTCGAGCTCTTCGAGCGACGATGCGCCCGCAATGAGCCGAGGAGCATCAGCCAGCACACCTTCTAGCGCCGATCCGGGATCCATGTCGGCGGCAGGTTAGACCCGCCCTCCCCCCACTCCTCCGGGTTTGGAGAGCTCATACACGATGATGCCCGCCGCCAGGGCGGCATTGAGGCTCTCGATCCCGCCAGGCATCGGGATCGTGACCCTGATCGCTGCCTTTGCCACCACCTCCGCCGGTAGCCCGGAGGCTTCTTCGCCGACCAGGACCGAATAGCGCCCCGGCGGGATGTCAGCCGGGGGCAAGCCACCGGCAACGACCGTGGCCAGCGGCACGTAGCCGGAGGCCACGAGCTCGTCGACCGAGTCGATCCCGTGGACACCGATCCGGAAGTGCCCACCTGCTCCGGCGCGCAGGACCTTGGGCGACCACGGATCGGCCGTGCCGGTCGTGTGCCCGAAGTCCCACTCGAAGGCCGCCGCAGTCCTGATGAGGGTGCCGACGTTGCCCGGGTCACCGACTCCCCAGGCGACGAGCAATCCACGGACCGCCCTCATCCTCGGGGTCGGTACCGCGATCACCGCAACCGGGCCGCGCGGCGTCTTGGTACCTGCGAGTCGCGACAGGGCGGATCTGTCGATGATGATCGGATTCAAACCATGACGCCCGACGAGGGCGGCGGTTGCTTCGTCACCCTCGAGAGCGAAGACCACCTCGGGGACCACCCCGGCTGCGAGGGCCTCCTCCAAGAGATGCGGCCCTTCGATCAGGGTCTTCCCGGTCTCACGACGGTCTCGAGCGCGATTGAGCCGGGCCGCCTCCACCACACGCGGGTTGCGATGACTGCGGACCGGCTCCATCGGAGACTCAGGCCTTGGGCTCAGCTCTGCTTGGATGCCTCGACGAGTTGGGTGAAGGCGCCGGGGTCGTTCACGGCCATCTCGGCGAGCATCTTGCGGTCGACTTCGATGTCAGCCGCCTTGAGCCCGGCGATCAGCTGCGAATAGGTGGTCCCGTTCTGCCGGGCCGCGGCGTTGATACGGGCGATCCACAGCCGCCGGAACTCACCCTTGCGGGCCCGGCGGTCGCGGTAGGCGTCCTGCATCGCATGCATGACCTGTTCGTTGGCGGTCCGATAGCGGCGACTCCTGGCGCCCTTATAGCCCTTGGCCCGGTCGAGAACCTTCTTGTGGGATTTCTTGGCGTGCACCGCGCGCTTCACACGTGCCATCTCATACCTCCTGAGCTCTCATCGACCGAGCAGCTTCTTGACCGTCTTGACATCGCCGGGGGCCAACTCGGCCTCACCGGCCCGGCGTCGAAATGTCGCCTTGCCCTTGGCCAGGCGCAAGTGAGAGGCGCCGGACTGTCGTCTCAGATACTTGCCGGAGCCACTCACCTTGATTCGTTTCTTGGCGCCGCTGTGCGTCTTCATCTTGGGCACGGCTACCTCCTGTCGTCCTACTCCTCTTCGGCCTTTTCCCCGTCATCATGGCCAACTGCGGCCTTGGGCCTCCTGGTCGGGGCTATCACCATCGTCATGCTCCGTCCTTCGAGCTTGGGAGTCTGTTCGACCGCACCCCAGTCCGACAGGTCCTCTGCCAGCCGGTCGAGCAGGTCCTTCCCGAAGGCCGGTCTTTCCTGCTCCCGGCCGCGAAAGCGGATGGTCACCTTGACCTTGTCCCCCTCGGCGAGGAACTCCTGTGCCTTGCGACGGGTGATGTCGAAATCGTGCTCTCCGATCCGCACTTTCATGCGGAGCTCTTTGATGGTGGTACGGGTCTGCTTCTTTCGGGCCTCTCGAGCCTTCACCGACTGCTCGTACTTGTACTTCCCGTAGTCCATCAGGCGGCACACCGGCGGTTTCGCATTGGGTGCCACTTCGACGAGATCCAAATCGAGTTGCTCCGCGAGCCACATCGCCTCGTTGAGCTTCTTCACTCCTATCTGTGCGCCATCGGGTGCGATGACAAGCACCTCTTTGGCCCGGATCGCGCCGTTCACACGGAGCTCGTTGATATTGATACCTCCTGTTGATTGCATCTCGTGACGGGCAAGAAAAAAGCAGCAGGTCGAAGCCTGCTGCCATGGAACGGGTCGGTCGCGTCATCGCCCAACCCTTCGGACCACGGCTCGCTCGTCTCGTCCGGTCGGACGCCCGGCGGCCGGGTGGGGAAGCAGCAGCTTCCGCTCTTGCCTTGATTGTCGGCTGGAGGATACCAGCGCGACCCCTGAAACCAATAGTCGCTGGTCAGAGCTCGCCGACCCGTCGTAGGGCGACCGTGGTGGAGACCGCGGCCTCGGCCGCCTCGTAACCCTTGTTCGAAGGTCCTTCGGCGGCTCTATCCATTGCCTGTGCGTACTCGGTGACAGCCAGGATGGCGTTGGCCACCGGCACTCCGGTGTCCAGACTCACCCTCGCCACCCCGGCGGTCGACTCGCGGGAGACGATCTCGTAATGGTCGGTGTCGCCCCGGACCACTGTGCCGATAGCCACGACGGCATCACATCCGGCATCGACCAGCTTGCGCGCCCCGATCGGGATCTCCAACGCCCCCGGCACTCTGAGCACGGTCACATCGGTGACTTTCATCTCTTCGAGACGTTGCAGGGCTCCGTCGAGGAGACGATCCGTGATGGTGCGATTCCAGTTGGCGACGACCACCCCGACGTGGAGGCCGGCTCCTTCGGGCAGTCCCTCGATGAATCGGGTCATGCGCCCTGGCCCAGGTCCATTTGATGACCGAGTCGGGTCGCCTTGGCCCTCAAATACTCCCGGTTCTCGTCGTTGGCGTCGACGGAGAGCGGGACCTGCTCGAGTATCGAGAGGCCATATCCCTCGATCCCTGCCCGCTTGGTGGGATTGTTGGTCATCAGGCGCATGCTGCGCACCCCGAGGTCGTAGAGGATCTGCGCTCCGACCCCGTAGTCCCGCGAGTCCACCGGAAGGCCCAGGTTCAGATTGGCGTCGACGGTGTCGAGACCCTCGTCCTGGAGCTTGTAGGCGGCCAGTTTGTGGAGAAGGCCGATCCCCCTCCCCTCGTGACCTCTGATGTAGAGCACCACGCCACGGCCCTCCTCGGCCACCCGAGCCAGCGCTCGGTCCAGCTGATCGCCACAATCACAGCGCAGACTCCCGAAGACATCTCCGGTCAGGCACTCGGAGTGGACCCTGGTGAGTACGGCCTCCCCGTCGCCGATGTCCCCCATGACCAGGGCCATGTGCTGCCGGTCGTCGACGAGTGACCTGTAGCCGACACCGGTGAAGGTCCCGTGAACGGTCGGGATGCGAGCTTCTACGACCCTCTCCACCAGTTTCTCGTGGCCACGCCTGTAGGCGATGAGATCGGCGATGGTCCCGATCAGCAGCTGGTGCTCCTTGGCGAACCGCTCCAGCTCGGGGAGCTTGGCGACGGATCCGTCGTCGTTCATGATCTCGGCCAGGACGCCGGCCGGGTACCTGCCGGCGAGCACGGCCAGGTCGACCGCGCTCTCGGTGTGGCCGGCGCGTTTGAGCACACCGCCGGGCTCGTAGCGCAACGGGTAGAGATGGCCGGGACGGGCGAGGTCGTGAGGTCTTGTCTCCGGGGCGAGAACCGCCTGAATCGTCCTCCACCGGTCACCCGCCGAGATCCCGGTCGTCGTGCCCTCGACCGAGTCGACCGAGACGGTGAAAGCCGTCCTGCGCATGTCGGTGTTCCGGGAGACCATCATGGGGAGATCGAGCTCGTCCAGACGCTCGCCTACCACGGCCAGGCAGATGATTCCGCTGGTGTGGCGGAGCATGAACCCGACCTGCTCCTGGGTGGCCGCATCGGCGGCGACGATCAGATCTCCCTCGTTTTCACGGTCCTGGTCGTCGACCATGATGACGAGCTCGCCGCGACCGACAGCAGCGACGATGTCGTCGATCGGGGCGAAGCTCATGGGCTCGCTCTCAGCAGTCTCTCGACGTACTTGGCCAGGACATCGACCTCAAGGTTGACGGTCTCCCCTGCCTTGCGCAAGCCCAGGGTGGTCACCGCCAGAGAGTGCGGGATCAGGGCGACTTCGAATCCATCATCGGTGAGCCCAGCCACGGTCAGGCTGACCCCATCCACCGTCACCGAGCCCTTCTCCACCACATACCGCATCAACCCATCGGGGATGCGAAGTGTCATCCTTCGACCCTCACCCTCATCGTCGACGGAGGCGACCTCCCCTACCCCGTCGACATGTCCCTGCACGATGTGACCGTCGAACCGGCCGTTGGCTGCCATCGGGCGCTCCAGGTTGACCAGGTCCCCGGATTCGAGCTTCCCCAGGGTCGACCGGTTCAGTGTCTCCTCGACCACGTCGACGGTGACTTTTCCCGGCCCGACCTCGACCGCGGTCAGACAGACCCCGTTGACCGCAATCGAGTCACCAACATCGATGCCCGACAACGACCCGACGTCCATGACCAGCCGCATCCCGGCCTCCTTTTCGGCCATGGCCACGGTGCCGATGTGCTCGACGATTCCCGTGAACATCTACTCGAACTCGATTCTGATATCGGGCCCCACCATCCGGATGTCTCCGATCCTCACAGCGACGGATTGTGCCATGGTGGGGAAATCGCCTCCGAGCGGGGAGAGCCCGCGTCCCCCGCCCATCCGGCCGGCCACGTAGACGACCCCGCGGGCGACCACCCCTGAACGCCACCAAGAGCCGGCCAGACCAGAGCCCCCTTCCACCAGCACGTCGTACAGCCCTCGGTCGGCCAGTGCCCTGGCCGCCTCCTCGGGCTCCGCCCACCCATTGCTGTCGGCGGGGACCACCACCAACTCCCCGGAGGGGACGTCGATCGGCCCGGAAGCGATCACGATGGGGGATCTCGCCCATATCCGGCGGTCGCCGGGCAGCTCGCCGCGCCCGGCGATGATCACCGGCAACGGCTGATGCTCGACCGGCTCCGCGAGCCTGACCGTGAGCAGAGGGTCGTCGACCCGCAGAGTCCCAGCGCCGATCACGATCGCGTCCATGGACGAGCGCAGGAGATGTGCGTCTGCACGAGCCTCCTCCGAGGTGATCCACTGCGAGGTCCCGTCGAGAGCTGCGATCGACCCATCCAGGGTCATCGCGGTTTTCAATGTGACCAGGGGGAGACCGGTCCGTCGTTGATGGAAGTAGGCGCGGTCAACGGCCTCGGATTCCTCGCCGAGCACGCCGGTCACGACTTCGACCCCGGCGTCGCGGAGCCATGAGACTCCGCTGCCGGAGACCCTCTCGTCGGGGTCGATCGCCCCCACAACGACCCTTGCCACTCCGGCGGAGACGATGGCGGTGACACAAGGTGGTGTCAGTCCGTGATGACTGCACGGCTCGAGGGTGGCGTAGAGCGTCGCCCCCCTGGCCCTTTCCCCCGCCTGCTCGATGGCGACGACCTCGGCATGGGCCTGGCCGGCTCCGGTGTGGGCGCCCTCCCCCACCACGGTCCCCGAAGGGTCGACGACGACGGCACCGACCCTGGGGTTGGGATGGGTGTGATGTGGTGCGGCGAGCTCGATGGCTCGCTGCATGTGCCGGGCGTCGCCCACCTATCCGGCGCGTCGATCGATGCGGTAGGTGGAGCCCTGCTGTTTCTTGGCGAATTCCTTCATCTCCACCGCGATCGCCGACGCCTCCCACTGAGTGGTGATCTCGCGCACGTCGGTAGACGCTACACCCAGCGAGAGGGACACCACCGGGAAGGCGAATCGCTCACCACGCCGGTCGATCACCTCGATGTAGCCGCGCAGGGCATCGGCGGTGTCGTAGAGGTCGAGGATCCCGTCGTCGAAACGCTCGATCACCTCCTTGCAGAACGGCTCGGAAACCTCGGGTGGGATGATGGCGACGAAGTCATCGCCCCCGATATGGCCGACGAATGCACCTGCGATCCCCAGACTGTCGGAGGCATCGTTGAAGCACTTTGCACAGAAGCGGATGACCTCGTCGCCCCGCATGAAGCCGTAGTGGTCGTTGAATGCCTTGAAGTTGTCCAGGTCGCCGTGAACCAGGGCAAAATCACGCCCCGATGCGATGCGCTCCTCCACCTCTCCGGTGATCTTGAAGTTGCCGGGGAGCCCGGTGAGGGGAGACAGATCGCGGGCTGCCTGAGTCCTGCGCACCACGGCCCGGATCCTGGCGACCAGCTCGTTGATGTCGAACGGCTTGGTGATGTAGTCGTCGGCGCCGAGCTCGAGGCCCCGCACCCGATCCTCGGGCAGGCCGCGGGCGGTGAGCAGGATGATCGGTATGTTCCCGGTGGATGCCTGGCTTCTCAGCCGGTGGAGGGCGGTGAGGCCGTCCATGCGCGGCATCATGATGTCGAGGACGATCACATGGGGCGGGTTGGCAGTGGCCTTCTGCAGGGCATCCTCGCCATCCACCGCGGTGTCCACTTCGAAGCCCTCGAGCTCGAAATTCACCTGTACGACCGCGAGGATGTCCGGATCGTCATCGGCGATGAGGACTCGTTCGCTCATTTCTCTTCTATTGCCCTTCTCAGTTCGGCTGCTGCCGTCGACGGGTCATCAGCGCCGAAGATCGCCGATCCGGCGACAATCACGTTCGCCCCGGCCTCGTAGGCCAGGCGAGCGTTTCCGGACGTAATGCCTCCGTCGATCTCAATATCGGTAGGCAATCCGCGCTCCTCAACCCATTCTCTGGCTGCCTCCACCTTTGGCAAGACCTCCGGAATGAAGCTCTGACCGCCGAATCCGGGCTCGACTGACATGATCAGGGCGACGTCACACAGCTCCAGAAACGGGCTGATCGCCGAGAACGGCGTTGCCGGGTTGCACACCAGGCCAAAGGCGAGATCGTTCTCCCTGGCTCGCTTGGCGGCCAGGGTGGGGTCGGGCATCGCCTCGATGTGCATGGTCACCAGGTCGACTCCGGCCTCGGCGAGCTCGGGGAGGAACTCGGCGGGGTTGGTTGTCATGAGATGACAGTCGAAATAGAGACGGGTCACCGGGCGGATACTCTCGATCACCGGGATCCCGAAGGAGATGTTGGGGACGAAATGGCCGTCCATCACATCGAGGTGGAGCCAGTCGACCATCGGCTCCACCTCCCGGATCTGCTCCTCGAGGCGGGCGAAGTCGGCCGCAAGAAGTGAGGGGGCGATCCTCAGTTTCGACATTGCGCCCATGAGTTTAAGGAAAGGCCGGTCATGACCGGTGGACGGCGACATACATCCCGTCGGTCGAGGTCAGGTGGGGGGCGAGGAGGCGCCCGTTTCCCCAGGGGACACCGGGCAGATCCGCCGGTTCAAAATCGAGCCCTGCGACCACCTCGATCGTCTCCTGCGGGGTGATCGTGCACACCGAGTAGACCAGTCGCCCGCCGGGTGCGAGCAGTTCCAGAGCCGCTTCCAGCATCCGGCGCTGCAGCTTGGCAAGGGCCTCTACTCCGGGCTTGGTCACCCGGAGGCGGATCTCTGGCCGTCGCCGCAACGTGCCGAGACCACTGCATGGGGCGTCGAGGAGGACACGGTCGAAGGAGCGTCGGCGAAACGGCGGCTCGGCTGCGTCCCCGATCACCCAGTGGGCCTGCGGGACCCTCCTTGCCGCGGAGGCCACCCTCCTCAGGTGGCTGTCCAGCGCGATCACTGCGCCATCGGTGCCCACCTGGTCGAGCAGGTGCATGGTCTTCCCCCCGGGCGCCGCGCACATGTCGAGCACCACCATCCCCGGTGCCGCCGCGACCGCGTTCCCCACCGCAACCGAAGCGGCGTCCTGGATCACCACGTCGTCGGGGATCGGCCCCGGCGCCACCGCCAGTGCGCCCCGAATCCCCGCGAAGCCCTCGATCGGGTCCTTTCTCATCCGCACAACCCGCTCCGGCTCGGTGGTCGACGCCAACGCGAACGCCCGGGTCTGCTCTTCGCCCCATGCCGTGGTCAGCGAGGCCGCCACCCAGTCAGGAAGCCGTAGCGCTTCATCCACCGGGCCTGCCGATGCCGCCATGCGGCGGAGGACCGCGTTGGCGAACCCTGCCGCCTTCGGCTGGGCGGCCCGGACCAGGTCGACCCCGGCGCTGACAGCAATCGGGCCGGGCAATGCCCCGTAGAGCAACTCAAACCCGGCGATCCGCAGGCGGTCCATGACGTCAGGGTCGATGCGGTCGCGATCGGATGCCGAATTGATCCGCTCCTCGATCGTCTCGAGATGGCGAAGGGTGCCGAACACCAAGGCTTTGAGCCGAGCCCTTTGGGCCGGTTCCAGACCTGCTCCCAGCTGATCCGCCAGCACATTCGAGTAGGCGCCGGATCGGAGCACCCGGCCTACGACACCGGCGGCGAGGTTGCGGACACGGTCTGGAGCGGACACGGCGTCAGCCTGGCAGAAGTGAGATGGAGGGGGTTCCCCGGAGTGCCACTGTGGAGTGCCGGTTCGGTGCGCTATTGGAACTCGCCTGCATGGAAGGGTCCCGAGCGATATGCGCTGGCGGGCCGTGAGGGCGATGGATACCCAGTCGGACTGCCGGCTCTGAGACCGTCCGGGATCGGCACACACGGAGTGATCGCTTCCTGAAGAAATCTCTCGAATCTCCTGTCAAGGGTATGGAGAGTGTCCGGGGCATCTTGTAGGGTCGAACGTATGTTCGATGGGGAGCAGGGGGTGTGGGAGACTGGGATCGGTGTGGCGGATTGGCGGCCTGATCCGGTCTGGGAACGGTATTCGAATGCGACTGGTTCGTGTCTTCCCGAGGGTTTGGCGACGATGCCGGCGGGACCGGAGTTGGCTTCGATCCTGGCCGGGATCGACCGGGAATCGTTGTCCGGGTTCGACCGGATCATCCTGATGCAGGCCAGGCAGCGACTCCGTTCCCACCTCGACGCCGAACTGGCATTGGACATGGTCGGGGTAGCCGACGCGGTGTCGAGCATCGTCGAAGGAGAGGAGGTGTATCCGGCTGCCGCCCCTGCGATCCGAGCCGCCCTCACACTGGCCCGACCGGCTGGCGATTCCTGGCTCCACCTGGCCACCGAGCTCTTCTCCCGTCTCCCTTCCGTATGGCGGGCCCTGCATGGAGGCGAGATCGACCTGCCCAAGGCCAGGACCATCCTGGAACAGACCTCGAGTCTCGACCAGGCTTCGCCGACCGAGGCGGCCGAGGCGATCCTCCCCAGGGCTGCCGAGCTGACCACCGGGCAGCTCCGGGCGCGGCTGGCCCGTCTCGTTATCGAGGTCAACCCTGACGCGGCCAAACAACGGTTCGAGGACCGGCTGTTGGAGAGAAGGCTCTACGGCGAACCAACTCCGGAAGGCACCGCCAACCTCCACGGGCTCGATCTCGATCCAGCCGACACCTCTCAGGCGTTGCGAAGGATCAACCGCATGGCGCGGAACCTCCGGAACCAGGGCGATCCGAGGACCATGGATCAGATCCGAGCCGACATCTTCCTCGACCTGCTCTGTGGCCGGTTGGAGCACCACTCGGGACTGAGCTCACCGGGGGCGGTGGTCGATGTCAGAGTCAGAGCCTCCACTCTCGCCGGTCTCGACGACCATCCTGGCGAGATACCCGGGTGGGGCCCGGTTCTCGCCGATGTCGCACGCAAGCTGGTCGCCGAACAGCCCGACGCCACCTGGCAGGTGACAGTGACCGACGAGACCGGAAGGGCACTCAACTCGGTGACCACCAGACGTCGGCCCACGGCCCTGCAGAGACGGGTCGCCACGACCCGCAGTGAGACCTGTGTCTTCCCCGGCTGTGTGATGCCCGCCTCAGAGTGTGATCTCGATCACAACCAGCCCTGGGCCGAAACCCACGTCACCGAAACCGACCAGCTCGCCCCCCTCTGCCGGCACGACCACGTCAACCGGCACCAACGGGGCTGGAAGATCAGCCAGACCGACCCCGGTGTGTACCGGTTGACCAGCCCCCTCGGCCACACCTACACCACCGGAGCCGATCCCCCTTGACCGACGACTCCCGATGAGCGATGACGACCGCGAAGCCAGGCCGATCCCGCCATCACACCCTTCCCCGGCGGCTTGATCTCCACCAATTCCACTCCCCCGTCGCCGAACCCGGCCACCGGAACGCCCTCGACCACAGCCCAGGTGCCGATGTGCGGTGCTGCCTCATGGGGACGGGCCCGGAGCACCTGGACGATCTCATCGTCGATGGTCAGGGTCGCCCCCGGCTCAGGGGAGAGCGCACGGACCCGATTCACCGCATCCCGGGTCGTGCCGGTCACATCGAGAGGGCGGTCGGAGGCAACCAGCTTGGCGGCGTCGGTGAGACCTTCGTCACTCTGCGCCACCGGGATCACCGAGCCCGCCAGGTACCCCGGGATCACCTCGGTGACCAGACGACCCCCGAGCACGGCCAGACGCTCGGTGAGCTCCCCCGCCGTCTCCTCGGGCCCGATATCGACTGCCTGTGCCGTCAGCACCGGCCCGGTGTCGAGCCCTTCGTCGAGCCGGATGATGCTCACTCCGGTCATCGGGTCGCCTGCCAGCAGGGCGCGAGCCACCGGTGCCGCGCCACGCCATCTGGGCAGCAGGGAGAAATGCACGTTGAGCATCCCGTAGGCGGGGATGGAGAGCACATCTGGCCGGATCAGGCGGCCATAGGCAACCACCACGGCGAGGTCGATGGCCTGAGCCGACTCCAGAGCCAGGCGGATCTCCTCACCGCTGGACGGCTGGATCACTTCGAGCCCGAGACCCAGGGCCTCCTCTTTGACAGGGGGCGGGGAAGGTGTCCTCGACCGGCCCCGGGGCCGATCCGGCTGTGTGATGACCAACGGGATCTCATGGGCACCGGCAAGGGCGAGCAGAGTCGGGACGGCCGCTCCCGGTGTGCCCAGGAACGCGATCCTGGTCATTCGAACGTCGCCAGCCCCAGGGCCTCGTCGCGCAGATCCCGAAGCGCCCTCTTGCGCGTCGGCTTGTCGAGCCTGTCGATGAGCAGCATCTTGTTCAGGTGGTCGATCTCATGCTGGAGGACCCGGCCCATCAGACCGTCCCCGGCGTACTCGACCTCGTTCCCATCCAGGTCGAGGGCCCTGGCCCGGGCGAAACCCGGTCGCTTTATCTCCCACCAGTGACCCGGCACGGAGAGGCAGCCCTCCTCATAGACCCAGTCCCCGCTCAGGTCGACGATCTCGGGGTTGATCATCACCCTGGGGCCGAGACCGTCCTGGGCGTCGAATACTGCGATCTTCTTCGATATCCCGATCTGGTTGGCGGCCAGACCGACCCCGGGTGCCTCGTACATCGTCTCGATCATGTCCTGAACCAGGGTGCGGATGACGTCATCGACGTAGGTCACCGGTTTGGTCTCGAGGCGAAGAACAGGGTCGCCAAAGGTGCGGATCGGGTAGATGGCCATGGAATAGGGTGATTCGGGGTCTCGTGAGCTTAAAGGCTCGACCGGACTCAGAGATCGATCGGGTCGGCATCGACCCGTACCGCGGCTCCCGACTCCCTCCAGCGCTGGACCAAGGGTCGGAGAGCCACCTTTACCGGTCCGAGGGAGCCTTGCAACAGCCATCTCCACCCACGCGCGGAACCGGCCGGGCCAAGCACCGCTACCTCCCCGAGCCCTCTCAGGTCACGGTCGAACCGGTCCGGGGCGTCTTCAGTGCGGATTTCGATCGCAAGCATCTCCTTGGCCGGGGGGAATCCAAGATGTGCCCGCTCGGCCAGGAGACCCTCCAGGTAGGGAACCGGGTCACCTCGACGCAACGTAGCGATCAGGGGAGCCTCGGGGAGAGAAGTCTGAGCCATCATGCGCCGCCCGTGGCCGGGCTCCACCGCGTTGGCAAGTCGGGCGAGGATCCGGAGGGCCTCCTCTGCGGTGCGGTAGTTGTGACCGAGCATCAGGCCGTCCACATCCACTGCCACAACCAGGGGCACGGCCTCGAGCGTGGGCAGATCCCGTTCGGTCCCAACCGACACCAGTCGGTCGGTTGGATGCAGCCCCGCGGCTTCTCCACCGAGCCGGCGGTTGAGCTCGCCCACGAGGCGCTCGGGCTCGGACCCCATCTCCTCGAACGAAGTCCCGCCGCATTGTGGGCACGGACCCGGGACACGGCCACACCGGCGGCAGGCCGGATCCCGGCCGATGCGTGAGCCGCACGACTCGCAGGTTCGCACCCGGCGGCAGGTGACACACCGAGTCGACGAGTCTGATGACCGGCGATGGGTGAACACGAATGAGCGACGGCCTTCCCCGGTCGTGGCCCGGATCGCGGCAACGCTCCGCTCCGCCAGAACGCCGGAGCCAGGCTGATCGCCGCTGCGGTCGACGACCTCGACCAGGGCCCAGGCTCTGTTTCCTTCCCTGATCATCTCGGGGCCTGCCGCCAGGACTTCGATCGACGGCGTGGGACCGTAGAAGACGAGTGAGAAGCCTTCGATCCGCGATCGGGTCATCATCAACTCCCGGACATGTACCGTCGGTGTCTGGCGGTCCTTCATCGCCCGGCGCCCCTCTTCGAGCACAATCGCCAGGGCGAGGCCGCCGACCTGCCAGGCGGCGACGCGGGGTGTGCCCACGACGAGCCTTCCGGGCTGCTGGGCCGCTCCCCACGCGCCGGTCAGCTCACGTGCAAGGTCACCTGACGCTTCGACCACGGGAAGGCCGCAGTCCCGCCCTGCCCGGGCCACCGTGGCCGACTCGGCTTCCGTGGCCGTGACGATCAGGGTGGACTTTCCGGCCTCGACCACCGGGCCGAGGGCCTCGACCCAAGCGAGCGACTGCCATCGCCCGATCATCGCCGTGGTGGGGCGCTTCATCCCCCGCGCCAAGGCGGTTGCCAGGTTCCCGATCGGATGACCTGTGGGGGAAGGCCTCAAATCGGGTGTGGGCATCTCCCTGGATACCGAAGGGAGATTGGGCGGAGCCGCGCGGTCCAGGAGCACCGCGGTCGGGGCCACGTAGTGGATGGCTGCCCAACGGAGAGTGGCGAGGAGACGGTCGTCGAACACCGGCACCTCACTGGACAGTGCGGCGATGTCCTTCAGCCGGCCTTCGCGCGGACCGGCGAGCTCCACAACGAAGCCACGGGTCTTTCGCCCGGAGAGCGGGACCCTGACGATCGAGCCGACCCGGATCGACTCCCGGATGTGTTCTGGGATCGAGTACCAGAAGCCGTTGTCTACTGCGAAGGTCGGGACATCTGGGACGACGCGGGCCGTGGCTCGACTCAGAGGTCGGCCGCCCCTTTGATGGCGTCAATCATGTCGAGACGTTCCCAGGCAAAGCCTGGTCGCCCGAAGTGACCGTATGCGGCAGTCTCGGCAAAGACCGGCTTCCTCAGCTCCAGTTGCTCGATGATCGCGGCCGGACGAAAGTCGAATGTCTCCTTGACAACCATCTCGATCCGCTCAGGGTCGAGGTTCTCGGTGCCAAACGTCTCCACATGGATCGAGAACGGGTCGGCGTGGCCGATCGCATAAGCCAGCTGAATCTCCAGCTTTCTGGCCAGACCGGCGGCCACGAGGTTCTTGGCGGCCCATCGCGCCGCGTACGCCGCCGACCGATCGACTTTGGTCGCGTCCTTGCCCGAGAAGGCTCCTCCGCCGTGACGGGCATAGCCTCCATAGGTGTCGACGATGATCTTGCGCCCGGTGAGACCGGTATCGGCCACCGGTCCCCCGATCACGAACCGGCCGGACGGGTTGAAGTAGAACTCCATGGCGGGGTCGAACATCTCCTCGGGGATCACCTCGGCGACCACCGCGTCGAAGACCTCCTGTCTCATCCCGTCCTGTTCCCGTTCCGGGGCATGATGGGCCGAGATCAAGACCTTTTCCACGGCCACGGGCCGAATTCCCTCATAGCGGACCATGACCTGGGTCTTCCCGTCGGGCCTGAGGTAGTCGAGCTTCCCTGACCTGCGCACCTCCGACAGCCTCTCTGCCATCCGGTGCGCCAGCTGGATCGGGAGAGGCATGAGCTCCTCCGTCTCGTCGACGGCGAAGCCAAACATGAGACCCTGGTCCCCGGCGCCATGATTCCGGGTGACCCCGGCCGCTATGTCGGCGCTCTGCAATTGGACGCGGTCCTGGATCTCCAGGTCGTTGGCCGAGAACCCGGGGTCGAACCCGTCGTACCCGATTCGAAGGGCAGTTTCCCGGACGATGGCTTCGATGTCAGGCTTGGCCCCCTCGGAGATCTCGCCACCCACTATCGCCAGTCCGGTGGTGACAAAGGTCTCACAGGCGACTCGGGCATGCGCGTCGATGCGGAGGGAGGCGTCGAGCACGGTGTCGGAGATCGCATCTGCCACCTTGTCGGGGTGTCCCTCGGTGACGGACTCGGACGTGAAGTACCAGCGCTTCATCTCGGTGCGAGGTTAACTCTGTTCGAGAGTGGCGGCGGCCACCCGGTCCATCAACCTCGCCGCAACCTCGGGCTTCGGCAGCAGCGGGAGTTCCTCGGTATGACCTTCCCGATCGATGATGACGACCCGATTGGTGTCGGTGCCGAATCCGGAGCCAGGCTCGGTGACGTCGTTGTAGACCAGAAGGTCCACGTCCTTGCTCCTTGCCTTCTCGATCGCCCTGTCCACGCCACCGGTTTCGGCGGCGAATCCAACCGTGAACGGCCTCGGGAGACGGGAGACCACGGAAGCGAGGATGTCGGGCGTGTTGGCGAGATCGATCGAGGGGAGGCCGTCGGCCCGGGCTATCTTCGACCCAAAGGTGGTCGCCGGCTTGAAATCGGCCACCGCTGCCGCCATGACCGCGATGTCGGGCTGGGTACCGGACACCGCCTCGAGCATCTCATCGGCCGTTTCGACTCGCACCACCTTGACCGCGGGATGCACCCCGAGGTCGGCAGTGGTGACCAGGGTCACGTCGTAGCCGCGCCGGACCGCCTCGTCCGCGATGGCATGGCCCATCTTCCCCGACGACCGGTTGCCGAGAAAACGCACCGGGTCGATCGGCTCACGAGTCCCACCGGCTGTGACCAGGACCTGTCGTCCTCTGCCTTCCCCACCCAGGATCGTGTTGGCCGCCTCGACGATCTCCTCGGGCTCGGCAACCCTCCCCACGCCGGCGTCGCCGCCGGCCAGGTCGCCCTCGTTGGGGCCCACCACGTGATACCCGAAGCCCTCGATGATCTTCATGTTCCGTCTGGTCGCCGGGTGCTCCCACATCTCGGTGTGCATGGCCGGGGCGAGGAGCACCGGCGCCCTGGTGGCGAGCAAGGTTGCGCTCACCAAGTCAGAGGAGATCCCATTCGCCACCTTGCCGATGGTCGATGCGGTGGCTGGGGCGACAATGAGGAGATCGGCCCAGCCTCCGAGTTCGGTGTGTGGCGAGACGGTGGTGGCGCCGAACAAGGAGGTGAACGGGTTCTCACCGGTGATCGCGGCGAAGGTCTGAGCACCGATGAACTCGAGAGCGGACTCGGTCAAGGCCACCCGTACCTCGGCACCCGCTTCGACCAGTCGGCGGGCCAGATAGGCGGACTTGTAGGCGGCCACGCCCCCGGTCACACAGAGAAGGACGTGACGTCCCCGGAGCATCAGTCCTCGACGGTGTCGACGGACACTTTGCCCTCGGCGATCTCCTCCATGGCGATGGTGAGCGGCTTGCGGGACAGGGTATGCACCTGCGGCGGCACGAACTCACCGAACCCGACGCCGAGTTGATGGAAGTACCCGTTGATCTGACGGGCGCGGCGGGCCGCGACGACCACTGTCGCGAACCGGTTGCCGATCTGGTCGATGACGTTTTCGATCTTCATGGGGTCCTTTGAAGGGCGGGAACGATCAGGTTACCCGATCAGCCACCCGTAATCAGCCCCACCATCTCTTCGACCGCGGCATCGAGGCTCTCGTTGACCACGATGTGATCGAACAACGAGGGCGCCTCGGCGATCTCCGCCTCGGCGATCTGGAGCCGGTCCTCGATGTCCTCGTCGGTGGTGTCTCCCCTTCTCCGAAGCCGCCTCTCCAGCTCGTGCATGGACGGAGGGGCGACGAAGAACATCTCGGCATCGGGCCGGCGCTCCCGAACCTGGCGTGCACCCTGGATCTCGATCTCGAGCAGGACATCGGCCCCGTCGGCGAGAGCGGCTTCGACCGGCGCCGCCGGCGTCCCGTAGAAGCGGTTGTTGTACTGGGCCCACTCCAGCAGCTCACCGTTCTCGATCATGGCCTCGAAATCGCGTCTCGAGACGAAGTTGTATTGGTTGCCATGACGCTCACCGGGCCGGGGGAGCCTGGTCGTGGCCGAGACGGAGAATTCGAGGCCGAGCCGATCGAGCAACTCCTTCACGATGGTCGACTTGCCCGAGCCGGAAGGCCCCGACACGACCAATAGTCGGCCCGCCACTTCAGGAGAACTCTGCTAGGAGAGCCTCTCTCTGCTTGTCTCCCAGACCTCTGATTCGACGATTCTCGGCGATCCCCAGCGACTCCATCATTCGCTTAGCCTTGATCTTCCCGGTGCCGGGCATCGAGGCGATCACCCTCTCCACCTTGAGACCGGCCAGGATGTCGTCGGTTTTGGCTTGGTCGATCAGCTCGGAGAGACGCATCGAACCGGTCTTTAGCAGCTCCTTGACCTCGGCCCGTACCCGTCTCGCCTCGGCGGCCTTCGCCAGCGCCGCAGCTCTCTGTTCGTCGCTGAGTTGGGGTGGTTGCGCCATGTTCCTCTTCTTCGTCCGAAAACCCGACCATAGCCACCCTTTACAGGGCTAAGTAGCCGAAACCGCCGCCTCGATCTCGGCCGAGATCGCCATTGCCGCCTGCACGACGTCGGGCGCTGCTGTGATGGGGCGACCGACCACCAGCAGGTCGGAACCCGCCCGGATCGCTGCTGACGGCGTGGCCACCCGTTTCTGGTCGGACGGGGAGGCATCGGCGGGCCTGATCCCGGGGGTCACCACGGTCAGACCGAGACCGAGTGCCTGCACCAGCCGTGCCTCCGTCACTGCGCAGACGACGCCCTCCGCTCCCGCCCCCGCGGCGGCACTGGCCAGGGCGGTCACCTGATCGTCGAGCGGTCGGTCGATCCCCATCCTGGCCAGCTCGTACTCTCCCAATGAGGTCAGCACCGTGACCGCCAGGATTCCTGCTGTCCCGCCCGAGCCCTCGTTCAGCGCCTCTGCGGCAACCCTGACCATCTCCTCTCCACCTGAGGCGTGGACGGTCACCCAGCGCGCCCCCAGGGAGCCGAGCCGCTCCGCAGCCCCGGCGACGGTGTTCGGGATGTCATGCAGCTTGGCGTCGACGAAAACCGGTGAGCCGAGCTCAACCACTCTCGACACGATGGAGGGGCCCTCTCCCATGAGGAGCTCCAGCCCGAGCTTGAACCCGAGGACGTGGGGTTTGAGCCGTTGTGCCAGCGACATGGCCTCGGCCGCAGTCGGGACGTCGAGGGCGACGAGGACCCGGTTCACCACGGCGTCACCGCCCCGACCAACTCGGATATCGAACCCACCCTTTGACGGCGAAGCTCTTTGATCAGCTCCCTCTCGATTCGGCGCCCCGCGCGCGGCTCGGCGAGGAGGACCGTGCCCAGGGCAACCGCCGATGCCCCCGCCAACAGGTACTCGACCACATCGGCGCCGGTGGTCACCCCCCCGCAGCCGACGATCGCGGTGCCGGGGCGCGCCCGGGCAACTTCGTACACACAACGCAGCGACAGCGCTTTGAGGCCCGGACCGCTGTACCCACCTACCCCACCACTGAGCAAGGGCCGTCGGGTGGAGAGGTCGATGCCAAAGCCGAGAGCGGTGTTGGTCAGGGTGAGGAACCCGGCACCGCCGTCCAGACAGGCACGGGCCACTCCCACGATGTCCTCCGCATTGGGTGAGAGCTTCGCCCCGACCGGGACCCCGACAGAGGAAGCGACCGCCGCTATGACATGGCGGGACCGATCGGCGTCGAGTGAGAACATCGTCCCGTCCTCGAGGTTCGGGCAGGAGAGGTTCACTTCGACAACGGGAACCCCGGCCGACACCAGGCCCTTGGCCACGAGAGCGAAATCATCCGGCGTCTCCCCCACGGCCGAGCCCCAGACCTGGACATCCAGCCCCCGAATCCGTGGGGCCATCATCTCGGACCACGCCTCGATTCCCGGGTTCTGGATACCGACGCCGTTGAGCATCCCGGGTCCCGCCGGGGCCAGCCGTGGGGCGGGACGGCCCTTCCACTCCACCGGTGCCACGGACTTGGCCACCGCCGCCCCGTACGGGGCGAGATCGGCCACATCGGCCCACTCCCACACGGATCCGACCGTGCCCGAGGCGGCGATGAGCGGCGTTCGGAGCTCGATCGACCCGAGCCGGGCCGTCAAGCCGTCCGGTGCCATTCCTGGAGGCTCCTCGGTCGGAGGATCGCCCCGGTGCCGGCGCGGAGGCTCCGGGCAACGGCCAGACCGCCCTGGATCGTCGTCACACACGGTATGGAGTGGACCCGTGCTGCGATGCGAATCGTCCTCCCATCGGAGCGGGCTCGTCCGCCACGCGGCGTGTTGATCACGAGCTGGATCTCACCGTCCTCGAGACGCGTGCCGATGTCGCGAGGGCCTTCGCCAACTTTGTTGACCGGCTCCGCGTCGATGGCATGATGACGCAGGTACCTGGCCGTGCCATGGGTGGCGACGAGCTCGAACCCGAGCATGGTGAACGCTTGTGCCACTGCGAGGCCCATCGGCTTGTCCCGGTCGGCGAACGACAGGAACACCCGGCCCCGACTCGGCAGAATGTGCCCGGCCGCAAGCAGCGCCTTGGCAAAGGCCACACCGACGTCCGAGCCGATGCCCATCACCTCACCGGTGGCGCGCATCTCCGGGCCGAGGACAGAGTCCTCCTCGGGGAATCGGTCCCAAGGCAGCACCGCATTCTTCACCGCGACGAAATCCGGCCTCTCGGCCGTGACCGGGACCAGGCCCTCCCGACGGAGCTGCTCGATGGTGGCTCCCAGCATCACCCTGGCCGCGATCCGTGCCAGGGGGACACCGGTCGCCTTACTTATGAAGGGGACGGTCCGGCTCCCACGTGGGTTGGCCTCGAGCACGTAGACATCGTCCCCTTTGACCGCGAACTGCAGGTTGATCAGCCCGCGAACCTCCAGGGCGGCCGAAAGCTCCCTCGTCGCCCGCAGGATCTCCTTGTGCGCCTCGTCGGAGATGGTGGGCGGAGGGGTCACACAGTCCGAGTCGCCCGAGTGGACCCCGGCCTCCTCGACGTGCTCCATCACACCCCCGAGCAATAGCTCGGAGCCGTCGTAGACGGCGTCGACATCCACTTCCACGGCGGCCTCGAGGAACCGGTCGATCAATATCGGCGCCCCGGTCAGCTCGGGGTCGGCCTCCCCGTAGAGCTCCCTCACGTAGTCGGCCAGCTCTTCGACGCTGTAGATGACCCGCATCTTCCGACCCCCGAGCACGAAGGACGGCCTGACCATGACCGGCAGCCCGACCTGGTCCACGACATCCTCCGCCTCGGTGGCCGAAGTGGCCGACCCGGCCGGCGGCTGGCGCAGTCCGAGGCTGCGGCACAACTCCCCGAACTGCTCGCGGTCCTCGGCGAGGAGGATCGATGCCGGCGAGGTCCCCGCGATCGGGACGCCGGCCTGCTCCAGGGCTAGCGCCAGGTTCAACGGCGTCTGACCGCCGAGTTGGACGACCACCGCCTCCGGCTCCTCTGCCTCGATGACCGCCAGCACGTCTTCGATGGTGAGCGGCTCGAAGTAGAGCCGATCCGAGGTGTCATAGTCTGTGGAGACGGTCTCGGGGTTGCAGTTGACCATCACCGTCTCATAGCCGGCGTCACGCAGGGCGAAGGAGGCGTGGACACAGCAGTAGTCGAACTCGATCCCCTGCCCGATCCGGTTCGGGCCCGAGCCGAGGACCACGACCCGCGGTCGCTCCGCCGGTCGTACCTCGGATTCCTCCTCGAAGGTGCCGTACATATACGGGGTGTTCGCTTCGAACTCCGCCGCGCAGGTGTCGACGGTCTTGTAGGTGCGGTTCAGGCCCACCTCGCGCCTGGTGGCCCTGACCTCCTCCTCCGCAATACCCCAGAGATGCCCGAGCTGACGATCCGAGTACCCCATTCGCTTTGCGTCACGAAGGAGATCGGTGTCGTCGATGTCCCCTGCCTCGATCTCAGAGCGCAGCTCGACTATCTCGGCGATCTGATCGACGAACCACGGGTCGATCGAGCTGAGTAGAGAGACAGTGTCCGTGTCCCAGCCCCTCCGCAGCGCCTCGCCAACCGCGAAGATCCGATTGGGACGGGGCACTGCGACGGCGTCGGCCAACTCCTCGTCCGAGATCGACAGAATCGTCTGCTCGGCAGGGTCCGCGTTGAGCCCGAATCGGCCGTTCTCCATGCTCCGCAAAGCCTTCTGCAGGGCTTCTGCAAATGTCCTGCCGATGGACATGGCCTCACCTACGCTCCGCATCGAAGTCCCCAGCCGCGTGGGAGCGGAGGGGAACTTGGCGAAGTCGAAACGAGGCACCTTGACCACCACGTAGTCGAGGGCGGGCTCGAACGAGGCCGGGGTGGCCCCGGTGATGTCGTTCGAGATCTCGTCGAGGGTGTACCCGACGGCGAGCAGCGCCGCGATCTTGGCGATGGGAAAGCCGGTCGCCTTGGAGGCGAGGGCAGAAGAGCGGCTGACTCGAGGGTTCATCTCGATCACCAGCCGACGGCCGGTCTCGGGGTCCACGGCGAACTGGACGTTGGAGCCCCCGGTCTCGACACCGATGGCGCGGAGCACCGCTATCCCGTCGTCCCGCATCTCCTGGTATTCGCGGTCCGACAGCGTCTGGATTGGCGCAACGGTGATCGAGTCCCCGGTGTGCACCCCCATCGGGTCGAGGTTCTCGATGGAACAGACGATGACCGCATTGTCGTTCCGGTCGCGCATCACCTCGAGCTCGAATTCCTTCCAACCCAGGAGTGACTCCTCGACCAGGATCTCGGAGACGGGTGACGCCGCCAGGCCCTTGCGGGCCACCTCGACGAATTCCGCCTCGTCGTCGGCCAGACCGGTCCCACCACCCCCGAGGATGTACGACGGCCGAACCATCACCGGGAACCCGATCTCCTTGGCGATCTTCAGGGCCTCGGTCATCGAGCGGGCATAGCCTGCCCTCGGCACGTGGAGACCGGCCGCCTCCATCGTCTCCTTGAACTTACCCCGATCCTCTGCCCGCTCGATCGCCTCGAGGCCGGCTCCGATCATCTCGACGCCATGCCGTTCGAGGACCCCGGAGCGGGCCAGCTCTGCGGCCACGTTCAACGCCGTCTGCCCGCCGAGAGTGGGAAGGAGTGCGTCGGGCTTTTCCCTTGCGATGATCTCGGCCACCACCTCGGGTGTGATCGGCTCTATGTAGGTGGCATCGGCGAACTCGGGGTCGGTCATGATGGTGGCCGGGTTCGAGTTGATCAGGACCACCCGGTATCCCTCGGCACGTAGCACCTTGGCGGCCTGAGTTCCCGAGTAGTCGAACTCACAGGCCTGCCCAATGATGATCGGCCCCGACCCGATGAGCAGGATCGTCCTGATGTCGGCACGGGCCGGCATCAGGAACCGCCCTCGACCAATCGGGTGAACTCGTCGAAGAGACCCCTGGCATCACGCGGCCCCGGTGCGGCCTCCGGGTGGTACTGGACCGAGAAAGCGGGAACATCGATGAGGCGCATCCCCTCGAGGGTCCCGTCATTGAGGTTCTGATGTGTCGGCACCACCGGGCCATACCGGCTCTCGACCTGTGCCGGCAGCAGGTCTGCCCCGACCAGACCGGAGCGTTGCGGTGGCCTGTCCTCGGTGAGAGACCACAAGTCGACCGCGAAGCCGTGGTTCTGGGCGGTGATCTGCACCCGGCCATCGGTGAGACGGCGGACCGGATGGTTGCCCCCGTGGTGGCCGAAGGGCAGCTTGTAGGTAGTGGCGCCTACCGCCAGCCCCAGCACCTGGTGCCCGAGACAGATCCCAAAGAGCGGGACCCTGCCCAACAGCCCGCGCAAGGTCTCGGTGACCGCAATCAAGGGCTCGGGGTCGCCCGGACCGTTGGAGACAAACACCCCGTCCGGCCGGTACGAGAGCACGGCCTCGGCGTCGGTCGAGGCAGGCACCACGTCGACCGAGAAGCCGCGGTCGGTCAGATTGCCCAGGATGTCCCGCTTCATCCCGAGATCTATGGCCACCACCGTGCCCCGGCGCTCTCCGGAAGGCTCGAGCCGGTACGGCTCCTGTATCGACACGCCGGTGGCCAGGTCGAGACCGACCATGGACGGAGCTTGCGCCGCCATGTCCCGCAGCTCGGCTTCATCGACGTCGACGCCGATGGCGACCGGCATTGCCCCCCGGTCCCGCAGGTGCCGGGTCAGCCGTCTCGTGTCGATATCGGCGATGGAGACCACACCATGACGCCGGAGGAATTCGCCGATGGTCTCTTGGGATCGCCAGTTGGAGTCTCGCCGGGAAATGCTCCTGGCCACGAACCCGGACACAGCGGGACGGGCAGACTGGTCGTCCAGGTCGGATATCCCATAGTTGCCAATGTGGGAAGTGGTCATCACCACCACCTGCCCGGCGTATGAAGGGTCGGTGAGGATCTCCTGGTATCCGGTCATCGACGTGTTGAACACCGCCTCTCCGGTGGTTGCCCCTGGGGCGCCTACCGATTTCCCCCGGAACACTTCGCCGTCTGCGGTAGCCAGCAGCGCACGCTGCTGTTCAGTGGTCACAACTCCCCCTCATACGAGATCTGCCCTTCATAGATAGTCGCCAACACCTTGCCCACCAACCCCTTACCGAGAAAAGGGCTGTTGACGGACTTCGAGGCGAAGACCTTGGGGGCCCATCGGTGCCCCGGGTCGAAGAGGACGAGGTTGGCCGGCGACCCTGGTTCGACCAGCACCCCGTGCCGGTCGATTCCCCCCAATCGAGCCGGGGCAAGGCTCATCCGGTCGAAGAAGGTGGCCTGATCGGCCCCGAGGGCGGCACAAGCGATCGCAGCGGCCGTCTCCAACCCGATCACTCCCCGCGGGGCCTGTTCGAAGGGGACGTCCTTCTCGGCGGAGGCGTGGGGGGCGTGGTCGGTGGCCACTGCATCGATGACTCCCTCACGCAGAGCCGAGACCACTGCTTTCCGGTCGGAGCCCGCCCGGAGCGGCGGATACATCTTCAGGTTCGGGTCGAGGTCGGCGAGAGCGGTGTCATCCAGGGCGAGGTGATGCGGGGTGACTTCGGCGGTCACTGCCACCCCTGTGGCCCGGGCGTGACGGATGAGGTCGACCGAGGCGCCGGTTGACACGTGCTGGATGTGAAGACGGGCTCCCGTTGCGCGCGCCAACGCGAGGTCACGCGCCACGATCACGTCTTCCCCCGCTCCGGGCAGCCCGACCAGGCCATGGAGGGCCGACATGGAGCCCTCGTGGAGCTGGCCTCCCTCGGTCAACCGAACGTCCTCGGCGTGCTCGGCAACGACGGCACCGGGCAGGCCGGCCAGGTAGGTCATGATCCGCCGCAGCAACCCGGCGTCGGGGACGGAGTCGCCGTCATCTGTGAACACCCTCACGCCGGCGTCGTACATAGAATCGAAGTCGGCCATCTCGACACCGGCTCGATCTCGGGTGAGGGCCCCGGCCACCTCGACACGAGCGGCCCCTATGGCGCGGGCCGCCCCGATTGCCCTG
>Ga0105100_10000264_pt1 | contig 30871 bp, 28 predicted proteins | sample PPLLak12cMay2015_2_FD_87033 | JGI IMG/M metagenome (GOLD analysis project Ga0105100, IMG submission 87033) | Freshwater sediment microbial communities from Prairie Pothole Lake near Jamestown, North Dakota, USA - PPLs Lake P8 Core (1) Depth... | ecosystem: Environmental > Aquatic > Freshwater >... | reverse complement strand
CTCGAGGATCGACTGCGGGAAGCGGAGGTTCCGGACGGGGCGCGTGACTTCGCCGCGCTCGATGAGGAACGTGCCGTCGCGCGTCATGCCGGTGATCGTCGACTCGACCGGGTGCACGACGTTCGAGTAGTGGAACCGCGTAACGAGCACGCCGCGGTCCGTCGTCGCGATCATCTCCTCGACGCTCGAGTCCCCTGGTTCCATGAAGAGGTTGAGCGGGAACGGGCCCTCGGGGTTCGGCGGCGGGAGGGCGTGGCCCGTCGTCGTCGTTCCGGCCTGCTTCGCGGTGCGCATGTCGTAGACCGCGGTGCGGAAGACGCCGCGCTCGATCAGGTCGACGCGCTCGCGGGGAACGCCCTCGAAGTCGAACGGGATGCCGAGCGTCCCCGACGCCGTCGCGTCGTCGTAGATCGTGATCGAGGGCGCGGCGACCTGCTGGCCGGTCCGGCCCGAGAGGCACGAACGCCCCTCGGCGACCGAGCGCCCGCCGAACCCGATCCAGGCCAGGAAGCCCACGAGCGTGGAGACCGCGGCCGGCTCGAGCACCACCGTGTACCTGCCCGGGTCGAGTGCGACCGGGGACCGCGAGGCGACGGCCTTGTCCGCGGCCCGACGACCGATCGCGGCCAGGTCGAGGTCGGCGGCGCGGGCCGCGAAGCACTCGGCGAACCCGCTCCCTCCCTCGCCGCCGGTGACGACCGTGGTGATCGACGTCTGCGACCAGGGGTGCCAGCAGAACTGGCCCTCGGTGTTCGCGACGGCCACCTCGGACGCCCGGGTCTCGTACGCGCCGGCGGCCGTGAAGCCCTCGGGTGGCTGGGCCACGAGCTCGGCGACGCTCGCGGCGCGGTGCTCGGGGGTCGTTCCGGCCGTGGCCTCGTCGAAGCCATCGCGCTCGGGGACGGCCTGCGGCGGCGCGAGACCCGGGTACAGCGGGTCGGGCGAGACCACCGCCGCCATCTCGAGGGCGCTCTCCGCCGCCGCGCGCGCGCCCTCGGGCGTGAAGTCGTTCGTGGCGGCGATCCCGATCCGGCCCTCGCGGACGGCGCGGATGCGGATGGCGGTGTCCTCGCTCCACGTGCTCTGGTGGATGGCCGAGGACGCGAAGCGCGTGAGCCCGCCCCACTCGTGGGCGAACAGGACCTCGACCCCGTCCGCCCCCGGCAGCTCGAGCGCGGCCGCCGCGACGCGCCGTACCTCGTCCGGGCCGATGAGCCCGGCCATCAGCCTCGTACCCCGACCTGCACGCCCCGGAACCGGGCCGGCGGGACGCCGTGACCGACCCGGGCCACCTGCCCGGGCTGGCCCTTGCCACAGTTCGGCGTGCCCCACAGCGTCCAGTCCTCGCGCCCGCCGACCGCGTCGCACGAGCCCCAGAACTCCGTGGTGATGCCCGTGTAGTTCGGGTTGCGGTACATCTCGGTCAGACGGCCGTCCTTGATGCGCCACGCGACCTCGCAGCCGAACTGGAAGTTCACGCGCTTGTCGTCGATCGACCAGGACGTGTTGGTGGACATGAAGACGCCGTCCCTCGTGTCGCCGACGATCTCGGCCAGCGTGCCCTCGCGGGGCTCGAGGTTGACGTTCGTCATCCGGATCAGCGGGAGGTGCTGCCAACCGTCGGCACGCATCGCGCCGTTCGAGGGGACGCCGAGGATGCTCGCGGTCTCGCGCGAGGACATGAAGTCCTGGAAGACGCCGTCCACGATCAGCGGCACCCGCTGGGCCGGCACGCCCTCGTCGTCCCAGCCGAACGTGCCGAGCCCGCCCGGCACCGTGGCGTCGGCCGTGATCGAGAGGAGCGGGCTGCCGTAGCGGAGCGTGCCGCGGTCCTCGGGGCGGACGAACGAGGAGCCCGCGTAGGCCTCCTCCATCCCGAGCACGCGGTCGAGCTCGAGCGGGTGACCGACCGACTCGTGCACCTGGAGCTCGACCTGGCCCGAGTCGAGCACGAGCGTGGTCACCTCGCTCGGGCACGGCTTCGCCGACAGGAGCTCGACGGCCTCGGTCGCGGTCCGCTCGGCCTCCTCGACGAGGCCGAGCCGCGCCACGTGCTCCCACCCCGCTGCGGCGATGTGGCCCCGGAAGGAGTTCGGGTGCGAGCGACGTTGAAGCTCGCCGTCGTCGATCGCGCTCGCCTCGATCCCGCCGCCCGAGTGCACGATCGTCTGCTCGACGGCCGTGCCCTCGTTCGTGGCGAGCCAGCTGCGGCGCCGGAACAGGTCGGTCGTGGCCTCGGCGAACGAGAGGCCCTTCACCGTCTGCATCCGGCGGGTCGCCTCCATCAGGAGCGCCACCTTCTCCTCGAGCGGCACCTCGAACGGGTCCCGCTCCATCGGCGAGTGCCAGGTGCCGACGACGGGCTGGATCTCGGCGAGGCGGACGGGCTCCGTGGGAAGGCGGGCGGCGGCCTTCGCGACGTGGACGGCGACCTCGGCGGTGCGCGCGATCTCGGGCTCGTCCATCCGGGCCGTCGCGGCGAAGCCCCAGTACCCGCCGACGAGCACGCGGACGCCGATCCCCTCGGTCGTCGCCCGGTCGATCCCCTCCATCTCCTGGTTGCGGACGGTGATCGACTCGGAGTCCTCGCGCACCACGCGTGCGTCGGCGTAGTCGGCGCCCGCCCTCGTGGCGGCGTCGACCGCCTGCTTTGCACGCTCCTGCAACGAACCGAGCCCCCGTGACGCGAGAAAGCGCCCCGGCCTGGCGGCCGAGACCGCGCGAAAGGGTACCCGAGGCGGGGGGACGCTCGCACCGGCCGCTCGGCCGTCCCCCGGAAGGGGGACAACGGCCCTCGCGAAACGGGATGAACGACAGATGGACCCGGCCGTGGCGGGGAGGTACGATGATTGTGAAAGATTTCACAAAGTCGCTCGGCGGACCATCGCGCGAGCTGGAGGTGGTTCCGGATGTCCGCGGCAGTGTTCACCAGGAAGCGGTTCGAAACCGACGAGTCTTTCACGACCGCCCAGGAGCTCGGGCTGGACTTCACGCGTGAGCCCTTCGGCCTGGAGGAGTTCCGGCTAGGCATGGACATCGAGCTCGTCCACGGGAGCGGCGATCTCGTGACCGACGTCACGCACAACGATCCGGTGCTGACCGGCAAGCTGGTCCTCGCGCACCTGCGCAAGCGGGCCGACTACTACACGCGGCTCGTGGAGTGCAGCGAGACCTGCCCGGTGTCGCTCCACGGCGCCTTCGTCGGCGACTGGACGTTCGCGATGGCGCTGCACGACGAGGAGGTCGAGCGGTCGGTGCCCCTCACCCAGGCCGAGATCGACTGTCACGAGCAGTTCGAGTTCTCGGTCGACGAGGCCGAGATCACGGGCGCGACGATCGGGATCGACTTCTCGCAGGAGGACTTCGACGCGGAGGACCTGGCCCGCGCGATGAACGTGGAGCTCGAGCACGGGTGCTGCCACCCGGAGACGAACGTCACGCACTGCGACCCGATCCTGACCGCCAAGCTGGCGGTCGCGCACCTGCGGGAGCGCGCGGACTTCTACCGACATCTCGAGGACGTCGAGGGGCACCTGCCCAGGTAGCCCCTCGATCGCGGCGACCGGGCGGACTCCCTCCCGAGTGTCCGCCCGGCCGCGCGGGCGGTCGCGACGTTACGTGCTGCGGTTCGCCACGGCCCCGGCCTGCTGGTCGCTCGGCTCGAACGCGAACTCCTGCGCGATCGAGTCGCACGGGTTCCCACGGCCGAACGTGACGCGCATCCTGGTGACGTCGGCGATGCACCAGAACGCGGTGGCCGATCCGATCGGCGTGTCGCCCCACCGCTCGGGGTGCCGACACAGGGAGTCCGGCGCCCCCTCGTGGTCCGAGAGCATCTCCCGGAGGCGCTCCACCGTGACCGAGCCCGGCTCGGCGGCCGCGAGCAACTCACGCGCCCGTCGGTATCGCGCCCCCGAGTGCGGCACGTACGACGGGTCGCCCTCGTACCGGGTCATCCGCTCGCAGACGTAATGGTTCGTGTGCACGAGCGCCCCCCGCTCGTCCGGGTACGTGAGCTCGGCGTCCGTCGCCGACCCCTCGACGTTCACGACCTCGCCCGCGCGCGAGACGACCACGTGGTTGTACGAGGAGGCGCGGTCCTCGCGGAGCGCCTCCTGGACCGCATCGTCCATCGTCGGCTGGCGGAGCATCGAGCGGAACTGGATCTCGCGCGGGATGCCGATGCGCTCGTCGAGCGGCGCCAGCTCGTTGCCCGTGAACGACAGCCCGACCGAGCTCCACCCGACGCTCATCCACAGGCCGTTGCCGATCGTGAGGACGACCGGGTCGCCGTCGATCCGCCACTCGACCGCGACGAGCTGCTCCTGGTAGGTCCGCGACATGTCGTTGTTGTGGGCGACGAGCACCGCGTCCCCCGCCGTGGCGGGCGGGACCGCGACGAGGTCCGAGCACCGTCCCTGCAGGCGGCGGGCGTACGGCTCGTACCAGATCTCCTCGGTCATCGCTGCGAAGAGCGAGCGCGGGTCGGCGTCCGCGCCCTCGGCGATCCCCTCGAGCTCCTCGAGGTACCAGGGGTACGCGGCCGCCGTGACCTCTCGGTACCGGTCGGCGAGCGCGAGCTGCTCCTCGCGGGATCGGCCGCACGGGATCCTCGCGTCGTCGAACGCGGCCTCGGCTCGGATCGTTGCGGCGCAGGCCTCACCGACCTGCCGGCCGGCGTCGCGATGACCGCCTCGGACGCGCAGCACCGGGATCGTCGGGGGACCCACGGGCACCATCCTAGATGCGCCGGGCCCGTGCGAGACCCTAGGTTCCGGACCCGACGTCGTCCGACCCCCAGCCCCCGGGACGGCCGCCCTATCCCGTCCCTCGCGTCCGATGGCTTCATTGGTGCGAGGCCGACGACGACCCCGGAGGTGTGCGCGATGCAGGTTCGGACCGAGGCAGGCGAGGTGGAGCTCGGGACCGAGGGGTGCTTCCAGCACCTCGTCGAGGGCCTGGGCGACCGCGACCCGGGGATCCGCCGGCTGGCGATCTGCGGTCTCGCCGCCGCGGGCGATCCGAGGGCGATCGAGCACCTCACGCCCCTCCTCACCGACGACGACCTCGACGTTCGGCAGCGCGCGGCCATGGCGCTCGGCAAGCTCGGTGACCAGCGGGCGGCGCCGGCGCTGATCGAGGCCGCGGAGCGCGGCGACCCGGCCCTGCACCGGGCGGCGATCCTGGCGCTCGGCGAGCTCGGGCCGGTCGGGATCGAGGTCCTGGCGCGCGAGATCCGGTGCGAGGACCCCGCCGACCGCGTCCGGGCCGCGATCGCGCTCGGCGAGACCCGCGACCTGACCGCGGTGGAGCCGCTCACCGGCGCCCTCGAGGACGAGGACCCGACCGTGCGAGCGCGCGCCCGCGAGGCGCTGGAGAAGCTCCGCGAGTCTCCCGTCTTCTGAGCCACGAGCGGGCTCAGCGGAACCCGACTAGGGTTGCGCGGGAAGCCGCATGACCACGCCCGTCCTCGACTGCCGGGACCTCCGCAAGTCCTTCGACGACCTCGTCGCCGTGAACGGCGTCGGCTTCTCGGTCGCGCCGGGCGAGACCTACGGGCTGCTCGGCCCGAACGGCGCCGGCAAGACCACCACGATCTCGATGATCGCCGGGCTGCTCGAGCGCGACGACGGCGAGGTCCTCGTCGAGGGTCGTCCGCTCACGACGACGAGCGTCTCGGCGAAGTCGGCGATCGGGTACGTGCCGCAGGAGATCGCGATCTACCCGGACCTGACGGGCCGCGAGAACCTGCGGTTCTTCGCGCGTCTGTACGGGATGTCGGGCGACGACCTGACTCGACGGATGGACGAGGTCCTGGGGATCGTCGGGCTCGCGGACCGGGCCGACGACCCGACGAAGGAGTACTCGGGCGGGATGAGGCGGCGGCTCAACATCGGCATCGGGCTGCTCCACCGTCCGACGCTGCTGATCCTGGACGAGCCGACCGTCGGCGTGGACCCCCAGAGCCGCAACGCGATCCTCGAGAGCGTCGATCAGCTATCGGCCGAGGGGATGGCCGTCCTGTACACGACCCACTACATGGAGGAGGCCGAGCGCCTGTGCGACCGCGTCGGGATCATCGATCTCGGCGAGCTGAAGGCCGAGGGGACCCGGCGCGAGCTCGTGAGCATGGTCGGTGAGCGGGACGAGGTGCTGCTCGCGCTCGCGGGCGACGTCGAGGCCGCGGCGAGCGCCTGCCGAGCGCTGCCGGCCGTGCACGACGTCAGCACGAGGGAGGAGCACATGGAGCTCGTCGTCGACGAGGCGAGGAAGGCGCTCCCGGCGATCCTCGAGGCGATCTCCTACGCCGGCTCCGCCGTGCGCTCGGTCGAGGTGACGGAGCCGGACCTCGAGGCGGTCTTCCTGCACCTCACCGGCAAGGCGCTCCGGGACTGACCGATGCGCGCGGCGCTGCTCATCGCGGCAAAGGACCTGCGGCAACGGCTGCGAGACCGCTCGGCGATCATGGTCGCGGTCGTCGTGCCGCTCGGCCTGGCGTTCGTGTTCAACGCGACGCTCGGGGGGATCTCGACGGAGGGCGTCGCGTTCCGGTACGGCGTCGTCGACGAGGACCGGTCCGAGATCTCGGCGGTCTTCGTGGACGAGGTGCTGCCCGCTGTCGAGGAGGGTGGTGCGATCCGAGTGCGGTCGGTGCCCTCGGACGCCGAGGGTCGCCGCTCGGTCGAGGCCGGTGACCTGGACGCGCTGCTCGTCGTGCCGGCTGGATTCGGCGCCGCCGTCGAGGGCTCGGGCGCGGCCGAGATCCGCGTGGTCGGTGACGTCGACGAGCCGACGGCGGCCCAGGTCGCGCGCTCGATCGCGAGCACGTTCGTCGCCGACCTGAACGCCGTGCGCGTCGCCGTCGCGACGGTTGCCGACCCACACGCGACCGACCCCGCCGAGCTCGACGCGCTCGTCGAGCGCGCCGCGGCGGTCGCGACCCCCGTCGACGTGGTCGACGTCACCGCGACGACGAAGGAGCTCGACGTGACGACGTACTACGCGGCCGGCATGGCCGTGTTCTTCCTGTTCTTCACGGTGCAGTTCGGCGTCGCGAGCCTCCTCGACGAGCGCAAGGACGGCACGCTCTCGCGCCTGCTCGCCGCGCCGATCGGCCGGTCCGCGATCCTCGGCGGCAAGCTGCTCACGAGCTTCGTCATCGGCACGCTGTCGATGGCGACGCTCATCGTCGCGACGTCGCTGCTGCTCGGTGCGGACTGGGGCGACGGGATCGGGGTCGCGCTGCTGGTGCTCTCCGGCGTGCTCGCGGCCACCGGCATCATGTCGATCGTCGCGACGCTCGCGAAGACGTCCGAGCAGGCGGGGAACTGGCAGTCGATCATCGCGGTGGTGCTCGGGATGCTCGGCGGCGTGTTCTTCCCGATCTCGCAGGCGCCCGGCTTCCTGCCCACGCTGAGCCTGGTGACGCCGCAGGCGTGGTTCCTTCGCGGGCTCTCGGACATGGCCGGCGATACCGGATGGACCGTGGTGCTGCCCGCGGTGCTCGCGATGCTCGTGTTCGCCGCGGTGACGGGGGCGATCGCCGCCGTCCGGCTGGATCGGATGGCGCGGCTGTGAGGGCGCTCGCGATCGCCGGCGTGAACGTCCGACGCATGCTGCGCGACCGCTCGAACGTCTTCTTCGTCTTCGTCTTCCCGATGCTGCTGATCCTCGTGCTCGGCGTGAGCTTCGGCCGGGGGTTCGAGCCTCGGATCGGCGTGGTCGCCGCCGACCCTGGGGCGCTCGGCAGGGACCTGGTCCGCACGCTCGAGGAGATGCCGGACGTCGACGTGGCTCGGTACGACTCGGTCGACGACCTCCGGACCTCGGTCGAGCGCGGCCAGCTCGAGGCCGGCGTCGTGGTGCCCGAGGGCTACGACGGCGCGATCCGCGCGGGGCGGGACGCCGAGGTGCGGTACCTGGCCCGGCAGGGCGAGCTCGGGCTCCAGCTCTCGCGAACGGTCCGCTCGGCGGTGGCCGAGCAGGGTCAGCGGCTCCGGGCCGCCCGGCTGTTCGTCGCCGAGCGGGCGGGGTCGCTCGACGAGGGCCTGGCGCGGGCCGACGTCGCGGCCGAGGCCCTCGAGCCCGTCGAGGTCGTCACGACCACGGTCGGCGAGGCGATCTTCCCGACGTCCCTCGGACGGTTCGACCTCGGCGCGAGCTCGACGCTGCTGCTCTTCATCTTCCTCACGTCGATGACGAGCGCGGTGGCGCTCATCGAGACGCGCCGGCTCGGGCTCTCCCGGCGGATGCTGTCGACGCCGACGTCCGCCGGAACGATCGTGGCGGGTGAGGCCCTCGGCCGCCTCGGGATCGCGATGGTCCAGGGGCTCTTCATCATGCTCGGGTCGCTCATCCTGTTCGGTGTCGACTGGGGCGAGCCGCTCGGATCGGCGGCGTTGCTCGTCTCCTTCGCGCTCGTCGGTGCGGGCGCGGGGATGTTCCTCGGCTCGCTCCTGCGGACCGAGCAGCAGGCGATCGGCCTCGGCATCCTCCTGGGCCTGGGGCTCGGCGCGCTCGGCGGGTGCATGGTCCCGATGGAGTTCTTCTCCCCGACGATGCGCACGGTCGCGCACTTTACCCCCCACGCGTGGGCGCTGGACGGCTACGCGGAGCTCGTGCGGCGGGACGGGACGATCGTGGACGTGCTGCCGTACGTCGGCATCCTGCTGGCGTACGCGGCCGTGCTGCTCGGGCTCGCGTCGTGGCGCCTGCGCCGCGCGATCACGGGCTGAGCCGAGGAGCGGGTCGGACGTCTTCCGGTCGGGGATCGACGGCGCTGGGTTCGCGAGTTCCATCCCGGCGGGCTAGGTTGGTGGGACGCGACCGAGGAGGTTCCGGCATGAGTCAGCCCGGTGGCCCGATCGAGCTCCCTCCGCCGCCGCCGCTCCGCACGCGGGGCGTCGGCGAGATCCTGTCCGCCGCCTTCGACCTGTACGGCCGGTACTGGCGCACGCTGATCCCGCTCGTCGCGGTCGTGGTCATCCCGCTGTCGATCCTGCAGTACGGGCTCGCCGACCTCACGCGGGTCGATGCCATCGACCGGACGACGGCCGAGGAGGCCGTGGGAGCCGGCTTCGCCGGGCTCGTCATCGGTCTCGGCTCGCTGTTCCTCACGGTCCTGCTCACCGGCGCCGTGGCGTGGGCCGTGGCCGGGATCCTCGTCGGACGCGAGCCGCACCTCGGCGAGTCCTACCGCTTCGGGCTCGCGCGGTTCTGGTCGATCGTGCTCGTGAGCATCCTGACGGCGCTCGCGGTCGCGGGCGGCTTCATCCTGCTCATCATCCCCGGGTTCATCTTCCTCACCCGGTTCTCGGTCTCGGTGCCGGTGCTCGTGGTCGAGCGCAGGCGCGGGACCGACGCGCTCTCGCGCTCGTGGGACCTGGTGACGGGTCACTCCTGGCCGGTCTTCGGGACGTTGTTCCTGGCGGCACTCCTCGCCGGCCTGGTGAACGCGTTCCTGACGTTCCCGTTCGCCGGCTGGGCCCTCGAGGGCCTGTTCGCCGGGATCGCGTCCGCGATCACGACGCCGTTCGTGGCGCTCGTGCTCGCGGTCGTCTACTTCGACCTGCGCGTGCGCAGGGACGGCCTGGACGTCGCGGGCCTGGACGCGGAGCTGCGCCTGGCGGCTCGCTAGGCTAGGCACGTCCAGGGCCTGCCCGGCGGCCGATCCGGTCCGGCGTCCGGCCCGTGTCGGACCCCCCGCCTAGCATCGCGGTCGGACGGGATGAACCCGGCGACCGAAGGAGGCGCAGGTGGACGGTCTCGGCTACGCGCTCGTGGCGCTCGCGCTCGGTATGGTGCTCGGCGCCGCGGCGGTGATGACCCGTCGGCGCGCCGCGCCGGACGGTACGGGGGACCTGGCCCGCCTCGAAACGCGGCTCGAGGTGCAATCGGCAGAGCTCCGGCGCCTCGCGGACGCCGGATCCGTCCGCGAGGGCGACCAGGAGCGGATGCGCGAGGAGCTGGCCGGCGCCCGCCGGGCGCTACAGGAGCTCGCGCTCCGCGAGACCGAGCGGCGCGAGCGCGAGCGCGAGTCGTGGGACGTCGTGCGGCGGCTGTCGACCGTCCTCGCCGGCGGCTCGGCGAAGGGCAGGGCGGGAGAGAACGTGCTCCGTCAGCACCTGATGGAGCTGCCGCCGGGCATGCTCGTCACCGACTTCCGCGTGAACGGCAAGGTGGTCGAGTTCGGCCTGCTCCTGCCCGACGGCCGCCGGCTGCCCGTCGACTCGAAGTGGACGGCCGTGGCCGAGCTCGAGGCCCTCGAGGCCGCGGAGGAGCCGGCCGTGTGCGAGGCGCGCACCCGCGACGTCGAGAAGGCCGTCGCCGCCCGAGCGCGCGAGGTCGCGCAGTACCTCGATCCGGCGCTCACGGCGCCGGTCGCGGTCGCGGCCGTCCCGGACGCCGCGTACGCGGTGCTTCGGCGCGCGCACGCGGACGCGTTCGAGCGCGGCGTGGTGGTCGTGCCGTACTCGACCGCGCTCCCGGTGCTGCTGTTCCTCCACAGCCTCGTGGCGCGCTACGGGGACGCGGGGGACGCGCAAGCCGCGCTCCGTGAGGTCGCCACGATCCTCGGCTCGATGGAGGGCGTGCTCGAGAACAAGTTCGCGCGCGCCGCGACGATGCTCGCGAACGGCGCCGACGAGATGCGCTCGCAGCTCGGCAAGGCCCGCGGCTCGGTGGCGCGAGGGCGCTCCAGCCTCCCCGAGCCGGAGCCGGTGGAGCCGCTCGACGCGGCGGTGCTCGAGATCGTGCCGTGAACCGACGCAGGTCGGCCGGTGCCGGATGCGGCGGGCTCGAGCGGGTGCTGGACGTGCGCTCCTGACCATCGCATCCTTCCACCGGGTACCCGTGATCGCCGTTCGCCGGATCGACGTCCGCGCGGCCCGGCAGCTGCGCCACCAGCTGCTCCGGCCGCACCAGGAGCCGTGGGAGATCGTCTTCGACGGCGATGACGAGGCGGACACGGTGCACCTCGGCGCGTTCGAGGACGACGCGCTGGTGGGGATCGCGTCGGTGATGCGCGAGTCCCCGCCGTGGGGCGAGGATGCCGAGCGAGCCTGGCGCCTCCGCGGCATGGCGACGCTGCCCGAGGTCCGTGGGCAGGGCTACGGCGGCGCGCTGCTCGAGCGGTCCCTCGCCCACGCCGTGGACCAGGGAGCCGAGCTGGCGTGGTGCACGGCGCGGGTCCCCGCGGCCGGGTTCTACCGGCGCTTCGGCTTCGAGAGCGTGGGCGACGTGTTCGACGTCCCGTCGATCGGGCCCCACGTCCTGATGCGTCGCCGCGTCGGCTAGGCGGCGTCCGGCTAGGCGGCGTCCGAGCGCGTAGCCTGTGGGCCGCATCCGAGCAGGGGGGGACCCGTGAGCTACGACCCGAGCATCCGCGTCGTCAGGGCTTCCGAACACGAGGCCTTGCCCTGGGAGGTCATCCCGACCGAGCCGGACGACCCGGTCCCGCCCGGCGAGGAGGTCGTGAGCTTCCGGGCCGGCGACCGATTCAGCTTCGGGCTGTGGAAGCGGGAACCGGAGACCGGGCCGATGGACCTGACGTATCACGAGATCGCCGTGATCATCGAGGGCGAGGTCGAGGTCACCGCCGAGGGCGGCACGGTCCACCACGTCGGACCGGGCGACGTCCTCATCACGCCGAAGGGCTCGACGGCGACCTGGCGGGCGCTCTCGCCGGTGAAGAAGTTCTGGGCCGTCTACCGGGAGGACTGAGGTCGCGATGACCGACGAGCGCGTCGAGCGCATCCACCGCGACGGCGTCGTCGTCGACATGGTCACGAACCTGCTGACCGAGGGCGTCCTGCGCGCGATCGACGACTTCCGGTCCGGCGGCGTCCACCTGATCTGTCAGAGCATCGACCCGCCCTGGCGGCTGTCGGCGCTCGCACGCCCATACCTGGACCTCGCTCCCGACCCGCACATCGCACTCCGCACGATCGCGTGGGTCCGTCGGCTGGTGCAGGAGCGCGACGACCTTGCGTTCGTCGAGACCGTGGACGACGTGCACGCCGCGAAGGCGACCGGGCGGCTGGGCGTGACGCTGCACTCCCAGAACGCCACGCCGTTCGGCTTCGACCTGGACCTCGTCGCCGAGCTCTACGCGGCCGGCCTTCGGATGTCGAGCCTGGCCTACAACGTGCGGAGCCTCGCGGCCGACGGCTGCATCGAGGAGTCGAACGCGGGGCTGAGCCGCTTCGGCCGGCGCGTCGTGCTCGAGATGAACCGCGTCGGGATGATCGTCGACGGCTCCCACGTGGGGGTCCGCTCCACGCTCGAGGCGATGGAGGTGACCGGGGACCCCTTCGTCTTCAGCCACAACGGCTGCGCTGCCGTCCACCCGCACCCGCGGAACCTCACCGACGAGCAGCTGCGGCGCTGCGCCGAGACCGGGGGCGTGGTCGGCGTCCTCGCGATCCCGATGTTCCTGAGCGGGGAGCGCTCGACGCCGTTCGAGGCCTTCCTGCGGCACCTGCTCCACGCGATCGAGATCGCGGGCCCGGACCACGTCGGTCTCGGCCTCGACCACTGGTACGGGATGCCACCCTATGCCGACCGGGTGTGGCCGGCCGTCGACGCCCGGGCCGACGACGGCGTCTCGAACCTGCGCGAGCTGTTCTGGGACGAGCCGGAGCTCGCGGGCACGGACGTGACCGAGGGCGAGGTCGAGGGCCTCGGGTCCCCCGAGAGCGTGCCCCTCGTGACGGCCGCGCTCCTGGACCGGGGCCTGTCCGAGACCGAGGTCGCCGGCGTCATGGGCGGGAACTGGATGCGGGTGCTCGCCGCGACGTGGCGCTGAGCCCGACCGCCGGCGTCGTCCGGAGGGTTCGGTACCCTTGGGCTCCATGCGGTTCGCGAGCGCGCTGGTCATCTTCGCCCACCCCGACGACGCCGAGTACATGTGCGGCGGCACGGTTGCGGCGTGGGTGCGCGACGGGACCGCCGTCCACTACTGCGTGGTCACCGACGGCTCGGCCGGCTCGAACGAACCGGGCGTCGTGCGCGAGGAGCTCGCGGTCCTCCGCGAGGCCGAGCAGCGCGCGGCCGCCGAGGTCCTCGGCGTGAAGGAGGTCACGTTCCTGGGGTTCCGCGACGGTGAGCTCGAGGTGAACCTCGACACGCGCCGGGCGGTCACGAGGGTCGTCCGCCGGGTCCGCCCGGAGGTGATCGTCGCGCCGGACCCATCGCGGCTCTGGTCGGGCACCGGCTATATCAACCACTGGGATCACAAGCAGGCGGGCACGCTCGCGCTGTGCGCGGTCATGCCCGACGCGCCCAGCCGGCCCCAGTTCCCCGAGCTGCTCGACGAGGGTCTCGAGCCGTTCGAGATCCCGAACCTCTGGCTCGGGAGCGAGGACGCCGATACCTATGTCGACATCACGCAGACGATCGACACGAAGCTCGAGGCGCTCGCGGCGCACCAGTCGCAGCATGCCGAGGCCTCCGCGCCGTTCGTGCGCAGGCGCGCCCGTGAGCTGGGCGAGGCGGCGGGGGTCGAGTACGCCGAGGCGTTCAAGACCTTCTCGTTCGTGGATGATGAGGAGTAGATGAGGGGTACATGAGCGATCCACTCGACCACGGCGACGCGGACGACGGCGAGGACCGGAACCCCGACGAGGTCTCCTTCGAGCCGCTCGACCTCCGGGAGGAGGAGGACGTCCGCGCGGACCTGGAGGACCTCGGCGGCATGCGCCGGGTGTTCCACGCGCAGGGCGTGAAGGGCGTCGTCATCGCGTGCCCGGACTGCGGCGAGAACCACTACTACGAGTGGGAGCTCCTGAAGGAGAACCTGGAGCACATGCTCGAGACGGGCGAGCCGCGGATGCACGAGCCCGCGTTCGAGGTGCGCGAGGACGAGTACATCCAGTGGGACTACGGCAAGGGGTACATCGACGCCCTCGTCGACACCGGCCTCGAGCCCGACCGCCGCGTCCAAGTCACGCGCTGCCCGTGGTGCGAGACCCCGTGCGAGGACTTCTTCCACTTCTGCCCCCGCTGCGGGCGCTCGCTCGCGGCGGTGCGGATCTACAAGGAGCTGATCGACCGCGGGCTGGACGAGCGCGAGGTCCGCGCCCTGCTCGTCCGCGCAGGGTTCGAGCCCTTCTAGCCCTTCGGCCGCTCCAGGACGCAGTCCTCGGGCAGCTTGTCGTCGCGGAGCCCCTTGAAGCTCGGCGCGCGCATCTTGCCCGTGCTCTTCGTCATCTCCAGGTACTCGACCTCGCACACGAGCGAGGGCTCGACGAACGTCGCGCCCCTCGCGCCCTTCAGCTCCGCGACGGCGGGGGTGGGCCGCACGAGCGGCCCCAACGCCTCCATGAGGCGGTCGAGCATCGCGCCGGTGAAGCCGGTGCCGACCTGCCCGACCCACAGGAGCGTCCCGTCGTCGTAGGCCCCGACGAGCAACGCGCCGAACGACCCCGCACGGCCGCCCTGGCCCGGGGTCCAGCCCAGGATCACGCAGTCCTGCGTGTTCGTGAGCTTGATCTTCCGCCAGTCGGGAGAGCGCCGGCCCGGCAGGTACCGCGAGCCCCGGCGTTTCGCGACCACGCCCTCGAGCCCGTGCTCCCGCGCCGTCTCGGCGAAGGCCGTGCCCGCGCCCTCGACGTGCGTCATGAGCTGGAGCCGGTCGTCCTCCTCGACGATCGAGCCGAGGAGATCGCGCCGCTCCTCGAGCGGCAGGCCGGTGACGTCGTTGCCGTCGAGCCACAGCAGGTCGAACGCCACCATCGCGACCGGCACCTTCTGCGCGGCCCGCTTGATCTCGCGCTCGTTCACGAGGTTCATCCGCTGCTGGAGCGCCTCGAACGAGTTCCGCCCCTCGTCGTCGAACGCGACGATCTCGGCGTCGATCACCGCGTTCACCTGGTTCACGAGCTCGTGGACCATGTGCAGTTCGGGGTACTGCGCCGAGACGTCACGGCCACGACGCGTGACGAGCCTCGTCGCGTCGGTTGCCATGTACGTCGTCGAGCGGATCCCGTCGAGCTTCGGTTCGAACCACCACGCATCGTCGTCGAAGGCCTTCCATCCGCCCTCGGCGAGCATCGGCGCCAGCGACGGCGGGCTCGCGACGAGCGGGCTCGTCTGCTTGGAGCCGAGGAAGGCGAGCCAGTCCGTCCGCGTCTTCACGAGATGGAACTCCAGGCCCGGGTAGCGGCGGCCGTGGAGCCGGAACGTGACCTTCGTGTCGGTCCACTCGAGGGGCTCGTACCAGCCGTCGTCGAAGATCCTGACCTCGCCGGCGCCGTAGTGGCCCTCGGGGATGGTGCCCTCGAACGAGCCGTACTCGAGCGGGTGGTCCTCGGTCCGCACCGCGAGGCGCTTGTCGCCAGGCTGGGTCGGCAGGCCGCGTGGGACGGCCCACGAGGGGAGCGCGCCGGCGCGCTCGAGCCGCACGTCGTAGTGCAGACGTGTCGCGCGATGCTTGTGGATCACGAACGAGTTGCCGTCGCCCCGGACCTCGCCGGGCGGCGGCTCGGTCGTGCCCTCCGGGCCGAAGGTGCGCTTCCGAAGGTATTCATCGAGGTCGGGGTCCTTCGACGCCGCGATGACCTCGGCGCTCGAGCGCCGGAATGAGACCGTGCGGTCGGGGGGCAGGCCGAGCGCCTCGAGCGCCCCGCCCAGGTCCTGCGAGGACGTGCGCACGGGCTCGAACAGGTCGCCGATCTCGGCGAACCGCTCCCAGACGGTGTCGATGCGGAAGTCCTGTGGCGTGAGGCCGGCCTCGACCTCGTCCCACGTGAGCGGCGTCGAGAGCGTTGCGCCGGGCTCCGGCCGCATCGAGTACACGGCTGAGATGTTCGCGCCCGAGCGGTTCATGTTGTGGTCGATGAAGACCTTGCCGGTCCGCCGCTCGATCTTCCACGCCATCGTCACGTTGTCGCGGTCGGCGCGCTCGATCATGCGGCCGACCGTGCCCACGAAGTCGCGGACCTGCTCGTACGAGTAGCCGCGCTCGACCGGCACGTAGATCTGCACGCCGGTCGCGCCGCTCGTCTTCGGGTAGCTCGCCAGCCCGAGCGTGTCCAGCGCCGCCCGCACGTGGAGCGCCACGCGCAGCACCTGCTCGAACGTGGCATCCATCGGGTCGAGGTCGAAGAACAGGTAGTCGGGCGTCTCGACCGCGTCGCAGCGGGAGTGCAGCGGGTGCATCTCGATGCAGCCGAGGTTCGCGACGTACAGCAGCGTCGGCAGGTCGTTCACCATCAGGTAGCCGATCGCGCCGTCCTTCGCGTCCTCGCTCCGCACGGTGCAGCGCGCGACCCAGTCGGGGGTGTGCGACGGCGCGGTCTTCTCGTAGAAGAACCCGCCGGCGAGGCCGTCGGGCATCCGCTTCATCGTGAGCGGGCGGTCGCGCAGGTGCGGCAGGATGAGCTCGGCGACGTTGAAGTAGTACGCGATGAGATCGCCCTTCGTGTAGCCCTCCTCCGGCCAGAACACCTTGTTCAGGTTCGACAGACGCAGCTCGCGCCCGTCGGCCTCCATCCACCAGGCGTCGCCCCGCTTCTCGGCGGGCAGCGGGCGCGGCAGGTCCACGGTGAAGACGCGACCGGCGGTCCTGCGTTTCGGCGGCATGGTGCGATGGTAGTGGCGTGCGGGCGGTCTGGGCGGTCGTGCTGGTGGGGCTCCTCGCGGGCGCGTGCGGGTCGAGCATGGGGTTCACCCCCGACGATCTGCCGCGGATCGTGCTGCGAGCCAGCGAAGCGCCGGACGGCACGCGCGTGGTCGAGGAGCGGGGCGGGTCTCAGGATCTGGAGGCGTTCGCAACGAGCCCCTCCGAGCGCCGAGCGCTCGTGGCCGACGGCTTCGTCCGGGGCTACGTCGTGTACTTCGCGCCCCAGACCTACTTCGCGCCGACCCGCCCGAGCGACGCGGAGCTCGAGGCCGCCGTCTCGGTCCAGGTCATCGCCGGCCTGTTCGAGGGCTCCGAGGGCGCCCGCTCGTCGCTCGACCGGTACGTCGAGGACCTGTCCACCCGCCAGGTGCCCGGCGCGGCCACCGAGCCGTGGGACGCGCTCGGTGAGGAGGCGTACCGCCTGGAGGGCGAGGCGCCGGACGGCTCCTCCGTGATCGCGTACCTGTGGCGGGTGGAGAACCTGGCGCTCGTCCTGGCCGGCTCGGGCCCGATCCCGGACCCGGTCGTGCTCGGGCTCGCGCGCACCGTCGATGCCCGGACCCGGAACGCGGCGTCCCCGGCCGCGGACGTCTGACCTCCACGGTGCGCCGGGCGCGCCCTCGGCGGTCCTCGTCACTGTCGGACGCATGGGTAGAATCACGGTTCACCCGTGTGTGGGGCACGGGCTTCCCCGAGGAGAGAGAGCAGCCATGCCACCCAGAGCCATGTGGAAGGGGGCCATCTCGTTCGGCCTCGTGACGATCCCGGTCGCCGTCTACCCGGCGACCGAGGAGAAGAGCCTGAAGTTCAACCAGCTCCACGACGAGGACATGGGCCGGATCCGGTACAAGCGCGTGTACTCGATCGACGGCGAGGAGGTCGACTTCGACCACATCGTCAAGGGCTACGAGGTCGAGAAGGACCGCTACGTGGTCCTCACCGACGAGGACCTGGACGCCGTGCCGGTCGAGTCCTCGCGCGCGATCGACATCCAGCAGTTCGTGGACCTCGACGAGATCGACCCGATGCTGTTCAAGAAGTCGTACTACCTCGTCCCGGACGAGACGGGTGCGAAGGCGTACGCCCTCCTGCGCAAGGCGCTCGCCCAGGAGAACAAGGTCGGCATCGCGAAGGTGAGCTTCCGCGACAAGGAGCACCTCGCCGCCCTGCGGTTCAAGGACGAGGTGTTCGTCCTCGAGACGATGTACTGGCCCGACGAGATCCGTGTGGCCGACTTCGACACCCTGGACTCGGACAGCAGGGTCCGGGACAACGAGGTCGAGATGGCCAGGCAGCTGATCGAGAGCCTCTCGGAGCCCTGGAACCCCGAGGAGTTCACCGACGAGTACCGCGAGGCGCTCCTTGGCATCGTCGAGAAGAAGATCGCCGGCGAGCCGATCGAGGCCCCCGAGGAGGCCCCGGCAGCGCGCGTCGTGGACCTCATGGCGGCGCTCAAGGCCTCGGTCGATGCCGCGAAGTCGAAGACGCCGGCCGAGAAGCCGTCCCCGAAGCGCTCCAGCGCGAAGAAGGCCTCATCGGCGAAGAAGAAGACCGCCGCGAAGAAGCCCACGGCCAAACGGGCGACCGCAACGCGGAAGAAGGCCGTCGGCGAGTGACCCTCCCCGCCGGGTACGCCGTCCGCCCGGCGACCGAGGACGACGTGGATGCGATCGTGGCTGTCGCGAACGCGTACGACGTCGCCGACTTCGGTCGCCCCGAAAGCGCCCGCGAGCACATGCTCGACGGCTTCCACGTCCCCGGTTTCGACGCCGCGCACGACTCGTGGCTTGTGCTCGACCCGCGCGGGCACCCGGTGGCGTTCGGGCTCGTCGAGACGGAGGCGGTCCACGTGATCGGAGCCTTCGGCCGTGTGCACCCCGAGCATCGGGGCCGCGGGATCGGCGCCTTCCTCATCGATGCGATGGAGGCTCGCGCGGGCCGGATCGCACGCGAGCGTGCCGAGGACCGTGTCGTGCACAACGCCGTGACGTCCACGGACGCAGTGGTGCGGCGGTTGCTCGACGATCGTGGGTACAGGCTCGTCCGATTCTTCTGGCACATGGAGCGCGCCCTCCGAAGGGCCGACTCGCACGTCGCGGACGGCTCCGTGTTCGCCTTCCGAGTCGCCGAGAGCGAGGACGACCTCCGCGCGGCGCGAGCGGCGCTCGACGAGGCCTTCCGCGGACACTGGATGCTGCAGCCCTGGGCGCTGGAGGACTGGCGCCGCCATCTCGCCGAGACGTCGGCGTCGGTGCTGGTCGCCTCCGACGGCTCGGAGGTCGCGGGCGTGATCACGTGGATGCCCACGTCGGACGCCGGGTGGATCGAGGAGGTGGGCGTCCTGCCAGCGTTCCGCGGCCGAGGGCTCGGCGCGCTCCTGCTCCGCCGCGCGTTCGCGCGACTCGCCGACGCCCGCGTGCGCGAGGTGCGCCTGAACGTCGACGCGCAGAACGCCACGGGCGCCACCCGCCTGTACGAGCGCGTCGGCATGCGGGTGCATCGCGAGTGGCTGGTGTACGAGAAGCCCATCGGGGCGGGCTAGGCTAGGCTCCCCGTCCCAGGAGACGCTGGTGAAGCTGGTCGTCGCGATCGTGAAGCCGCACAAGATCGACGCCGTGAAGGAGGCCCTGCGCGAGATCGGGGTCTCGGGGCTCACGACCACCGATGTCGAGGGCTTCGGACGTCAGCGCGGCCACACCGAGGTCTACCGCGGCGCCGAGTACCAGGTCGATTTCGTCCCGAAGATCAAGGTCGAGGTGCTCGCCACCGATGACCAGGCGCTCGAGATCGTCCAGACGATCTCGGAGGCGGCGCGCACCGGCAAGATCGGCGACGGGAAGATCTGGGTCCTCGACGCGCAGCAGGTCGTTCGGATCCGCACCGGGGAGATGGGCCCCGACGCCCTCTGAGGTGAGCGGGGAGCCGCTCGCGCGGCCCGTGGCGGTCGGCCGGCTGCTCGAGGAGCGATCGGCGCTCGATCGCGCGTACTCGCCGGGTCACCACGGGCGGTGGTCGGCCTCGCGCCGGGCACAGCTCATGGACGCGTGCCTGCGCGAGCTGTTCGCACCGTGGTCCTCCGCCGGCGTGGCGCTCGTCGCGCTCGGCGGGTACGGGCGGGGCGAGCTCGCGCCGCGTTCGGACGTCGACCTGCTGCTCCTGCACGACGGGTCGGCGCCCGAGGACGTCGGCGCGCTCGCCGAGCGCCTGCTCTACCCGCTGTGGGACGCGGGCCTAACGGTCGGCCACGCGGTCCGGACACCGGCGGACTGCTCGATCGCCTCGCTCGAGCGGTTGGACGCCGTGACCGCGATGCTCGACGGGAGGTGGCTCGCGGGGGACGAGGGGCTGTGGGCCGAGGTCCGCGGCACGCTCGTCGGGGCGCTCCGCGACGAGCCCCGGGTGCTCGCCGAGCGCCTGCGCGCGAACGCCGTCGCGCGCGCCGAGCGCTTCGGCCACGTGTCCCACCTCCTCGAGCCGAACCTGAAGGAGGGCGCGGGCGGTCTCCGCGACGTGCACGCGCTCGGCTGGCTCGGGGTCGCGCTCGGCGAGGAGCCCGACGCGCCGGCCCTCGACGGCCTCGGCCTCCTCCGCGCCGCCGAGCGCGAGGCGGTGGCCGACGCGCACGAGTTCCTCCTGCGGGCCAGGAGCGCGCTGCACCTCGAGACCGGGCGGGCCGCCGACCGCCTGCTCCTCGAGCAGCAGCCGGGGATCGCCGCGTGGATGGGGTTCGCGGACGAGCCGGGCCTGCGGGCGGTCGACGGGCTGATGCGACAGGTCTTCGAGCACGCCCGGCAGGTCGAGCACGTCCACACGTCCGTGTTCGACCGGTACCTGCGCGGCGGTTCCGAGGCGCGCGCCGTCGAGCCCACGCCAGAGGGCGTGCTCCGCGCCCTCGGCCGAGTGGCGCGCGAGCGCGGGGTCGTCCCGCCCGAGACCCTCGACCTGGTCGAGGCCGCCGAGATCCCCGACCCGGTCGCGTGGACCGACGGCGTCCGCGACGCCTTCCTCGAGCTGCTCCGCGCCGGCGAGCAGGGAGCGGCCATGCTCGAGGCGCTCGACCGGATGGACCTGTTCCGGCGCTACGTCCCCGAGTGGGGGCTCGTGCGCTGCCGCCCGCAGCGAGATCCGTACCACCGGTTCCCGGTGGACGTGCACCTGCTGCGCACGTTCGCGAACGTCGCCACGTTGCTCGACGATCCGGGTGAGGACCGCGTCGCGGCCGAGGCCACGTCGCTCGTGCTGGACCGTGACGGCGTGCTCCTCGGCGCGCTGCTCCACGACATCGGCAAGACCGGGGAGGGCGGGCACGTCGCCGTCGGGCGCCAGGTGGCCGCGCACGCGCTCGGTCGGATGCGCCTGCCCGAGGCCACCCGCTCGCTCGCCCACTTCCTGGTGTCCGAGCACCTACTGCTGCCCGACACCGCGACGCGACGGGACCTCGAGGACGACGACCTCGTGCTCGACGTCGCCTCGCGGGTCGGCGAGCCCGAGCGCCTGGCCGCGCTCTACCTCCTCGCGGTCGGCGACGCGCTCGCAACCGGTCCGGCGGCGTGGACGCCCTGGCGCCAGACGCTGATCCGCGAGCTCGTCGCGAAGGTCGAGCGCGTTCTCGAGCGAGGGGAGGCGGGACCCGAGACCGCCCAGCGGTTGGCCGAGCGCACCGGAGCCCTGCGCTCGCTCCTGCCCGACGTTCCCCCGGACGAGCTGGAGCGGTTCCTCGCCAGGATGCCGCGCTCGTACCTCCTCACGGTCCCGCCGGAGAGGATCGCCGAGCACCACGCGATCGTCGCCCCGCCGCTCGGCGCCCTCGAGGTGCGGACGTCGGCCGGTCTCGGCGCGCGCCCAGGGACGCACGCGCTCACGGTGGTCGCCGCCGACCGGCCAGGTCTGCTCGCGCTCGTCGCCGGCGCGCTGTCGCTCGCGGGGCTCTCGATCCTCACCGCGCAGGTCTTCACGACCGAGGACGGCGCGGCCGTCGACGTGTTCGAGGTCGAGGGCGTGTTCGAGGCCGAGATCTCCGAGGAGCGCTGGCGTGAGTTCCGCACGACGCTCCGCAAGGCGATCGAGGGGCGCGTCGAGCTCGAGCACCGCGTCGAGGCCAAGCGCCGGCACTATCCGCCCTCGCGGCACCAGATCCCGGTCCGCGTCGAGGTCGACACCGACGCCTCGGACTTCTTCACGGTGGTCGAGGTCGGCGCCGCCGACCGGATCGGGCTGCTGTTCGACGTCACGCGGACGTTCGCCGACCTCGGCCTGGACGTGCACCTCGCGAAGGTGGCGACGTACGGCGCCCGGGTGGTGGACGCGTTCTACGTGCGGGACGTGCTGGGCCGCAAGCTGGACGGGGAACAGGTCGCCGAGCTCGAGCGCGCGCTCATCGCCCGGCTCGGGGGGTGACGGGGGAGCTCCGGGCGCGCCCGACGTCGTCAGGGCCGAGACGGTACGGTGATGTCGCCGGCGACGATCCGAGCCCTGAGATCCTCGATGACCGGGCGAAGGTCGTCGATGAACCCGCCGCTGAAACTGATGTTCGTCGCTCCATCGGCCAAGTGGAAGTGCCGCGTCCCGCCCCTCAGCGTCCCAGCGACGTGGTCCCGCAGGACCGCCGTCAGCACCACGTCGTATCTCTTGACCATCGAGGTCAGGCAGTGCGCCCGCCAAGCCTCCCGGGTCTCCTCCGGAAGCTCCTCCAGTCCCGCGAGCATCCTGTACTGATCGACGTCGACGCCGATCACCCACAGCGGCCGGTCGAGCTGCCCCGACCAACGCTCCGCCGCGTGGAAGACCCCGAACCCGGACGAGCCGGCGGCCGTGTAGACGACGTCGGCGCCCTCCCGGTACAGAGCGTCGGCGACCTCCGAGGCGCTCCGGGGGTCCGCGTACCCCCAGTACCCGTCCGGACGGAGGTACTCGATCCGCACGTCGACGTCCGGGCGGACGGTTCGCGCGCCGGCAGCGAAGCCGGCCTCGAACCGATGGATGAGAGGAACCGGCGACCCGCCGACGAACCCGAGGCGTCCGGTCCCGCTCCGGAGCGCAGCCGCGGCCCCGGCGAGGAACGACCCCTGCTCCTCGTGGTGCACGAGGTACGTGATGTTCGGAACGTCGCCGGTCGCGTCGTTCGCGACGTAGCGACGATCCGGATGCTCCCGAGCCACGGCCTCGAGGCCGGGGAGGTCGACGTTCGCGCTCCCGACCACGATCAGTCCGACCCCGATCTCGGACAGCCTGCGGAGCTCCGGCAGGAGCGGGTCCTTGGCCTCGAGCGCGACGACCCGCAGTACGGCGTGCAGCCCGAGCTCGTCGGTCGCCCGGTCGAAGCCCGTGCCGATCGCGTCGTTCCAACCGCCGTCGCCGTAGCCCTCCCAGACGAGCGCCACGTCGGGGGAGCGCCGGACGACCTCCGGCCCCGCGATCCGTCCTTCCGAGATCGACGAGATCAGGTCGCCGAGGCGCGATCGCGAACGTCGCTCGAGTCGACGCCGGCTCGCCCGGTGGATCGCCATCTCCTGTTCCCCCTCTTCCCGCCGCTCGAGCGCCGCCGCGAGGAACCGCTGCTCTCGCGCCCCCGGCTCGATCCCCGCGCCGCGGCTCCACTCCTCGTAGCCGGCGAGCTGGCTGCCGCCGATCAGGTAGTCGGGATCTCGGCCGGATGCTTCCCACTCGTCGGTCGCTCTCGCGAGGGAATTCAGGCGGCGGATGTCATCGCGATGCTGCCCGATCCACGCGGCGAGGCGTTGCCACTCCCACAGGAGCGCCTCGTGGGCGACCTCGACCGTGGCCTCCCCCGTCGACGGCTCCCGGTCGAACGTCAGCAGTCGGTGCCGGCCGAAGGCCTCGAGGACGTCCGACACCGCAACGGGGTCGAGGCCGAGCTCGGTGAGCTCCCGAAGCGGGGTGCGCCGCCGGGCGTCCTTGGCTCCGACGTCGATCCGAACGAGGCGGAGGAAGACCTGGAGGCACGTTCGCCGTCCCTCCTCGTCGAGCCCTTCGTAAAGCATCTCGGACCGCCGGGAGACGAGGCCGCGGAGGCCACCGAGGGACCGGTACCCGTCCAGCGTGAGCTCGGAGCCGCTCCGGCGGTCGAACAGCTCGCTGAGCGAGAACTGCAGCAAGGGCAGACCCCCCGGTCGGTCGGTGGTGTCGGCCAGGAGCTCGCCCAGGAGCGCGGGCTGCACCGTCACGCCGTTCCTCGAGGCCGGCTCCACGACCGCTTCCTCCAGCTCCTCCGTCGTCATGGGAAGGACGTTGACGACGTTCGCCGTGAACAGACTGGAGAACGTCGGATGCTGCAGGGGACGGTCGTAGAAGTCCGCGCGCAGGCTCGCGAGCGCCCGGACGTCGACGCCGGGATTCGTGAGGGCCGCGCCCAGGCGCTCGAGCACCTGGGCCGACTCGGCCTCGGCGCCGATCGAGAAGATCTGCTCGAACGGATCGATCACGAGGAGCACGGGCGTCCCCGTACGCGTCGGCGCGAGTGCGTCCTCGAGCTGAGCGAGCGGGCGGGTGCCGAAGAGCACCCTCGCGATCTCCCACCGCTCGGAGCCCGGGACCGCGCCGGCTCGGAGGGCGGGGAGGAGCCCGGCATTCACTGCGCTGGACTTGCCGCAGCCGGAGGGACCGACGACCGAGACGAGACGCGTCCGCGATGCGAGCGCGGCGAGCAGTTCGCGCACCAGTCTGTCGCGTCCGAAGAAGTCCCGCGCGTCGTGCTCGTCGAACGCCCGAAGGCCCTTGTACGGGTTGCGGACCTCGGCCGTCGCCGTCTCAGCCCGGGCGGCGGTCAGGGTCGCGTCGTGCAGCAGGATCCGCTCCTGCACGTTTCGAAGCGAAGGCGACGGATCCAGCCCGAGCTCCTCGGCCAGGGTCGCCTGGAACGTCTGGAAGGTCCGGAGCGCCTCGGCGTGGCGCCCCAGCCGGTAGAGGCAGAGCATCTCGAGCTCGCGGAACCGCTCCCGTAGCGGGTCCCGAGCGATCCCGGTCCGCACGTGTGCGAGCGCCTCCTGTGCACGACCCAGCTCGAGCTCCGCGGCCGCGAGCACTTCGAGCGCGTCCAGGTGCAGCGCGGTGAGCTGGAGGATCTTGGACTGGGCGAACTCGTCGTAGGTGAAGTCCGCGAGCGGCGACCCGCGCCAGAGCTCGAGCGCTTCTTGGAGGGGGCGGACCGCTCCCTCATGATCACCGCGTTCGGCGCGCCCCCGTGCCTCGGTCACCAGGCGCTCGAACCGACGGGCGTCGAGTGCCTCCCCGTCCACGTGGAGCAGGTAGCCGGGGGGCCGGGTCTCGATCGCGGACGTGCCTGCCGACCCGAGCGCCCTGCGGAGCTCCGACACGTAGATCTGGACCGAGTGGGCGGCCGTCCTCGGGGGGTCCTCACCCCAGACCAGGTCGATCAGCCGGTCCGTGGGCACGATCTCGCCGGCGTGCAGGAGCAGGACGGTGATCAGCGTCCGCTGCTTCCCGAACCCGAGCGTGACCGGGTGCCCGTCGCGCACGACCTCCAATGGTCCGAGGATCCGGTACTCCACGGGGATCCCGGAGGGCTCGACCATGGGGTTCGGCGAACGACCCGTCTCCACGGGCCCATCATCACGCGCGACACGTTCGCGTGCGAACGAAGGAGACGGGTCGATGCCCGCCTCCCTCGTCGCTCCGACGTCTGGCTCGGTCACGGGGCTCCGACCAGCGCGACCTCCTCGCCATGCGGTGCAGGCAGATGCTCGAGGCCCGGACCGGTGCCCGTCGGCGCCCGGTCGAGCCTGGCCCCGGCCTGCATGTCGGCGATCGTGACCAGACCGGGCCCGGTGCCCGTGACCGCGTTCTCGGCCCAGTCGCGCTGCAGGTCCGCCACGAGCGCCAGACCCGCGCCCGTCCCCGTAACGGCGATCCGCGTCTCGGACGGCTGGACACGCGCCCACATGGCCTCGTACGCGTCGACCGTCGCCTCGGCACGGGCCCGCTGGATCTCCTGGACGCGGGCGACGTCCTCGCCGCCGGTCGTCAGGACGAAGGCCAGCCATCCGGCGAGCACCCCTGCGACGACGCCGGCGCCCAGCACCAGCAACCTGCGTTGGATCCGCGGAACGGTGACCGGGATCCCGCCGGCGATCCCACCACGCTCCCTCACCCGAACGGCCATCGCGTCCTCCTTCCTCCCTGGCCCCGAGCGCTCAGGTGGCTCGGGATCCGCCTTCCGAGGGCACGTTCGCGCAGGGTGCTCCACCGAGACCCGACCGCCGCTCTAGCGACGCTCTATCCCAACCACGAGCCGGCGCATTGACGCTCGAGCTGCCGCCCGAGACACTTCGCCGATCGTGACCACGTTCACCCGACCGGGCGAGGCCACGCTGGGTGCGCTCGCCGCGAACTGCGGTCACGCGTACCTGGCCGGGGCGCGTGCGACCGGCCGGCCGTGGATCGAGGACGAGGACGTCGTGATGTCCGATCTCGGGCTCCCCATCGCCTTGTCGGCGAACAACGCGACCCTGCTCCGGCCCCCGAGCGATCCGGACGGCGGCGCCGGCGTCGCGGCTCGGACCGAGAGGTTCTTCACCGGACCGGGCGGCGGCTACCAGGCGTGGAGCCTCTGGCCCGTGGACCTCGAGCCGTTCGGGTTCTCTCGCTCGACGTCGCCCTGCATGGTCCGCGAGCCCGGCGGGGAGCGCCGCCCGCCGCCGCCCGAGCTCGACGTGGTGGAGGTCGGCGACGACGCGGGCATGCGCGAGGTCTGGGCGCTCGTCGACGAGGTGTTCGGCCGCGGCCGTGCCCCGGAGCCCCTCTGGGACACCCGCGTGCTGAGCGAGGACTATCGGGTCTGGCTCGGGCTGGTCGACGGGCGGGCCGTCGCGACCGCCACGGCGTCGGTGAGCGACGGGTTCGTCGGCGTGTACGTCGTCGCCACGCGTCCGGAGGCGCGTGGCCGCGGCTACGGTGAGGCGGTCACGTGGGCAGCCACGCTGTGCCGGCCCGAGCTGCCGGCGACGCTCCAGGCGAGCGAGATGGGCAAGCCCGTGTACGAGCGGATGGGCTATCGGACGGTCGCCGACTTCACGGTCTGGGTGCGTTCGGAGCGCATCCTGCGGGGCTGATCGGAGTCGTTCAGCGGCTGTCGAGGATCCCGATGAGGCGGTCGGCCATCGTCGGGCTCGCGCCCTCGTCCTCGTGCTTGAAGTAGCAGAAGACGTCGTGGCCGGCCTCCAGCGCGGGGGCGATGCGATCGGCCCACGCCTTCAGCTCGTCGTTGGTGTACTCGGTCTTGCGCAGCCGCAGGAACCCGAAGGGCTCCCACGACAGGTCGTCGGGGCCGGGGTCTTGCTCGTCGGTCTCGGCCACGCACCACGCCACGCCCTGGGCGAGGAGCAGGTCCCGCGCCTCGCGCCACGACGGGTGGCGGAACTCCATCGCCGCGCGCGGCTGGGGCGGGAGGTAGCCGACGAACGTCTCGATCAGCGCCCGGTCGTAGTGCAGGCTCGGCGGGCACTGGTACAGCACCGTGCCGAGCCGATCGCCGAGCACCTTCGCGGCCGCGAGGAAGTCGCGGACATCGTCGTCCGTGTCGGCCAGGCGCTTGAAGTGCGTGATGCGCTGGTTCGCCTTCAGCGTGAAGCGGAAGTGCTCGGGGGTCTGCTCGCGCCACGTCGTGAGGGACTTCTCGCTCGGGTAGCGGCGGAACGTGTAGTTGATCTCGACCGAGGGGAACCGGCTCGCGTAGTACGCGAGCATCTCGCGGTTCTTCAGCCCCTCCGGGTAGAAGACGCCGTGCTTCCACTCGTCGTAGGAGAAGCCGGACGTGCCGACATACAGCGTTCCGGTCACGGATGGATCCTCCCACGATCGTGTCGGAAACGCGGAGGGCCCTCAAGGCCGCCCATGACCGTTCGCAGGTGCGCCGCACCTGCCTCCACGAAGTCCCCCGGGTGGCGGGACCACTGACCGACCGCGCGTCGACGCACGGGGTCTAGCGTGGTGGTGGAGGTGAGGGAACAGATGGGTTGTTGCTGGCACCATCACCATGGGCCGTGGTGCTGGGGCGAGGACCCGCGTGCCTACGAGGACATGCCACGGCGCCGGGAGCGCTGGGAGCGTTGGGAGCGCGGACCCGGCGGCAGGGATCTGGAGGAGCGGCAGCGGGAGCTCGAGCGAGAGCTCGAAGAGCTGCGCGAGCAGATCCATGCGCGCGAGCCTCGCTCCGGGTAGCGGGCACCCGTCCCGGGTCGCGCTCGCGTTCGGGCCGGTCCCGTCTCGACGGCTGGGCCGGAGCCTCGGGATCAACAACGTCCCGCCGAAGGTCTGCAGCTACGGGTGCGTGTACTGCCAGGTGGGAGCCACCCCGAGCCCGCAGCTCGAGCCTCGACCGATCTACCCGCCCGAGGAGCTCGCGGGGGCCGTGGCCCGTCAGGTCGAGCAGGTCCGCGAACGCGGCGAGTCGATCGACTACCTGACGTTCGTCCCGGATGGGGAGCCGACCCTGGATGCGAACCTCGGTCGCGAGATCGAGCTGCTCCGACATCTCGAGATCCCGATCGCCGTCATCTCCAACGGCTCCCTCGCGTGGAGACCGGAGGTCCGGGGCGCGCTCCGGACGGCGGACTGGGTCTCGGTGAAGGTCGATGCCGTCCGGGAGGCCACCTGGCGTCGGGTGAACCGCCCGACGGAGGAGCTCGCGCTCGAGACCGTGCTCGAGGGGATCCGCGACCTCGCCCGAGGCTTCCCCGGGCGCCTGGTCTCGGAGACGATGCTCGTGAGGGGTCTGAACGACGACGCGGCGTCCGTGCGCCGGGTCGCCGGATTCCTCGGCGACGTCGGCATCGCGGCGGCGTACCTCGCGATCCCGACGAGGCCGCCGGCCGAGCCGGAGGTACGCGGCCCGACCGAGGCGGCGGTCGTCCGCGCGCACCAGATCCTGAGCGGACGGGTGCCCGCCGTCGAGTACCTCGTCGGGTACGAGGGTGACGCCTTCGCGTCGAGCGGCGACGCGAGAGCGGATCTGCTCTCGATCGGCGCCGTCCACCCGCTCCGCGAGTCCGCGGTTCGCGCGCTGCTCGACGGCAGCGGCAGCGGGTGGGACGTCGTCGAGGACCTGGTGCGCGACGGCCTCCTCGTCCCCGTGACGCACGCGGGTGAGCGGTTCTACGTGCGCCGGTTCCACGAACGAGCGTCCTCGTGAGCGTTCGGGGCTGCCACGTGGGATCGCGCGTCCGGTCGGCGGGAGCGCCTCCATGAAGATCGTCACGTGGAACGTCAACTCGATCACGATGCGGCTGAGCCGCGCGAAGCAGGTGCTCCTGCGTCATGCCCCGGACCTGCTGTGCCTCCAGGAGCTGAAGACCTCGGTCGAGGCCTTCCCCGCCGAGGAGTTCGAGGCCATCGGATACCGAGCCGTCGTGCACGGTCAGCCCGGCCGCAACGGCGTCGCCCTGCTCACGCGCTCCCCGCTCGAGGACGTGACGCGAGGATTCCCGGAGGACCCGCTGCCGGACCAGGCGCGCGTGGTCGCGGGAACGGTGGACGGGCTGCGCGTCGTCGGCGTCTACGTGGTGAACGGCCGGGCGGTCGGGACGCCGGAGTATCAGCAGAAGCTCCGCTGGCTCGATGCGCTCGTGGGATGGCTCGGCTCCGCGTACGAGGTCGATCGGCCCGTGCTCGTGCTGGGGGACTTCAACATCGCCCCGACGGATCTGGACGTCCACGATCCCGAGCTCTGGCGGGATCGGATCATGTGCAGCGCACCCGAGCGGGAGCGCCTCCAGGTGCTCCTCGATCTCGGCTACGTGGACCTCGTGCGCCGGTGCGAAGCCGGCCCGGGCCCGTTCACGTGGTGGGACTACCGGGCTGGGGCGTTCCACCGGGGGTGGGGTCTGCGCATCGACCTGGTCCTCGGCACGGGTCCGGTCGCCGAGCGATGCACCGAGGGTCGGGTCGACCGGGACGAACGCAAGCCCACCTTCGGGGAGGGCAAGCCGAGCGATCACGCCCCCGTCGTCGTCACGTTGCGCGACCCGTAAGGGGCCCGGTCTCGCCCGCGGCGAGGATGGCCCGTCCATCTGCGAGGATGCATGCATGGACGCGCCGGAAGTACGTGGCGACCTCGGCGAGAGCCGCAGCGGGGTCTCGGCCGTTTGGATCGCGCCGAAGGGCTCGGTCGCGTGGCTGATCGTGGCGCACGGGGCGGGGGCGGGCATGGATCACCCGTTCCTCGCCGGGTTCTGCCGCGCGATGGCCGAGCACGGCGTCGCGACCGCCCGGTTCGACTTCCACTACATGAACGCGGGACGGCGCTCGCCCGACGCCGAGCCCTCGCTGCGCGCGGCGTGGAACGAGGCGTTCACGGGCGTCCGGGCGTTGGCGGGCGCCGTGCCGGTGCTCGCGGGCGGGAAGTCGCTCGGCGGGCGGATCGCCTCGTTGTGCGTGGCCGACGGCATGGACGCGGCGGGCCTGGTGTTCCTGGGCTACCCGCTCCACCCGCCGGGCAAGACCGAGCGCCTGCGCGCCGAGCACCTCGCACGGATCACCGTGCCGATGCTCTTCCTCCAGGGCACGCGAGACCCGTTCGCGCAGCCCGAGCTCCTCGCGATGGTGCTCGAGCAGCTTAGGAAGCGGGCGACGCTCGTGCCGATCGAGGGCGGCGACCATTCGTTCAACGTCCGCGGCGTGAAGGCGGACCCGCGGGAGGTCGGCGCCGGCCTGGCCGAGCGCGCGGGCCCGTTCGTCCGACGCGTGGTCGGGGCCTGAGGTGCCGCGCAAGCACCGCCGGCGGCCCGAGGAGCCGCTCGGCCCGCTTCGCCGCCCGCAGGGGGAGGCCCCGATGTGGGCGCTCGTGCCGTGGGCCGAGGTCCGGCGTGTCTCGAACGAGAAGCCGTACCGCTGCCCCGGTTGCCAGCTGGAGATCCGGCCGCTCGTCTGGCACTTCGTCGTGGTGCCGCAGGACGACCCGGACGAGCGCCGCCACTGGCACGAGGGCTGCTGGCGCGTCGAGCTCAACCGCACCCGCGGCAAGTGGCGCGCCGACGAGATCTGACCCCGGAACCGCCACATCGCGCCGCGCCGAGGACTAGCATCGCCGCTGATGGAGACCCGGACCGAGCCCGCCATGTGCCCGGCGCCCGAGTCGAAGCGGCCGCCGTGCGACGAGTGCGGGCACCCGATGGAGCCGGAGCACGCCCACCATCGGTGCCCCGCGTGCGGGTACCTCCTGCCCGGCTGCGGATGGTCGGCGGGGCCCTCTCATCGGCGACGTGAACGGCCGGGACG
>Ga0105100_10000262_pt1 | contig 30929 bp, 32 predicted proteins | sample PPLLak12cMay2015_2_FD_87033 | JGI IMG/M metagenome (GOLD analysis project Ga0105100, IMG submission 87033) | Freshwater sediment microbial communities from Prairie Pothole Lake near Jamestown, North Dakota, USA - PPLs Lake P8 Core (1) Depth... | ecosystem: Environmental > Aquatic > Freshwater >... | reverse complement strand
GTCCTGGCCAATCCGCCTTCCACCCAACCCAGCATCCATGGCTTCCCATAGGGCACCGGGACGGTGGGTGGGCTGGGCAGACAGCGAGCCGTTCGACGGTGCCCGCTTGTGACAGCGGGAGAACGCTGCGGCGCGACTGCCCTCCCTTCGGCGCTTTGAGAAGGATCGCGGCGTTGACGGGCGCCTTCACCCCGGCCGCATGGATCGGTTCGCCCTCCCCAAAGTCGATCGCTCACGTGGCCATGGCGTCCAGGCCGGCATTGAAGAGCTGCCGGGGATCGTATAGCGAGGCACCCTTGAAGGAGTTGAGCTTCACGTGGTCTTTGAACACGCCGGCAGCATAGATCGACCCGTTGTGCGCCCAGGGGGCAGTGCCTCACTTCCAGTCTTCCGTGATCCCCGGGGAAGCCTCGATGATGATCCGGCGCAACCAGGCGAGGGTCTTGCCCCGTCAATCCGGGGTGTCGCGCGATCGGGTGGGTGATCAGTTCGGATGGTTTCTGAGCCCCCTTGGGCGTTGCGGGCGTCATTTGTCTTTCCCTTGAGGTCGCCCACCAGCTGCTTACGCGCCGGTACATCCCAATCGGCGGGCCAAAGGAACATCCGCCGGTTCAGCACCTCACCCCGTTGCGCGCGGCAGCTGAGCGGGGCGCTTGTCTGTTCTGGCGCCCGCCTCCCCTTGATCCGGCCGACGGGTGAGAAGCGGGGGTCAACGCTCTGCCCAGCCCGACCTGGCGGGCCTGACGCCTCAGGCTGGGTGTGTGATCCCCGCCCCGCTCAGACCTTGGCCGGCACCTCGACCGGCTGTGCCGCTCGTCTCGGCCTGATGTTGACGATGGCGATCCCGGCGATGATCAGCAGTGCCCCGATTGCCAGTCCCAGATCCAGAGCTTCATTCAGGAAGACCACCCCCAGCACCAGGCCCACCACCGGGAAGATGTAGGTCACCAGGCTCGTGCGCGTCGGGCCGACGTTGTGCAGCAGGTAGAAGTACAGCAGATAGGCGACGCACGAGCCGAGCAGGCCGAGCCAGGCCAAGGCAAACCAGGTGATCGGCATGGCCGGAACCTCCACGCCTTCAAGCAACACCGCCAGGATCCATGCCGCCGAAGTTGCCGAGAGCACCGGGACCAAGGCCTGCACCAGCGGGTCGATGCCGTGCAGCGTGCGCCGCGCCAGCACCGCGCTGCTGGCGTACGCAAAGGCCGCCAGCAACACTGCCACCTGCCCGAGCACGCTTCCTCCCAACTGGGACAGGTCGAGGTCGCGGCCCATCAGCACGACAACGCCGACGAACCCAACGACCAGGCCGGCGATTCTCGGCAAGGTCATGCGGTCGTCTTTCAGGAACAGATGGGCGAGCACCATCGTGAACAGCGGCACCGTGCCGTTCAGGATGGCCGCCACGGCCGAATCGATATGCTGCTCACCCCACGAGATCAGGGCGAAGGGCAGCAGCGTGTTGGTGATTCCGATGACCGCCATCCAGAACCACAAGCGCCGGTCGCGCGGGAAGGTGGCGCGCCGCCAGGCAACGACCGCCGCCAGCCCAGCCAGGCCGAAGAGCACCCGCCAACCAACCAGCATCAGCGGGGCCATCTCGTCCAGGGCGATCTTGATCCACAGGAAGGAGGATCCCCAAATCAGGCCCAGCCCGACGAAGGCTGTCCACTCTTTCGACCGCATCGTGCACTCTCCTCACCGGATCGCGGACAAGTCTACTCCAATTTTATCCAGCCACCGGCGCCCGTTCAAACCGCAGCAGTTGCAGCTTGGTCGACACACCCCCGCGGGCGGAGTAGCCGCCGAGCGAGCCGTCGCTGGCGATGACGCGATGGCACGGGATGACCAGCGGCACCGGGTTGGTCGCCAGCGCACGGCCCACCGCGCGGGCAGCCCGCGGCTTGCCCAGCGTCTGCGCCAGGCCGCCGTAGGTCATCACGCTGCCACGCGGGATGCGCGCCGCGGCCAGCAGCACCTGACGGTGGAAACCGGTGAGCTGCGAGAGATCAAGCGAGCAGTCAAAGCGCTCGCGCTCGCCGCGGAAGTACTCCTCGATCTGGGTCCGCACCTGGCGGGTTTGCTCACCGGAGCGCACGGCTGCCTGGACCCCCTGGCGGCGCAGCTGAGCCAGGAAATCGGCCTCGCTCCCGCCGATGGCGACCGCCGCCAGGCCCTCGGTGCCGACTGAAATGTACACCTGCCCTATGGGTGTGTCGGGGAGGACGTCGTAGTACACCGGCCTTTGTTCGACAGCCAGGCGCTCCCGCACCCGTTCGACGGCACGCTGGGTGATCTTCGCAGCCGGAGCGGCGCCAAACGTCGCGTCCAGTGTCCTCAGCATCGGGTCGGCCTGCAGCCCCCCGGCGCGGTCGCCCAGCCAGGTCTCCCATTCCTGCTCAACCTTCGGTGGTTTCTTCATCTCGACCTCTCCCTGACCGCTCCGTCGTCAACAGCAACCTCCGCAGCCGGCGGAGCGCCTGGTAGACGTTGGCCCGCGCGGCTGCCGCCGAGTTGCCCTGGACCGCAGCGATCGCTGCGTAGTCCAGGCCCTGGTATTTGCGGAGAATCAGCGCCTCGCGCTGACGTGGCGGGAGGCGATCCACGGCCGCCAACAGGCTCAGCGTGTCCAGTTGCTCAGGCGCATCCCCGGCCGACGGCCTTGCCCGGCGCAGCGACTGCGTTTGCTCCCACCCGGTCTGCTTGCGGCGCTTTTTCAGCCACGTGCGTCCCACGTTGGCAGCGATGGCGTACAGCCAGGCGCGGGTGTTGGCCTCCGGCGAAAGGCGGGGAAGCGCACGAAACGCCCTCAGGAATGTCTCCTGCAGACAGTCCTCCGCGTCCTGGTCATCGCGCAACATGCGCCACAGGAAGACATGCAGCTCCCTGCCATGTCGATCGACCAGCCCGTCAATCCTCTCGGACTCCCGCACGCCACCCGCCTCCCATCCGTCGTGTTCTGCACATATAACCGCCTGGCCCGCCGAAATGTGAAAACGGACTTGTGGCCTGCTGCGCCGCCGGGTGGCTCAGGCGTTCGACGCGCTGTCCGGCAATGTGCTCAGCCGGATACGCCGGCTGAGCACGATGAAGACGGCGGACGCCAGGCCTCCCACGAGCCCGCCGAAGGCCCAGATGGCAACCGGCGCCAGGTTGTCGTTGAGCAGGCCACCGATCACCGGGCCAATTCCAAAACCCACTCCCCAGGTCAGGGCGTACACGCTCATGTAGCGCCCGCGCATGTCGGCCGGCGCCAGATTGGCAGTCAGCGCGCTCGAGGTTGGGATCATGATCATCTCGCCCACCGTCAGGGTCACCATCGCCAGCCAGAAGCCGAAGAAGCTTGCACTCAGCCCCACCATCCCTACACCGAGCGCGTAGAAGGCTGAACCTACCGCCAGCACGGGAAACGGGGAGTAGCGCCGGGTGCGGCGCGTCGTCGAGTACTGCAGCAGCACGACCATGGCAGCATTGGTGGCCATGATGAACCCGTAGGCGCGCTCAGGGACAGCGAAGTTCTCCTTGGCATACACCGGTAGTAAGACCATCATCAGCGAGTAGGCAATCCCTGCCAGGGCGTACGCCCCACAGAAGGCGAGGAAGGGACGATCGGCCAACACTCGGCCGTAGCCCCCGAGGCGCGGCGCCTGCCCATGTTTACCGCGCGGCAGGGTCTCGCGGGCGAAGACCAACAGCAGCCCGGCGAACAAGGCGTGGGCGGTGGCGGCGACATAGAAGGCGATGGTGTAGGACACCGAAGCGACGAAGCCGCCCACCGCCGGACCGATCGCAACTCCCAGGTTGGCGATCATGCGCAGCAGTGCGTACGCCCCAGGCCGGTCGGATGGCGGGATCAGGTCGGCGACCATCGCGTCCACCCCGACCCGGTACAGCGGCTGGAAGGCGCCCGCCAGCAACATCAGCGCCAGGAACGCGGTCAGGCTCTCGGCCCGGCTCATGCCCAGCATCACCACACTGCTCGTCACCAGGCTGAGCACCATGACCCACTTGCGCCCAAACCGGTCGACCACCGGCCCGGCAACCGTACCCGAGACCAGCCCGGCCAGCGAGTTGGCGGTCAGCATCAGCGCAACCGTTGTCAGCGGGACGTCCAGGCGCTCGCGCATGTAGATGGTGAGGAACGGCCACACCATCGAGCCGCCGGAGGCGTTGACCAGCATGCCCCAGAACAGCAGCCAGAACTGACGCGGGTAGGAGTTGGAGAGCCTGCGGGCACGAGTCAGCATGCAGTCTGCCTCAACCAGGACAGCAATCCGGCCCCTTTGGCCGGAGCGGGAGGGTTGGCTGTCGTGCCAGCAGTCGCGGCTCGATCGCCACTGCGAGCCGCTGACCTGCTAGGTGTTAAGCGGCCGTCTCACGCGGAGCCCAGGATGAGGTTCCCACCTGCGACACCTGTGGCGTGCCGTGTGGCTTACGGTTCAACGTGACGGCGTGCGCCGGCAATCAACGGGCTTCGTTCGCTAGCGCCGCCTGATACGCCTTCCAACCAGGACAGATCTTGGTGTGCCAGCGCCACAGCATGGCCATGAAGGACCGGGGTTTGGCCTCAGCCTTGCGGCGCATTGGGCAGGTCGCGCAGGGGAGATCGCTCGCGGATCGGGTGTCCATTCTGCCCTCAATCAACTGGACGGCGATTATACCTTCGGCTGCTGCTCGACGGACCGGATGGGGGCTGCGGGTTCTCGCCGCTCGCTGCCAGCGTCGGCCGTGCCGGTGTCCGCGGTTGCCGCCCAGACGGGACTGGGCCTTCCAGGCGACCCGCCGCTGGCCGGCAGCGGACTCAGTGCGGCAGACCGTTCATGCGCCCGATGGCGTCAGGGACGTCTGCCAGCCGCCCAGCCGTGACTTCGGGCCGCACAAGCCCGTCGAACGCTGCCACGGCCTGCGCATCCGCGAAAGCCCGCACCCAAATCTGATGCAGTCCGCAGCGCTGAGCGCCCAGGATGTCCTCGCCCAGCGTGTCCCCGACCATCACGACTTCCGAGGGATGGATCGGCCAAGTCTCCAGGATCGGCTCAAAGGCGCGGGGATCCGGCTTGCGGATCCCGATGGCGGCCGACACAACAATCGGGTCGAAGTACGCCCGCAGTTCAGCCTGATCGATCAACCGATCGACGTTCTCGGCGTCGCCTGCGTTCGACAGCAACCCCAGCCGGAGGCCCTGCCGACGCAGAGTCTGCAACACTTCCTCGGCCTCCGGCACCCGCTGCCAGCGCGCCTCGCTTACGGCATACATCTGCCGCAGCGCCTCGAGCAGCACCTCCGCCGGCGGCTCAGCAATGCCCTGCGCCTGCAGCACCTGACGCAGGACGAAGGCTGTGGTTCGCTCCAGGTGGTCGATCTGGCGCTGTCGCTGGTAGCGTTCGTTCTGCTGCCGGAAGGCCGCCGCCAAGCCCTCTCGCGCCATGGCCACGCCGCTCGCCTGCAGGCTGTCCATCAAGGCCCGCGTGCTGTCCTCCAGGATGTCCGGCCATTCGCCCTGGAAGGCGATCAATGTCGATCCCAGATCGAAGATGGCGGCCTTGATCACATGGTCTCCATTCCGCCTCAGTAGCCGCGCTGACGGTCGTAGCGGTTGAGCAGCGGCTGGCCCGCCAGGTAACGGCGCAGGTTCTCGCGGAAAAGGTCCGTCGCCCGCTCGAAGTAGGCGCTCGAGGCGCCGGCGATATGCGGCGACAGGATCACGTTGGGCATCTCCCAGAGCGGGCTGCTCTCGGGCAGCGGTTCAACCGGATAGACGTCCAGCGCGGCTCCGGCCAGCCGCTTCTCCGTAAGCGCCTCGATCAGCGCCCCATGATCGACGACCCCACCCCGCGAGATGTCGATCAGGAAAGCCCCAGGCTTCATATGCTTGAACACGGTGCGCCCGATAAGGCCTCGCGTCTCGGCGGTCAGAGGCACGGCGACCACCAAGAAGTCGCATAGCGAGGCCATCGAGGCGATGGCTTGCGGCGGATACAGCCGATCCACGAGTTCGCCGGCGGGGTCGCCCAGCCCGCCGGGCTGGTAGCCGCGATCCTCGGGATGCATCAGATCCCGCTTGACAGCCAGCACCTTCGCCCCGCCGGCCCGACACAGCCGGGCGACCTCGCGCCCGACGCTGCCATAGCCCAGGATGCCGACGCTGCTGCCGCGCAGCTCGACCGGCCGGAAGCGCTCGAACCGGTTCTCCGCCCAGCGCTTCTCCTGCTTGTCACGTGTCATGCGCGGCAGCCGATGCCCCAGCGCCAGGATGCAGGTCAGGACGAACTCCCCCATCTGCGGCGCCGCCGCCCCACTCAGCGTGGTGATGGCGACCTCCGAACGCAGCAACGGATGGTCCAGCACGTGGTCGATCCCAGCGAAGTGAAACTGCACCCAGCGCAGGTTAGGGACCTGCTCCGGCAGTGGCAGGCAGGTCAGCGTGTAGAGGATCTCGATATCCGGCAACAGGTCCTGGGGCAGTTCGTCAGCCGTCCGGGCGGTGTGCTGGTGGAAGCGGAGGTCCGGCGAGAGAGCGCGCAGACGTTCGAGCAGCGAATCCGGAAAGGGCAGGGTCAGCAGGACGTGCAGTTCCGTCATGCGGCGATTGTACTGCACAGCCTCGGTCCAGCGTAGGGGGAGCGTAGGGAAAGCGTCAGCCGCCGGTCCAGCAGCCAGATTCCATCCGGAGGTAGAGTACTCTCGGAAGGGCGGAAACTCTTCTTCTCCTCCTTACAAGAGAGCCGGGGTCGGCGTCCCCGGCTCTCCCGATTCTCCTGGGAACTCATCGGCCGCGCAGGACGTCTTCTGGACAGCGGTCGGCCGGCCTACCCAGCCGGGCCGACAGCGTCTATACTTGGGGCCAAGGAAGACAGCGCCCCTCCCCGCGCCAATCCCGTCGGGGAGGCGTTTGTTCCGGCCTGGCGCCAGCCGCATGCGCAGGACGCCAGGGAAAAGGAGGAGAGAAGGATGACCAGAATCCGTTTGTGGATACCCGTCGCACTGGCTGCAGGCCTGCTGCTGGCGGGCTGCACGGCGCTGGGTACGCCGCCCACGCCGCCCGATACGCTGTCCGTGACCGGCACGGGCATCATCGTCGTGCCACCTGACATCGTCACCATCACCCTGGGCGTGCAGACCCGGGGCGAGGAGATCGGGTCAGCCGTCGCCCAGAACAACCTGCTCGCCGGGCGGGTGATGCAGGCTCTCTCGCAGTCGGGTGTGGCGGCGCAGGACATGCAGACTACTTACTTCAACGTCTACACCCAGCCGAAATACGACGAGTTCGGCAATCCGACCGGCGACCAGCTCTACTTCGTCGACAACACCCTGACGGCCGTGCTGCGCGACCCGGCACAGCTCGCCTCCGTGCTGGAGGAGGCGCTGGCCGCCGGTGCCAACAGCGTGCAGAGCGTGGTCTATGGCGTCGACAATCTGTCACCGGCGCTGGATGAGGCCCGCCAGCTCGCGATCGCCGATGCGCAGCGCCAGGCTGAGCAGATGGCCACCGCCGCCGGCGTAACCCTGGGCGAGGTGTACACCATCTCCGACACCTGGGGCGGCCCAATGCCGTACTACGAGGCCATGGTCGGCGGCAAAGGCGGCGCCCCCGCTGGCGTCCCGACCGCCCCGGGCAGCCTGACCTACCAGGTGCAGGTTGGCCTGGCGTATGTCCTTCCCTGATGCGCAGCGTGAGGAATTGAGATGACCCGCAGACTTACCCTTCTGACCTTGATCCTGGCAGCCCTGCTGCTGGCCGGTTGCGGCGCTTCGCAGGCGACCTTCACACCGACGCTGTCCACCAGCGGCACGGGGATCGTCCACGTCACGCCGGACATGGTGACCGTCAGCCTCGGCGTCCAGACCCAGGACTCGGACGTCTCGGCTGCGGTCGGCGAGAACAACGCCGCCGCCCAGGCGATCAACGATGCCGCCGGGCTGGTCGGCGTGTCCCCCGCCGACATCCAATCGACCTACTTCAGCGTCTGGTCGCAGCCGATGTATGACGAGTTCGGCAACCCGACCGACGCCGTGACCTACACCGTCGACCACACCCTGACGGTCAGGCTGCGCGACACCAGCAAGCTCGGGGATCTGCTCCAGGCCTCGATCCGGGCCGGCGCCAACACCGTGCAGGGCATAACCTTCGGCCTGCAAGACCCGACGCCGGCGCAGGACCAGGCTCGCGAGCTGGCCATGCAGGATGGCCTGGCGCGCGCCGAACTGCTCGCCTCCACCGCAGGCCTCTCCCTCGGCAAGATGAAGTCGGCCAGCACCTCGCTGACCGCTCCGCAGCCAGTGTATGTCATGTATGCAGAAGGCATGGGCGGCGGGGGCGGCGTGCCGACCGCACCCGGGACGCAGACGGTCCAGGTCCAGGTGTACCTGGTCTACGAGATCCAGTAGCCACGGGTAGCCGGCGGAGGTCGGTCCTTCGCCGGACGGGAACTCGGCGATTGAAGCGCGCGGGGAAGGGCAGTAGCCCTTCCCCGCGCGGCATGACCCCCGATGCCCAGCCAGTCACACCCCGGGCTTGCCCACCGCACGGCTCACTTCCCGCCCCGGGTGGTTTCGTCCTGCATCCCGCGGCGCAGCCCTTCCGGCACCGGCAGCGGCTTCAGCGTCCGGTAGTCGACGAACACACCGACCTGCAGGGCGCGGGCGACCAACTGCTCCTCAAGCGTGAACTCGGCCTGGAGGGACCAGCTGGCCCGGCGTACGCCGGCGAGCCACATTCGACCCAACGCCTGGTCGCCGAACCGCAGCGGGCGCAGATAGTCGATCTCGGTCCGCACCAGGACCGGCCCGCGGCCGAGACGGAACTCCGGCTCGAGAGGCAGATGCTCATCCAGCATCTTCAGCCGCAGGTCCTCCAGCCAGCGCACATACACCAGGTTGCTCACGATGCCGGCGAAGTCGACATCGTAGGTCTTGACCCGAAAGTCGATCTCCACCAACATCGGCTTGCCGCCCGTCGCGAGCGTCGTCACGAACCTCCCCCCTTGACCCATCCCTGGCGGTTGAACCAGGCGTAGAAGCTGAGCGGGATGGCCGCCGTCAGCACCAGGGTCACCAGGAAGGCGGCGCGCCCCGTCCAGTTGGTGAGCGGGAGGCTCGGACTGAAGAAATTCATACCGAAGAAGCTGGCGATGAAAGAGATCGGCATGAACAGCGTGGTGATCAACGTGAGCGTCTTCATGATTTCGTTCATACGGTTGTTGGTCGCCGAGAGAGATGTCTCAAGGGCGCCACTCACCTGGTCGCGCATCGACTCGTTGATGTCAAACAATCGCACCAGGTGGTCGTACACATCCCGGAAATAGACCCGGTCGCGAGCATCGATTACGGAGTAATCCCCCCGCGATAGCGAGTTCAGCACTTCGCGCTGCGGCGCCAGTGTCCGCCGCAGCTGCACCAGCGCCCGCCTGAGGCTGAAGATGCTCGCCAGCGTCTGGCGTCCAGAACTCACCAGAATCTCATCCTCGAGCTTGTCCACCGCTTCATCGATGCTCTGAAAGGCCCCCATGTAGCTGTTGACCAGCTCGTCGAGCACTACATACAGAGCGTGATCCGGACCTTCCCCCAAAATGCGCGCGTCGCGTTCGCAACGATCCCATACACGATCGAGGATCGGGATCTTCTCGTCGTGATGGCTGACCAGGTAACCGTCCCCCAGGAAGAAGTCCACCTCGTCGGTATCGACGCGCGCTCCGCCGTCCGCCTTGAAACTGACCGCATGGAAGGCGATGTACAGGTACTCGCCCCAGTCGTCGAGCTTGGGGATGTGCGTCTCGCGCAGGGCATCATCGATCGCCAGTGGATGGAAACGGAAGACATCGCGCAAGATCGGCTCACAGGTCTCGATCGGCTCCCCCTCAAAGTCGACCCACACGGTTCCCTGAGGGGCGCGCACCATGCGCGGGGTGAGCGCCGCCGGGTCTAAAGTCCGCAGGCTGCCCTTCTTTGGAAGTTGCTGGGCCCGAATCATCCGATGGCTCCTTGGACTGCACGGAATTGCGTTTGATTCTATCCCGCTCGACCGTTCGGCAACACCCACGGCGATGGGTCTCGATTCCGCCAGGAAGATGGCCCGTGGTCTATAATCCCCGGCCATGAACAGCGGCGATCGCCAGATTGCCCGCGGCGCCAGCATTGTGATGGCGGGGCTGGCCCTTTCCAGCCTGATCGGCCTGCTGACCACCATGCTGGTCTCGCAGGCATTTGGCACCCAGGCCGAGATCGACGCCTTCTACGCCGCCAACCGCCTGCCCGAACTGCTGTTCCTGTTGATGGCCGGCGGCGCGTTGGCCTCGGCGTTTGTCCCGACCTTCACCGGCTTCCTGACACGCGGCGACCGGCCGGGCGCCTGGCGGCTGGCATCGGCCGTCGCCAACCTGGTCGCGCTGGTGCTGCTGGGCGCCTCCCTGCTGGCCGCCCTGGGTGCGCGCTGGCTGATCACCACCCTCCTTGCCCCCGGCTTCACCGACCCGGCGCAGATCGAGCTGACCGTTTCGCTGATGCGCATCCTGCTGCTCGCCCCGGCCGTTTTCGGCCTGAGCGGTCTGCTGATGGGAATCCTCAACGCCCATCAGCGATTCGCCCTCCCGGCGCTCGCCCCGGCGATGTACCGGGTCGGCTGGATTCTCGGCCTGTGGCTGCTGGTGCCGCAGATGGGGATCTTCGGCCTGGCATGGGGCGTCGTTCTCGGCGCCGTGCTGCATCTGGCCGTCCAGGTTCCGGGCCTGCTGCGGCTGGGCGGGCGCTACCGGCCCAGCCTGGGGCGCAACAACCCGGCCGTGGCCGAGGTGGGTCGACTGATGCTGCCGCGCTTGTTGGGCGTGGCCGTGGTGCAGATCAACTTCGTGGTGAACACCATCCTGGCCTCCGCCATGCCCGTCGGAAGCCTGTCTGCGCTCACCTTCGCCTTCACCTTGATGATCATGCCCCAGGCGGTGATCGGCCAGGCCTCGGCCATCGCCGCCCTGCCGACCTTTGCCGCACAAGTCTCGCGCGGCGAATTGGACTCCCTGCGCACCTCGCTGGGCAGCACGCTGCGGGCGGTGTACTTCCTGGCCCTCCCCGCCAGCCTGGGGCTGGCGCTGCTCAGCACGCCGATCGTCTCGGCGCTGTTCGAGCGCGGGGCCTTCAGCGCCGACTCGACCGAAATGGTCGCCTGGGCGCTAATCTGGTTCGCCCTTGGACTGGTCGGACATTCCTTGTTGGAGATCGTCAGCCGGGCCTTCTACGCGCTGCACGACACCCGCACCCCGGTGAGGATCGGCGTGGTCGCCATGACGCTCAACATCGTGCTCAGCCTGGCGTTGTGGCGCGCTTTTGCCGCCATCGGCTGGATGCCGCATGGAGCGCTGGCACTGGCGAACTCGCTGGCCACCGCAATCGAGTGCGTGGTTCTGCTGGAACTGATCCGCCGGAGATTGCATGGGCTGCAGGCGGAACGCCTGCGTCCGGGCTTGCTGGCGGCAACAGCCTCGACCGCGGTCATGTCGCTATCCCTGGTCGGCTGGCTGTCCTTGACGCAAGCCTGGTCAGCCATCGCGATTGCGGCAGGCGGCGTGCTGCTGGGCCTGGGGGTGTTCCTCGGCGTGGCGGTCGTCCTGGGCGCGCCCGAGCCGGTCGCATTGGGGCGGGCGGTCGTCCGTCGTCTCACCCCTCAGCGCTGAGCGGGGGTACGCATCGGCCTCATCCTGCGGCCAGCCACGGCGCCAGCAGCTGCGCCACGATCAGCCCAAGCAATCCGCCGGCGAGCGCCTCCAGCGGGGAATGGCCCAGCAGTTCGACCAGCGTGGCCTGTTTGAGTGGATGACCGGCGACCAGGTCGCGAACCAAGGCGTTGATCACTTCGGCGTGCAGCCCAGCTTGGCGCCGCACCCCGGTCGCGTCGTAGACAACAATCATCGCCACAACAAGAGCCAGGGCAAAGGGCGCCGAGTCGAATCCCTCGGTCAGACCGATGGCGTGCGTCACGGCCACGACAAGTGCCGTGTGGGAGGAGGGCATGCCGCCGGCGCGCAGATACAGAGACCAATCCCAGCGGCGGCTGCGCAGGTATTCGATCGGCGCCTTGGATCCCTGCGCGATCCCCCAGGCGACCATCGCACTGATCAGCGCCGGATTGTGCAGCGCAGCCTCTAGCATGCCTCACCCGTCCTCTTCCGCATCGTCCTCGCCGATCTCCGTCAAGTCCTCCTCGGCCAGGGTCTTCAGCCGCAACTCGGCCGTATCGAGCATCGCCGTGCAGCGGCCGGCCAGATCCTGTCCGCGCGCAAACAAGGCCAAGGCCTCTTCCAACGGGAGATCGCCGGCTTCCAGCCGGGCGACGACCTCGCCCAGCTCCTCGAAGGCCTGCTCAAACGTTGGCTGCTTGGCGGGGCGTGCCTTTGGCATGTCTACTTCCTTCCGCGAGCCGGCGTCACCTGAGCCGGAATCACACCGTCACCCAGGCGCAGATCCAGCGTGTCGCCGACCGTTACCTGCGACACGCTGCGTACGATCGTACCGTCGGATGCGAGGCTGACGATAGCATAGCCCCGGGCCAGCACTGCCTGCGGACCCACGGCGCTCAGCGTCTGTAACCAGCCTTGCACCGCGCCCCGTCGCAGGGCGAGATCATGGGCAAGCGAAGCCTGCGCCCGGCGCATGCGGTCGTCCAACTGCTGGCGGGCATTCGCCAGACGCATCTGGGGCGAGGTCAGCCGCAGGCTGGTCTGCAGTGCCCGCAGCTCCGTCCGCCTGCGGCGCAGGCTGAGCGCCAGGCTCTCGGCCAAGCGCCTGCGCAACAAGTGCACCTGCTGGCCGAGCGCCTCCTGGCTGGGGGTAGCGATCTCCGCCGCCGCCGAGGGGGTGGGGGCACGCATGTCGGCGGCGAAGTCGGCCAGCGTGATGTCCGTCTCATGGCCGACGCCGGTGACGACCGGCGCCGCCGAGCCGGCAACTGCCCGCACGACATCCTCGTCATTGAACGCCCATAGGTCCTCGGCCGACCCGCCGCCGCGCACGAGCAGGATGACATCCGGTCGATGCCGCCGATTCAGGCGTTGGAGCGCCCGGGCAATCTGCGCCGGCGCCTCGTCCCCCTGCACGGCGCTCGGCGCCAGCACGACCTTGGCCAGCGGATAGCGCCGCTCCAACACATGCAGCACGTCCTGCAGGGCGGCCCCGCTGGCGGAGGTCACCAACCCGATGCGCCGCGGCCAGGCGGGCAGCGGTCGCTTGCGCTCGGCGGAGAACAACCCCTCCTGCCCGAGCGCGGCCTTCAGCCGCAAAAACTCCTGATAGCGGGCTCCCTCGCCGGCCGCTCGCAGCGTGTCGACATACAGCTGCAGCTGGCCGCCGGCCTCGTACAGGCTGACGTATCCATGAACATCAACGGACTGGCCGTCGCGCGGCGGGAGGGGGAGACGTTGGGCATCCGCCCGCCACATGACACAGCGCAGCGCGGCCTGAGAGTCCTTCAGGCTGAAGTACAGGTGTCCGGATGCCGGTCGCGAGAGATTGGAAATCTCTCCCCGCACCCAGAGGTCCTGCAAGGGCTCCTCGGCCTCGAGCAGCAGCCGCAAGTGGCGATTGACCTCGCGGACCGAGAGCACCGGCGATGTCGCCAGAAACAACCCGAGCTGGTCCATCTGGCGAAGGATACTCTCGCCCTGGACCCTCGTCAATCGAGCGTATGGGCAGCGGGGATGGGCTCCCTACCGGTGCCCGCCACCTGGGATCACCCAGGACAGGCCGGCCGCTCGGGAGCGCCAAGCCCGCGTGTGCGGTCACACCCACTCCTCTCTGCGTAGGACAGCGCGGGCCGTATGTCGAGGAACAACTACTGCCTGTGCACCGCATAGAGCAGGGGTAGCCTGGCCGAGTCTGGCTGTCCTGGACTCCAGGCAATTCGGGCAAGCCATTCCACCAGGCACCCACGTTAGGAGCCCGCAGTCCTTCATGCCCAGCAGGTTCTCTTCGGTGCGGTTGTGCAGAGGCTTACGGGCGATGTGACAGAGGACGGGGTATTCGTGGATCGATTCCGGTCAGCCGACGGAAGGGGTAGTCCAGCGCCACTTGGTTCTCGCCTGCCTGAACCCGCTGGTCCAGCCGTCTGGCGACCGCCGGGCCTTTCCCGCCCTGGGCCTATAATCGTCCCTGGCGGCGGACCACCGGCGCCGGGAGTGCCGCGAATGAGAGAAGAGCCCGTTGAAGTCCAGGTCGGCAATGCCCTGCGCTCGCTGGGGTGGACACTGGCCCTGGGGGAGTCGTGCACCGGCGGGTTGATCGGCCACCGGCTGACCCAGGTGCCTGGCGCCTCAGAGTACTTCCTGGGGGGGGTGGTAGCCTATGCCTACGATGCCAAGGAACGGCTGCTCGGCGTGCGTCATCAGACGCTATATGACCATGGCGCCGTGAGCCGAGAGACCGCACTGGAGATGGCCCACGGGGCCCGCCTGGCGTTTGGTGCCGATATCGGCCTGGCGGTCACCGGAATTGCCGGGCCGGGGGGCGGCCTGCCGGGCAAGCCGGTCGGCTTGACCTGGATCGCCATCAGCACGCGTCAGCGCCAGGTCGCCGAGCACACCGTCTGGCCAGGCAATCGGGCGGCGGTTAAGGAGCAGTCGTCCGACGCAGCCCTGCAGCTGGTGCTGCGCGTGCTGCACGAAGGGGAGATCGGTCCGGCGGAGTCCTAGAGCCGCAGCCTGACCTGTCGGCCAGAAACCCAGAAGAAACAGCAGAGGTGGGCCGAGCCCACCTCTGCTGGGTGTGACGGCAAGCAGGTTGTTGCCGGGGGCGCCGGCGGCGTTACGACAGATAATCGCGCAGCTGGCGGGCGCGGCGCGGGTGGCGCAGGCGCCGCAGCGCCTTGCCCTCGATCTGGCGGATGCGCTCGCGCGTCAGGCCGAACTTCTGCCCGACCTCTTCCAGGGTGTACGCACGGCCATTGTGCAGCCCGAAGCGCAGCCGCAGGATGCGCGCCTCGCGCGGCGTGAGCGTCGCCAGCACCTCTTCGATCTTGTCGTGCAGCATGTTGGTGTGGGCGGTCTGGGTGGGCGTCGGGGTCGATTCGTCCTCGACAAACGAACCCAGCTCGGAGTCCTCTTCCTCGCCCACTGGCGACTCCAGCGACAGCGGCCGCCACGACACGCGCATCATCCACTGCACCTTACGCGAGTCGCATTCCAGGATGCCGGCGATCTCCTCCGGGGTGGGCTTGCGCCCGATGTCCTGTTCAAGGTCGCGGGCGACCTTGTACAGTCGGCGGATCCGGTCGGACATGTGGACCGGCACGCGGATCGTGCGTCCCTGGTCGGCGATCGCCCGGGTGATCGTCTGGCGGATCCACCAGGTGGCGTACGTGCTGAAGCGGAAGCCGCGATGATAGTCGAACTTCTCGACCGCCTTCATCAGCCCCAGGTTGCCTTCCTGGATCAGGTCGAGGAACGGTACGCCGCGGCCCATATACTTCTTGGCGATGCTGACCACCAGGCGGGTGTTGGCCCGCACCAGGTGGTCGCGTGCCGCCAGCGCGTCCTGGATCTCGGCCTGGTACTGCAGGCGCTTTTTGAGCGTGGCATTGCCATTCAGCTTGGCCAGCTTGGCCTCGGCGGCGTTGCCGAGTTCGATGCGCATCGCCAGCTGAACCTCTTCCTCGGTGGTGAGCAGCGGCACGCGGGCCATTTCCTTGAGGTACAGCCCGACAGTATCGTCGCTGGAGATGGCGCTCAGGTCGAAGGGCTCGGCCTGCTCAGCGGCGGCGTCCGGCGTGAACTCGGTCGGCACCTTGGTCAGGTCGTCGAAGACCTCGATGCCCGCCTCGCGGAAGAAGCTGCGGATACGATCGAAACGCTCGGTCGACTCTTCGACCTCGGGGAAGACCGCCACGATCTCCTCGCTGGTTACGAAGCCCTGGTAGTCGCCCTTCTCAAGCAGCGCCGAGAACGCCTCGCGCTTCTGCCAGCGATCCTTGGATATACTCATCCACGTACTCCTGTCATGCGTCGGGCCTGGAAGAGCCGTCCAGCAGTGAGCGCAGGGCCGCCAGGCGGGGATCGATCGGGTCATCCGGATGTGAGCAGCGCATTTCGTTCAGGTTGTTGCCACAGATGGGGCACAGGCCGAGGCAGTCCGCCCGGCAGAGCGGCTGCAACGGGACTTCCAGCAGCAGGTACTCGCGCAGCAGTGGGCTGAGGTCGAGCAGGCCGGTCTCGGGCACCGCCAGCAACGGGTCGGTGGCCTGGCCGGGGGGAGAGGCGAACAGGTCGCCGATGCGGACCGTCAGGGGCTGGTCGAATTCGGACAAGCAACGCACGCATTCCACCGGGGTCACCGCCGTCAGCCGCCCGTCGCCATACAAGCCCTGCGCCGTGCGGGTTAAGCGCAACGACCCCCGGAGACTGCGGATGGCCAGATCCTCGCCGATCTGGACCGCCGGGAGGTCGAAGTCGAAGGTCCGGCTGTAGCCGGCTTGCTCATGGAGCAGGAAGCCGACATTGATGCGCAACGGGTGCCGAGTGCTCTGTGTCACACCGCCGCCTGTCAATTCTCTTTCCAATAAAACGCTGGCATTATAACATAGTTAGAATAGACCGTCAAGCCGAGCGCGTTATTGGAAACTACACCCCTCGCTAGCACGGCATATGTACGACTGCTGGCATTGGAGTCCTCATGACCGCCATAGATAGGGTGAGGGTACTGTGCGAATAGTCAATGAACCTGCGGTCCTCCTTGCAACCACTAACCCTGGCAAGCTGCGCGAGATGCGGGCCCTGCTCGAGCAGATTCCGGCCCGCCTGGCCGATCCGGCCACCCTCGGCCTCGCCCTCCAGGTCGAGGAAACCGGCAGAGACTATGCCGAGAACGCTCAACGCAAGGCACAGGCCTATGCGACGGCCAGCGGCTGGTTCACCCTGGCGGATGACACTGGACTGGAGGTGGACGCACTGGCGGGCGCGCCTGGGCTGCACTCGGCCCGCCTGCTTCAACCGGGCGCAACCGATGCCGACCGCCGCGCCCGCTTGCTCGAGCTGCTCGCCCCCTTCCCCCGGCCATGGACGGCTCGCTTCCGCTGCGCCATGGCCCTGGCCGGGCCAGACGGGCGGATCGACTGGGCTTCCGGCGAATGCCTGGGGCAGATCGTGCCCTCGCCTCGCGGCGCGGCCGGATTCGGCTACGATCCGCTGTTCGAGGTCGAGCACACCCGCCAGACAATGGCCGAGCTGGCGCTGACGGAGAAGAATCGCATCAGCCACCGGGCGCGGGCGCTCGCCGCGCTGCTGCCCGTCCTGCGGCTCAGGCTGGGTCTATCCACCTGATCGCCGCACCCGCTAGCCGCTGGAGCGAACCGCATTCCGCCCGGCCTCCGGCGGCAGGTTGAGCTGGACCTCCTGGCGAAGGCTGGCGAACTCGATCTGCTCCTGCCGCAGGCGCCGGGCGACTTCTCGCCGCAGTTCGCCCTCCACCCGCGCCTGGCGGAAGAAGTGTTCGAGCTCGATGTTGTCCACAAAGAACCACAGGCTGAACACCAGCGCCCCGTCCTGGTATCCCTTGAACGAGGCCCCGGAGCACTTCCACGGCGGCACCGGCTGTTTGAAGTCGTTCACCAGCCAGCGTGCCAGACCCACGACGGCATCATCCAGCCGCTGCTCGAGCGTATCCGGGTTGTTGATACGCTGCTGCAGCTCCTTCACCCGACGCTGCAGCCCGAGCACCCGGGAACTCCAGCGGGTCCGCAGGCGGCGATCGTCGACGCCGGCCTCAATGTCCGGATCGCGGCTCCAGATGCTGGCCCACTCCCAGACCAGCCGCGCCAGCGAGTCTGCGCCCTGGTCCGGCGCCAGGGCGTCGAGCAGCGCTTCCGGGCCGCCCTTCCAGTTGTCGAGCCGGTCGTCGAAGTCGTGCAGCGCACCCAACTCCGAGGCGATCACGGCGAAGCGCTGCCGCAGCACCGCCCGCTCCTGCCGGTCGAAGCCGCGCTTCTCCATGCGGCTGATCTCGGCGGCGAAATCCATCAGCCCTGCTTCGCAGGACCGCAGGCACCGGTCGACCGCATGCTCGGCCGCCAGGCGGCTGCACCCATGCTCTCGCTTGGCCGGGTTCAGGATGGCGAAACGCTCGCTGGCGAGCAGCTTGTCCGGAATCACCCCCAGCAGGTCCGGATGGCCGTCGAGCACATCCATCAGAAGCCGCCGGGCCGCCTCAACATCCGTGTCGCGATGGAGCTCCAGGCGGACCGTCGAGATGGACTCAGCTGTCGGCTGCATCAAGTTGACCAGGCGATGGTTGGCCAACTGGCTGTTGGGCATGTAGATCACGGAATGCGTATCGATGTCGTATAGCTGGGTCACCCGCACCCCGATGCGCACCACCTGGCAGTAGCGCTGATCCTCCAGCACGATCAGATCGCCGTAGCGAAAGGGAGTGTCCACCAACAGCATCATTCCGCTGAAGATGTTCGACAGGATGTCCTGCAGGGCGAAGGCCAGGATGAAGGCCGCCCCGCCGATGGCCACCAACAGTGCGTCCAGCCGCACGCCGAGGTACTGCAGGATCACCGCCCCGGCGATCAGGAAGATCACCAGCGGGGCGAACTGATTGGCGATGGGCAGCAGCACATCGTCGAGCCGCGTCTCACTGCGCTGGGCCATGCGCTCACCGTAGTGAACGACGACCTCCTTGAAGACGCGCCACAACCAGAAGGCGACGATGGCCATCACCAGCGCGCCGGTCCAGCGGATGAGGTTCTCGACCAGCGGCGTGCTGATCTCCGTCGCCAGCAGGGAGAATCTGAATCCGAACAGCACGATCGTCAGCACCAGCGGACGGCGGGTGACGTCAAGCAGTACGTCCTCGACATCGGTTTCGGTGCGCCGCGCCAGCGCCTTGACGATGCGGAACAGGACAAACTGGAGCACCAGCGCCAGCACCAGCCACAGCACCAGCGTTGCCAGCGCCCAAGCCAGCGGCACCGGCAGGAACGCCAGGAATGGGGGAATGGGAAGCTGCCACGGTCCAATGCTGATCATCGCCGCTCCTGCCTGCTGGGACGCAATCCGGGTCGGGGAATTCAGATGATTATAGTCAGAACTGAGGTGATGCTCGAGGTGGATTCTGGATGGGTGCAGACAGGGCAGCGGTCGGCGCCCATCGCTCAGGGTTGGGCGGGGTCCGCCTGCACAGGCTCAAACCAGCGCTCCAGCCACGCCCTCAGCCGGCGCTCGACAGCCGCCGGCTGCTCGAGCATCACGTAATGTCCGGCATCGGCGATGAACTCGACCTCGGCGCGGGCGATCGCCTCGGCCAACGCCACACTCGCCGGAGGCGGCGTCATGCGGTCTTGCTGGCCGCACAGCACCAGCGTTGGCAGCTGCAGCTGGGGCAGACGCGCGCCGGAATCGAAGGCATCGCAGGCCGCCAGGTCGCGGTGCAAAACTCCCGGCCCGGCAGCCATCGTCCGCTCCGTGACCCAACGCGTGAGCGCCGCCGGCGCCTGCCGGGCAAACGACCACTGGGTGATCCGTTCGACAGCCTGCGCCAGTTGTGCCGGATCGGCGGTGGCTTCCAGTAGCCATGGGTTGACCGGCAGGCGGATGCCGCTCCCGACCAGAACCAGCCCGGCCACCTGCTCCGGCCAGCGCAGGGCGACCTCGAGTGCGAGGGCGCTGCCCATCGAGTGGCCGACCAGAATCGCCGGACCGGTCACCAACCCGCTCATCCATTGCCGCAGCCGGGTGGCGCTGTCGACGATGCTGCCGGCCACAGGTCCCGGCGAAGCGCCGTGCCCCGGCAGATCGGGCGCCAGGACGCGCTGTGAGGCCAGCTGGCGAAGCTCCGTCGGCCAGAAGCGATGCTCGGCGCCGGCGCCGTGAATCAGCACCCAGGACCGCCCGCTGGGGCGGCCGGCGTCATGGACCGAATAGGCAATCCCGTCGTGGCTCGCCTGGCTCACGCGCGCTCCGCCAGCCAGCGCTCGGCCATCATCCCGGCCGCGCACCCTTGGCCCACCGACGTCGCAACCTGACGGTAGATCGGATCCTGCACCTCGCCGGCGGCGAACACGCCTTCGACACTGGTCATCATGCGCCGGTCGGTGGTCAGGTAGCCGTGGTTATCCATCGCCAACTGGCCTTTGAGCAGCTCGGTGTTGGGATCGTGACCGACATAGATGAAGACTCCATCGGTGGGGAGGTCGCTGACCTGCCCGGTCTTCAGGTTGCGCAGGCGCACAGCTTCGACCTTGCCGTCGCCGAGCACCTGCTCGACCACGGTGTCCCAGACAAAGGACATCTTATCGTTGGCGAAGGCGCGCCGCTTGAGCGCCTCACCCGCCCGCAGTTCGTCGCGGCGGTGCACTACCCGCACGGCGTCGGCAAACCGAGTGAGGAACAATCCCTCCTCGGCGGCGCTGTCGCCGCCACCGACGACGACCACTTGCTTGCCGCGGAAGAAAAAGCCGTCACACGTGGCGCAGAACGACACCCCGCGCCCGATCAACTCGGTCTCGCCGGGGACGCCCAGGCGGCGCGGCGAGGCGCCGGTAGCCACCACCAGCACTTCCGCCTGCAGGTCCTCGCCATGGGTCTTCACTCGGAAAGGGGAGCCACGCAGCAGCTCGACCTCGGTGACTTCGTCAATCAGCAGGCGGGCGCCGAAGCGCTCCGCCTGCTTCTGCATCAGCTCAACCAGCTCGGGCCCGGTCGTCCCCTCGGGGAACCCGGGGTAGTTCTCCACTTCGCTGGTGATCGACACCTGGCCCCCGAGTTGGTTGCCAGAAATCACCAGCGGCGCCAGGCCGGCCCGAGCCGTGTAGAGGGCGGCCGTCAGCCCGGCCGGCCCCGATCCAATGATGATCACGCGTTCCATTCGGTCTCCATCTCTCTCTCAGCGACCCCGCTGGCCGCGGCGATCCGCCTCCAGCCAGCTCGGCAGTTGTGCCCGGCCGGCCCTCAGCCACCACAACGGCGCCCGCGTGCGCACCTGCCCCCGGGCATCCATGATCGGGCGACGGCACGGGTCATCCGGGTCCCCCGGCCGGCAGCCGAGCCTGTCCTCGCCGCAGCGCGGACAGATTCCCGGCGCACCCTCGGCGCTCAAACAGCGAGGGCACAGGTACATCTGCACCATCTCCTGGGAACTCATTCTCGCCTCACGCCTGTGGCCCGCCCATTGTACGTCGGCGCGCCCATCCCTTCCAGCGCCTCAGGCGCGGCAATCCGCAGGTGGGCCCGCCAGGGCCAGATCCAGGCGTTGCCCAGCTGCCGCCTGGCGCCCACCTCCCTCTGACGGACCCGGGAGATGGGTCCTTACGCCGCCGGCGGCTGAGCGCGTGCTGCGGACACCAGTCCGGCTGCCGCCCCCAGCAGGCCGGCGCCGATCGCCCACGCCGGGATTCGGCCGAGGACGACAAGCAGGTCACCCAGCGAGAAGTCGGGCTGAACGTGGCTGTGCAGCGCCACCTTGATCAGCATCAGCGCAACAGTCAGCAGCGGCACGAGCGCGCCCAGGATGCCGCCCGCCAGGGCCGCGATCCCCGCCCGCCGCCTGCCCCCTCGGGCGGCGATGCGCCGGGCTGCGCGCGGCACGCCCACGCTGGCCACCCACGCCGCGGACAGCAAGAGCACCGGCGTGATCTGGTTGGATTCGCTCACCAGCCAGGCGAAACTGGCCAGCCCCAGACCCGCCACCCAGGCGCGCCAGATCCATTTCACGCCAGGCCCGCTCCCATCTCCCCGCAGCATGCCCGTCGTGGCCAGGTGCGCACCGCCACGCTGCGCAGGCCGCTCCTAGGCGGTCCGATCACGAGCCGAGGGAAGGGGCCTGGCGCGGGATCATGACCTCGATGCGCGTGCCGCGGGCTTCATGCGAGTCGATCTGCAGCTGTCCACCGGTCAATGCGGCTCGCTCGCGCATGCTGACCAGGCCCAGGCTTCCGCGCTGACCATAGTCCTCATCGACCGCGCCGACATTGAATCCCACCCCGTCGTCTTCGATCTCCAGCCGCCAACCGGCGCTCACCGGCTTGAGGCGCACCCAGATGTGGCGCGCCTGGGCATGCTTGACGGCATTGTTGATGGCTTCCTCGACAATGTAGAAGGTGACGCTTTGCTGCAGCGGGCTCATTCCCTCGGCATCGTCGCGTTCGGCTTCGACGATCACCTGCTCCCCTTGCGTCTCGTAGACCTTCTGCGCAAGCTGCCACAGCGCCGGGACAAGCCCCTGCGATTCCAGGATCAGCGGGCGCAGGGCAAACAGCATGTGCCGGATATCGCGCGTGGCGCGCCGCGCCATGTCCTCAGCCGTCGCCAGTTCCTTGCGGGCGGCGGCGGGATCGCGCTCGACCAGTTTGCCGATGTAGTTCAGGCGCATGGCCAGCGAAGCCACCGCCTGGGTTGGACCGTCGTGCAGGTCGCGCGCCAGCCGCCGGCGCGACTCCTCCTGCACCTCCCCCTGACGCAGCTTGTCCGTCTCTGCTCGTCCCAGCCGGTCCAAACCCTGCAGGGCAGCCGAGGCCAGGCGGCCGATGGCCTCCAACTCTCCCACCCACGCCGGGGATGCCGCCTGCGATCCTGCCCAGCCAATCAACAGAGCGCCGCACGGCGATCCGCCGCGCGTCAGCGGCACGCAGACCACCTCCTGGCACTCACGCAGCGCTCGCATCCCCGCCAGGCCCGTCTCCTCCGCCGGCTGTTGGCTGACGAGCGCATGGCCAGCCGCGGCGGCCTGTGCCAGCAATCCCACAGGTTCGGCAAGCACCGCCTGGCGATCGCCGGCGGTCAAGCGGCGCGCCCCGCGCACGGACCAGCCGGAGGCGCCGGCCAACAGCACCGCTGCGCTGCACGGACCCGCCGCCGACGGGGCGCATCCCAGCGCAAGGTCGAGGGCCCGCTCGACAACCTGGCTCTCGTCTGCGGCCACCCCCAGCGACGCCGCCGCCTCCAGCATCCACGGCGGGCCGGGCTCCCCGGCACCGGAGGCCGCGGGAAGCGGCTCGGCGGGTTGATCGGGCCACAACCGATGCCCAAGACTGATCAGCAGCCAGGTCGCCGGCAGAAGGCCCACGGCCAGCAGGGAGAAGGTCAGCAGGTCGACCCGCGCCGGTGGCTCGAACGCGACCAGTGAAAACCCGCTCAGCAGCAGGCCGAGCGAGGCCAGGCGCAGGCCGGCCGCCGGGCCTGCCGACAGGCCCTCGCTCACCCCGAGAATCAGCCACACCGAGAAGAAGGGACTCTGCCAGTTGGCGCCGGAGGCGATCAGGCCGACACCCAGCGCCAGGTCCACACCGAGCAACCAGGGCTTGGACGGGGCGCGCTCGGTCCACCCCAGCAGCCTGAACGAGAGCCACCCCGCCAGCCCGCAGGCCAGCCCGAGCACGATCCAGCCGATCGCCGGCAGCTGGATGGTGGCCGAGACCACGAGCATCGACAGCAGCCAGATCCAGCGCAGCATCAACTGCAATCGAGGTGTGTGCGGCATGGGATCAATCATAGCGGCTCTGCCCGCAGGCGCAAAGAACGCCGCCAATCACCGGCGGCACAGCAGGCGGAACGCGGCCGATCGGGAAAACTAGCTGAAGCCGGGATACAGCTTGCGAATGGCCTGCAGGGTGAAGTCGTCCGGAGCCAGGATCCACAGCGTCTGCCGACCGGAAGTGAAGACGCAGGTGGACTGAGCGTTGGAGGACCAGCACTCCCCGGTGGGCGTGGCGATTTCGCCGCCGCGGAAGCGGCCGTCAAGGTGCTGCTTCATGGCGCGGGCAAACGCCGCGGCGTCGCCATTCGTGTCCCAGACCCACAATGCAGCCAGCAGCGGTGCGTCATCAGCTTCGCGCGAATACACCTGGAAGCTGTCTCCGCCCCAGCCTGCAGCGGCGGCCTCGGCGGTGCTCAATGCGAGCTGCGCCTCCAGATCAGCCCCATAACCCAGCAGCAGAAATGTGGCCCATTCGCCGAGCGTGTTGCTCTCCAGTTTGCGCCACGGATCACCGAGCGTCGCCGATAGGTCAGGGCTGGCCGCGTCCTCGGGCGCCTCGCCGGCGAAGTACTTCTCCGGATGCAGGATCTGTTCGGTGCTCTCGGGCAGCCGCTCGAAGGCCTTGTTGACCTGCGCCCAGTTGCCCCGCTGATGCAGCGCGTAGACGAAATCAAGACCGGCGGCATAGGGGAACTGGGCCTGCTGGATCAGATAGTCCGGCGGAAACTGCTCGGGCAGGGTTTGCGCCGGCGCCTGGTAGCTGGCGATGTCCTGGTAGTCTTTCGGACCGGCATACTGCTTCAGCCACTGCGCCATCACCAGGCTGGCGTCGCCCTCGACCAGCGCCCGGATGGCGCTGCACTCGTCCAGCGTGCGGGTGCATTCCGGGTACACCCCGAGGTCCCCAAGCCCTAGATGCTGGTCGACCAGAGCGTGGGCATATTCGTGCGAGTACACCCAGCGCTCGATGCCGGAGAAGCGGCTGCCGATCACAAACAGCTCTTTGCTCCAGGGGAAGTAGAAGCCGCCGAGGCTGTCGGTCAGCGAGTTCAGGCTGTTGTTGAACAGGTTGTAGGTGGGTTTGACCAGTCCCAGGGCGCTGAGCACGCGCACTTCATCGTCCAGCTCAGCCTGCGTCCCGCCGTTGGCCAGGAAGCTGGCCTCCAACACCGGCAGGACGTCGTCCGCCGGGAGCAGATAGCCGGCGACGGGCGCCAGCGGCGCCAGGCCGCGCAGGTCGGCCACCTCGCGCCCGATCTGCGCCATGGCGGCCTCGGTGGTCGGCTCGGGCGGAATCGGCGTGCGCGTCGCCGTCGGCGACGGGGTGATGGTGATCGTCGGGGTATACGTCGGCGTCGGGGAGGTGGTTGCCGTCCAGGTCGGCGGCAGTGTCGCCGGGGCGATCACGGGCGGGGTTGGCACGACGCGCGGCGTGCGCACAACCGGAAGGAAGGTCAGCAGCGCCCAAATCAGCGCCACCCCAGCGGCCAGGGCGAGCAGCACCAGCCACACGATCAGGAAGGCGCGCACCAAGCGGGCACAGCCGCCGCGCTTCTTGGGCGGCTTGCCGGGTTCGGCGATCTCCAGCGGCGGCGCCGAGGAATCCCCCGGCATCCAGGCGGGCTCGGCGCGGGCGGCAGCCGCACCTGGCTTGGGCTTGGGCGGCGGTGAGGCGGCTGCGGCCGGCGGGGCGGCGGGGCGTGAGGCAGGCGCTGCCGGTTTCGGCGCCTCGGCCTTCGCAGGCGAGCCACTGGCGGGTGCGGCGCGTGCCGGAAGCGGCTGCTGCGCCGAGTGCAGCCGCGACAGCCGCGCCCCGGCCGAGGTGTTCGCCGGGTTGATCGTCAGCGCCCGCTGCAGGCACTCATTCTGCTGTTTGGGATCGGTGACCGCGAAGCTGAGCAGGAACCAGGCCTGGTCGGACTCCGGGTACTGGACCACATGCCGGGCGAGCAGCGCCTGCGCCTGCTGCAGTTTACCGGCGCGCAGCTGCTCGACGGCGAGGCGCAGTTCAGGCGTCAGCGCATAGTCCTTCCCATCCAGGGAGAAAGCGTCAGGCGGGACGGACATCCGGGGCTCCTCTCCTCCAGCGCGACCACAAGTCCCGGCGGCGCGGCGCGACAGCCAGCGCCACGGCAAAGATGGCGGTCGCTACCAGAACGATAGCAGGTCCAGAGGGTAGGTTCCAATAGTAGGAAAGGTAGAGGCCGAGGAATGCAGAAAACGTGCCAAACGCCGCCCCCAGCCCCATCATCGACGGCAGCCGCCGGGTGAGCAGGTAGGCGGCCGACGCCGGGGTGATCAACATCGCCAGGACCAGGGTCACCCCGACGGCGTTCAGCGAGACGACGATGACCACCGCCGTCAGCACCAGCAGCAGGTTCTTCAGGAAGCCCGCCGGGAGGCGCAGCGTCGCCGCCAGCACCGGGTCGAACGAGAGCACCAGCAGCTCCTTGTAGAAAACGAAGACTGCCCCCAGCGCCAGCGCTCCCAACACGCCCATCCAGACCAGGTCCTGCGGCGAAACCCCCAGCAGATTGCCAAACAGGATGTGCACCAGGTCGACGGCATAACCCCGCTGGGTGGACAGCATTGCCACGCCCAGGGCGAAAGCGGCGGCGAAGATCACGCCAATGGCACTGTCTTCTTTGAGGCGCGCCCGCCCGCTGATGGCGCCGATCCCCAGCGCGGCGGTCACCCCGGCCAGCAGCGCACCCAGCACCAGCGGCCAGCCCGCCAGATAGGCGAGCACCACGCCGGGCAAAACGATATGCGCCAGAGCGTCGCCGAAGAAGGCCATGCCGCGCAGCACCACATAAGCCCCCAGCACCGGGCACACCACGCCGACGATCACGGCCGCCGTCAGCCCGCGCACCATGAATGGATACGCCAGCGGGCCGGTCAGCCAGCCCAACGCTTCACCCACCGGCCTCATCCCCCTCGCAGCAGGTGTCGGCCAGCACGAGCAGCCCATCCCCGTCCGCGACGCGGTGAATGTGGCTGCCATAGGCGCGCTGCAAGTTGTCGGGCGTGAACACCTGCGCCGGCCGCCCGGCGGCGATCAACTCGCGGTTGAGCAGCACCACCTGGTCGAAGCGCTCGGCGGCCAGGTTCAGATCGTGAGTCGACAGCAACACCGTGACCCCGGCCTGGCTCAGCCGGTCGATCGCCCGGAAGATGGCCTCTTGGCTGGGCAGATCGAGGCCGGTCAGCGGCTCGTCCATCAAGATCACCTGCGCCTCCTGCGCCAGCGCCTGGGCCAGGAAAGCCCGTTGCTGCTGGCCGCCGGAGAGCTCGCCGATCTGGCGGTGGGCCAGGTCGTCCATCTCGACGCTGGCCAGCGCCTGGTGGACGATGGCCCAATCGCGCCGCCGCGGCCAGCGCAGCACCCCGATCTGGCGGATGCGCCCCATCATTACCACCTCGGCCACGCTCACCGGGAAGGCCATGTCGATCTGGCTGCGCTGGGGGACGTAGGCGATGCAGATGTGCCCGCCGGGCCGCTCGCCGTACACGTCCACGCGCCCCTCGTCGGCGCGGAGCGTGCCGGCCAGGACCTTGAGCAGCGTGGTCTTGCCGGCCCCGTTCGGCCCGACGACCGCTACCCGTTGGCCGCGCTCGACGCGGAATCTGACCTGGCGCAAGGCGTCCGTGCCGTCGTAGGCCAGCGACACCCCGTCGAGCTCGACGGCCGGGGAGTCCTCGACATGCACTGCAGGATGGATCAGCATGGGATTACACCGCTTGGACCGCCCGCGGAGTGCTAGGGCATCAGCGTCTGGGCAATCGTAAGTGCATTGTATCGCATCAACGCGAGGTAGCTCGGCGCCGGCCCCTCGGGGCCGGTCAGCGAATGGCCGTGCAGCGTCACCAGACGCACCCCGGCATCCTCGGCCAGGCGCTGCGCCACGGCATGATTCGAGCTGGCCGTGACGAAGATGGCCGGCACGCCCTCGGCCCGAATCAAATCGAACAGCGCCGCCATCTCCTGGGCCGAGGGCTCAGCCAGGCTGCTGGTGCCCGGCAGCACGCTGCCGACAAGCTCAAAGCCGTACTCGTCAGCGAAGTAGGCCAGCTCCTCGTGATCCGTCACCAGCTTGCGCGCGGCGGGTGGCACTTGCGCCACAGCCTGCCGGATCTCGGCGTCGAGGGCAGTCAACTGCTCCCGGTAGGCGGCTGCGTTGCCGGCGTAGGTCTGGCGGTTGGCCGGATCGACGGCGGCCAGCGCGGCCTCGATGTTCTCCGTCCAGTGGATGACGTTGTTGGGGTCGAACCAGGTGTGCGGATCGATGGCGTGAGCTTCATGCCCATCCTCGCCCTCGAGCTCAGTGGCCTCGGAGGCGGGGTCGTGCACAGCCAGGTCATCGGCCGCCAGCGGCTCGATGCCCAGCGAGGCCGAGACCACGACGGCGTCCCCGCCAGCCTGCTCGATCAGATCGGCCATGAATTCCTCGAGGCCGAACCCGCTGAGGAAGACGACATCGGCTGCGGCAAGCTGGCGGGCGTCCTGCGGCGCCGGCTGGAAGGCATGCGGGTCAGACCCGGCCGGGATCAGCGTGGTCAGCGAGATCGCCTCTCCGCCCACCTGGCTGACGACATCTGCAAGGACGCTGGTCGTCGCCACGACCTGCAGCTTGCGGCCATCCTGCCGGTCGATCGGGCGCAGCTCATCAAGCGGCGTCAGGTACGCCTCGGCGACAGCCGGCGGGGCTGCCCGGCCCTTCGTTCCGCAGCCGACGATCAACCCTGCGGCCAGGCACAAGCCGACCAGCGCAACCAGGGTCCTACGCATCTGCTCCTCCCAATTCGCTGGCGGGCGCTTGCCTCCGCTGGCAGGCAGCGCATGTCCCATGCAGCTCGAAGGACGGTTCGCCCACCCGGAACCCGGTCTGGCGCTCCACCTGGCGAAGCATGGCCTCCAGCCCTTCTGCAGCTTCAAGCTCGATCGTGCGGTGGCAGACCAGGCAGATGAGCGCCTGCCGCGGCGGCTGCGCAGCGCCAACATAGGCGTGGCAGCCGTCCGCGCCGTGCACCCGCCGCGCCCAGCCGAGATCGGCAAACAGGGCCAGCGTGCGGTAGACGGTGACCAGGCCGATGCCAGGACAGAGGCGAGCGGCGCGGGCGTGGATCTCTTCCGGGCGCAAGCCCCCCTCGGCCTGATCGAGCACCTGACGGATCGCCTGACGGGGGAGCGTCGCCCGTCCGCCGTGCTCCCGCAACCTGGCCCAGCCGCTGTCCGCCTGCACGTTCGCATTAATGAAACTTCTTTTCATTATGGGGCCAGCATACCCTGCGAGCGGACCGCCGTCAAGCGGATGTTGTGCCGAGATGCGGGAGCGCCGTGGGGGGAGGATGCCGACGAGGCTCCAGCCAGGCAGGGTGCCTTCGATGGGGGGGCGCATCCGTTGCGCCGGAAGGCTCGCTCAGGGAGCCGGCGTCAACGTCGGCGTGCGGGCAGGCGACGGGCCAACGGTGGCGAGGAACTCGGCCAACACCCACCCCGGTGTGCCATCGAGCATGCGCACCTGCACCCAGTTCTTTCCGTCGAGGGATTGGGGGTTGCCGAGGTACTCGACCTCCATCCCGCCGTACAGTCCGGCGACCAGGGCGCCCATAGGGGCATCGCGCAGGAACACGCCGTCGTTGCCCACGCCAAAGACCATGGCCCTCGGCGGGATCGGCGTGGCGGTGGCCGTCGCGGTCGGCAACGGGCTGGCGGTGGGCGAGGGGCTGGGCGTTGCGGTCGCAGTCGGCGTGCGGGTGGCCGTCGGCGGCAGGGGCGTCGGCGTCGGCAGCGGGGTCGGCGTCGGGAGCGAGGCCGCGACACTTGCTCCCAGCCCGGCAACAGCCAGCAGGCCGAGCAGGCCGATCAGGCCGATGGCGATGGCCAGCGAGTGCGTTCCGCCCACCAACGGTCGGAAGCCGAGACCGATCAGCAGGATCAGGCTGGCGGCCAGCGCCAGGATCAGGTGCACGCCGAAGACCAGGCCGGCGTCCTGCGCCAGGGTGAGATCACCCCGCGCCAGGCCATAAGCCGCAGATCCAAGCGGCAGGAGCACCTCGTAAGCGATCGCCAGGCTGGGCGCAAGCTGAAGCTGGCTGCGCCGGGCGAAGAACCAGGTGAAGGCCAGCGCCCCGGCGATCACCAGCCCCAGGTCGATCAGGTTGATCGACGTATGCAGGCCGGCCAGCAGTTCGTGCGGCTTGTCGATCGTCCCCATCCCGCCGAGCCAGACCAGCAGGCCGGTCGACACGAGCATCACCGCCAGCATCGCCAGCTGGATGAGGAAGAAGCGCAGCCGGCCGGAGACCGCCGCCAGCGTCATGCCCAGGATGGGGGAGATAGGCGGGGCGACCAGCAGCCCGGCGAAGAGCAGCGCCGCCTGCTCGAAGCGGAACCCGAGCGCCAGCAGCAGGCCGGCGCCCAGGGCGCGCAAGTAGAACTCGACGCCCGGTGTCAGCAAACGCGCCAGGCCTTCCAGGAAGGCTTCGCGCTCGTCGGCCTGCAACTGGGTGAACTGACGCTTCAGCCGCCGCTGGCGCGCCCTCGCCAGGCGGTCGGACTCAGCGCTCGGGTCGGCCGGCGGAAGGCTCATCGCCGCAGCGTGGCTACCAGACGCCGGGGATTCTGCAGCAAGCCGAGCGCCGCCGCAATGTCGGGGACAAGCACGTCCGCCGCCTGCACGGCTTCTCCAGCCGTGCCCTCCGGCGAGAGCACGCACAGGCCGAGGCCGGCTGTCTTGAGCATGCCGGCATCGTTGGCGCCCTGGCCGAGGGCGATCACGCGGTGGGCGCCGAGCGCCTCGACGTACGCCGCCTTGGCCTCCGACTCCTTGCCCGGCGGGATGCGCACTGCGCTCAGACCGAGCGCCTGATCGATCGCTGCCTGGCGGCCGAAGGTGTCGGCGGTCAGCAGGTGGATCTGCACCTGCGCGCCGAGGGCGCGCAAGCCCTCGATCACACCGGGGAGCAGTTCGCCGTCGAGCGCCAGCGTCCCGTTGACGTCGCTCACCAGGTGATGCAACTGCAGCACGCCCCGGCCGGGGATGTCCACTTCAATCATCGCCGCGATGCCTCTCCCAAGGTGATACTACCCGAGACCGGCGATGGGGGCAATCAGCGATCAGCAATCAGCAATCAGCGATTAGCGGCTGGTTGCTTGCCGCTAGTTGCTTGTGGCGAGTTGCCAGTTGCCAGTCGCTAGCCGCTAGTTTCTGGCCGCCATCCGCTCGTCGCCCCCTTTGTCCTCCCGAGGCCGCCCTTTCGCCGAGGGATCTGCTCAGTCCTCATCGGGAGGTCCGGATGCGGGAAAACCAGATCCCTCGCTTCGCTCGGGATGACACTCTCGTACGCGATGTCATCCCAAGACCGGTCTTCGGCCGAGGGATCTGCGGGTGGCCAGTCGCTAGCCTCAAGCTGCCCGTCGCTTCTCATGTCATCCCGACGCCGGCCTTTCGCCGACACTTGCACCTGCGCTTGCAGCG
>Ga0105100_10000261_pt1 | contig 30971 bp, 31 predicted proteins | sample PPLLak12cMay2015_2_FD_87033 | JGI IMG/M metagenome (GOLD analysis project Ga0105100, IMG submission 87033) | Freshwater sediment microbial communities from Prairie Pothole Lake near Jamestown, North Dakota, USA - PPLs Lake P8 Core (1) Depth... | ecosystem: Environmental > Aquatic > Freshwater >... | reverse complement strand
GATTTGCCTTGACGATCACCATCACCTTCATCTCAGCCTCTCCCGACGGTGGGGTGCTTGGCGCTATGCCTGCGGCCACAGTCTTCTCGGGGTCGCCTCGCGCCCCGGGGGTTGTGGGTGGAAGGTGCGACTGCCGACGGCGTGGCCCGACCCGTTGATCGGCGCTACCCCCCCGCCATCGCTCCGACGATGCGGAACGGTTCTTCGCCTGCCGCCACCGCCTCGGGAACCAGGCTGTCCGGAGGCTCGAGCGATAGATCCTGCTTGCAGGCGAAGAAACGCAGGAAGGGTCGCCGCTCGTACGTTCCGTACTCGCGCAGCGTACCGCGCAGTTGGGGATAGCGAGATTCCAGCGCCTCCAGAAGGGCTCGCTGGGTGACCGGCGGCGCTACTTCCAGCGCCACCTCCCCCTGGATGCGCGCCAGACTGCGAAGATGCGCCGGCAGGATGATCCGGATCATCCCTGCGCCTCCTTGGTGAATGGGATGGAAGGCGCAGGGATCACGGCAGGGTCTGGGCCTCGACCGAAAGCACGGCCGGTAGATCGCGCACCACGGCCGACCAGTTATCGCCGGCGTCGGCCGAAGCGTACACCTGGCCGCCGGTCGTCCCGAAATAGACGCCGCAGGGGTCGAGGGCGTCCACCGCCATGGCGTCGCGCAGAACGTTGACAAAGCAATCCTGCTGCGGCAGCCCCTTGGTCAGCGCCTCCCATTCGTTGCCGCCCGTGCGGCTGCGATAGACGCGCAGCTTGCCCTCGGGCGGGTAATGCTCGGAGTCGCTCTGGATCGGCACGACATAGATCGTCTCCGGCTCATGGGCATGGACCTCGATCACGAAGCCGAAGTCGCTCGGCAGATTGCCGCTCACCTCCACCCACGAGTCGCCGCCATCGTCGCTGCGCAGCACATCCCAATGCTTCTGCATGAAGAGCACGTTAGGCCGCGACGGGTGCATGGCAATGCGATGCACACAGTGCCCGACCTCCGCCTCGGGGTCGGGCAGTTCGTACTGGGATTTCAGGCCGCGGTTCACCGGCCGCCAGGTCTCGCCGCCGTCCTCGGTGCGGAACGCGCCGGCGGCGGAGATGGCGATGAAGAGCCGGCCGGGCTGGCTCGGGTCCTGAACGATGGTGTGTAAGCACATCCCGCCCGCGCCGGGCTGCCATAGGTTCCCCTTGGCGCTGCGCAGGCCGGAAGACTCCTGCCAGGTCTGCCCGCCATCGGCGGAGCGGAAGAGCGCTGCGTCCTCAACACCGGCATAGACCATCTCGCGATCGGTCAGCGAAGGCTCGAGATGCCAAACGCGCTTGAATTCCCACGGGTGCTGCGTGCCGTCGTACCACTGATGCGTGCCGGGAGTCCCGTTGTAGGTGAACTGATTTCCGACCGGTGCCCATGATCGGCCGCCGTCATCGGAGCGGTGGACCACCTGGCCAAACCAGTCGCTGGTTTGCGAAGCGTAGATCCGCTCAGGATCAACGGGCGACCCCTTCAGGTGATAGATTTCCCATCCACCGAAATGCGGGCCGCTGACATCCCAGCGCTCGCGCTTCCCATCCGACGTCAGGATGAAGGCGCCCTTGCGCGTGCCCACCAGCAAGCGTACCTGGCTCATGCTTCTTCCCTCCGCGTGGGCCACCCTCGGCCTGAACCTGGACCGTCAGGACTTCGCCATGCGTATGAACTTCGCACCGGCCCCACCATATGGCGGGCCCTGCGGCGCGTGGTCAGACGCTTGCTACACCCATGCCTTCCACGCGACGGATGCTCCCGGTTCAGCCTTCCAGGGCCCAGCAATTCGGACTAATCGTATCACAATTTAGCCACCATGGGCCCTCCCTGCCGGTGGCCGCATGCCGACCCCTCGGTCCGGGCCGGCCAGGCACCTGGCTTGCCCAGGCCGGGTGGATCGCACTCCCCCGCCCCTTCACAGAGCGAAACACGCGCGATAGCTTCATGGCCCTGACCGCTCCCTCGCGCTGGGGATCACGCGCCTGCGGGCTGCAGACAACCTTGACCCAGACGGGCTCCGCGGTTCGGGTTGACAAGGAAGGTGCTCCGGCACCTTGCCGGGATCGGGAGGGTAGCTTGGCTGTGCCAATCCCAACGCGCAGCATTCGGGCGTGATCGGCTGGACCGGGCCGCGAAGGGCAGCCATGGTGTGAGGCGCGCAAACCCGTCGGGTGCGGGAACATCCCGTTGTTGGCATTCTCACCGCGCAAGGGGCGCCAAGATACTGTAGAATGAAGATGAGGGAGCGACCCGGCCCCGGAGAAGGGGCAGATGGGCGACGGGCGCGCCAGACGTGAACCTCGAGCGTTGCCCTCGCTGCCCACACTCCAGGATCCAGCACGACGAGGTGGGGTATCGCACGCTCCGCCTGGCTGGGTCTCCCCGAAGATCACACCGTCAGAGATCTCCCCATTGGAAAGGTCCGAATGACCTGGCCAGGATGGGGTCCCGACCCAACGCCCGTGCTCCAGCAGGGGTTGGCTTGCCCCCTTGGAGGGGCGCAGCTCCGTTATCGGTTACCCGGAACCCTGGGTCGGGCCAATGGCCCACACCCGTCGGGCCGGCCGCTGCCGGGGTTCCGGTTCAGATGGCGGCGCATGGTGGGCGCCGAAAGGAGGGATTGCTGTGTTCGAGCGGGTTCTGATTGGAGTGGACGGTTCCGAGGAATCGCTGCGCGCGGTCCGGGTGGCGGCTGATCTCGCCCGGGCCGTGCAATCGAAGCAGCTGCGCTTCGTCGTGGCCTACGATCCGATCCCCGCCTACTGGGCTGTGCCCAACATTGACCACATGATCGAGGCGCGCCTGGCGGAGGCGGAGGCAACCCTGAAGCAGGCTCTGGCCGAAGCGGGCAACGTGCCGTCGGAGATTCAAACGGAACTGCTTGAGGGCTCGCCGGCCGAAGCGATCATCACCCTCGCCAAGACCTGGAACAGCAGCCTGATCGTGATGGGATCGCGGGGGCAGAGCGGCATTGCCGAGCTGGTGCTGGGAAGCACCAGCCAGAAGGTGGTCAGCCACGCGCCCTGCCCCGTGCTGATCGTGCGCTAGCCAGTTGGGCGCGGCCCGCTCGGCTGCGGCACGCCAGGTCGGACCGCACCACCTGTCTGCCGCTCTACCCACGCGCACGCGGGAGGTGGCGGGCGGGAGCGCGGTGGCGCCCGGTCAGCCCGTAGTGCCTCTGCCACCTTGCCCAAGGAGAGATGATGCCACGCCGCCTCCGATCGAGCGCACACCTGCCCTGGTGAGCGGTGTTTCACCGTCCCCTGACACTCATGGCCCTCGGCGCACAGGCCCTCGGCGGTCCCAGCGAATCCTTACGCCGTCTGCATCCACGCAAAAGCCAGCGCCAGGATGAGGACCAGCAGGCCGATGCAGATCGCCAGCCAGGTCGACACCCGTTGCCGCATGTCGCGCTCCTTCAGACCAGATTGAACCGCTCGGAATGGATATCCCCGAGCGGAACGCCGAGCTTGAGCAACGCCTGCTCGACGGCCGCCATCATCGGCGGCGGCCCACACAGGAAGACCTCTATCGCATTGCGATCCCACTCCTTCGGCAGGTGTTTCTCCAGCACGGCCTGCGAGAGGAAGCCCCGCTCTCCGTCCCACTGGGCAGGGGGCTTCTCCAAGACGTGCACGATCTTCAAGTTCAAGCGCGGGATCAGCGTTTCGAGCTCCTCGCGGAAGGTGACGCTGTCCCAATCCTTACTCGCGAAGAACAGGAGCAGCGGCCGCACGTCCACGCGGTCCGCCAGCGTCCTGAGCATGCTCATGATGGGAGTGATACCCACACCTCCGGCGATGAACACGTACTCCGCCGCGTGCGGCTGGCGATCGACGCTGAAGTGCCCGAAGGGGCCATCGACGTACACGCGCTGGCCGGGCCGCAGATCCTTGATCGTGCGCGTGAAGTCGCCAAGCTCCTTGATGGTGAACGCGATCCGCCCAGTATCGGCAGCGCTCGACGAGAAGGAGAAGGGATGCTCAGCTTCGGCGAACGGCGAGCGGCCAGCCGTCAACCATGCGAACTGCCCTGGCATGAAACCGAATCCCGGGTTCCCATCCGGGCGCAGCACAAGCGTCCAGGCGGCGCCTCGCTCGGGGGGTCACGCGCTCCACCACAAAGGGCCGCCGCAGCAAGAGGATCGGCTTGATGATCCGGACGTACACGAGCAGACCAGCCCAGAACAGACCGTACGCCACCCAGATCGCCTGCTTCCACGGCTGGTTCAGGTAGTGCCGCGCCAGGATAATATGCCCCATCGCCAGGGCCACAATCCCAGTGGCCAAGAGACCGTGCCAGATCCGCCACGCCGAGTAGTCAATCGCCAGACGCTTCCGCCATACAGAGGTCAGGATCAGCCCGAGCAACAATAGGACGGCCAGCACGCCCAGCCGCGCCCGCCAGGGCGCCGCGAGGACATTCAACAGCCCCAACGTGGCGGGCGAGAAGATGAAGAGCAGGAGGGGATGCGCCAGGATCAGCCCGAAGGTCACCAGCGAGATCTGGCGATGGAAGTGGTAGATGACATCGGCACCGTAGGGAGCCTTGATGGACCGAAATCGCGCCGTCAACGCGAACTGAAGCGTGAGCATCGTCAGCCCGGCGAACCCAAGGGCGACTGAAAGCTCGCGCCAGTACTCCCGCCCCGGCGGGACCTCGCCCAGCTTCAGCAACACCAACGGCGCGATCGCCAGGGCGATGTAGGTCGCGATCCAGAAGACCGCCTGAACGACCAGCCTGCGCCTCACGTTCCCTCCCTTCCGCAGCTTTCCCCTTATCGCCCGTAGCCTCAGCATCGGACGGTGGAGCCGATGCTCATACTCCGGCCCCTCGTGTCAACGAAGCCCTGAGACGTACTTCTCCATCTGCTGCAACATGAACTGAAGCTCCTCGATGATGTCCTTGACCACGTCCCCAATCGAGATCAGCCCGATCACCCGGTCATCCTCGACCACGGGCAAGTGACGGATGCGCTTCTCGGTCATGATGGACATGCATTCGGTGACCGAGTGGGCAGGCGTCACGGTGATCAGCTCCGTGGTCATGACATCCTGGACGAGAACAGCCGCAGGGGCCATCGCCCCAAGCCCCAGCTTGCGCGCATGATCCCGTTCCGTGAAGATCCCCACCAGCCGCTCACCCTCCATCACCAAGACCGAGCCTGTCTTGTGCTCGTCCATGGCCCTGAGCGCATCCAAGACGCTCGCCTCCCGCCCCACCGACCACACCCCGTTTCCCTTCGACTGCAGGACCTTCCATACTTTGTTCACTGTCCTTCCTCCCGGTTCCTGTACGCTCGCCAGCTCCCCGGCCGAATGCGCCATCCAAGGGGCACCGGCTCTCGTCCTGCGGTGTGGCACCCCGGTGCCACGATTCCAGCCACCCGGTTGCCTCGCGCAGACCCATGCAGCAGGTCCGCCTTGAGGCTCCTCCCGGTCCGCAAACACGGCAGCCTGCCCCCAGCAGCAGAACGGGGGAAGTTGGTGCATCCCCGCCCCCCGTCAGAGATCCCGACCGCGCGGCCCAACGCCCTGAGTGCGCATTCCGGTGAGGTCGAACATCTGATCCGTTCGATGCCGCGCAGCCGTTCCGGGCGATGGTGACCCCTCGATCCGGTTCATGACAGCCGACCTGGCGCCTCGCAGGGGGCGCTGATGATGCCATCATACACTCACGGTACAGGCAACTGCAATGGCCGCGGTGGTCTGCCCTGCAAGTGCCAGCACCATCGGCGCATCAAGTCTCCCTTCAGCTTCCTGCGCCAGGCCAACCTGCCCGGAGCGGTGCTGGTGATGCTCGCCGGGAGTCTGTCGTTCATCGGCATTCGGCATCATCGGCTCAATCCTGCCGTTGCTCTTCCCAGAGCGCGGGGCGCAGATGACCCACGTGATCATCGCCGTGCTGCTGCTGATCTCGGGCGTGTACTACCCGGTCGAGGTGCTTCCCGAGTGGCTGCAGTCCCTGGCCGTGCTCTCGCCGGCCACGCACGTGCTGGAAGGGGTGCGCGCCGCCCTGCTGGAGAACGCCGGGCTGGACCTGCTGATGCAGTCGATCATTCCGGCACTGTTGATCGGATTGCTGGCCATCCCGGTTGGACTGCAGGTCTTTGCCCTCGCCGAACGCTACGCCAAGCGGGCGGGTAAGCTGCACCGCAACGGGTGAGCACAGCAGCCGGGCTCTCTGGGATGTCAGGCAGATAGAAGGGCGGAGAAGCCCAGCTTCTCCGCCCTTTGCGATGCATTTGCCCATCGCTTGGGCGCCCGCTGTGACCTGGCGATTATGGCACCCCAGGCTGAGCTCGCCGGCTTCATGTGCCCTGGAGACTCGCTCTCCACCATCGGACGCACTGGACCCAACGTGTGCCGGCAGTGGCTGATGGTTCGTACCGGCTTGGCTGTCTGTCGAGGCGCGCCGCCTAGTCGAGGCTGAGCGTGGCCGGGAGCCCCGAGGCCCAAGCCCGGATCGCCTCCCAGCTGCGCCGGTCCCCCGCCGGCGCCTTCAGGAAGACCATGACGAACACGACCTCGTACCATTTCATCCGGCCATACTCCAATCGGCCGCCAAAGACGGCGATGGAGCGCGGGCGGGCGGGATGGACCGAACGCAGAATTGGCCCGAGGTAGCTTGGCACCCGGGCATACCGTTCCTTGAACGACAGCCGGCCTGCGCGCTGCGGAGGTTTGGCGAGGCGCCGATCCACCACCACCGGCACGCCCTTGACCTGGCGGTCGTCGGTATCCGTCAGGCTCATGGCTGTGACGAAGACGGCGAAGGGGATCCGGTCGAGCGCTCGCCGATTGCGGCGAAGGAAGGCGCGAGCCTGGCGATGCCAACCGAGGATCATCGGGCCGCCGACGACGACGGCGTCAAAGCCCTCAACCGACTTGACGTCGGCCAATCGCCGGACCTCGACCTGCGCTGCCCCGGCCAATTCCTCGCCAATGGCCGCCGCAACTTCGGCGGTTGACCCGGTGTGCGTGGCGTATGCCACCAAGACCCGCTTCATTCAGCACCTGCTGCCAACCGGGGTTCCGGTGTGGGGCTACCCCTGGGCGCTGCGGCTGACCTTCATGAACCCCAGCGCCCCCCACAACACGCGCATCATCTTGTGCCCGAAGTCGGGGGCGAGGAACTGGTTCGGGCAGCTCCCGGGGATCACCGCGATCCCGTTTTCCTGGCACAGGCGGACCGCATCTTGAGAGACACTGGTCATCCCGGACGCCAACCCCGGCTTGGTGCCCATCATACAATGCATCCAAACGTGCCGAACGCCGAGTTCAACACATTGCTGGACGATCTGGTCCGTGACCGTGGGGTTGGCCAGGATGAAGACCGCGTCCGGCTTAACAGGCATGGACTTCAGGTCGGGGTAGCACACCGCGCCGCCGAATTCCGTCAGACGCGGATTGACGGGCGTCACCTGGTAGCCGGCTTCTTTGAAGCGTTGATACGCCGCGTTGCAGCCAGTCTCGCGTCGATCGGAAACCCCGACGACGGCGATCGATCGCTGGGAAAGAAAGTCGTTGACGAGCGTGTCGAGCTGCCCCATGCTTCCTCCTTTTCGGTCAAGCGCTCGGTGGCAGGCCGGCGCAGAAGGCGAGGCGTTCCCGCCATCGGGCATCTCCCGAGCGCACCGGCGCGCTTCGCCCGGGCTATCGGGCCACCCGGGATGGGCTGGTCGGCTTCGGCGGCGCTGGAGCGATCCCCGCCAGCCAGACTACAGGACGGAGCGGGCGATGTCCAGTGTTAGCTTCATCCCAGCTTGGAAGGAAGGATGTCTACCTTCGGTCGGAGCGACCTGGCGAGCCGGGGGTCTCTTGACGCACCGTTTGCCAGTGCCCTGTAGTACGGCGCCGACACCCGGCGGTTGCCGTGAAAACCGCGGCCCAGGCAATGCGGGCTGAGCGCGTCATCCAGCGTTGGGCGGCAGCGGAACCTCCGCCTGATCCAGGACTTCCCCTCCAAGGGCGTGAGCTGTCATTCGAATCACCTGGTCATCGAGCTCAAGCAGAACGAAGTGGGTTCGTCGGGCCGCTACCTGGCTCTGAGGGACTCGTTCGCCAATCACGTACAGCGTGGACGACCCCCCACCTGCCACCAGATAGGTGATCCCGTTGGCGGCGAGGCGTTCGTAGCCGTGGAAGTGCCCCGAGATCACCAGGGGGACACGCGCCGCCTCGAACTGCGGCACCCACTGCTGGCGGGGAGGCAGGCTGTCGGTCGGATGAACCGAGCTGCTGCTGTACGGGGCGACATGCATCACGACGATCGTCCCGCCGAAGCGCGGATCACGCAGACGTTCGGCGAGCCAGCGCTCCTCCGCCTCCCTGCCGGAGACGCCAAACAGCACCTGGGTGTCCAAGAAGATGACCTGCAGATCGTCACGCCGGAACGCATAGTACTGGTTCCTCTCTGCGCTCTCCTGCCCCGGGAAGTCCGGATCCGGGAACGGTGGGAAGGCGTGGTAGTAGAAGGGCGTCTGCCCAAGGCGAATGTCATAGTCGTAATCGTGGTTGCCGGGCACGGTGTAGACCGGCATTCGGGTCAGCAGCGGCTCGAACGGGGCATAGTACTTCTCTGCATACGAATCGAACGGATCCTGTCCGTCCTCGGTCTCGTCCACAACGTCTCCGGCGTGCAGCACGAGATCCAACTCGGCGGCGGCCATCTGCTGCACAAGCTCGAAGGTCGCTGGATCGCCGAAGCTGGCGTCGCTGATCACGCCGATCCGCAACGGCTCACCGGGAGCTGCAGTCTGGAAGCTCACCGGTCCCCAGGCGGCCGACCGGAACTGCGGCTGCTCCGGCGGCTGACCCGCAGGCTGCAGCGCGACCACCGCGCGATAGCGCGTCCCTGGGGAGAGTCCCTCGATCGTCCGCAGCCAGCGGCTGTTTCCTGGATCGAGATCGAGAGAGATGGGCGGCGCGGAGGCATCCACAGGCTGCAGAAGGACTTCCCCGGCAGCCGGCGAGCGAAGCTCGAAGAACAAGGTGACACTGTCGCCCGTAACATGCCGAATTGTCAGCGGTATGGCGTAGGCAACTTCGGACAGCGGCAGGTCGACGGGGATCGGCGCAATCGGAGTCGTTGTCGGTGGAGGTGTGGCTGTGTCCGCGGCGAGTGTTGCACTCGGGACCACCAGAGCCTGCGGCGTGTCATGCGGGGTGGGTGGTGCTGTCGCCGCGGCAGGGGGCCGCGAAGCGCACCCGCTGAGGATCGCGGCGACCATGACCAACCCGGCGATCGCTTTCCGTTGGGACCCAGTGTGCACTGCCGCCTCCGTCACGTCAGCCTGTGCGCCAACGGCTCAGGCAGCCGGATGCCCGCCAACAAGGGAAGGCACCCTGCCTCCCCACTGCCCGCTGGGGTGAGGGTTGCCAGTATATCTCGCGGGAGCCCCACGTGGAGGAAGCGTCTCTCCGATGCCAGGGGCATCACCAAACCGGCATTCAGACTCGCCGCCGCACGCACCAGCGTGGCTCACGGACCTTAAGTGCGCGCTCCAGCGGGCAGCCCCAGGCCATCCCCACCCATCCAGCGATTGGAGCGACGACGTTCCGCTGCGGGCCATGCGGGCCATTGCCTGTCTGCCCGATCGGCACAATACTATGGATAGGTGCGCGCCAGTTGGAGGCGACTGGCACGTGATGTGCAATCCACACCGGGGGTGCTGGGATGACGGATCGGGTGCTGATCGTTGACGATGAACTGAGCACGCTGCGCCTGCTGGGCATGGCCCTCGAGCGTGAAGGCTATGTCATCAGCGCTGCCCAGGACGCATCCGGGGCGCTCACCCAGATCGAGACTGCCCTGCCTGACCTGATCATTCTGGACGTGATGCTCCCTGGCGTCAGCGGCCTCGAGTTCTGCGCCCAGCTGAGAGAGCATCCTGACACGGCCACGATTCCGATCCTGATGCTGAGCGCCAAGGGCGAAGTGGCGGACAAGATCGCCGGGCTGCAAGCCGGCGCGGATGAGTACATCGTGAAGCCGCTCGACACGGCGGAGCTTGTGGCGCGTGTCGCCAGCCTGCTCGAGCGCACCCGACGCCTGCGCAGCGTAGCCCCAGCAGTTGCCGGCAAGCTGACGACGCTGCTCGGCGCCAAAGGCGGCACCGGCACGACAACGCTCACCATCAATCTTGGGGTTGCGCTGTGCCAGCGCAAGCTCCCCACCGTGGCCTGCGAACTGCGGGCCTATCCCGGGACGGCTGGCCTGCTGATTGGGGTACATGCCGCCAAGACGCTCTCCGATCTGCTCCAGCTTCCCCCGCGCTCGATCACCCCGCAGGAGGTCGAGCGCCGCATGGCCGCCCACACATCGGGGCTGAAGGTACTGTGCGCTCCGAACGACTACGTCGAAGACCGCCTGATCGAAGCCGATCAGGCCGCGGCGATCCTGGACAGCCTCGGGAAGCAGGCAGCTCAGCAGCTGATCGACCTCCCCCCCGCCATCGGCGCGGCCGGTCGGGCTGCGCTGGAGAGAAGCGATCGGATCCTGCTGCTGGCTGAGCCGGTGCGCGACTCGATCGATGCCGCCGCCGCAGCGGCCGCCTACTTGCGCAGCTTGGCTGGCGCAGGCACTTCGCTGGGAGTGGTGGTGGTCAACCGGGCCCCGATCGCCTCTCCTGTGACTCCGGCCGAGATCGAAGAGCGGATCGGATTGGAGATTCAGGGACAGATCCCGCCCGCCGCCGATCAGTGTGCCCTGGCGGCGGCACGCGGCATCCCGCTCGTGCAGCTTCAGCCTGAGGCCGTGGTCACCCAGGCGATCCAGCGACTCGCCGACACCTTTTCGTAGCTTTCATTCCTTAAGGATTTCAACGCCCTGATCCTGATCCGTGGCCAGGAACCTCGCGGCTGCGCAGCCCTCTGCCTCACGGCCTGGCGAAGACGGCCGTGAAGTATCCGCCATACCCGCTACCGACAAGATATCGGTATCCCAGCCCAATCTCGGTGTAGTTGGGGCTGAGCAGGTTGGCGCGGTGCGGGGCGCTGTTCATCCACCAGTCGAGGGCTCGCTGTGGCGCCGAAGAGGAGGTGTCACTCGTGGCAAAGATGTTCTCGCCGATCCAAGACCAGTCGTAGCCCTCCTGCTCAACCCGATCCCGAACGCTCGAGCCATCCGAACCGGTGTGAGAGAGAAACCCGTTGCAGGCCATGTCCTGGCTGTGTCGACGCGCCGCCGATTGAAGCTGCGATTGCAGCCGATAGGCCCGCAGCCCCCGACTCTCTCGCTCAGCATTGATGAGCTCGAGCAACCTTGACTCGAAGGTCGAGTTTCCGGTCGCAGCACAATCCCCGACCGGAGTTGCCGAGGGGGGCGCCACGGTGGAGGTGGACGGGGCAACGGCGGTGGCCGTCTGATCACCTGGCTGGCCCGTGGCCATCACGGTTGCCGAGGGCGCACCTTGAGTGGGGGTGCGCGTCGGGGTGCGCACGGAGGTCCGCGTGCGGGTCGGCGTGCGGGTCATGGGGACCGGCGACGACCAGGCGAGGGAGGCCGAGGCCGAGGGACTCGGGGTCAACGTCGGGCTGGCGGAGGGGGAAGGCGTTTCGGATGGCGTTGCGCTGGAGGTTGCAGTCTGGGTTGCAGTCGCGCTGGCTGTCGCGCTTGGGTGCGCGGTGTCGGACGGCATTGGCTGGAAGGGCGTAGCAGTAGCTGGCCGGGGAATCGCCGTCGAGCCCGGTTCGGCTGGGGCGGTGGCCGCGACGATCAGCTGCGGGCCGCCGATCGATCCCTCGGCCAGCAGTCTCGGTATCCCCGAAGCGCCAAGCCAGGCCAGGGGTTCGAACGATCCGCCGGCTTCGCCGGCTGCCCAGGCGACCGCCGTTCCAATCAGCACAAGGCCTGCGATGGCCAGGAACCGGGCCACGACCAGGCAGGACGCGTTCCTGACCCTGCCCTGTCGAGCGCCCGCCCTCGATCTGCGGCGACTGCCGCGTGGAGTCCCCATCACCCTGATTATCGACTTGGACGAAGGCAGGCCCCATAGGCATGGGGTACCACAAGGTCCAAGCCACAATCACGCCTCGGGTGCACACCTTCAGCGCAAGCATTACGGCGGCCTGAGCACGATCCTTCGAAGCACAGCACTTGATGCTGGGTCAGGCAGCAGGACAGCCGGACTCCCCTCGCGAGGGATGCCTCGGGCATGCTCACACGGAAGTTTCGGAGACATCCTGTACGCCGAGGAGGAGCGGGAGATGCCGAGCGTGATCCATTTCGACACCGTGGCCGACGAGCCAGAGCGAGCCATCGCCCTCAACCAGAAGGCCTTCGCTGGAAGATCGAGAAGGGGGATGGGCCGATGGAGTACCGGCGGGTCACCACCGGCCTGACTTCCGAACCGGGGATCGACGGAGGGCTCGGTCGCCGCAACGAGCCCGGCTGGGGCACCGAGCCCGCCATCGGGGTCGATTCGGGTGACGCCTGGCTGGAGAAGGTGGCTGCCAGCGGAGGCAGGATGATCCGGCCCAAATCCGCCGTCCCGAGCGTCGGTTGGCTCGCCCACTGCCAGGCCACGCAAAGCAACCGGTTCAGCCTGATGCAGAACGATCAGGCCGCGCGCCAACCGTGCGGGCTCGACGCCTGGCAGCTGGTCAGGCAGGGCGCTGGATTGAGGGGCGCGCCTGCGCACGGGCGGGGTCAGCCGCCATCCGTGAGCGCATCGAGGAATCGACGGGCAGACCGACATCGTCGCGCGCCCTGCGGAACCGGGACTTCGCTCACGGATCGTCCCACGCGCCAGGGGATGCCCCGCGACGCAGATCACCTCATGGGAGCGCCGGCGTGCTGGCTCACGGCAGAAGTCGGCGAATCGCCCGAGTCGTCTGGCTGCGCCTCGAAGAACTCCCAGATCGCCTGGCTGGCATCAAGCTCCTGACTCACGCGCCCGACGAGCCAGACCGGCAGGTACTGCGGCCCACCCGGCCAGGTGTGCCCCCCACCCTCGATCCGGTACAGCAGCACCTGGCGGCCTCCTGCGCAACGGGTGTGGCTGAGCAGTTGGACTCGCGTGGGATCGGCCAATGAGCGTTCGGGGAGCCAAACCTCCGCCGGCTCGGCTTCGCAATGGTTCGACTCCGCCCACTGCCGCCGCACTTGGTCCGTGGGAATCACCCGTCCAAGGTCATCCCTGCCAAATCCGATCGACCCGCCTTCGTACGGCACGAGCGGGTCGGCCGTCCCGTTGAGGATCATGATCGATACTGGGCGCGACGGCGCGCACTCGAGCAGCTCCGCCATCGAGGCAGCCACGGGGGCGATCGCGCCGACCATATCAGCTCGCTCACAGGCCAGACGGTAGCTCATCTGTCCGCCGTTGGAGATGCCGGTGACGAAGATTCGCCGTAGGTCGACAGGGTAGCGGCGCGCCGCGTCCTCCACAACGGCTGCCAGGAAGCCAACATCGTCAATTTCTTCAGCCTGGGCGCGGTAGCGTGCGATCTGCCGGCCATCATTCCAATGCCGCTCGACGCCTTGCGGGCAGACCAGGAGGAATGCGCCCTGCCGGGCGAGATCGAGCAGCCCGCCGCGCATCCGACACATGCTGGCCCCCGTCCCCCCGCCACCGTGCAGCGCCAGCACAAGCGGTGCAGGCGATGGGAGCTCGCCATCCGGAGGCACTGCCAGCCAGTACACTCGTTCGATGCCTCCGTAGTTGAGACGGTGCTCCTCAAGCTCTCCGTCGGCGGATGGCGTGCCTGCGGTCCGGCAAGCCAGCACAGCGAAGGCATGCAGCAGGCTCACTCCAATCCAGGCCACGGACCGGATGCTGCCCAGACCTCGTTTCACGCTCGCCTCCTGGAAGATCGGACGGCGCCCCGGCAAGTGCGCTCCAACTAGCTTACCGCCTTGAGCGCCTCCGGGTTGCAGCTTCACGCCGGACCCACTCTCCTCCGGTCTCGCCCTGGGCACACCGTTGCCGTTGCGGCTCCCTTTGCCGGCCGTTCTCGGCCCGCCGACTGCAGCGAGTCCCCGGAGAGACCGCTCAGCCAGCGCGGCGGCCGCAGGACCTCGCCGTCCCACACCAGGATTGGGCTGCGCTCTTTGTGGATCAAGAGAATGGAAGCTCAAGGGAACTCGCCAGGACGTCGACGGCTGAAATGTCCTACTCCGTCGCTTCGTGCCTCCACGCGTCTTCTTCCAAAGAAGCCCCGGCGGGACAACGGCCGACTCGGCCCTCGGCGACGAGGTACGCTCCACGAAGAGTCACCCTGACGTCGTGGGCCCAGCCCAGTGGGCGGTGCTACAATCCGGTGCTCTTTGGGGGTTGCCCCATCAGTCCCGAAGTGCCGGGCTCGGAGCATGGCCCGGTAGACACCTTCTTGCCAAGGACCCCTCCCACGACGATGAGCAACTCCCTGCTGCGGCGAGTGCTGGAAGTCGACAAGCCGCATGCCTCGTTTGAGGGCGAGCAGCTGCAGCGCGAGATCGAACGCTGCTACCGCTGGAACCTGACGGTCAGCATTATCGAGCTGGCGCTCTTCTGGTTTGGCCTGTCGTTCATCGCGGTCAGCACGATTCTGCCTCTCTTCTTCTCGAAGCTGTCGGACAGCACACTGGTGTTCGGTGTGGTGGCGTTGCTCTCGCAGGGTGGTTGGTACCTGCCGCAGCTGTTCACGGCAAATGGTATCGAGCGGGTGCCGCGCATGCTGCCGATCATGGTCAACGTCGGCTTCTTCGTCGAGCGCCTGCCGCTTTTCCTGCTGGTGGTGGCGGCGGCACTGGCCGTGCGCTCCCCGACGCTGGCGCTGGTGTTGGCGCTCATCGCCTACGCCTGGCATGTGCTGGGCACCGGCTCCGTGGCACCCGCCTGGCAGGAACTGATCGGACGCTGTTTCCCGGTCGAGCGTCGCGGGCGGTTCATGGGCGCCGGCGGCTTCGTCGGCACAGCGACCGGGGCCTTGGGCGCCCTCGCAAGCACCGCGCTGCTCACCTCCCTCGAGTATCCGGCCAACTTCGTGGTGGTGTTTTCCGTCGGTGCGCTGAGCATCCTGCTCAGCCTGGGATTCATGGCCCTGGTTCGTGAGCCGGTCCCGGTCCTCCAGGCTCCCCGCCAATCGGCGCGCGACTTCTGGTCGAATCTGCCGGACGTTGTGCGCTCGGAGGAGAACTTCCGCTGGTACTTGTTGGGGCGAGTGACCCTGGCCTTCGGGGCGATGGGACTGGGGTTCGTGACCCTGAGCGCGCTGCGGCTCTGGCAGGTGAGCGACGGCACCGTCGGCATGTACACCGTGGTCTCCCTGGTGGGACAGGCGCTGGGCACGCTCAGCCTGGGCCTGCTGGCCGATCGGCGCGGCCACAAACTGTCCGTCGAGATCACAGCCGTGGCCTACCTGCTGGCTTTCGCCCTGACCGCATGGTCGCCGTCGGCTGAGGTCTACTACCTGGCATTTCTGCTCATCGGGATTGCCCTGGGTGGGCAGATCGTGTCGGGTCTGCTGCTCACCCTGGAGTTCGCGCCTGCCGGACGACAGCCGACCTATGCCGGCATCGTGAACAGCAGCCTGGGGGTCGCCGGCATCCTGGCGCCGCTGATCGGCGCATGGCTGGCGTCGCGCGGTTTCGTGCAGCTGTTCCTGCTTGCGGCCCTGTTCAACCTGGCAGCCCTGTTCATCCTTCACACGCGGGTGCGCGACCCGCGCCATTCGCCTCAATCTGACCGCTCGGTTCCCACGCCTTGAGCCTTGCCCCTCTGCGCAATTTGCCCCCTGCTCTGACCTGACACGGAGTGGCCCGTTCTGCAGCTTGAGATCGGAGGCGGTCGGCGGGGACGCGCCTGGCAGCCGCGCCCTCCTGCCTCGGACCAGAAGACGAGTCGTCGGGGCTCGGCGCGGGGCAACCAGAAGGCTGGGGTTGCCGATTCCGGCCCCCCGGCACCCCTCCGAAATGTGCCCCCAAACCCTTGCATTTCCGCCACAGGTAGGGCTTAATGCATCGCAGGCAAGACATAACCGGACGACGATAACGCACACTGGGCAAGACGGATGACAACCTTAACGAGTCGAACTGACCTGCCGATTCTGACCTTGTTCAACCTCGATCCAGCGTGGGAACGCGAGGCCACCGAGGCTGTAGTCGCGCAGACCGATCAGCTGGTGACTGAGCTGCGCAACATGGGACACGCGGTCAGCGATCTGGCGATCAGCGATCCGAATCTGCGTACCCGACTGCAAGCCTTCGATCCCAGCAGCACGCTGGTCTTCAACTGGTGTGAGGAGTTGCCGGGAATCCCACACAGCGACTCGCTGGTGGCCCAGGTGCTGGAGGAGTTGGGTTTCGCCTACACGGGCGCCGATCCCGCCGTGCTGAGCCTCTCGTGGCACAAGCCGCTGGTCAAGGCAATGCTCGAAGCGCATGCTGTGCCGACGCCGCGCTGGATGCTCAGTTCTGAGCCGGAGATCAATGGCTGGGACTGCTATCCCGCCATCGTCAAACCGGCCTATGAGCACTGCAGCTACGGCGTAACCGTCGAAGCTGTCGTCATGAACGACAAGGAACTGCGCGAGCGAGTGGCGCTGGTTCTCGACACCTACGGCGGGCAGGCGCTGGTCGAAGACTTCGTCGACGGGCGGGAGTTCCACGTCTCGCTATGGGGCAACGGCGAGACTTCCCTGCTGCCCGTCGCCGAGATGGACTTCGCGGCATTCGGCGACGTTCGGGACCGGCTGTGCACCTACGACTCGAAGTTCACCCCCGGCTCGACCCACTACGACGCCATCCAACTCAAGCTGCCCGCGCCGCTCGACGAAGCGCAAGTGCAGGAACTTACGCGCGTCTCCCATGCCGCCTACGAGGCGATCGGCTGCCGCGACTATGGCCGCCTCGACATCCGCCTGCGCGACGAGACGTTCTACGTACTGGACGTCAACCCCAACGCCGATCTGAGCGCCGACAGCAGCATGGCCTGCGCCGCCGAGCTCGAGGGATATAGCCACGGCCACATGATCAGCCGCTTGGTCAACCTGGCGGCGACGCGCCATCCCGCATTCGCTGCCGACACGGCCTGAGCTGGCTGCCGGGTAGTCGGCGCGCGCCCACCTGGTGTGGACGCCAACTCCGTTTGCCGAATGCTCCCTAGCCAAGGCGCGTCGAACCGGCGAAGTCGATCACCGCGCGCAGCAGACCGACATGACCCGGCGAGGCGGGGTCGAGCAGATCGTGGGCTCCGGGAACCTCGACATACTCGAGGGGAGCACGGAAGCGCGGCAGCAGCGCCCGCGTCCGCTGCCGCCTCACCAGCGGATCCTCCACCCCTTGCACGATCAGCACCCTCATCTTGAGCAGCGGGGCCGCGCGCGCCAGGCCGCGTCCGGCGCACAGCAGTTCATCGATCAGCGTTGTCGGGATGGCGAACTCGCGCAGCGCCTGCTGGACTTCGGGGTCCTGTAGGTCGATACCGGGGAGGAACTCGCCAATTCCCGCCATCAACTGCGGATTGGCGAAGTTCGCCCGGCGCAGCGGACGCACGCTGCGAAAGACCCGCCGAAGAAACGGCCAGGCCGCGGAAATCCAGCCAGCCTCCAGCTTCCAGAACGGAGCCAGCAAGGCGACTCCTTCGCAACGCACATCCTGCGCCACCTGCGCCGCCAACGCCGCGCCCATCGAGTAGCCCACAATCATGAGTGGGTCATGCATGGCGCGCAGCTGTTGGGCTGAGCGGTGGACCGTGTCCAGCCAGTCGTTCGAACGAAACTCACCCAGGCGCAGCACCTCGGGGCCGAAGCCCGGCAGCAGCGGCGCACAGGTACTCCATCGGCTGCGGGCGAAGGCGCGCTCCAAGGGACGAAGCTCAGCCGGCGTCCCCGGGAAGCCGTGGATCAGCAGCACTCCGGCGCGGCTCCTGCGCCGGTAGTACGGACGGTGCGCCTCGCCCTGGAAGATGTGGAAGTCCCTCAGATCGGTCACGCGCGGCTGCCTGGAACCCGGGAGGCGTGCACCAGGTCGAACACAAGCAGAAACAGACCCTGCAGCGCGATCCCTGCTCCGCTGCCGGAACGGACGGCCGATTGCCGGCGGCGGCCGGAGCGCAACAACAACAAACCGCCGGCGAGGTAGAGCACATCCAGTGCAGCATTGACCAGCAGCAGTCGGCGCAGCCCGGTTGCGCGCTCGGCCGGCGTTGCTTGCCGGGGGCGTGAGGCACGCCACAGACCGACGGCGGCAAGCGCCGCGTTCACCCCTCCCCAGCCAAGGCATTGCCAGCCGAACGCCCGCCAGGCTCGCTCGGGCACAACCTGCAGTGCCGCGCCAGCCGCCAAGTTCAGACCGGCCCAGAGCGCGAGCTGACGGCCGAGGCGATCTTCGATGTGCGCGAGACGCTCCGTGCCCATCACTCCTCCTGGTCCCCTCAATGCCCTCGGATCGCCGTCGGATGGATCCGCAACGCGGCAGAATACTCACCGCTGAACTGATCCGCCGTCATCCCGATCCGGCGCAGCCCCTCGGCATACTTCTCCAGGTACCCCGGGTGACCGGATGCCGGGCCGGCATGCGCCTCCAACTCCGCATTGCCGAGCAACACCACGATGTCGCCCCCCATTCCATCGCCATCGAAGTGCAACGCGACCTGCGGGTTGCGCCGGATGTGATCGAGCTTGGCCGTGCCCGGTCGAGAGTAGATGAGCACCGACTCCCCATCCCAGTAGAACCAGACCGGGCGCGGCTGAGGCGAGCCACGCCGATCGACAGTCGCCAACCAGATGATCCGCTCCTGCGTCAGTCTGCGGGAGGCCCTCAGGCCAAATTCAGACTGCAGGTCCAACATGGCGCTCCCCTCCTCTGTACACACCTCACGTGAGGCAGGCGGAATCCTGCCCGCCGATCCGGATTATCCCATGGCCAGGCGCTCTCGCTGAGGGAGATCAGCCCGGGGTTGGCCCGGGAATGCGGGAGGTCGCGTTCTGCTCGGGGTCATGGGACCGCCCGGCGGGCCCTGCGGCTGCCGACCCGGCCTCATCTGCCTCCCGGCACGGCCGGCGAGGAGGCGAGGCCGCCTCCCTGCTCCGGATCAGCGACCGCAGGGCCAGCCGGCCTCGGCCATTACCTATACCGAGTGGAGGGCTGCAGCCTTCCCCGCGCGTTCCCCGGCGCTTGCCGTGCGTGCGGACACCCCGGGGTGCCTCCAATTGCCCTGGCCGCAGCGTGCACTTGAGTCCATTGCCAGCATCGGCTATCCTGACTGCGGGGATCGTATGCGCCAGGTAGCCTTGATTGCCTCGTCTGCCCTGTGGGCGCACGGACACGGAGGCGGGCATCCGCTCCGCCCGGAGCGTCTGCGGCGCACGCTGGAGTTGATGACCAAGTGCGGACTGCTGGCGCGCGCGAATGTGACCGTCCTTCCGCCGCGCCGGGCGACCGACGAGGAGCTTGGCCTCTTCCACACGCCAGAGTACATCGAGGCCGTGCGGCGCCTGAGCGGGGGTGACCCCGAGCCTGAAGCCGGCCGCTTCAACTTCGGCGCGGGCGACAACCCGGTGTTCGTCGGAATGTACGACAGCGAGGCCGTCAAGGCCGGCGGCGCCCTGCTTGGGGCCGAGCGCGTGGTGGGTGGCCAGTCGGACGTCGCCTTCAACCTCGGCGGGGGGCTGCACCACGCCTGGCGCGACCATGCCTCCGGCTTCTGCGTGTTCAACGACGCCGCCATCGCCATTCAATGGCTGGTCAACCTTCGCTGGCGCGTGGCCTACATCGACGTCGATGTCCATCATGGCGACGGCGTACAGTGGGCGTTTTATGACAATGACCAGGTGCTCACTATTTCCCTGCACCAGGACGGCCGCACGCTGTTCCCCGGGACAGGCGGGGTGGAGGAAATCGGGCGCGGCGCCGGACAGGGGTATGCCGTCAATCTTCCGCTTCCCCGCCACACGGATGACGAGGCGTACCTGTGGGCATTTGACCAGCTCGTCCCGCCGTTGATCAACCGCTTCGACCCAGACATCGTCGTGACGCAGCTTGGCGTCGACACGCACATCCTCGACCCACTGGCAGAACTGGATCTGACGACCCATGGTCAGGTGGAGCTCGTGCAGCGACTTGGCCGCCTTGCGCCCCGCTGGCTTGCGCTCGGCGGAGGCGGCTACAACCTGGAGGTCGTCCCGCGCGCCTGGACGCTGGCGTTGGCGGTGATGGCCGAGGCCGATCCCCCGCGTGAACTGCCGGCCGGCTACCGCTCGGCGCACGGCGGACGTCTGCTGCACGATGAGGGGATGCCAGAGATCGACCCACGCCTGCGCCTACAGGCGCGGCAGGCCGTCGAGCGCGTCGTGGCCGAGGCGCGCAGGATCCATCAGCTGGATTGATGCCGGGCGAGAACCGCGGATCTCAGGTCGAAGCAGCCTGGGAGCTGCGCGGCAGCCGATCGAGCGCGGCCCGCGTCGTCCCCGGATCGTCGGAGAGCACGGCATCGCAGCCCAGGCGACGATACAACCGCAGGCGCTTGTCCGGTTGCGGATCCAGCGGACAGACAATCTGGCCTCGGCGGTGCGCCAGAGCCGCGTAGAGCGGGTTGACGATGAGCAGCGGCCACAAGGGACCAAGCAATTCGGGGCCGGCGGGGGGCCAAGGCTGAGAGAGCGTTATCCACCCGGTCGGCAGCTCCTGAGCTGCCCGCTGCACCGTCTGCAGCCTGGCGCGGCTGAACGACAACAGCGCGCATCGGTCGCGGACCCCCAGCGCTTGAAGCTCGGCCGCCAGCCTGCTGGCGACCGCTGGCTCGAGAAAGCGGTCGCTCTTCAACTCGAGCGCCAGCAGCACATCGTTGGGCAGGCAGTCGGCCGCCTCGGCAAGCGTCGGGACCCGCTCGCCAGCGAACTCCGGCCGGCCGCAGTCCGCGCTGAGCGAGCGCAGCTGGCGCAGGGTCATCGCCGAGACGGCTCCGCGCCCACTGGTCGTCCGGTCGACGGTCCCATCGTGGAGGCACACGAACTCGCCATCGGCCGTGAGCTGCAGGTCCGTCTCCAGCAGATCGGCCCCATCCGCGAAGGCACGGCGAAAGGCGGCCAGCGTGTTCTCCGGGCAGGCGCGGCGATTGCCGCGATGCGCCATCAACCATGGACGAGGCTTGCCAGTCAGTGCAGGGGGAAGCTGGCGCCTCATAGTTGGATCGGCACGGCGTACTCTGGGATCTCCAACCTGGTGGAACTGCCGCGCAGCAGCCCCTGCCAGGCGCTGGCGTTGTCGGTGTGGATGGCAATCAGCCGCTGCGGTCGAACGCGGCGCACGAACTCGGCAAGCTCGGCGGCAGCGGCGTGGCCCGAGGCATGAAAGCCCTCCACCGGCGTCACCCTCACTACCGTGCCGCCGGCGTCGCGGTGCGGTTGCAGGCCCTCCAGCGTCAGGCCCAGATGATCCGTCCAATTCCAGAGCCGCACCAGGTCCACCATTTGCTCATCGTCATAGGCTTGGCTGTTGGAGAAGACATAGGTCCCGCCCGGCTTGCCCTTGAGCAGGTACTCGATGTCGAGCAGGTCCGCCACGTCGGTGAGACTGAAAGCCAGCAGGTAATCCCCTGGCGACTGGCGGACATCGAGCGGAGTGACGACCGACCCGGCATAGCGCTGGCGCACACGCTTCTCCCAGTCGAATTGAGAGACCTTGGGGTCAGCGTACAGCCCGAGGTGCGCATCGCTCATCGCATCCGGCACGCCGGGATCGGCCAGATGCATTGCCCGCAACAGGTAGGCATCCTTCGGCTGGACCAGCAGCCGGCGGCCGGTCTTGCCGGCGATCTCGAGAAAGGACAACAGGCGCTCGATGTTGCGTGGGGCAAAATCGGCCACCGCCAGGCGTCCGGCGGCGCGGCGCACCGCCTGCAGGCCCATGTCCATCACCATCGCTTCGCTGGTGGGGTTGGCGCCGGTCATACGTGTGCCCTCGCACAGCAGGGCAGTCGGCTCCAGCTTCGCCAGCGCCTCGGCGAACTCCCAGCTACGCGCTCCAAGCCGGCCATGGAAGCGCAGGTCACCGGTGTAGCCGATCCAGCCGGCTTCGGTCTCGACCGCCATGCCGACGGCGCCAAACAACGAGTGATCCACCGGATGGGACTGCACGCGCAAGGGGAGCAAGGGCATCGGGTCTGCGCCAGCGATTCCTTTGGTGCCGGCGTAGCCCCAGAACGCAGCGGCGGTATCCAGCGGATCCTCGGCCGGCGGATCGTCCAGGGGAAGATCGAAGAAGTGAAACGGGCGGCCGCGGTTGGGAGCATCACGCTCGGAGGCCAGTTCCCCCTCCGGCCGCGGGGCGCGCGGCGCGACGTAAGGCACCCCCCCCAACCCGCTCAGCCCGGCATCCAGCAGCACTTTGCCAATGAAGGCCGTCATGCGCGACGCCGCCCCGGGAATCTCGGCCGACACGTACTGCAGGTCGCTGATGTGATCCTGGTGGGCATGCGAGAGCAAGATCACGTCTACCGCCGGTGCGTGGGGCCGGCGCAGGTCCCGATAGACCTGCGGCAACGAGCGCTGCCAGTGTTCCCAGAAGGCATCCTGCGCCTCGGGGGTGACGGTTGTCGCCTGGCGCGGCGTGCGCTGCCGGCCGGTCGGCGGGATTTGCCGAACATCCACCTCGGCGGACTCGAAGGCCGGAATCAGATCGTCGCGCAGCAGGCCGCGCAGCGGTGGGACCAGTCCCAGCGCCAGGACGTCGAGCAGGCCGCGGCTGGCGCGCTCCCGCACAAAGACACCATCAAAGAATGAGCCATATCGGCCGAACGGCTTGCCGAAGTCGAAGAAGACCCTGCGCTCACCATCCTCGAGCAGGATCTTGTTGCCGCCGATTTCATTGACTCCGCCATAGCAGGTGATGAAGGACATTGCACCTCGATCCGGGCCGCCCAGGAGCTGACCCAGCCACCCAGCCCTGGCCGGAGGCCGTCGTCAATCGTCCGGTGGCGGCGGCTCGACGGCAGCCGCACCGAGCGCCAGCCGATGGAGCGCGTCGGCCAGCGACAGGATCGTTTCGCGCAGGGCGACCTGGCCGCGCCAGTGCGGAGGGATTGCCTTGCGGCCGTACAGCGCTCCCGCCAACTGCCCGTAGACTGCCCCGGTTGTGTCAGCGTCATCGCCAAGGTTGACCGCCAAGAGCATCCCGCTGCGGAAGTCCGCAGCCTGATGCAGCGCCCACAGCACCGCCTCCAGCGTGTCAACCACGTAGCCGCTGGCCTCGATCTGGTCCGCCGTCTTGCTGCGATAGGATCCGGCGGCGACTTCGGCGACGCGGGGCGATAGGGGGGCGCGGTCCCACACACCGGCAACAGGAGCATACATGGGCGCCAGCAGGGCCTCCCGCGGTTCGCCCTGCAGCGCACCCACGATCAAGCCGGCGAAATAGCGGCAGGCGTCCAGCGCCTCGGGCGCGGCGTGCGTCGTACGCGAACTGTCGGCCGCCAGGGCGATCGCCTGCTCCGGATCACGGTGGTACCTCAGCGGGACCGGCGCCAACCGCATCAGCGAGCCGTTGCCCGCTGAATCGGCGTCCGTCTTGCCGCTGTAGGGTTTGCGCGACGACTCGAAACGGGCGAGCGCCGCACGCACTGTGTGGCCAACGTCGAAGCAGCGTCCGGTGCTGCTCAGGTAGCCCTGCTTGAGCCAGCGCAGGTAGCGCTCCATCTGGTCGGAGGGGTCGAACTCGCCGCACTCGACCAGGCTGGCAGCAAGGCACAGCGCCATTGACGTGTCATCGGTCCACTGCCCCGGTTCGAGCTGGAATGGGCCACCGCCCGTCATCTCCTCGACTGGCTTGAAGGTGCCCGGCGGGCGGAACTCGATGGCCGCACCCAGGGCATCCCCAACAGCAAGGCCGATGAGCGCGCCCCGGAATCGGTCGTTAAGCTCAATCGTGGGCATGGGGATCGGGCGTCCTTGGCACAACGCGCAGCCAAGCCCAATTGTAGTCCGGAAGCGGCCGCGCCGCGACAACCCCGCAGGGGCCGCCGCAAGCCTATTTGGCCGGCGGCCAGGGGATCTTCACCGGATCGGCGTAGCCGTGCTTCTCGACCGTGTACAGCTTGCCGCTCGAGTCCTTCGTGCAGCCGGCTTCATCCGTGAAGACGTAGAAAGTCTCGTCGGTGCGAACGACAACCGAGATCAGATTGCTGTTCTGACAGACCCGGGCCTCGATCATGTAGCCGCGATCGTCGTCCTCGGTCATGTCCACCGGATCCCAGGTAACCGTGACCTGGCTGCCGTCCCGCACCGCTTCGACGTCATCGGGCGGGCCGTACAACACCGACTTCGGCAGCGGGTGGAAGTAGACCGTCACGCTGAAGACGTCTCCCTGCACCTCGGTGACCGAGGCGGACACCCAGCAGGCGTAACTCAGCTTGTCGAAGCGGACCCATAGCCAGGCGCCGCTGTAATCGCGGTTCCACAGCTGCCCCTTGTCTCCCGCATACAAGTCGGCCGCCGGCAGATAGGCCTTCGCCGGCCCATAGCGGCAGTACGCCTGCTGCTTCACGGTGACCTCCGGGAAGTCGAAGGTGGCCGTCGGGGTGATCGTCGGGGTGAGGGTCGGGGTGGGAGTCGACGTGACCGTCGGCGTCGGGCTGTTGGTCGGGGTGAGTGTGATTGTGGGGGTCGGCGTGATCGTTGCAGTCGGCGTCGGCGTGGGAGTATTCGTCGGTGTCGGGGTTGGCGTGGCGAACAGGGAAAGCGGGCCTGAGCAGCCCGAAAGCATGGCTGCCCCAACGAGACCCACCCCGAGCCAACCGCGTGCCCGCAACCCGCCCTCCGCCATCGCCCGCCTCCTGATTGCACCGCAGTCTACCGGGATGGCCCTGAAGAAATCAATCCTCCCTAGGCACCATTTTCGCTGAGCAAGGGCACATTCGCTCCATTCCGCTGGGCATGCCGTGGGTGCGATCGGGCGAGCTGGGTGCGACCGGACGGGCTGGGGCGAGCTGGATTGGGGCCGAATGGCATGCGTGCCGGCGCGCCGGTCCCGCGACCGTCCCCGGAGGGAATCCGCTGGCGATGCGTTGCGGCGTATGCCCTGGACCTTCCCCCGCAAGGCGCCGGTCTTTGGGCAGGCGCATTGCCAGCCCATCAAGCTGGGCGCTGAGGACGGCTGGGGGATTGGGGCGATTCCCGACTCAGCTCCCGGTCATCGCTTGCGGCGGACCGGGTGGCGCAGCACGGTGCGCAGTTTCTCCGGGCTGGCGCGCATCGGATCGCCCAGATAGATCTCGTGGTGTTTGCCGCGATAGGCCAGCCCTTGTTCAGCGGCGAACTGCTCCATCTTGCGCAGCGTGCGCGGCTCGTCGGCATACGGTCCGACATGCAGCGCCTGGACGCACAGCCCTTCGTGAAATCGACGCAGGCGGAGCCGCCGCAGAGCCGCGTTCGGCCGCTTCTCCTTGACCTGGGAGACCGCCTCGGCAAACATGTGCGGCGTGATGTGATCGGGCTGCAGGATCATGGCGCTGAACTTCCAGGGCCGCTTGGGATCGAGGTAGGTCCCATGGCTCACCCACCACAGCGCCTCGAGCGCCATCACCGGGTAGTCGATCGGATTGCGCCTCCGCTGCTTGGACATGAACCTGAGCGTGTAGGACGCACCATACAGCGCCTGCATGGCATCCCGAAACTCGATCGATTCGCCAGGGCCCTTCCCTGGCTCGATCACCCCGTTGATCATGGCGAACTGCAGCGAAGGCACTTCGACCAGCGCGACCTTGCCGGCCGGCGGCACATAGAGCGACTTGTACTCCTTGCGCAGATCGAGCTTCTTCAATTACAGCTCCCCTTGCCTCACTCCAGCCAACGCCAGGAAGCCAACACCTGCTGGATGATCGCCTTGTCGGCCAGATAGGCCTCGTACGTGGTCCCTGCCTGTGTCCAGTCGCCGCCGTAGTTGAAGCGGAATCCCCGCGTCGGGACGAAGAAGAACTCGTAGAGGAAGGTTCCATCGTCGAGGCTGTAGATGGCCGAGCCACCGGCACTCAGGGTGTCCGGGCCGATGGTGATCGGTTCTTCGACCGGGCGAAGGTCGTAGGTGCCGACCCCGCTCACACCACAGGGGAGAGAGAACCTGCCTCCCGCATCTTCCGGCGGGCCGACGTACAGGAAGGCCGTGCCGTAGCGCACGCCGGCGCAGATGGCCTCGGTGTAGGTCGCTTCGAGCGTGGCGAAGTACTGGCCGGGCTCGACCCCCGGCGGGAGCTCGTCCGTCGGGTATCCGGTCACCCCCACCGCGACCAGCTCGGCCTCGGCCGGGTAGTCAAAGGCGTAGCCGAAGGTGCGGTTGGTGTAGGTGAGCCAGCCCGGAGGCGGCGCAGCAATCTCGGGCGCGACCGGGATGTCAGCCGTCGGCAGCAGTGCGGCGGTCGGTGAGGGCAGCAAGATCTCTGGGGGTGGATCGGTCGCGGGCGCAGGCGAAGACCAGTTGCAGGCCAGCGCCGCGCCCAGCAGCACGGCAACCAGCCAGACGACAGGCCGAAGGACTGAACGAGAAGCATGCATGGTACCCCCGGTGGGCGGTGAGCGGGATTCTAGTCCGATGGGAGTGCAACGCCAAGCGCACTCACCGGCAGCCTCTGCGTTCGTCAGATTCGGCGAGTTGGAGTAGCATGTTTCGCTCCTCGGTGCCTCAGCCCGGGATGAGAGAGACATGACTTCTTCCGTGCTTGCCAGAGCTCAGGGAATCTACCGCGAGTTCACCCCTCGCTTCTGGATTCTGACCGGCGCCTCATTCATCAACGCCGTCGGGCGCACGATGATCTTTCCGTTCTTCGCGCTGTATGTCACCCAACGCTTCAGCGTAGGGATGACGCAGGCGGGGATTCTGCTGGCGCTGTTCTCCGTTTCAGGCTTCCTGGGCAACCTGACCGGCGGCGCGCTGACGGATCGCTTCGGCCGGCGTTCGATGGTGCTCTTCGGATTGGTGTTTAGCGCCTTCAGCAGCCTGGCGATGGGCCTGGTCGGTGACCTGCGCGCATTCTTCGTGCTGGCCGTCGTCGTTGGCTTCCTGTCCGACATCTCCGGCCCGGCCGAGGGCGCCATGGTCGCCGACCTGCTGCCGGAAGAGAAGCGCGCCGAGGGGTTTGGCGTGCTGCGGGTTGCCGGCAACCTCGCCTGGATCTTCGGTCCGACGATCGGCGGGCTGCTGGCCACACGCTCGTTCTTGCTGCTGTTCGTCCTCGACGCGATCTGCAGCTCGATCACCGCGCTGATCGTCTACCGCATGATTCCGGAGACCCGCTCCGCAGCCGCGTCCGCCGCCACCGAACACGAGCCGGTCAGCCAGACCTTCAAGGGCTACACTCGCGTGCTCTCCGACTCGGTCTTCCTGCTGTTTCTCGCCGTGTGCATGCTGATGAACCTGGTCTACCTGCAGATGTACAGCACGTTCTCGGTCTACCTGCGGGACGCGCATGCGATCGGGGCACGCGGTTACGGGTTGCTGATGAGCCTCAACGCAACGATGGTCGTGCTGCTCCAGTTTTCCGTGACGCGCGTCGTGCGTCGCTACCCGGCGATGTTGATGATGGCTTTGGGGACCGCGCTGTACATGGTCGGCTTCACCGCCTTCGGCCTGGTGGGAGCCTATTCGCTGTTCGTAGCCGCCATGTTGGTCATCACGCTGGGAGAGATGATCGCCATCCCAGTCGGGCACGCCCTCGTGGCGCAGCTGGCCCCAGAAGTCATGCGCGGGCGCTACATTGCCGTCTTCGGACTATCCTGGGCGCTGCCGCAGGCCATTGGGCCTTGGACAGCGGGGATCATCTTGGACAACTACAACCCCAACCTGGTGTGGTACCTGTGCGGGGTGCTGGCCGCTCTGGCCGCCCTGGGCTTCGTCTACCTGCACGGTCGATCCCGCATGCGTCTGGCCGCTGCCATCCCCGAGACCAGCCTGGAGACCACCGCCGTATAGCAGCCGATGCCGCGCCGCACGTGCCAACCGAACGAGAGCGGTTCCAGGTTCCCGCGGCGGAACGCGGTGGCGTGCGACCTGCAAGCGGCTCCCCCGGCGACCGGGGGGCATTGGGATGACCTGACGAGGGAACGTGTTTTTCCGAGCGCCCGCCGCGCAGCGCCTGCCCCCGAGCGGCTGTGAGGGGGAAGCGGACGGGACGCGCGGGATCTGCTTTTCCCGGCGCCATGCTGCATCCTGACTGGCTGTCAGGGAGTCGGGGCCGGGGCGGGTGTGGCATCTGGGTGCGGCGGCCAGCGGATCAGGATCCATTGGGTGTAGCCATGCTTCTCCGCCGTGTAGATCCGGGCGCTCGATGGTTCCATGCATCCCGGCTCATCCTGCAGCACCGCCGGGGGTTCCCAGTACTGCACCGGCGTGAACCGCAGCTGGCCGTCCTGACAGAGGAAGGCCTCAATGAGATACCCCCGGTTGTCATCCAGGCTCATCGGAACCAGGCTCCAGGTAACGGTTACCTCGTCGCCGGACCGGCTGGCGCTCACTCCCTTCGGAGGCCAGTAGAACTCGGTGTAGGGCAGCAGGGTTCGGATCTGCGGCAGGTCGGAGACCTCCCCATTGAGTTCCAGCAGGTCCGCCTTCACCCAACACTTGTCGGTGTAGGTCCACGGATCGACGTACAGCCAACTGCCATCCTGGTTGCGGCCAAGCACGGTCACCCGGTTAGCCGGGTACAGCCCCCACTCGTACAGATAGGCCGCTCCCGGCCCGTAGCGGCAGTTGGCCTTCTCCAGCACCCGGCCGCGGATCTCCGGCGTGGGCGTGATCGTCGGCGTGCGCGTGGGCGGCTGAGTGTCGGTCGGTGTGGGTGTGACGGTCGGGCTCAGCGACGGCTTGGGCGTGAGGGTGATCGTCGCGGTCCGGGTGACCGAGGGAGTGATGGTTGCGGTCGGAGGCTCGCTGGCGGTGGCGGTAGCCGTCGGTTCTAGGGTCGGGCTGGCGGTGACCGTCGGGGCTGCCAGCAGCACCTCGATTGCGCCGGGCACGTTGCAGGCAGCGGTCGCCAGCGCCAGGGCAGACAGCAGGATGGGAAGGCAAAACCTTCGGGTCTTGTCTGAGATGGACATGCTTGCCTGCCCCTCGATCGGGCTGAGGGCGATTGTAAGCACACCTGCCCTTGATCGCCAACCAGACCTAGGTCATGCCCGCGGCTGGGCTTTCCCGCCCACACGGCCGGGTTGGCATCCGAGTTGGATGGGTGCTTCTCTTGTTGGCCCCGGGCGAGCAGATCGTTGCGCCTGGGCCCCACCCAGGCTGTTCACTCCCATTGGCCCGCTCCGCATCCGGCACAGGCTCGCTCACCTGGGCCACCCGGCGAAGGGCCATCCGGATGGCGGACGGCGGGGCAGCGGACGAGAGAAGCCGGTTCCCTGGCCCCCACGTTCGGCTCCTGGCTCAGCTACGGATTGTCCGAGCTCATCGCTGCTCGATATCGCGGGGCATCCCGCGGATCAAGGGGAGAGAGTGGATTCGGCGTCAGCTGGCGGCGGCCTGGCACAGGTTCGTGCCCGCTCCTCCGCCTCCTGTGCGAAGGGGACACGACCATAAGCGCACCAGACCCCATCTCGGAGGGAGTGCGAATGCAGTAGAATGCTTGTGAGGTTTGCCACACATGACGCTCGATCGGGAACACCAGCCGCTTGCCGAGCAGCTCTCTGAACCGGGGCGCATTCCTGAACCCGACGAGCTCGTCGAAGCGCTGTACAAGGACATTCGCCGGGCATTGGGGCTTCGCCCGAACAGCTGGGGCTCGCGCGTGCTGCTGGCCGGGCTCCGGCCGGCTGCCACGCGCTTCGCCCGTTATGCGCTGGAGTTCGACCGGATCGTGGCCGAACGCGGTTTACCTGCCGCCGCCGACTGGGGGAGTTCGCTGATCTTTCGCCAGGTTCGAGTGCTGGGAACTGAGCGGGTGCCCAAGGAGGGCCCCCTGCTGATCGCCTCCAATCATCCCGGCACAGCGGATTCGCTGGCGATCACCGCCGCCCTGAACCGCAAGGACTTGAAGATCATCGCCAGCAACATGCCCATTATCCGCAACCTGCCATTCACCAGCCGACACGTGATCTTCACCCAGTTGCCCGGCTCGAATCAGCGGATGGTGGTGATCCGGGAGGCTGTCCGCCACCTCAAGGAGAACGGCGCGCTGCTGATCTTCCCCAGTGGACGGGTCGATCCTGATCCCTCCGTGTTGTCGGGCGCTGAGACGACCTTCGACTACTGGTCATCCAGCATCGGCCTGATGCTGCGCAGCGTCCCCGAGACCCGCGTGCAAGTCTGTATTGCCAGCGGGGTGCTGGCGCCGCTCAGCCTGCGCAATCCGCTGAGCTTGTTCCAGCGAGGCAAGATGGAGAAGCAGCGAGCGGCGGAGATCTTCCAGACCGTTCAGCAGGTGCTCTTCCCGCGTTCGGTGAATCTGACCGCCAATGTGATGCTCAGCGCCCCGTTCCAGGTGTCGAAGTCTGAGGGGCGGATTGAGGCCGGAGAGATCACCCAGGAGATCGTGCGCCACGGCCGGGTGGCACTCAAGCAGCACCTGGAGCAGTGGTTCGGGGTGTGAGCCCCGGTGCGGCCTGCCCTGGGCCATCTAGAGGAGGAAGAACAAGGAGCGGGACGATGTCCCGCTCCTTGAGTTACAGCCCCTGGCAGTCTGGTAGGAGACAGGCTGCAGGACGTCGCAGGCTAACGAGGAGTCACTTCCAACTGAACGACTTCCACCAGAGCCTGCTGCTGGGCCGAACCGGCAAACTCCGAACTGACCTGAAGGACATACGTGTACTGCCCGACGGCGGTCAGGCCGCAGTCCTCCACGGATCCCGCCATGGGCAGGTCGTTGAAGACACGTTCGGTGTTTCGGGTGATCCAGGCGTCGGCCAGGCTGGTGCCGGAGAAGGACCAGGAGAGCGTGGTGCATGCGCCCAGGTCCACCTCCACCGGATCGGCCAGGAAGTAGGCAATGGCTGGCGGCCGCTCCGGGGGTGAGGTCGCCTGGGGCTTCGGCGTTGCGGTCGGCTTGGGTTG
>Ga0105100_10000260_pt1 | contig 31055 bp, 24 predicted proteins | sample PPLLak12cMay2015_2_FD_87033 | JGI IMG/M metagenome (GOLD analysis project Ga0105100, IMG submission 87033) | Freshwater sediment microbial communities from Prairie Pothole Lake near Jamestown, North Dakota, USA - PPLs Lake P8 Core (1) Depth... | ecosystem: Environmental > Aquatic > Freshwater >... | reverse complement strand
CTTTTCAGCAGCGCGTGAATCAGCGTTGTCTTGCCGGTGCCGACATCTCCGGTCAGCAGCAGAAAACCGCGGTTGTCCATCACCCCATAGCGCAGGGTGGAGAGGGCTTCGCGGTGTTTGGGGCCCAGCCACAGAAAGGCCGGGTCTGTGCTGATCTGGAACGGCTTGGCGCTGAGGTTGTAGTAAGCCAGGTACATGACGCGAATCATCCTCGATTCCGGCTGCGGAGACCGGGGGTGGGCCGTTCCAAAAGACGGGCGGCAAGACTTGCCGGCGCTACAGCATGCGCTTGATGGCATCCAGGACCGGATTGATTTCAGCCGGGGGCTTGGCCTTCTGGGGCACGGCACGCCCCATGGATTGCTGGACGCAATCGTACTGCTCCCATCCCTTGAGCGGGTAGTCGATATCCACCGCCTGCCATTTGGAATGGCCGTTTTGCCGCAGCCACACCAGGTTGTCGGCGATGATGCGGGCCACCCGCCCCACGTATTCACAGTTGGCCATGCGGAAGTCATATGAAATCAGCACGGCCTTGACCGCTGCGGTTTTGACGGCGGTAGGCTGCCACTCATAGGTACCGGCCGGAATCTCGGCTGCGGGGTAAAACTCCAGGATGTTCTTGTTCAGAATCGGCACGAGGGTCAGCCCGTCTGCGGCCGCAACCCCTTCCCGGAACAGTTTCACCGGGTAGCCCGCCACGTAGAACATGGCGTCGATGCGGCCCGCCTTGAGCTCGGCCAAGGCTTCGTCGGTGCCGATGCTGACCATCTCCGCCGGGGCCACCTCGGATACTTCAAAGAGCAGCTTGGCGGTAAGATAGGTGCCGCTGCCATCCTGGCCGACCGCCACCCGCCGGCCGGCGAGATCGTCAAACTCCGATATATCACTGCGCCCCAGCAGGTGAATTTCCTCGTTGTAGAGGGGAAACACCATTTTGATGCGATTGGCGATGCGCTGCAGCACCGGGTCCGTCTGAACCTTGGCCACAAACGCCAGGACGTCCGACTGCACGATCCCCAGCTGGGTGCGGGGCCGCTGGTAGACGGAGAAGATGTTTTCCACCGACCCGGAGGAATCGTAAACGCTAAGATCGAACCCCTCGGGCTTGAGCAGCTTTTGCAGGTCGAGGCCAAACTGGAAATACGTCCCCTTGGTGCCGCCGGTGGTGATCCCCATGCCGATGGGTTCCACGGCCATAGCCGGGAAAAGGCCGGACAGGGTCAGCGCCAGGAAGACTGCCAATGAAATTCGCCTGATTGCTTTTGTCATGGGTCTCCTCCTTGTCGTTCGGTTTGGCGGATCCGGATCAGAGCTGCAAGGTCGAGGGACATTCCCCCATGGGGTCGGTGGCGGTCGTCGAGCTGGTCTATGGAGTGGGTTTATGAAAATAATCGATACGTTAAATTAATAATGAATACCGCTGGAAATGTAAAGTGAAAACTCGGCGGTCCGCCGGTCGGGGGCCAGGGTGACTGAACGCATATTATTCTTTATATAAAAATTTTATATATATAAAAGGCTTGACTAATGCATATATCACGAATAATGAATGAAAAAAATGTGGGGAAAAAGAATGATTGATGAAATCAGCCTTCAGATCATCCGGATTCTGCAGAAAAAGGCCCGCATCCCCAACGTGGAGGTCGCCCGCAAGGTGGGCATGGCGCCCTCGGCCGTATTGGAGCGGATTCGCAAGCTGGAAAAGCTGGGGATTATCGACGGCTACGAGGTGCGGCTGAACCCGGCGCACTTCGGGCGCGAAATGGTCGCTTTCGTGTCGGTGAGAAGCAACCGTTCCGGCGGTGACGACGTGCTGGGCCGCCGCCTGGCGGCCATCCCGGCGGTCCAGGAAGTCCATTATCTTTCAGGGGAAGATGCCTATCTTCTCAAACTGCGGGTCGGCGGGACCGGCGAGCTGGGGCAGGTCCTGCGGGAGCAGATCGCCCCGCTCGAAGGCATCGGCGCCACCCTGACCCGTATCGCCCTGACCACCTATAAGGAAACCTTTCAGATTTCGCCGGAAATCCCGGCCTAACCTTTGGCACCCGCCAGGAGGTACGCGCATGCCCATGTCCGCTGATTTCAAGGACCGCCTGACCCCTCGGATAGAGGAGATCGTTGCCTATTTCGGCACCCCTTTTCACATTTATGACGAAAAGGGAATCCTGGAAACCTGCCAGGCCCTCAAAAAGGCCTTTGCCGGGGCCCGCTTTTTCCAGGAGTTTTACGCCGTCAAAGCGCTCCCCAATCCTTCGGTGCTGGCACTGATCCGCCAAGCCGGATTCGGCTTCGACTGCAGTTCGGCCACCGAGTTGATGTTGAGCCGCGAGGTGGGCGCCCGCGGCGAGGATATCATGTTCACCTCCAACAACACCACTCTCGAGGAGTTCCAGCTGGCCGCGGCCGACGGCGGCTGCCTGCTCAACCTGGACGACGTCACCCTGATCCCCAAGGTCCCGCAGATGCCCGACCTGATCTGTTTTCGCTACAATCCCGGCCCCCGTCGGGGCGGCAACGCGATTATCGGCAAGCCCGAGGAGGCCAAATATGGGGTCAGCCACGAACAGCTGGTGGACGCTTACCGGGCGGCGCGGGAGCGGGGCGCCCGGCGCTTCGGGCTCCACACGATGCTGGTTTCCAATGAACTCCAGGCCGACTATATGGTCGAAACCGCCCGGATGCTGCTGCAGGAGGTGGAGCGCATCAGTGTCGAGCTGGGGATTGTCTTCGAATTCATCAATATCGGCGGCGGCCTCGGGATACCTTACCGGCCTGAAGAGGCAACCCTCGACCTTGCCGGGATGGGGTTTCAGATCACGGCCCTGCTGGCGGCTTTCGAAGAGCAGCACGGGTATCAGCCCAGGCTCTTTCTTGAAAGCGGGCGCTACGTGACCGGGCCCCACGGGGTTCTGGTGACCACCGTCATCAATGAAAAGAACATTTACCGGCGTTACGTCGGGGTCGATGCCTGCATGTCGGCCCTGATGCGTCCGGGAATGTACGGCGCCTATCACCACATCGCGGTCGTGGGCAAACCCCAGGGGAAAAACGAACGGGTGGTGGATGTGGTGGGATCCCTGTGCGAGAACAACGACAAGTTTGCCATCCAACGGCCGCTGCCGGATATCGTTCCCGGTGACCTGCTGCTGATCCAGGATACCGGCGCTCATGGGCAATCGATGGGCTTCAACTACAACGGCAAGCTGCGCCCCAAGGAGCTGCTGCTGCGGAGCGGCGGCGCGGTGGAACTGATCCGGCGGGCAGAAACCCCGGCGGATTACTTTGCGACCCTGGCCTTCGAGCCCAGGGTGTTGCAGCCTGCCGCCGGGTGATTGCGACCGGCGCCGTGATGTTTTTTACTTTGCGATGCTGATCAGGAAGCGTATAAAATATGATCCCGATCCCGTTTGTGGTCAGGGCGGTGCTGTTCGATTTCGACGGCACCCTGACCCGGCCCGGTGCCCTGGATTTTGTCGCCTTCAAAGTTGCAATCGGCTGTCCCCCCGATACGCCGGTGCTCGAGTTTCTCGAGACCCTGCCGACCGGTGGACAACGCGAGGCCGCCGCGGACGCCCTGGAGCGCTTCGAAGTGGCGGCCGCAGCGCGCTCGGTGCCCAACTCCGAGGCCGAGCAGATCGTGCATGAGCTGCACAGCCGGGGCCTCAAGGTGGGCATCGTGACCCGCAACTGCGCCCGCTCGGTAGCCCGCGCGCTGGAGAATTTCAACGGGATCGGCGCGGCCGATTTCGACCTGATCGTTTCCCGTGATTGCCCCGTGCGCCCCAAACCCAGTGCCGACGGCATTCTGCTGGCGGCCCGGACGCTGGGGGTGGCACCGCAAGAAGTCATGATGGTGGGGGATTATGTTTTCGACGTGGAGGCCGGTCAGCGGGCCGGGGCCGTGACCGTTTTTCTGGACAACCGTGAGCATTCCGCGGCCCTCCGTCTGCAGAGCGATTTCACGATCGGCAGCCTCGGGGAACTCCTGCCGATCCTGGGCATGGGGCGCGTGCTGCCTTGCGGCAAGCTGCCCAACGCCCTTTTGCGGGCTTTTTTCGCCCAACTGCCCTTTGAGGATCCCGCCATGATCGTCAAGCCGGGCGTCGGTGAAGACACGGCCGCGGTGGACGTGGCCGCGGAGGAGGTTTTGGTGCTCAAGTCGGATCCGATCACCTTTGCCACCGATGCCATCGGGCAGTATGCGGTCCTGGTCAATGCCAATGACATCGCCACCTCGGGGGCCGTGCCGCGCTGGCTGCTGACCACCCTGTTGTTTCCCCGGGGGGTAACGGGGGCCGAAATCTGGCAGGTGATGAACGAACTGCGGGCCACCTGTCAGGGCTGGGGGATTACGCTCTGCGGTGGGCACACCGAAATCACCGATGCGGTCACGCGGCCGGTGGTGATCGGGATGCTGGCCGGGACCGTTACGCGCGCCGGTCTGGTCGACAAGCGCAACATGGCCGCGGGCGACCACGTGCTGCTCACCAAGGGCGTTGCGGTCGAAGGCACCGCCATCATCGCCCGCGAGTTCGGGCGGCGGCTGGCGGCGTTGGGGGTGTCAGCCGATGAAATCGAAGTCTGCCGGCAGTTTCTGGATCGCATCAGCATCATCACCGAAGCCCGGATTGCCGCCGACGCACCGGGGGTCAGCGCCATGCATGATGTTACCGAGGGGGGGCTGGCCGCCGCGCTCAAGGAACTGGGGGAGGCGGGTGGTCACCGCATCCGGGTGGACATGGACCGGATACCGATATTTGCCGAAACCCGCAAGCTGGCCGGTCTGTTGGGGCTCGACCCGCTGGGGCTGATCGGTTCCGGCAGCCTTTTGATCACCTGCGCCGCGGCAGCCGTCGACACACTGGCGGCGGCCATTCGCTCGGCCGGTGTCGCGGTGGCCGTTATCGGGGAGGTCCTGACTCCAGGGGAGGGCATTGAGGCACTTCGCGGCGGGCGAACGGTCCGCTGGCCCTGTTTCGAAGTCGATGAAATAACGCGGCTGTTTTAGGCCGGCTTCGATGCCCGCAGGCCCCTGGCGAAGATATCAAAGGCCAGCTCGAAGGTGGGGCGCACAAAGTCCTTGTCGGCATCGATGACTTTCTTGCTCTCCTCCCAGAGGATAACGCCGGAGAAAAGCGCCCAGAGAATGTCGGCCAGGGCGATGGGATGGCGGTCGATGAAAGCGCCCTCCCGAATGCCCGTCTGGAGGATTCTGGCCATGCTGCCGAGGGCTTTGCGCGACAGGTCCTTGATTTCCGTCAGAAGATCCGGCGACAGGTTGCGCAGGGTATCGCTGGACTGCAGGTGAAACATGTTGATGATCACCAGGGGGTCAAAATCGTAGACATCCAGCATGGCCTTTTTGAGATTTTCCATTCGGGTCTCCAGGCAGGCGCTGGCTTCTTTGGCGACGTGCTCCAGCCGGATTAGAAGGTACTGCAGGATTCGAATCGAAAGCGAGGCGTAGAGCTCGTCCTTGTTCTTGAAATAAAGGTAAAGCGTGCCGGGGCTCAATTCCGCTTCCTTGGCGATGTCCTCCATCGTTGCCCGGCTGAAGCCCTTTTCTGAAAACACCCGTTTGGCCGCTATGATGATCTGCTGGCGGCGTCTTTCCCGCTCCCGCTCTTTTCTTTCCTGAATTCCCATTGGTTTCTCAGCGCCTGAATGCTATTTATTTGAAACGGTGATTTATAAATTATATCGTTGATTTGGTCAAATGAAATCTTTAAGATGGAATCCCTCCCAAGGCCGCCGCAACCCCGTGCCTTGCGAGCTGCGCGGGCGCTTTTTTTCTCTGTCGGAGGGGTGGTGCGCGTATGGATCAGAACAAGCCCGAAACCTACCACAGCTATCTCAAGGCCCTATTGAACATCAGTCAGGCGATCACCTCCGATCTCTTCATCGAGGACATTCTCAAACTGATCGTAATGGTGACCGCACGGGTGATGAGTGTGGAAATCTGTTCCCTCTGGCTGGTGGATGAAACCGCCAGCCCCCCCATTATCCGCCTCAAGGCCACCCAGGCCATTGAACCGACCTACGTGAAAGACCGTCGATTAGGGCTCAACGAGGGCGTTGTCGGCTGGGTCGTGAGCCATCAGCGCCCCCTTCAGATTGAAAACGTTCTGGAAGACGAGCGCTTCAAGGAAAAAGAGATGGCCCGCCGCCTGGGGCTGGTTTCCATGCTGGGGGTGCCCTTGCGGGCCAACGCCGATCGGGTCTGCGGCGCACTCAACTGCTTTACCTCCCGGCCGTGCCGCTTTTCGGAGGCTGAAATCAACCTGATCACCACCGTGGCCAACCAGGCGACGGTTGCGATTCTGAACACCGAGTTGATGGTCCAGACCCGGGTGATCCAGGAGGAGTTGGAAACCCGCAAGCTGACTGAGCGGGCAAAAGAGGTGCTCATGCGCCGGCGGCAGATGAGCGGACCGGAGGCCTACCGCTGGATCCAGAAGCGCAGCATGGACACCCGCAAATCCATGCGCTGTGTGGCGGAAGCCATTCTGCTCTCCGAAGAGCTCTGATGCCCCGCGCCGGCTGATCGGCGGCTTGACAGGATAGGCGGCATCAAGTAATAGAGCAAAGTTGAAAATTTGGAAGGACAGCGCCCCGCACAATGGCGTGCGCGGCCCTGTCCGGAATGGGACAAAGGCGTCATTACCCCGTTAAAGGGGTGGCGCCTTTTTGCGTCTAAACGCCGGAAACTAACGGAGGAAATGAATGAACCTACAGCGACCCAATGCCAGCGATGCCTTGCAGACCAAAAACCGTTCCCGCAGTATTGCGCCCCAGTCGGGCATCTGCAGCCGCTGTATCGACGGCTGTCGCGGCAACTGCGACCTTTTCAAGTCCACCTTCCGGGGGCGCGAGCTGCTCTACCCCTCCCCGTTCGGGGATATCACCGCGGGCGGCGACAAAGACTACCCGGTGGATTACTCGCATCTCAACATTATGGGGTATGCCCTCGGGGCGGCCGGTATTGAGGCGGACCCGGACCATGCCGTCTTCCCAGTGGTCAATACCGACACCTGGTACGGGGCCACGGAAAAAGTTCACCTGAAGATTCCGATTTTCACCGGTGCGCTCGGCAGCACGGATGTGGCCCGCAAAAACTGGGAGCATTTTGCCATCGGAGCGGCGATTTCCGGAATCAGCCTGGTTTGCGGTGAGAACGTCTGCGGAGTGGATCCGGAACTGGCGATCGATCAGCACGGCAAGGTCAAAAAATCCCCGGAGATGATCCGGCGGCTGGAGCAGTACCGCCGTTTTCACGAGGGTTACGGCGACATCATGGTGCAGCTCAACGTGGAGGATACCCGCCTGGGGGTGGCCGAGTACGTTGTGGAAAAGCTCGGGGTGGAAACCATCGAGCTCAAATGGGGCCAGGGGGCCAAGAGCATCGGCGGCGAAATCAAGGTCAAGGAGCTCGAGCGGGCCTTGGAATTGCAGCGGCGGGGGTACATCGTCACCCCCAACCCGGGGAGCAAGGCCAACCAGAAGGCTTACCGCGACGGGGCCATCAAGGAGTTCGAGCGCCACTCGCGCCTGGGATTCATCGACCAGGAGGAGTTCATGCGCGAGGTCGATCGGGTCCGTAAATTAGGGGCCAAGCGCGTGACCCTCAAGACCGGGGCCTATCCCATGCGCGAACTGGCGATGGCGATCCGCTGGTCATCGGACGCCAAGATCGATCTGCTGACCATCGACGGGGCGCCGGGGGGCACCGGTATGAGCCCGTGGCGCATGATGAGCGAGTGGGGGGTGCCCTCCATTTATCTGCACGCCATGACCTACGAGCTGTGCCTGCGGCTGGCGCGCAAGGGGGCCTGGGTGCCGGATATCGCCTTGGCCGGCGGGTTCTCCTCCGAGGACCACATCTTCAAGGCCATCGCCCTCGGAGCGCCCTACTGCAAGGCGGTCTGCATGGGCCGGGCGCTGATGATCCCCGGGATGGTGGGCAAAAATATCGAGCGCTGGCTGCGGGGCGAGGACGGCGGTCTGCCTTCGACGGTCTCCCAATACGGCACCAAGAAGGAGGAGATCTTTGTCAACTACGAGAAGCTGCAGAGCAAATACGGCAAGGACATGGCGAACATTCCGCTGGGGGCCGTGGGGCTTTACAGCGCCAGTGAAAAGTTGCGGGTGGGGCTGCAGCAGTTGATGGCAGGCGCCCGCAAGTGGCGGGTGCACCTGATCACCCGCGCCGAGCTGGCCTCCCTGACCGAGGAGTGCGCCAAGGTAACCGGTATTCCCTATATCATGGACGCCTATCGGAAGGAGGCGCTGGAGATCATCGACGCCTGAAAACCGGTGCCGGCCCCCTTACCCAAGTCGGCAGGGCCGGGTGCCGCCGGCAGACCCTGAGAAGCAGCGAGGCCGCCCACGGGCGGCCTCGAACGTTTGGATCGAACCGCCCGCGAGCAGGCCGGGATCGATCAGTACGGCAGGGTCACGGTGAAGGTGCTGCCTTTGCCGGGCTCGCTGGCCACCGTGATGGCGCCCCGCAAGGTCTGCACCAGTCCTTTGACAATCGAGAGCCCCAACCCGGTGCCGGTGATGAAGCGGGTCTTATCGTTTTTGACCCGGTAGAAACGCTCGAAGATCCGGTCGAGTTTGTCGGGCTCGATGCCAAAACCGGTGTCACTCACCCGTACCTGCACCCGGTTGCCGGCCACTTCGGCCGCAACTCGGATCTCGCCGCCATCGGGGGTGTAATTGATGGCGTTGGTGATCAGGTTGCCGAAGATGCTCTCGAGCGCCAGCGGGTCGGCCGTCAGTGGCGGCAGAGGGGTTGGGGGGACCTCCAGGGTGAGCTTCTGGTTGCGGCTGTTGCTGCGGGTGCTGAGAAAATCGACAATGCCGCGCAGCAGGTCTTCCAACTGGACAGGCTTGGGTTCCTGGCAGACACTGCCCGACTCGATCCGCGAGAGGTCCAACAGGTCGCCGATCAGGGAGATCAGGCCTTGGGTCTTCTCTTTGGCGCGCGCGAGGAGGAGCTGCTCGCGCTCGGAGTCGCCCTGGACCATGTCCCGCAGGACGAGAGCGATCTGCTCGTGGATGGTGGAAAGCGGTGAGCGCAGCTCATGGGAGACCGTGGCCACGAATTCCGATTTGAGGCGGTCCAGAATCTTCATGGTGGTGATGTCCACAACGGTCACCACCGCCCCGAGGCATTCGTTGTCCTCGCTGATCACGGAACGGCCGCGGGCCTGCAGGTAGCGCTCGTCTGAGAGGGCGAATTCGTAGGTCGGGGCGCTGCCGGAGCTGCAATGGCGTCCGGCCGAGCTTTCCCGCACCAGCTGCGAAAACCCCTCGTCGAGGATGTAGGCCTCGATGGGCTGCCCGGCCGCCGCGTCTTCGGGCAGGTTGAGCTGGAGGCGAAAAGCCGGGTTCATCAACACCACCTGGCCGAGGGCGTTGGTCACCATCAACCCGCTGGGAAGCGATTCGACGATGGTGCGGATTCGGCTTTTTTCGGTTCCCAGATCCGCCAGGGTTTTGCGGCGCTCGGCCGCCAGCTTTTCGGTTTCCCGGGTCAGCCGCAGTTTTTCGCGTGCGCGGTTGACCACGATGCGCAGCTGGTCGGGTTCAAAAGGTTTGGGGATGAAATCGTAGGCGCCCTTTTTCATTGCCTCGATGGCGGTTTCCACGGTTGCGTAGCCGGTGATGACGATCACCATCACCCTTGGGTCATGCTGCTGGATCCGGGCCAGGACCTCCATTCCGTCGATACCGGGCATCTTGAGATCCAGCAGGACGATGGCGGGGGCCTGGGCGTAGACCTTGGCGAGGGCCTCCTCGCCTTCCTGGGCCTTGAGGACGTCGAAGTCCATGCGGCGCAGGATGCGCTCGCAGCCGTCGCGAATGTCGGGCTCGTCGTCGACCACCAGGATGCGGATCGCGTTTTCAGGACTTTCCGTCGCGTTGGGCTTCATTCTTCTCCTTTCCGGCAAAAAACAGTTCAATGGAAAAGGTGGTGCCTTCACCGGGGCGGCTGCTGGCCCGGATGGCGCCGCCGTGGTTTTCGACAATCCCGTAAACCAGGCTGAGACCCAGGCCGGTGCCCTTGCCCTCCTCCTTGGTGGTGAAGAAGGGTTCGAAGATGTGGGGCAGGACCTCCTCGGGGATGCCCGGGCCGGAGTCGCTGATTTCGATGCAGGCGCGGTCGCCGGCAGGCGCAACAGCGGTTTTGATGCTGAGCCGGCCCTTGCCCTCCATGGCTTCGGCGGCGTTTAAAATGATGTTCATGAACAGATGGTTGATCTGCTGGATGTCACTCTGAACCGGTGGCAGATCGGGGGCCAGATCGGTCTGGATTTCGATGTTCTGGAAAAGCGTCTGGTTCTGCAAGAGAAAAAGGGTCCGCGAGAGGGCCTTGTTGATGTCGTTGGGTTTCATGATCTGCCGCGTCTGGCGGGCGAACTCGAGCAGCTCCTTGACCGTGTCGCGGCAGCGTTGGGCGTCCCGCAGAATGCGCTGCAGATCCTCGCGCGCCTCGTCCGGCAACTCGTAGTCCTCCAGTACGATCTTGCTGAAGAGGGTGATACCGGAAAGCGGGTTGTTGAGCTGGTGGGCCACCCCGGCAGCGAGTTTACCCAGGGAGGCCATTTTCTCGGCCTGCAACAGTTGCACCTGGGTCTTTTCCAGCTCGCGCTTGATCCGCAGCTCCTCGCGGCGGTCGTGAAAGAACCCGATGGAGGCGACCTCCTGGTTGTTGTCACAGACCAGGGCGGCGTTGAGGTTGATGGGGATGACGGCGCCGTCCTTGCGCACCGCCTGGGTGGGGTAAAATTTAAGTTTGCGCTGGCCGCCATACTCCTCGCTGCGCAGCTTGCGCATGATCTCGTAGGCCTCGCCCTCGGGGTAGACCTGGCGGATGTCCAGGTGGTTGAGGGCCTCGGCGACCGAATACCCGGTGATTTCGGCTGCGGCGTCGTTGAAAATGAAGACCTTGCCGGTTTTGTCGGCCGCGATGACCCCGTCCACGGCGCTGCGGATCAGGTTGCGGAAAAAAGCGTTGGAGCGCTTGAGGCGATCTTCCAGCTTCTCCAGCATCGGCAGGTCGAAATCCACCACCACGATGGCCTCCAACACGCCTTCGCTGACCAGCGGGTAGGAGTAAAGACAGGTCATTCTGCCGGAATGGGCCCTGTCGTTTTCGATTTCGCGCAGGGTCGGTTCGCAGGTCTGAAGGGTTTTCTTAGCGGGGCAGCTCTCGCAGGGTGCAAACCGGTCGTAGATCGTTTTGTAGCAGTGCGTTTGGCCGGAATTTTTCGCCAGCGCGGCACTGTCCCGCCCACTGGCCGCCAGGACCTTAAAATCAGGCGAGATCACGATGAACTTACGGTTGAAATGCTCCAGGGCTTTCAAGAGATAGGCTTTTTCGGTCTCCGTGTGCATGGTTCCCCCGTTTGGCAGACTGGCGGCGGGCCCATCGATTTGAGGTTCCATTGGCGACTGGCGATTGATGCGCCAGCCGGCGGCGTGGAGGTCGAAAAGCGGTCAAAGCGGTGGGGGGTGGCCGCCCGCGTTTGGCGCGTGCGGGATCAAATTGTTTTGCGAGTAAACCATAAGCGGCTTAAAAAAACAAATCCTAATTCCCTCTGGGCGGCGCCGCTCGCTAGGCCGCCAGGCCCGGTGGGCTTTCAGGCCAGGAGCGATAGCATCTGGCGCTCGAGTGCGTACTTGCTGATTAGCCCAAAAGGCGTCTGTCGACCGGCCCCCTTTGCAATGACCCCATAAAAACAGGCCAAGAAACTCAAAATTTGGGGCAAAACCCAGAGGTCGGCCGCTATACTGCGGGCTGTTTTTTTCTTGACAGACCAAAAGACCATCTGCTAAATGAATGAACGCTCATTCATATTTTGGCGGCCACCGGCCAGGAGGTGCTGTCATTTCCCAGAAAGAAAGAAATAAAGCCAAGTACCATCTGATTCTCGAGGCCGCAGTAAAGGTTTTCGCGCAGCAGGGGTTCTTCCAGTCCACCATCGCCCAGATCGCCCGCGAGGCCTGTGTGGCCGATGGCACCATCTACCTTTACTTCAAAAACAAAGATGACATTCTGCTGCAGTTCTTCGGTTACAAAACCAAGCAGGTCTTTCACTCTTTCCGGGAGGAGGTCGACAAGGCCGACAGCGCCCGCGACAAACTTCGGAACCTGATCCGGCGGCACCTGGAGGAGTTTCAAAACGACAAGAACATGGCGGTGGTCTACCAGGCCGAGGCGCGCAGCAACAGCCGGCTGGTTGAAAGACAGCTCCAGGAGATGTCCAAGATGTATCTCGACATCACCGCCGAAATCATCGAACAGGGCCAGGAGGAGGGCCAGATCCGCAAGGATCTTTATGTCAGCCTGGTCAAACGCTTCATTCTCGGTGCGGTCGAAGAGGTCATCAACACCTGGGTGCTTTCCGGCGGGAAGTACGACCTGGTTTCCATGGCCGAACCGCTGGTGGATTTGATCTTTCGGGGAATCAGAAGCGGGGGGGCATCCGAGGGGCAACCGTCACTGCAAGCGGGGCAAACACCATAAAATCAAGGAGACGGGCATTATGGCACAGGTAATTGCAGATCGCAGAGATGTTGATTTTGTTCTGCACGAACAGCTTCAGGTCGGTGATCTCAGTAAAAATGAACGCTATGCCGAGTTCAATAAGAAAACCATCGACCTGATCGTGTCAGAGGCGCGCAACTTCGCCATCAAGGAAGTGCTGCCCACCCAGAAAATCGGGGACGTCGAGGGCTGCAAGCTGGAAAACGGAAAGGTCGCCGTTCCCGAGTGCTTCCACCGGCCCTACGAGCTGTTTCGGGAAGGCGAGTGGCTGGCCATGTCCGAAGATCCGGAGTGGGGCGGCCAGGGTATGCCCAAGACCGTGGCGCTGGCGGTCAGTGACTATTTCAATGGCGCCAACTATGCCTTCATGATGTACGCGGGGCTGACCCACGGTGCCGGAAAACTGATCGATGCCTTCGGAACCCAGGCGCAGAAGAACCTTTTTTTGCGCAATATGTATTCGGGGAAGTGGACCGGCACCATGCTGTTGACCGAGCCGGAAGCCGGTTCGGATGTCGGCGCCCTGACCACCACGGCCGTCAAAAACGAAGACGGCACCTATACGATCAGCGGCAACAAGATTTTTATCTCCAGCGGTGAGCACGACCTGGTTGAAAACATCATTCACCCGGTGCTTGCCCGCATCGAGGGCGCCCCGGCCGGCACCAGGGGCATTTCGCTTTTTATCGTACCCAAGTTGTGGGTCAACCCGGACGGCAGCCTGGGTGACTTCAACGACGTGGTCTGCACCGGCATCGAGGAGAAAATGGGCATCCACGGCAATGCCACCTGCTCACTCGCGCTGGGCAGCAAGGGGCAGTGCCGTGGGCACCTGCTGGGCGAAGAAAACAAGGGCATGAGCGAAATGTTTCTGATGATGAACGAGGCCCGGCTGCTGGTGGGCATGCAGGGGTTTGCCTGTGCATCCAGTTCCTATCTGAATGCGCTCAATTACGCCCGCGAGCGGGTTCAGGGGAAAAACCTGCTGCAGATGCGCGACCCTGATGCCCCCTCGGTGCCCATCATCCAGCACCCCGATGTGCGGCGGATGCTGATCAGGATGAAAGCCTACGTCGAAGGGATGCGCAGCCTGCTCTACTTCGTGGCCTTCTGCGAGGACAAGGTTCACACCAGTGACGAGCCCGCCGAAAAGGACAAGTACCAGGGGCTGATCGAGGTGTTGACCCCGGTGGCCAAAGGCTACGTTACCGACCGGGCCTTCGATGTCTGCAGTGAGGGCATGCAGGTCTACGGCGGATACGGCTACATCCGCGAATACCCTCAGGAGCAGCTCCTGCGGGATTGCCGGATCACCCAGATCTACGAGGGAACCAACGGCATTCAGGCCATGGATCTTCTGGGCCGCAAGCTTGGCATGAACAAAGGCAAACCGGTTATGGATCTTCTGGGTGAAATGAACAGGACGATTTCGGCCGCCAAGGCCACCGCCGGCCTGGAAGACTTTGCCGCGCGCTTTGAAAAGGCGGTTAACAAGCTGGGCGAGGTGGGGATGTACATGGGCGCGACGGCCATGTCGCCCAAGGTGATGAGCGCCTTTGCAGCCGCACATCCGTTCCTGGAGGTGACCGGTGACGTCGTCATGGCCTGGATGCTGCTGTGGCGGGCCACCATCGCCGCACGTCATCTCGAAAAGGCCAAAAAGAAAGACACCGCCTTCTATGAAGGTCAAATTAAAAGTGCGGATTATTTCATCAACGCCATCCTGCCCATCACCACCGGCAAGATGATCGCCATCCTGGGCGGCTGCTCAGCCGCGGTCGAAATTTCCGAGGAGGCCTTCGGCGGCAAGTAAAAAGCGGGTTGGCGGGGCGGCCGATCGCCGCCCAAAACCGCCTGCAGCCAAGGCTTTTTTAGGTTTCAGGCAATACCACCAGAGGGCGGGGAATTGACCCCCGCCCTCTGTGTTTCAGGTTCAGTCCGCGGCTGTTTTCAGCGCTTCGGCCCGCAGCGTCTTCTTCAAAATTTTACCGACATTGGTTTTGGGCAGTTCATCGCGGAATTCGATCAGTGTCGGCCATTTATAGCGTGCCAGCTTGTTTTGGCAGAAGGCCAGCAACTCCTCCGCGCTGGAGGTCTGCCCCGCTTTGAGCACCACGAAAACCTTGACCTGTTCCCCGCGGGTGGGGTGCGGAATCCCGATCACGGTCGCCTCCTGGACCTTGGGATGTTCAAAGAAAACCTCTTCGATATCCCGCGGGTAGACGTTGAAGCCGCTGGAGATGATCATGTCCTTTTTGCGGTCGACAATATAGAAATAGCCGTCCGCGTCCATCTTGGCGATGTCGCCGGTGTGCAGCCAGCCGTCGCTGAGGGTCTCCGCGGTTTCCTCGGGGCGGTTCCAGTAGCCCTTCATCACCTGGGGGCCCTTGATCAGCAGCTCGCCGGTTTCCCCGGTCGGCAGGTCGGTTACCCCATCGCTGATGTCGACGATGCGACAGGCGGTATCCGGGATGGGGACGCCGATACTGCCGACCTTGCGGGTGCCGCCAAAGGGATTGACGTGGGTGACGGGAGTGGTTTCGGTCAGGCCGTAGCCTTCGACGATGATGGCGCCGGTCTTTTTTTCGAACTCGTTAATCACCTCCACCGGCAGGGGCGCGCTGCCGGAGAAGCAGCCCTTGATGGAGGTCAGGTCGGTTTTGGCGACGTCGGGGTGGTTGAGGATGCCGATATACATAGTCGGCACCAGCGGTGCGAATGTCGGGCGATACTTGCGGATGGCCTCGAGCAGCTGCTGGGGCTGGGGTTTGGGCACCAGAATATTGCCCCAGCCCATGTAAATAGCCAGGTTCATGGCGGTGGAAAGCCCGAAGACGTGAAAAAATGGCAGGGCCCCCAGCATGGTTTCGCTGCCGGCGCTGAAATGGGGGAACCAGGCCTTGAGCTGCTGGACCTGCTTGCTCAGGTTGCCGTGGGTCAGCATGACGCCTTTGGAGATCCCGGTGGTGCCGCCGGTGTACTGGTACATCGCAATGTCGTCGAGGGACAGGGCGACCGCCGGCGGCGGCCCTGCCGCCGCGGCCAGCAGGGGTTTCCAGCGGTGCAGGTTTTCAGCCGGGGCCACATCGGCGGCCAGCTTCTTCTTCTTGGCGACGAGCGGAAAGAGCAGGTTTTTAGGAAACGGCAGGTAATCCCCGAGGGTGGTGTAGATGATTTCCTTGATGCCGGTTTTGGCGCGCAGGGCCGCCATCCGGTTTGCCAGCAGGTCGAGGGTAATCAGCGCCCTGGCGCTGGAATCGTTGAACTGGTGCTCCAGTTCGCGGTCGGTATACAGCGGGTTGTTCATCACGGCAATGGCCCCCAGCTTGAGGATGCCGAAATAGGCGGCCACGCAGGGAATCGTGTTGGGCAACAGGATGGCCACGCTGTCGCCTTTTCCGATCCCGAATGCATGCAGACCGGCGGCAAACCGATCGACCATGTCGGTGAGCTGCCGGAAAGTGACCTTGTAGCCCTGAAAGACAAGTGCCATGCGCTCCGGGTAGCGGGCCGCAGTCTGTTCCAAAAACGCGGGCAGGCAGGTTTCTTCGTAATCGATGGTCGGGGGGACTCCTTGTTCGTAATGGGACAACCACGGGGCTTGCAGAGAACTGGTTTTTTGCGTCACGGGCGTCTCCTTTTTTGTTTGTTAAGGACCCTGATCCATGTTATAATTATTCTTTAAACGAAAGCGGGCATCCTCCGGATTTTTTCCAAAGATTTACTTGTAATGTAGGGGGGTTGTCAAGTATGTGGGCTGCGGTTATTTCTTTGCTGGCGGCCCCCCCGATGCCGGCGAAGGTCGGCCTGCCGCCGGGCGCGCGAACCTGTGCCGCCAGCGGCCGCAGCGGGGCTTTTTTTTGTTGACAGTCGGTTTGGTTGCGGTTTAATGATGAATGAATACTCATTCATTATAAATAGCACAGTTTCAGGAAATTTTAAAGCCATTGTAAAGAAGGGAGACGGAAAAAAGAGATGCAAACAGTGTTGATTCCCCCGGCCCAGGCCGCATTCCTGGGCATTCCCACGGTGATTTTTTCCTTTCTGATCCCTGTCGTCGGGGTCGCCGTTTTTGCGTTTATCATTGCGAAACGACTTGCACCCCTGGTCAAATCCCAGGCGGATCCCCGGTTTGATCGGATCCCGGAGCGGATCGGCAACCTCCTTAAAATCGGCCTGGGCCAATACCGCCAGCCCCGCTATATGATGGGCGGCGTCTTGCACATCATGGTCTTTGCCGGCTTTATCATCCTCTCGATCCGCTCCATTTCGCTGGTGGTCATCGGGCTTGCCCCCGATTTCGTAATGCCCGGCTTCGGCGGCCGGGTGGGTGATGTCTACAACGTTCTCAAGGACTATGCGGCCACCCTTGTTTTCCTCGCCGTGGTGATCGCCGCGGTGCGACGGGGGATTTTCCGTCCCGAGCGCTACGCCGTCCCGGCCCGCTATGGCCACGAGCATACCACCGAGGCTATCTTTGTACTGGGCCTGATCGCCACCCTGATGGTGTCCGAAAGCCTCTTTGAGGCCACCGCCGTGGCTGCCCAGGTGCAGAAAGACCTCCACGCCGAATTTCTCGCGCCGGGCACGCTGGTCTGGATGCTCAAAAACATGCTGGTCAACACCCCCCTGGACAGGCTCCAGGGGCTGCACCTGGCGGCCTACTACATCCACGACTTGACGTTTTTCTTTTTCCTCTGCTTCCTGCCACTGGGCAAGCATTTTCACGTGATCACCTCACTGCCCAACACATTTTTCATGCGCCTGAACAAGGGCAACGTCAAACCCGTCCGCCACGGCGTCAGCAGCGAAAAACTCGACGAGCTGGCGTCCTTCGGGGTCAAGACCTACAAGGATTTCACCTGGAAGCATATCCTGGACTTCTATTCGTGTGCGGACTGCGGTCGGTGTTCGGACCATTGTCCGGCCAATGCCGTCAAACGCCCCCTTTCCCCCCGCTTTATCTCCATCAAGGGGCGCGACTTCGCCTTCAAGCACTACCCCCTGCTGGGCAAGTTTCTCAAAGCCGACGAACCCTTGATCGGCATAACCTACAGCGAAGATGAAATTTGGTCGTGCACCACCTGCGGCGCCTGTGAGGAGGAATGTCCGCTGGGGATCGAATACATCGACAAGATCGTCGACCTGCGCCGGGGCATGGTCGACGAGGGCATGGTGCCCCAGTCGCTTCAAAAGCCGCTGCGGGCGTTGGAAAAACGCGGCAACCCCTGGGGCAAGATGGAAAAGAAGCGGGCGGAATGGACCAAGGACCTGCCAGCCGGGTTCGATGTGCCGGTGTTGGACGGCAGTCGCAACGGAACCGGGACCCTCTACTTTGTCGACAGCTTCACCTCCTACGATGACCGCATGCAGGCGATCGGGCGCGCCACGGCGCGGATCCTGACCGTGGCCGGGATCGATTTCGGCATCCTGGGCAAGGACGAGAAGGACAGCGGCAATGAAATCCGCCGTTTCGGTGAAGAGATGCTCTTCCAGAACATGCGCGCCCAGAACACCGAGGCCATTCGCGCCGCCGGCGTCAAGCGCATCGTGACGGCCGACCCGCACGCCTACAACGCCCTCAAACATGACTACCGGGACGTTCCACCGGTGGAGCATATTAGCCAGGTCATTGCCCGTGCGGCCAGCAGCGGCAAGCTGCCCCTCAGGCCGGTTGCGGATCCGAGCAAGGTCTATACCTACCATGACCCCTGCTATCTCGGCCGTCACAACGGGCTCTATGACGACCCCCGTCGGGCGCTGGACGCCATTCCGGGGCTGCGGCGGGTGGAAATGCTCAAAAGCCGCGACCGGTCTTTCTGCTGCGGCGGCGGGGGGTTGAACCTCTTCTATGAACCCGAGGAAGAGCAGCGCATGGGCGTGTTGCGGGTGCAGATGGCCAAAAAGGCCGGGGCCGACGTGATCGTCACGGCCTGTCCCTTCTGCCTGGCCAATATCGAAGATGCCATCAAGGTGGCCGGGCTGGAAGGCCAACTGGAAGCCATCGACCTGTGTGAACTGGTCGACCGCCACCTGGATATCGAACAGCCGGCGGAGGCCGAAAATGCCGCGGCGGCCGCCGCCTGACCGCCCTTCGCCGGGGTCGACGGCTGTGGTGCCAGCCCCGGTGCTCGAAACCTCACGGAAAGGTTGCCGGATGATCGCAACATATTTGGAACAACATCAATCTTGGAGGGAAAACATGGAAATTTTGGTTTGTGTGAAACGGGTGCCCGACACCGCCGAAAATGAGATCGAGGTGAACAGGGACGGGACGGACATCGACCGTGACGACCTGGTTTACTCTGTCAACGAGTGGGATAACTACGCCGTGGAAGAGGCCATTCAGATCCGCGACAAGGTTGGCGGCAATGTGACGGTGGTATCCATCGGCGAGGATGATTCCGAGGAGGTGGTGCGCCGCGAGATGGCCATGGGGGCCGACAACGGTTTGCTGCTCTCGGACGGCGCCTTCAAGGGCTCCGACGGCAGGGGGCTGGCCACGATTTTGAAGGCGGCGGTTGAAAAGGGCAAATACGATTTGATCCTCACCGGCGCCCAGGCCGACGACGGTGCCGGACAGGTGGGCGGCATGCTGGCGGCCATGCTGGACTGGCCGTATGCCTCGCTGGTCAATCTGGTGGAAATTCTGGGCGACAAGAAGATCAAGGTTGGCCGTGAGATTGCCGGCGGCAACCAGGAAATGAATGAGATCGATCTGCCCTGCGTGCTTTCGATTCAGACGGGCATCAACGAACCGCGCTACGTGGGCATCCGGGGTATTCGCAAGGTGGCCTCGGTGGAGATCCCGGTGAAGGGCGCCGCTGATCTGGGCGTTGCGGCCGATGCGGTGGGCCAGGGGGGCGCCAAGGTCAACCGGCTGGACTACTTTGTGCCGGAGCTGGGCGAAGGGGCCGAAATGCTGGAGGGCAGCACCGATGAAATCATCGAGAAGCTGGTTGAAATACTCAAGGCCAAAGGAGGGATTAAATAATGGCGCGACAGATATTTGCATACATCCTGCACAAGGGCGGGGTGGCAGACGATTCGGCCCAGGAGTTGAGCATCGCCGCCAGGAAACTGGATCCCGAGGCCACGGTGACGGCCGTGGTGGGCGGCGCCGGCGAGCAGCTCGCCAAGGTGTGCGAGCAGGCGGCGGCGATATATCCCGAGGTCTGGAAGATCGACAACGAAGCGCTTGCCTACATCAACGCCGAAGTGATCCGGCCGATGCTGGCCCGGATCATCCCCGCGGGGGCGGTCACGCTGGTGCCCCACGAGCATTTCGGGATGGACCTGGCGCCCGGGCTGTCCATCAAGCTGAACGCCGCCTACCTGCCGGATGTGGTGGGGTTTGAAGGGCTTGAGGGTGGCAGGCTCAACGCCGTGCGTGAGGAGTTTTCCGGTCAGGTCAGCACCCATGTGAGCTGTGATATCAGCGCGGGCGCGGTGATCACGGTTCGTCCCGGCGCCTTTCAGCCGCAGGAAGGCCAGGGGGCCGGCGGGCGGGTGGTGGACAAGAGCGGCGAGGCCGGCACTGCCGCCCCGCGGCGACGCTACCTGGAGACGGTGGTGGCCGAGGTCGGCGATGTGGACATCACCAAGTCCGAGATCCTGGTGTCCGTGGGGCGGGGGATCGAGGACCAGGACAACCTCGAAATCATCCTGGAACTGGCCAAGGCGGTCGGCGGCGACGTTTCCTGTTCGCGCCCCATCGTGGACGCCAAGTGGCTCGAAAAAGCGCGCCAGGTGGGCACCTCTGGCCAGACGGTCAAACCCAAGGTCTACATGGCGCTCGGTATCAGCGGGTCGTTCCAGCATCTGGGCGGGATCAAGGGGGCGCCCTTCATGGTGGCCGTCAACAAGAACCCCAAGGCGCCGATCTTCCAGGTGGCCGACGTCGGGGTGGTCGCCGATATTCTCGAGTTCGTTCCCGAGCTGACCGAAAAGATCAACGAAAGCAAGTGATTCGGATGTCCCCGGCGGTTGCAAAAACCACCGGGGGCCGCTAAACGCAAAACGGCGGGCTGCCTTGAAAACAGGGCAGACCCGCCGTTGCGTGTTTTTCGGCCTTCACAATTCCCTAACCGGAACGGGGGAGGGCAGAACGGGCGTTGCTGCCGTCCCTGTTCGCCCTTTCCCCCTGATGGCAGGTCGATCCGCGTTCTTGTCTTTTTGCGGAGCAGTGCTTACTGTAGCGGTACTTGAATGCCAACGCTTGACCGGACGGCCCACCCACAATCTGGAAAGGAGATCTTTCGATGCTGAGCAAAAAGATGAAAACCGAACTCAACGAGCAGGTTAACCGGGAAATGTATTCCGCCTACCTCTACATGGCCATGTCGGTGCACTCCGAAACTCTCGGGTTGAAAGGGTTCGCCAACTGGTTCATGGCCCAGTACCATGAAGAAATGTTTCATGCGATGAAGATCTACGAGTACATCCTGCGCCAGGGTGGTGAGGTCCACCTGAAAGCCATCGAAGAACCGCCCCGCGATTTTGCGTCTCCCCTCGACATGTTCGAGAAAACCCTTAAACACGAACATTTCGTGACCCGCTCCATCAACAACCTGATGGACACCGCGATATCCGAGAAGGATCATGCCACCCAGATTTTTCTGCAATGGTTTGTGACCGAACAGGTCGAGGAAGAGGAAAACGACAACGAGATCATTGCCCAGCTCAAGCGGATCGAGGGGCATCCGCATGGCTTGATGATGATCGACCGGGATTTGGCCCAGCGTGCGGTGACGGTCCCGCTGGATTTCAGCAAAGGGGTTGCGGCTCAGGCGAAAGCGGCGAGCGCGAACTGACCCCGCAAAAGAAAAGACGATGGCAGCGCAGGGGCGCTCCCAGTACATCGCTTTGAGCGCCAATACCCCCACGCGAGCGCACCCGTCGCCTGCGGTTATCGCAGCCAACGGTTCGATTCATACGGTCCGGCTCCCTTCAGGAAGCCGGACCGTCTTTTTTTGGGGGCCGCTAGAAATGCAGTTTCAGGCGATGCCGAGTTTTTTACGGCGATAGCGAAAGGTGTGGTGGTTCATCTGGAGCAATTTGGCTGCCTGGCTTTCATTGCCGTCCGCCATCCGAAGGGCTTCCCGGATGTAGAACCCTTCGGCGGCGCTCAGGACCGCCGACAGGTCAATGCCCTCCGCTCGCAGGGGCGAAAATCCCTGGGCTGCGCCGCCTCCCGAAGATCCTTGCGAGCCCATGGCGACTGCCGGCGCAAGGCCCATATCGGCAGGCGTGATTCTGGGCCCCTGGGCCGTCAGGGCCGCGCGCTCGATCCGGTTTTTCAATTCGCGCACATTGCCGGTCCAGTGGTGGGCCAGAATGGCTTCCTGGGCTTCGGCGGTCAAACCGGTCAGTGTTCTTTTAAATTTCCGGCTGAAGGTGTCCAGAAAGTGCTTGGCCAGCGGCATGATGCCGTCGCGCCGGTCGTTCAGAGAGGGTACTCGCACCTGAACGACCCCCAAGCGGTAGAAAAGGTCCTTGCGAAAGCGGCCCTCGGCCATCATTTTTTCCAGATCCTGGTTGGTGGCCGAGACCAGTCGGGTTTGCACCTGGACCGGATGGGTGCCGCCGAGACGGTAAAACTGACCGTTTTCCAGAAACCTCAGCAGTTTCGCCTGGGATTCGAGGCTCAGGTCGCCGATTTCGTCAAGAAAAAGGGTGCCCTTTTCGGCCTCTTCGATCAACCCCTTTTTGCCTGTGGGGCTTGCACCGCTGAAAGCCCCCTTTTCATAGCCGAACAGCTCGCTTTCGATCAGCTCCCGTGGGATTGCGGCGCAATTTACGGTGACCAGGGAACGGCTGAAGTTGGGGCTGCGGTAATGGATCGCCTGGGCGATCAGTTCCTTGCCGGTTCCGGTTTCCCCCAGAATCAGAACCGGTGTGTCCGGGCTTTTCGCCACCCGGCCCACAAAGGCGATAACGTCCTGGAGGGCATCGCTTTCACTGATAAAAACCGGAAGGTTCTCTCGCAGGTAGGTTTCCTGAAGGCTGCGGACCTCCTTGCACAGCCGGATTTTTTCCAGGGCGTTGGCCACCGTCACTTCCAGGGTATCCATGTGCAGGGGTTTGGTGACATAGTCCTGGGCTCCGAGCTTCATGGCCGTCACCACCGTTTGGAGGTCCTCGAAGGCGGTCACCATGATAACCAGGACGTCCGGGTGCTGCGCCTTGATCTGGCGCAGGGCTTCAATACCGTTCATCCCGGGAAGACCGATATCCAGCAGCACCAGGTCCGGCGGCTGGGCAGGCATCGCTGCCAATGCGCTTTCTGCATCGGCAAAGGCCGCAACCGGATAGATGCCCTCAAAGGCCATCGCAACACTTTCCCGCACGGCCGATTCGTCATCAACGATAAACAGGGTGTAAGTGATCATGTCTCACAGCGATGGCCGCCCTTCAGCGGCAGTTCGATGGTGAAGCGGGCCCCGCCCAGGGGGCTCGGGCCGACGGTGAGGGTGCCGCCGTGATCCGCGATGATGCGCCGGCTCAGGCTGAGGCCGATGCCCGTACTGACTTTTTTGGTGGTGAAGAAGGGGGTGAAAATCCGCTCCTCGTCGCCGCAGTGGACCCCGGGGCCGGAATCGGCGACGCTCACCCGCAGGACATGGCCGGCCACCGAGGACGATACACCGATGGCCTTGGGGCCTTCCTGCTGCTGCATGGCCTCGGCCGCATTGGTGATCAGGTTCAACATGACCTGCTCGATCAGTTGCGGGTCCGCCTGGCAGGCGGGAAGGTCCGGGGACAGCTGGCGGTCGATGCGGATGCCGCTTCTGCGCAGGGTGGCGTCGCAGAGTTTGAGAGCCTCCTCGATGGGGTCGTTGATCTGGGTAGGGGCCAGTTTGGGCGAGGAGGGCCTGGAAAAGTCGATGACGCGGCGAATGACGTTTTCGATTTTGCCCGAAGCCGACTGGAGGCGTTCGATGATCTCCCGGACTTTTTCACGGCAGTCCGGCCGTTCATGGATCTTCTCCAGGGTGTTGAGGTAAATGTTGATCCCGGAGAGCGGATTGCGGATCTCGTGGGCGATGCCGGCGGCCACACGCCCCAGCGAGGCCATCTTGTCCTGAATGCGCAGGAGGTGGTCCAACTCTCTGGCGCGGGTGATATCCATCACGTAAAACAGAAAGGCCTCACGCCCCAGGTACTCGATTCGGCTGACCCGACAGAAGACCCACTTGATCTCTCCCCCCTTTGCGGGCGGCTTGTCGGGGTAAAACCGGAAATCGATGTCCATTACCCATTTTTTGCGGGATTTGATCTGCCGCTGGAAGTGGCGAACCTTATCTACGTCTTCCGGGTGCACCAGCCGCATTTCCTGCAGTTTGAACAGCTTGGGCAGAGAGGCAAAGGCCTTTTTCTGCTCCGGGTTGCGGTAGACGACTTTGTTGTCCTGCAGAATGAAAATGCCGGTCAGGGCGTTTTCAACCAGATTGCGGAAACGCGCTTCGCTGCGCTTGAGGGCCTCGCCCGTGCGGCGCCGGAGGGTTTTGAGATCCAACTGGTAGAGCCCGAAGGCGATGTCCTGGGCCACGGCCTGGAAAAGATCGCGCTCGCGCGGGTCAATCAGCGCCTCCGAGGTGGCGCCGACGGACAGCACGCCAAACGTCTTGTCACGGTAGGCCAGGCGGGTCGTCATGACGCTCCGCTCGGTGCACCCGACGGCGAGCGGGCAATTGCGGCAGTCGATGCAGGGTGCGGCTATCAGGATTGGACCGGGGTGAGACAGCGCGCGGCGGACACAGTCGGGGAGATTGCCGTCGCGAAAACCGGACCGCAACGGTTCTATCGGGACCTGGAGGCCTTCGTGGGCCATCAGCGCACTCTGGTTGGCCTTGTCCAGGATGGCCAGCCACACGTGGTGATAACCGAAATATTGTCGTAGGTAGCTGCAAACCGGTTGAACCAGCTCCCCGGAATGGTTTGCTTCTGCAACCAGAAGGGTGATCCGGCGGAGTGCCGCCTGAATGCGGTTTAAACGCACAATTCGGCGCCGGTCGCGCCCGCTGCGAAGGCTCCCCAGCCCGGCGCCAAGTCCGATCAGACCGCCCACCAGGCCTGCAAGCGCGTAAATGGAGAGGCTGCCGGACCCACTGTCAGCCGATCGCATGGCCCCCAGCAGGAGGCAGAGGATCGTGGCGCCGCCAAAAAAGGCGCCAATGGCGGTCAGGGCTTTTTGCATACAGCTGTCCCATTTGCTTCAGGTTTGGTGAGAAATCGATAAATTTTTAATAAAATTGGAAAAAATAATCAAGAGATTCGTCTCCCGAGTCGATCTGGGGGCCATGGGGTCGCATCCGGCGGCCATCCCTCCCCGGAGCGCCGCCATAAACCCGCCTCATGAAAAACCGGGGCGTGCGCTTTTGTATTTTGCCCTTCGTCGCGATCTTCGGCTGCAGCGGCGACACCCTAAACCGCAGGACACCCTCTGAGCTGCAACCGGCCATACGATCCGGCGCAGCGGCCTGGCGCAGGCAGCCCCCAGCCGTATGAAAGGCACCCGCCGCGCGGCGGTGGATAGGTTCAGGACCGGTGATGCGGGTTTTCACCGATTTTTTCGACCTGAAGCGGCTCCAGCACGATGCCGCTGCCTTTGGTCAACCCAAGCATAGGGCTTCAAACAGACGTGCAGATCATCGCTGTCCACGATGACGAGATCCACTTTGAAACTGGCCAGTCGGACCTGTCATTCCTCAGGTCGGAGGGCTCCAGCCTGGCGGGTTTTCTCGACGGCGGTGCACCTCCCGCAATGCCGGCAGCAGGAACCGGCCCAAGGGGCTTTCGCCTGCTGATCGTGCCGGATCACTGGTTCGGACAGGTTGAATTTCCCTTTCAATCCCGCAAGGGCGGGGTGGTGGAGTCCTTTGCCAAGCGGCAGCTGCAGGCGGCCCATCCTGAGCTGCCGTTGATCGAGGCCTTCTACGCCTACCGGTTCAACCGCGGAGAGCCCGAAAACCAGCGCCTTTCCATCGCCTACCTGCAGGAACCGCGGGGCTACCAGCTTTATGAGCGCCTTGAGGACTGCGGCCTGGTGCCCCACCTGATCACCACCCCCGCCCTGCTGTGGGAGCATAAGCTGCAAAGCCGCCTGGGCGAATTCGTCGATGGCGGCCGATGCCTGATCCAGATGGTCGGCCAGTGCTGCTTCTTGTACTTTTTCTTTGGCGGCTGGTTTCTGTTCTCCCGCAGCATCACGCTGCCGGATCTCTCGCTTTCGCCTGATGAACGTTTCGGCGGCTTGGTCTACGAGCTGAATCAAAGCTTTTATCTCTTCGCCCAGAAAGCCAAAGCGGACCTGGCCGGCATTTATCTGGTGTCGCCGCGTGCTGAGGATCCCGCGCTTCTCACAGATCTGCTGGGGCGCGAGGTGAAGCCCCTGGCGCTGGGCGCTGGGCAAGGGCAACCGGTTTTTGCGGCGCAAGAGTCGGATTCGCCCGTTGCAGCTTTTATGGGGGAGGCTTTTGCACTTGAAAACGGCTTCCGGGGCATTGCCCACCGGCGATTGAAGCGTGAACTGGACTGGAAGCCGGTTCAGACCGCCGCCGTCGTGATTGGGACGGTCACGCTGCTGACCATTGCTGCCGAAAGCCTTTTCCTGTGGCGCGGATTCGCAAGGGGAGGAAGCGGTGCGGCAGCGTTCGTGGTATCCGATGCGGCCGCAACGGAGACGCTGGCGGGGTTCAATGATGCCCTGGCGTTTATCAGCGCTGAAGTCAGGAAGCCTTCGGCAGCGGAGACGGTGGCGGCTGTGATGCGCAGCCTTCCGCCCGAAACGCGAATCAAGACCCTGGCGCTGGCGATCGCGGATCAGCCGGGGCTGCGGCTGGAGGGTGTCATGGCGGCCCCCGGCCCCGAAGCGTTTGAACTCCGCTTGGCGGCCCTTCTGGACCGCCTTAATCAGGGGTTTGCCATCAGCCCGCCGCTGAGCCTTCAAGATGTGGTCTGCCATCCGGCGGGCAATGAAAGCGATCCCGTCGTTGTCGGCGGGCAAAGCGCTTATGCGTTTGCGCTGGAGTTCGGGCTGCCATGAACGACCGCTTCACAAAACGCTGGGTGCTGGTCGTCGCCATTTGGAGCGTGGCGGGGATTTTGACCCTCTGGAACACGGCGGGCGTCAACCGGCTGGCCCCCCTGCAGACGGCCCACGAGCAGACCCGCATGGATGCCGATTACTGCCGCCGGCAGGCGGCCCGGATGGTCGAGGTCGCCGAGAAGCAGGCCCGCTATTATCATACCGTGGCCGCCCCGAACCTTGGCCTCTTGGCGGCCCAGGAAACGCTGCGCCGGCTGGCGCAAAGTCGTGGGGTGAGTCTTCTAAAGGCCGAACCCGCGGCCGAGCAGCCCTCGCCGGAGGGTGTGGCCATTGCCCTGCGGCTCGTGGGGTCCCTGGCAGACGGGGCGGCCTTTCTGGCCCTTCTGGAACAGCGCTGCCCCTATCTGCCGCTGGCGGCGGTCAAAATCGTTTCCGATTCCGCCGCCGGCATCGCCGAGTTCGACATCAGCCTGCACTACCGCTTCCGGGTGGTCGCGGGGCCCCAGGCGGCAGCCGGGCCCGCAGCCGGTGCGATTTGAACTTGCCGCGGCTGAGCGTCATACTTCGAGAAGGTCTATCGATGCAGATTTTCGGCGGGACAAGACGACTGGCCCTGGGGGCCTTCATTCTGGCGGGGCTGTTGCTGATCAGCTTCAATGCCGTCTGGCTGACGCGCCTCTTGAATCCGCCGCTGCCGGCGAATTCGTCCGCGGTCAAAACCGCTTTGTCCCAATGGCACGCCTATCAGGCGCTTGAGGAGCGCCTGGCACGCAAAGCCGAGGCGATCGGCGTGATGTTGGCCAGCTGGCCCGCTTCCGAACACCGCCGCGAAAGCCGGCCGGATGAGCCTGTTGCCGAGCCGGCGCCCCCTTCGGTGGCGGCCGATGTGCCTCTGCCGGCGGTAAACGGAATTCTGCAGATCGTCGCGCCGGGAGGGCCGTCGCGCACCCTGGCCCTGATCGACGGGGGGCTGCGGGGCGAAAACGATCACATCTCAGGGTTCACCATTGAACGCATTACTGCGGCCGGAGTGGCCTTCGGCCGCGACGGCCGGCGCTGGTTCGCCCCGGCACCGGAAGTGCCGTTTTCCGTTGACCAGGGGCGATAGGAGCGTCGCCACGGGTTTTCTTAATTTCGCAGGATTGGGGCTGAAGCGCGATGGATTGGATTTCGAGGCGATGATCAAATCAATGCGTGCAGGGGGCAGGATCAGACATCTGGTGGCGCTGGGAATGCTTGGGTGGATTTTCGCGTTCGGCGGGTGCAGCATGCAACAGCCGCGGCCGGTAACCCTCACTGAAATCGAATCGATCAGCCCCAGGGCTGTCCTGGCGGAGGCAAAGCCCAGGGTGGCGCCGGGACCGCCGGCGTTAACCGAAAAAATGGCACCCCTGGCCCGCGGGATTACGCAGGCGGCGCGCCTGTATACCCTTGTGTTTGACCGCGCGCCCCTGTCGGAGGTGATCGGCGCCCTCATCCGGGATGCCGACTTGAGCCTGTCGGTGGATGCCATCGTCGATCTGGCCCGTCCGGTCACGGTGCACCTGAAGAATGCCACCCTGGAGGAGGCATTGGACATTGTCATCGCCCAGGGGGCCGGCTACGCTTGGCAGGTTCAGGGCGGCTGCCTGCACGTCAAACGTTTCCAGGAGCGGATCTATCAGCTGGACTACCTGGACCTGGTGAGCGAGACCGACATCGAGGTGGGCGGCGATATGCTGGCATCCAGTGTCGAAAATTCGGGGGTTGCCGGAAAATATCAGGTCAAGGCCAAACGCAGCAACGAAAACACCGATCTGTGGACCAGCATTGTCGCATCCCTGGAAGGGCTGAAGTCCGAAGAAGGCGTTCTGCGGATCAACCGCAATGCCGGACTGGTATACATGGCCGATGTTCCCCGGCGGGTGGACGCCATGGTCGGTTTTCTCGATTCGCTGTCGGAAACCCTCCACCGTCAAGTATTTATCGAAGCGCGGATCATGGAGGTCATTCTCAATGACGAACACAAGTACGGGATCGACTGGACCAATCTTCAGGTTGAATTTACCTCCGCCTGGGGGGCCTTGCCGGATCAGTTCAATCTTGGCTTCAACAGCAACGGGGTGATCGCACTCGCCGACCAGTCGCGGTTCAGCGCGGTCCTTGATTTTCTGCGAACCCAGGGCGACGTCTCGGTTCTTTCCAACCCGCACCTGTCCGTCATGAATCGTCAATCGGCGGTGCTGACTGTCGGGGTTCAATTTCCGTTCACGGATATCGACGGCGTCGATCGGGATTTCGATACCGGCGTCACCACCATCGGCTCCTCCATCAAGCGGGTGATCCTGGGGCTTCAGCTGGGCCTCACCCCCCAGATCTCCAAGGAGGGCATCGTAACCCTGCATGTGGTGCCCACCATTACCCGGATTCAGCGCGAGGTGGAGCTGGAGATCCCCACCGATTCCTTATTCACCCAAACCGTATCCAACCCCGTCATCGACCTGCAGGAACTGGCCACCATGGTTCGCGTCCGGGAGGGGCAATCCTTCGTGCTGGCCGGCCTGATCAGCGAAATCAAGCAGTTGAGCCACCAGGGGCTGCCGCTGCTGGGCGATTTGCCCTACCTCGGTCAGTTGTTTCGGCACATGGACGAGTCGGTCGAAAACCGGGAGCTGGTGATTTTCATCACCCCCTATGTCAAGTCTCCGATGTAGACCGCCGGAAGGGCTTATGATCTAAAATTATATAAAGTTACCGTATGTTGGGGCCGATTTAATTTTAACGCGGCACTCGAAACGGACTTATTCCATCATGGAGGATTTTCATGCGCACCCCAAAAAACACCTTTGCCGGTCAGGCCGGCTTCACACTTGTCGAAATTGCCATCGTGATGGTGATTATCGGTCTGCTCATTGGCGGCGTACTCAAAGGCCAGGCCATGGTTCACAACGCTAAAACCAAGCGGGTGGTCAAACAGGCCGACGAACTGCGGGCGGCGGTGATGACCTTTTTCGACCGCTACGGGGTGTATCCGGGGGATGAAAACCAGGCGGCCATCCCGGCCGGCGGGGCGGATCTCGAAGGCAATGGCAACGGGCAGATTGCCGGCGCCGAGATTTATGAAGTCTTCAACGATCTCGGCATCGACGGGCTGATCACCGGAACCTACAACGGCACCAGCGATCTTCCCAAGCACGCCTTTGCCGGCAATGTCCAACTGGCGTACGTCAATCCGCCGGGCAACACCACCCCGCCGGACCACTATTTTTACTTTCTCAACCTGCCCGGCGAGGTCTGTCAGGAGATCGACAGCAAGTATGACGACGGCAACGGCAATACCGGCAGCATCGTCGGCAGCGCGGCTTATACCACGGGAACAAGCGTCCCGATTCTCTACATGCGTTTCTAAAGCGGCTCTGGCCTGATCCGCGGAAGAGGACACGCGCTGTCGGGGTGTCCTCTTCGTGTTGCACGCCCCTCCGGCGAACTTCGCATATCCCCAAACCACGTGCCGTTCATGAAAAAAGCGTCTTCGTTCCTCAAGGGGCAAAACGGATTCAGCCTGATCGAAATCGCCATCGTCATGGTGATCATCGGTCTACTGGCCGGCGGCGGGGTGTCCCTGATGGGGATGCTGACCGCCCGCAAGGCGCGCAGCGACACGCAGCAGTATCTGCTGCTGGCCAAAAACGCGCTGGTGACCTACGCAGTGGTCAACGGGCGTCTGCCATGGGCCGACACCGACGGCGACGGCCAGGCCAACACCCATGCCGCCGTGGGGACCCTGCCCTACGGCGAGCTTCAGATCAGCCCCGCGGATGCCTACAAGCGGGCCCTCAAGTATGCCCTCAACAGCAGCCTGGGGGCTGACCGGGCCGTCAGCTGCAGCGCGCTTCACAGCGGCCTGGGCGGCATTCCGCTGGTGGTCGACGCCGATGGCGCGGCTCCGGCCTTTGCGGCGGCCGCGGTTTTAGTCAGCGCGGGACCTATGGACGCGGATTCAAGCGGCAGCGTGTTCGATGCGATCGCCGTCGGCGCCCACCGGGGCGACAACACCGACGGTGCCCCGAATTATCTGCGCCATACACCGGCCGACGGCTTTGACGATCTGACCACCTACCTGGGCGGGACGGAACTCTTCCCTGCGGCCTGCGGTCAGGTGGCGCGCCTGACGGTCAGCAACCGGTCGGCCGCAGCGGTCTATGTGTACGACCTGACCCGCGCCACCGACGCCGGTATGCTGGCGGCCGGGGCGACAGCGGCGTTTGAGATGGTGCCGGGCAGCCGCGTGCGCCTGGGCAGCGCCGCAGCCGGCGCCGGCTCGGTGGTCGGCTCTGCGCCGGCCAGCCCCCTGACACTTGCCGACGACCAGCTGGTGATTGTCCCCTGATGGCCGTTAGCGGGGGGCTTTGGGAGAGGCTTTCAAGGTAGCGGCGGCGAAAACCGCGCGCTTCGTGTCCTCAATAG
>Ga0105100_10000259_pt1 | contig 31266 bp, 21 predicted proteins | sample PPLLak12cMay2015_2_FD_87033 | JGI IMG/M metagenome (GOLD analysis project Ga0105100, IMG submission 87033) | Freshwater sediment microbial communities from Prairie Pothole Lake near Jamestown, North Dakota, USA - PPLs Lake P8 Core (1) Depth... | ecosystem: Environmental > Aquatic > Freshwater >... | reverse complement strand
GGCGAGAGCCCGACCGAGGCCGAGGCGACCGGCCTCAGTGCCTCGGGATTGGGAAGGGGGCCCGTGAAGGTCAGATCGGTCGCGGACAGGACCAGTGAGCCCTCCAGCTGCTGCTCGATCCGGCCCACGGCGACCAGATCGACGCCGGCGACGCCACATGCCATTACTGCTTCTTCGATCCCGCGGGCGCGCGTCATGTCCCCCACATAGATCGCAGAGCCATCACCCATGTCCATCGGCTCGGGGAAATGATTCGACCGCGGGTAGTTGGGAAAGACCGGATGCACCGACTTGAACAGCCGCTGATACCCCGGCTCGGCCAGGGTGAGCAGCAGGCTCTGTTCAGCGACCCAGTAGAGAGCTCTCGCCAACCATCGGAACAGCGGTCTCGACCAGGTAGGCACCCAATCCTTGGATGAGATCTGTGCGGCAAGGTCCTCGTGAACGTCGACCACCACGGGGATCCTGCGTACGAGCCTTGCCAGGACACCGATAGGGATCGTCTCCGGATCGTGTAGGACCACCAGATCCCATCCTCTGCGAAGCAGCAATCGAGCCGCTCCGAGGTTGCGGCGAAGGCGCCCGCGGCGCAGTGGGGCCCATTCGAGCCCGCCGAGGTCGGCGGGGCCAGGTTCCTTTGTCGCGTAGGTGACCCGGCCGACATGCTCGATGGTGCGGATCAGACGCTCCCGAATCCTGGTGTCGTCCGGATGGTGGACCGTGGTGAGGACCAGGATCTTCGGTGCGGTCACAGCGCCTCTACGTTCTGAGCCTCCAGTCCGAGACGCCGGTAGACACCTCTGGCGTCGAACACCAGCGGAACCTCCCTGGCAATCGCCTCGTAGGGCAATCCCGAGTGATCGGTCAGTATGGCGGCCAGATCGAACCCGGAGACGTCCTGTGGGTGAACGGCGGCGAACCCGTGATGAGCGATTCGCTCGGGCCCCACATGGGGATCGAGCACCCGGACCTCGGCGCCTCGCGCTGCCAGTCGCCTTGCCACGTCGACTGAAGCCGACTCTCGATCATCGGAGACATTCGGCTTATAGGCCAGGCCCACCACCAGGATGCGACTGCCGTGAACTGCCTTGCCTGCGGTGTTGAGCATGTCGGCGATGCGTTGGGTGGTGTACTCGGGCATATGGGTGTTGACCTGATCGGCCGTCTCGATGAATCGGGTGGCGAAATTCGCCTCGCGCGCTCGCCAGGCCAGGTACTGGGGGTCGAGCGGGATGCAATGACCACCCACTCCGGGCCCCGGGTAGAACGCCTGGAACCCGAAAGGCTTGGTGGCGGCAGCATCGATCACTTCCCAGATGTCGATGTCGAGCTCGTGGGCAAGCTGGGCCACCTCGTTGATCAGACCGATGTTGACCGCCCGGTAGGTGTTCTCCAGCAGCTTGGCCAGTTCGGCGGCCCGGGCCGAGCTGACCCGGTGAACCGAGGGGACGATCCGGCTATAGGCCGCCACCGCCACGTCACCCGACGCCCGCGTCACTCCCCCGACCACCTTTGGAATGTCACCGGTTTTCATCTCGTCACCGGGTGACACCCGTTCCGGCGAGAAAGCCAACCACACGGTCTCGTCGAGGGTCAGCCCGGCTTTCTCCACTGCAGGCACCAGGTAGTCCTCGGTGGTCCCGGGATATGTGGTGGATTCGAGGCTGATGAGCTGACCCGGCCTGGCCACTCTCGAGATGGTGTCCGCCCCGGCCTCGATGTAGGACAGGTCGGGCTGACGATTCCTCCCCAGGGGGCTGGGGACGCAGATGAAGATGGCATCGGCCTCTGAAAGAGCCCCGGCATCGGTGGTGAACCGGGCTCCCGAGACGATGGCCGCGCGCAGCGCCTCGTCCGATACGTCGTCGACGTGCGAATCCCCCCCGGAAAGACCAGCCACACGATGATCGGAGACGTCAAAGCCGACGGCCGACAAGCCGCTGTTGATCGCTGTCACCAGTAGTGGCAGACCCACATAACCGAGACCAATGATCCCAGCGGTCCACGGCTCTTTGGAGAAGTACTCGACCCTGTCGATCACAGTGGCGAATGGTAGGGGGCTCAGGGGCCCCAGATGCGCTTGAAGAACGCCGCCATCTGGCCTCGGGTTACGTTGTCCTGAGGACAGAATCTGTCGTTGGTCGGTGGGTTGCACCCGACTGTGATCTTGGCCTCGGCAATCCTGTTGATCGCTCCCTGGAATTGTGTTGCGCTGTCATCGACGAAGTAGTCGGCGGCGGTGTCGGGCAACCCCAGAGTGCGTGACAGGAAAGCTGCCATCTGGTCCCGGGTCACGTTGCGGTCGCCGCAGTACCTGCCATTGCCACAACCGACAGTGATCCCAGCCTCGAAAAGACGGTTGGCCGCGCTCTCGTAGAACTCTCCCTCGTCGTCACTGAAATGATCGGCTGACGCCGTGGGGAGATGCATTGCCCGGGAGATGAAGACCGCCATCTGCCCGCGGGTGACCCGCTCGTCGGGGCAGTAGTTCGTGTTGGATGGAGGATTGCAACCCAGAGTTATCTCCTCCTGGGCCAGCCATGTGATCGCATTCTCGAAGAGATGGCCTGCAGTGTCGAGGAACGGGCCCTTGTACCTCGTGGTCAACACATACGGGGACACACGCACCGGCGCACCGTCGCGACGAAAGGCATTGCCACTCAGGAAGAGACGGAGCTGATCACCCTTCAAGTCGCTGGCGACGGTGCTGCCGTTCTTACGTCCGGTGAAACGGACCACGGCACCCGGCGGCCCTTCGATGACCTCGACCATGGTCACGGCGCTCCACCCGAAGTAGGCCTCGATCTTTCCGGCGGGGACCACGACGGTCCACCTCGCCAACGGGTTGATGGTCGGATTCGAGGACCACTTGTCGGACACCGATCGGAGCCATGGCAAAGCAGCCCCGCCCCAGACGAACTCCACGTTCTCGCTGGCGCCCCCGTTGGACGACGAATAGAACGCCTTTGCGATGTCGAACGCGTAATCGGATTGAGGGTGGGTCAGGATGTCACCCAGAGTGTCCGTGACGGCTTGCACCCATGTGCCTCCGGAGGCTCCTCCCTCCTTCGCCCAGCCGGCGTAGGCCTGATCGGCCGGTGTCGAGCGGAGATGACAGCCACAACTCGCCAGTTTGCCGGAGCCGTTGGAGCCTCCACGCTCGACTGCGGTGGCCACCGCATAACTGCGTCCGATGATGGCCTGAGCCCGGAGTGCCTGAACGGGCCACGACGAGGGGACTTCGGCTAGCCCGTAGAGGTACTCCTCGAGGCTGACGGTCACGTTGACGTGAAACCCTGCGGCAGACGGGGTGAAGCGGATCGTTCCCCGGGCGTACTCCTTGCCGTTGACCCGGAATCTGACCCCCGTGTCGTTGGCCTTGGCCAGCTGCCCGTCACAGGGGCGGTAGCCGAGATTGCCCTCGAGGGCCTTGCGAAACCGGCATTCGGTCGGATTCGAAGCGTTGACCTCGAACACCCAGGACTCGCCGGGGTCTATGGTCACGTCGGTGAAATCTCCGGAGTACTCCGGTGGGCTCGCCGGAGGACAAGCGCCGGCCGGCTGGCAGATGGTCAGCGGCCCGCCGACCGCCGTCAGACCGACCGAATTCGTGTTCGAGACCAGACCCACCCAGAGCCCTTCTGGCCCCGTCGTCCAGTGTCCGGCAGGCATGTCGACGACTGTGGTACCGGTGTAGTAGTGGTGCAGTATCTCGGTCGAGGATCGTCCCTCCTGGGCCTGGCCAAGTGCACCAAACTGGGAGAGACCGACTCCGTGCCCCCATCCCCCGCCATCGAACTCCCACTCCTCTTCGGCAGCCTGTGCCGGTAACGCAACCGAGAAAAGGGCGAGCAGACATGCCAAGACCGTGGTCATTCGAAACAGCCTCACAACCGGCTCCATCGCCCTATCGGTCTTTCCGCTGAAGAGAATGTCAACCACCCACCAAGCGGTAAACAGCATTGTCGAAAAGGTCGGTGGCGAGGATCTCCCCGTTGGAGTCGGATCCGAAAGACACGACTCCAGGCTCACGAAGCGCGCCGGACAAGTCCCTCGCCTCCACCGCCCGCCCGTTGAGCAAGCGGAACCCCCTGACAACGCCGGAGGCGGCATCCGAATAGATGAAATAGTGGCTCAACGAGCGAACCGTCTGACCGCGATACACGACGCCCCCGGTGATGACCTGGCCGACCGAGCGGCCGTATTCGGCTACCGGCATGGTCAGGCCGGACGTCGAGCAACTCGGGTCGGTGTCATTCGGGTTGCACAACGTGCCCTCATACCTGGACCAGCCGAAGTCATAACCGACCGGGCTCAACGCAACCGCATCCACCTCCTCACGCGCTCCCTGACCAACGTCGCCGATGTAGATGTTCCCGTCGTCGATCGACCAACGCCACGGGTTGCGGAGACCCGAGGCCCAGATCTCGTCTCGACCGGCCTCGCCAACAAACGGGTTGTCTGGCGGGATGGCGTAAGGAGCGGCGCCGTCAACGTCGATCCTGATCATCTTCCCCAGCAGGGTGTTCAGGTTCCTCGCCCGGCCAGCCGGGTCGTTCCCACCCCCACCGTCTCCGAGACCGAGGTAGAGATATCCGTCGGGGCCGAAATCGAGAAAGCCGCCGTTGTGGTTGCTCGCCGGTTGATCCACCGCGAGCACCACCCGGGGAGAGGAGGCTGTCTGGAGGTCGGGAGCGATATCGAACTCGGTGAGGTAGGTCGTGTGGTTTCCGCTTCCGCCCTGGCGGAGAGGCGCTGAGTACCAGGCGAACATTCTGCGGTCGGCGGGATAGTCGGGGTGGATCGCGATAGAGAGGAGACCCCTCTCCCCACCGGCCACCACGGTCCCCGACAGATCGAGGAAAGGCTGGCTTCGGAGCGCACCGTTGTCGAAGACCTGAACTTGGCCGCCCTGCTCGGCGATGAGGATCCGACTCTCACCGGGAGGCACCAAGGTCTGAACCGGTCGGGACAGGCCGTCGACCACGAGGTCCCATCGAAGTGGTGGGCGTGCCGCCGGTCGCATTGAGGTCAGCCGGAGTGCGCGGGTGAGCATGGTCGCCATCTCGGCTCTGGTCAGGATCCGGCGAGGGCAGAAGTTGTCGTTGTCTGGCGGGTTGCAGCCAACGGTGATGCCTATCTCGGCGATCCGGTTGATCGCACCCTCGAGGACACTTCCCTCATCGTCATTGAAGAAGTCCCTGGTCGCAGCAGGCAGGTGCAGTGCCCTGGCCAGGAAACCGGCCGCCTCGGCCCGGGTGAGGCTCCGATCGGGACAGAATCGATCGTTGGCGGGCGGGTTGCAACCCTGGGTGATCCCCGCTTCGGCGATCCTGTTGATCGCCCCCTCCAGGACATGCCCGTTGTCGTCGACGAAATGATCGGTCCCGGTGGAGGGAAGCGACTCAGCACGGGAGATCATGGCCGCCATCTGGGCGCGGGTCAGTTCACGGTCCGGGCAGAAGCGATCATTGAACGGAGGGTTGCAGCCGACGGTTATCTGCTCGGTCGCAATCGCCTCGATCCCACCCTCGTGGACGCTCCCGTCGTCGTCGGTGAATGTGCCTCCGGGAGCCAGCGCCGCTACCGGGAGCAAAGCGGCGAGGAGGGCGAGGGCAGCGGGGGACATCATCGACCTGAGGCAAGGTAACCAGGTTGGCCGGCAAAGTGCCAGAGTCTGGGATCATTGACGCCGATGCGCATATTCCTGGCCGCGGTTCTCGCCTGGTTGACCTTGCCCTTGGCACAGCCGCTCGGGGCCGAGGTCGAAACGGTCCGGCTGTTGGTTCCTGAGGGGACTCAGCTGCAAGGACTGTCCACGGCCGACGATGACACTGGCGCAACCGGATGGGTTCGAATCGAGGTCCCAATCGAGGAAAGCGCAGAGAAGACAGCTGCCGGCTTGGCGATCGAGATCGGGGCCCCGGTGATCGTCGAGCAACGCTACGAGCTGTTTGCGCCTCAAGACGATCCGAGCTTCGGCAGCCAGTGGTACCTGGAGAACACGGGTCAGGCAGGCGGGACCGCGGATGCCGACATCGATGCCATCACGGCCTGGGGATCGGCAACGGGTGATGGGGTTGTGGTCGCCCTGATCGACTCGGGGGTCAATATGACGCACTCAGACCTCGACGGGCAGATCTGGTCCAATCGCGGGTGGGACTTCGTCGACGACGACGACGACCCGAGCCCCGCGGGCACCAACTCCGATGAGGGCCACGGCACGGCGGTGGCCGGGATCATCGCAGCCGAGGCGAACGGAGTCGGAACGGTCGGGGTTGCGCCCGAGTCGACCCTGATGGTGATCCGAAGCTGCAGTCAGGGTGCCTGTTGGAGTCTCGACATCGCCAACGGCATCTACTACGCCATCGACGAGGGCGCCGACGTGATCAACCTCTCCCTTGGCTCGATCACCTCCGAGGACGACCTGCTCGAGGCGGCGATCGCCTACGCCAGGTCGAAGGACGTGCTGGTGGTGACCGCATCAGGCAACGAGAGCATCGATCTCGACGGCCTCCCCATCGGCCAGCAGCTCATACCCGGCGGCTTGCCACTCTCCAACATCCTCACCGTCGCCGCCAGTGACCGCCGCGATGTGCTGGCTGGTTTCAGCAACTATGGGCCGGAGACCGTCGACATAGTGGCACCCGGCCTGGACATCCTGACCACAGGCGTCACCGGGAACTACGTGACAGCACACGGGACATCGTTCGCATCACCAATGGTCGCCGGCGTGGCCGCACTCCTCCTTTCAGAGGAGCCCGGCATGGGTCACCAGGAATTGTTCGCCCGCATCACCGCTTTCGTCGACCGCCCTCAGGGAGTCGCCGGATCCAGCGGATCGGGTCGCCTCAACGCCGGCCGCACCCTGACCGCGCACTTCATCGACACAGCGACCTCCGTATTCGCCAGTGCGATCGACTGGTTGGCGGAATCCAATATCACCAAAGGCTGCAATCCCCCGGAGAATCACCGCTTCTGCCCCGGAGAGCGTGTGACCAGAGGGCAAATGGCCGTGTTCCTGGCCCGAGCCTTCCATCTCCCTGCCACAACGCGTGACTACTTCGATGACGACGAAGGTGCTTACTACGAGAACGCGGCCAACCGGATGCGCGCCGCAGGTCTGACCGTCGGGTGCGCTCCGACCAAGTACTGCGGTGCCAATCAGATCAAGCGGGCAGAAATGGCGGCGATGCTTTCACGTGCCCTGTCCCTGCCCGGTACCTCATTGAATCGTTTCGTCGACGACGATGGATCGACATTCGAAATCGCCATCAACAAGATCGCTGAGGCCGGGATCACGGTTGGATGCAACCCTCCGCGTTACGACCGATTCTGTCCCGACGACCGGGTCACCAGGGGTCAGATGGCTGCCTTCATCCAGCGCTCGGTCAAGCTCTCCGGGTCGTCCTGAGACGACACCGGAGCCGATTCAGGACGGCCATTAGCCTTCCGCTGTGACTGATCTGGAACCTGGCCGGGAGCTCGAGCAGGAACTGCGCGACGAGCGAGCGCGTCGACGAGCGGCGGAGAGCCGGATCGAAGAGTTGACTGAGCGGGCCGATCTCTGGAAGAAACGGGCGGAGGAACGCTCGGAGCGGATCACCAGGATCCTGGAAGATCAGAGGGCGAAGGGCAGCCCTCTATGGCCGTTGCGCAGGCTCTTCTCCAAACGAGATCAGGGCGAAGTGATCCCAGCCACCGTGGAGCGTCGGCAGACGGCTGCGGGCTACACGCCCACCAGCGCCCCGAGGCCTTCGCACCAGTGGCCCTCGGTCAAGTCGGTGGTATCGGTGTCGCTGGCCGTCGACCCCGGCATCACCCGCTGTCTGTCCTCCTTTGACGATACCGACCTGACCAGGGCCACCAGCGAGGACCTGGACCGGGCGGACCTGGTCGTGATCGATCCGGAGGCACTGGCCCAGGCGCCCGCCGAGATTCAGAAGCGCCTGGCCATCTGGTCGAGGGAGGTGGGTCGTCAGCGTCTCCTTTGGTGGACGAGTGGCTCCGCACCCGACCCAACGCTGATACGCCCCGGCGACGTCACTGTGGCAAACAGTGCCGAGACCGCGCACCAGCATGGGTTGCGTTATCTCCCCGGATGTCTGGATCCGGCGCTGCACAGACCCGACCCAGAAGCTCATCGGGGAGGATCATCGGTAATCGAAGGAGGTCGAGATCGTCTCTCCAGTCCCCCACTGCCGATGATCGAAGCCGCCGCCAGCGGTGTGGGCTTCGACACCAGCCCTGGAGCCGGGACCGCCGCTCGTCGCTGGGCTTACCGCCACCACTCGCCATGGGTTCGGGCCCACCAACTGCTGAATCTGGTCGGGCTGCGAGCCGCGCAGCCGATCCCGAGAGTGGCTGCAATCCTGGTCTCGCATCGACCTGAGTTCCTGCCTGCCGCCATCAATGCCGTTCTCCGTCAGACACATCTCCTGACCGAGTTGGTGGTCGGTGTTCATGGTGCTTCTCCCACCGCCGAGATCGACGCCATCCTCACTTCGGCATCGATTCCGATCGAGATGATCGAGTTGGATCGGGCGTTCACTCTCGGCGAGTGCCTCAACCTGGCCATCTCCAAGACGTCGGCGCCGATCCTGGCAAAGATCGACGACGACGACCATTACGGCCCCGCACACATCGAGGACAGCTTCCACACCCTGGCCTACTCCGGCGCCGATGTAGTTGGGAAAGGGGCGCACTACACATATGTGGCCTCCCGTGACAGCACGATCTTGCGTCGACCGGGGCTCGAGGAGACATACGTCGAGGGGTCTCCCAATGGGGCCACGCTGGTCTTTCACCGAAAGGCATGGGACCAGGTCGGGTTCCCTCACCGGCCCCGTCATGTCGATACCGGGTTCCTTCGTGCTGCGCGTGAGATGGGAGCGCAGGTGTACGTGGGGAGCCGATGGGAATTCTGCTACGTGCGCAATCCTGAGGGACACACCTGGGAGACGGAGGACGAAGTGTTCCTTGCCGGATCGGAGCCCTCCTGGGAGGGATTTCACCCGGAGCGGGTCGAGGTTCCCGACGTCGAGCCCGATTGACGTGAGCGGCACGAATCTCGCCATAGTCGGCACCGACCTCAAGTTCATCCGCCCGCTGCTCGCCCGCTTCGAACGAGAGGAAGGTATCCGGGTCCGGGTCGACGAATGGCCGAAGTTCCGAGTGCACGACCCATCGATCACCAAGGAAGTACTCACGTGGGCCGACGTGATCGTGTGTGAGTGGGCCGGCCCCAACGCAGTGATCGCCAGCCAAGCCAAGCGAGCGGACCAGAGAATGATCGTCAGATTGCACCGCATGGAGTTGGCCCATCCGGAATGGCGCAACATCGAAATCGATGCGGTGGACCTGGTGGTCACCGTGGGGCCGCACTACAGGCGACGGGTGGTCGAGGTCACGGGGTGGCCCGAGGCCAAGGTGGTCGTCATCCCCAACTTCGTCGACGAGACGGTATTCGCCCTGCCCAAGCAGGACGGCTCCCGATTTCACCTCGGAATGATCGGTTATGCCTCAGAACGCAAACGAGTCGACCTCGCTCTCGATGTCCTGACCGAGCTCCAGCAGAGCGACCCCCGATATCGACTGTTCCTCAAAGGCTCGCTCCCGTGGGGCTTGAAATGGGTGGAGGATCGCCCGGAGGAAGCCGGGTACTTCAATCGGATCCGGCAGAGGTTGGACGAGAATCAGGAACTGGGTCAGGCGGTCACCTTCGATCCTCCCGGTGACGATGTCGCGACTTGGCTGAGGAAGATCGGATTCGTCCTCTCCACCTCCGACGACGAGAGCTTCCACCTCTCCCCAGCGGAAGGGATGGCGTCGCGAGCAGTGCCGGTGATCCGCCCCTGGCCGGGAGCCGACGAGATCTACGACCCAGAGTGGATTGTGGATGGCGCCCGCATGATGGCGGCCACCATCCTCGCCATTGCTGCCGACGAGAAGGTCTGGAGGGAAACCGGGGCCAGAGCGCAACGCGAGGTCCTCTCCAAGTATCGACTCGACGACATCGCCCGGATGTGGCTGGCGCGGATCATGGCTGCTCGAAGTCCGGCCAGGTAAGGCCCCGCCTACCATCTACCGGATGCGGATCTGCCTCGTCTCACGGCGAAACATCACGCGTGATCCGGTGGCCAGGGCCCTGGTCAACTCGCTCGATTCCGCCGGCCACCGGATCACAGTGGTCTGCGCCGGAAGCCCGCAACCCGGTCTTCCGGACAAGGTGCAAGTGGTCACGGTCGCCGCCGGGCGAAGTCTGTGGCGCTCGTTCCGCCGACGGGCTCGCCGCGCCAGCACCGTCAAAGGTGACGCTCTCGACCAAGCACTGCACCGGGCAGTGATAGAGGCGAGACCGGAGCTGATCTACCCGCGCCGGGAGGACGACGTTTCCCTGGTAGACGACATCGGCGTACCCGTCGTACGTCGACCAGAGTGGCGCCCCCCGAGCTTCGATCTGATCAATCTGGCTCCTTACTCGGTGGAGTTGAGCAGCTCACCCGCCTTGCCGACTGGCCCATTCCATCTTCGCCGCGAGCAGGCCGTCTCCGTGCCTCGCCCAGGCCGACACGCAGGGAGCGCGGTGGTGATCGCCTATCGCGTCACCCCGACCAATCCCGGTCGATACCTCGAGGCGGCCCTGCGGCGCTCGGGGGCGTCGGTCACCGTCCTCAACGGGACCCTCGATTGGAGTCAAGTGCCTCCCGGGGCCTCCTTTGTCGTCATCGTGGAGAGCCCCTATCCCGCCCTGGAACAGCAAGGTGCCAAACCCCGAGTGCCGGTGCTCTTCTGGATCCACCACGGTGAGCACCATCTCCCCACCAATCTGCGGTTGGTCCGGAGGTACGGGGCGAGCGCGGTACTGCTGGCACACAGTTGGCATCTTGCCCATCGATTCGCAGTCCCGGTCCATCGCTTCCCGTTCGCGGTGGCGCCCGAGCTGTCGACCGAGCCCAAACCTTGGGCGGAGAGGTCCTACGACGTTGCCATGGTCGGAGCCGGTGTCGGCGGAAGTGGCGGCCGCTACGACCGGCGCCGCGAATTGGTCGAGGCGCTCGAGGGGTACACATCGATTCGCACACGGTTCTCCTATGGACTGGGCCCTGAAGAAATGATCGCCCTCTACCAGGACGCACGGATCGTGATCAACGAGGGGGGGCGTCGTCACCTACCCATCACCATGCGGGTGTTCGAAGCCCTGGGTGCGGGTGCGCTTCTCTTGACCGAAGACCTCCCCGGAACCGACACCCTGCTCAAACGAGGCGAGCATTATGTGCCGATGACGGAAGACGTCCCCGACCAGGTCCGGCATCTCCTGGACAGCGCGGAATCCAGTGCGATAGCGGCGGCCGGCCGCCGATGGGCATGGGACCGCCACACCTACGACCATCGCGTGGATCAGCTGTTCGAGATCGCCTCGACCACGTCACCCGCCCCCATAGACCTCGAGGACAGCTTCAGGCCCAGGACTCCCCTGGCCGCTGTGGTCGACCGGGACGTCGAAACGCAGCACCTCGCCACTTTCGGTCAGGTCGACGCGATGGGTCTTGACGATCGAGCGGTTCGGTTCGGTGACGCGGAGCGCCTGCGAGAGTCCTCGATCGACGCGGTGGTGATCGGCCGGGGACCGGTGGCCGAGCTGAAGCTCGCCGTCCTTGCCGCTCGCGGGTACGTGTACGCCGAAGGCGAGCATTCCGCTGCCGTCGAGACTGTCCTCGCCGATCACCGGCCGGACGCCATCGTCAGCTACGACTCGGGGTTCCTCCGGGCCGACCTCGGAGGCACCGGATACAGGATGCGCCCTGCCGACCACCCTCTGGCCCAGTGACGCCACCAGGTCCCAAGGCCTGGACCGCTCCGGGCAACGATTATCGGGGGATCGAGAAGGTCCAACCGGGTCCGGAACCAAACGCAGCCGTGATCCTGACCGGCGGCTCGGTGCGTGACAGCCTTCTCTCTCAATCGGCGGGCGTCAGCGAGATTCTCGACCCGGCTGCCGCTCGGGGCACGCCAGCCGAGGTAGTGGTCTTCCTCGGTCCCGATGAAGACCCCGGACCCGGCTGGCTGGCACGGCACCTCGGGTGGCACCAGCTCGCCAGCAACCTCGTAGTGCTGGGAGGACATGTCCCGGAGGACGATCGATCGACAGCGATCATCCGCAGGTCCCGCCGCCTGCTCAGCGGGGATGAGGCCTTTATCGCCATCCAGCAGTCCAACGTCTCGATGCGCACCGAGCTCTGGGACAGGTTGGGAAGTCCCGGCGAACTCGACTTGATCACCGGGTGGCGGCTCTGGAACGAAGGAGCGTTCTTCATCCACGACCCCGACGCCAGTGTCACGGCGTCAGGACCGGCTTTGCCCCACACTGGTTCGCCCGGGTGGGCGCTGCTCCTCGAGGACCTGATCCCCCATCGTCGATTTCGACCCAGACCGTCTGCCTTGCACTCGACACCAAAGGTGTCCTGGGTGGTCCAGGTCTCAGACCAGCAAGGAGTGGAGGCGGCGTGGGAAGTCTGTCAGAAGTCGACCTTCCCGGATCACGAGATCGTATTCCATGGCCCAGCCTCCGCCCTGGTCGCTGTGGCTGATGTGGCCCGGCACAACCCCAGGGTGACCACGGTCGAGGGTGATGGCCCGGGCAGCATCGGGGCCGCGGTGAGAGCCTGTCACGGCGAGTTGGTTGCCATCTTCGACTCACGGGCCCACCTCCCCCCGGAGAGTCTGAGCAAAGCGGTGGCGCGGTTCGAGGCGAAGCCTTCGGCCGGTGTCGTTCGCCTGGGGTATCGGATCGGAGGCGACCGGTACCTGCGGTTCGACGACTTGGCGGCTGTCGATCGGGCACTAGGGGCATATGGCCTCCCTCTGTTCGCCGTCGCCTCCCGGCGCGAGTTGATGAAGGACCCGTTGCTCGTCACCGACCCGGCCACAGCCTGGAAATCGTTGCTGGCACGCAACACTCCGGCCCTGGTGGTCTCGCCTCTCGTCGAGGTGGATGCCTCAGCCCCCATCTCCCCTCGATCCATCGGGTTCACCGAGATCTCCTCGGCCGGACTGGGTGAGATGGCGCGTGTCATGGTCCGCGAGATGCGAAGAGAGCGAGCTTCCGATGAAGCAACGGCGAGATCGATGGACGACGAGCGGGTATCGGTCGCCTATGTCGGGTTCACCGGGCACGACAACCTGGGGGACGAGGCGGTGATGACCGCCATCCAGAGTCTCATGCCCTGGGCGCATTTGGAGTCGGATCCGGTCGACCCACGACTGCTGATGGTGGGCGGCGGGACGTTGATAAACGGCCGTCGCTACTACTTGAACCGCCTGCTCCGTCAGGAGTCTCCCGTGGTGGAGCGAGCGCTCTTCGGCACGGGAGTGAGGAACCCCGACTATTGGGGAGTCACCGAGCCAATGGATGACTGGTTCTCATTCATCGACTCCGCCTTGGTCGCCGCGGTGCGGGGCCCGGATTCGGTGAAGAACCTCCGCAAGCTGGGCTACCACCGGGACCTTCCGGTGATAGGAGACCCGGCGCTTTCGCTGTTCCCACCCGATGACTTCACTCGCGTCGAAGGCAGGGTGGTGGTATGCCCCGTTTTCACCAGCGGCAACCTCCATGGAGGCAGCGACGAGGTGGTCTTCGCCGCTCTCGCCGACCTGGTGCTGCGTCTTCGTGCCGAGGGGCGCGATGTCATCCTCATGTCGGCTTTCCCTCAGGATGACCGATGGCTGATCGACCTGATGCGCCGAAGCGAGGTCGACGATCTCCCGTACTTTGCCGGCTACGCCAACATCGACGAAACCATGGGACTGATGGCATCGGCCGACCTCGTCGTGGGCGAGAGACTTCACGCCACGATCATGGCCGCGGCGGCCGGCACGCCGTTCGTCGGCGTCGAGTATCGGCCAAAGGTCCGAGACTTCGCACGATCGGTTGGTCAGGAGAATGCAGTTGTTCGCACCGACGAGATGCATCGTCTGCAAGAGGTGTGCGACAGGATCCTCGCCTCTTCCGAGGAGGCAGTCGCGGTGACGGCTGTGCACGTTGATGCCTACAGGCGAATGCAGATCGACGCCGCCAATGAGCTTCACCGGCTGCTTGTCGCCGGCTGAGCGCCAATGACCAACGTCCTTCTCGCAACCAGCAACGGAACCGGAATGGGCCATCTGACCCGTCAGGCTGCGATCGGGCTCAAGTTGGCCGGCGAGCATCAACCAGTTCTTTTCTCATTGTCGATCGGGCTTCCACAAGCGACCAGTCTCGGGCTGCGGGGCGAGTACACACCGAGTTATGACCGACCGTGGATCGCACCCCGGGCATGGAACAGCTATTTGCGCGACCGGCTGGTGGCGATCGTGGAGGAAACCAATAGCAAGGTGGTCCTGTTCGACGGTGTGGCCCCATACCCCGGTATCGGACATGCCTCTTCGATCAAGCGAGACGTCGCTTTCGTGTGGCTTCGCCGAGGAATGTGGCGGAAGGGCACTGGCCGTAAACAGCTTCGTCGCGCCCACTACTTCGAGACCGCGATCGAGCCAGGCGACCTAGCAGGGGATGCCGACAAAGGCCCGACGACAGACATGATCAATGTGACGCGGATCGCCCCCATCAGCTTGGTCGAAGTACTCGAGCCATTGAGCCGAGATGACGCCCGGCTTGCGCTGGGGCTGCCAGAAGATCGGGAAATCGCGCTGATCACATTGGGGTCGGGTCTTCTTGGAGATGTTGCCGGACCGGGGACTGCTGCTCTCGAGACCATCCTCGAGAGCAGCGACGTCCATGTCGCTGTGACCAGATCGGCGGTCGCACAGCAAGAGGTCCCCGCTGTCGTTGCAGACCGCCTCACCGTCATCCGCGATGTCTATCCGCTGGTTCCCTATCTGAGCGCCTTCGATCTGGCGATCAGCTCGGCCGGCTACAACGCCGTGCATGAGCTCATTCCGGCCGCTATCCCGACCTTGTTCGTTGCCAACTCATCGACCCGCACCGACGACCAGGTCACTAGGTCACGGCGTCTCGCCGAGCTCGGGCTCGCGCTTTCGGCAGTCGACACCGATCAGGCGGCGATCGCAACCGAGACGGTCCGCCTGTTGGACAGGGCCGTAAGGGCCGAGCTCGCCGGCCGGGCTGCAGCGACCCGCGCTGAGATGCGGGGCGCTACTGAGGCCGCACGGTTCATCGTCGAGTTGGCCGCGGTGTTCACCCGGCGTCGTCCTCCCCTTTCCGTGGCAATCTCCGAGCAGACGCAGAAGGTCAAAGACCTGGTCAAGGACGTGCTTGGCGAGGAGCGGACGAATGCGATCAAAGGTCTGCTCGGCCGTGAACCATCCTCGATTGGTGACCGAATGCGGGTGCGTTTGGTAGACAACCCCACCGAGTCGACCGGCGGGGTCATCCCCCTGCTGATCACCTCCGACGTGACCGCTGATTTGTTGCGGGGTCCGATCCCCGTGGAGCACATCCTCCCCGCAGCGAGCGATGCCTACGGAGACCGGCGTTTGGAAATGATCCGCACCTACTACGACGTGGTCGACTGAGCGGTGCTCAGAGGTCGAGAGACCTCACGAAAAAGGTTGCCATCTCGGCTCGGCTCAGGTTCCGGTCGGCACAGTAGTTGTCATACGCGGGCGGGTTGCAGCCCACGGTGATGCCGGCGTTGGCCAGCTTGTTGATCGACTCCTCGAACGGGTTGTCCTCATCATCGGCGAAGAAGTCGGTGCCGTCGGGGTTCTCGTATCCGAAGGCCCTGACCAGCAACTCGGCCATCTCGTCCCTTTCCAGAGGACGATCGGGGCAGAAGCTGTCCTCATCGCAACCGAATGCAATTCCGGCCGTTTGCAGTCTGTCCACGGCGATTTCGAATAGGTGACCTGTCACGTCGTCGTACGCGGGAGCCCCGGTAGTGGCGGAGAGATTGAGCGCTCTGGCGAGGAAGGCGGCCATCTCGCCTCGGGTGATGCTGCGTTGCGGACAGAACTCGTCATTGAGCGGTGGGTTGCACCCAACAGTGATCCCAGCGGTGAAGATCTTCTCGATGTTGGCCTCGTGAACAGATTCGTCGTCATCACTGAAGGTCCCGCGCCATACCGCCGCTGCATGAAGCAGATACTGATAGGGATCGATCGGGGAGCCATCCTTGCGCAACTCGAAGTGAAGGTGGGGAACGTTCTCGGCCGCGTTTCCCGAGTCGCCCACCCACCCGATCAGCTGGCCGGCGGTGACCGCTGACCCGTTGACGATTCCTTCCGCTATCCCCCATCCCTGGCCATCGGTGTTCGGTATGTAGTTGCCCGCTTCGTCGATGGCGTCGTCGTTGAGGTGGATATAGCGGGTGACAAAGCCGTCACCGTGATCGATTCCGAGATAGCAACAGTTGGACGGCCCCGAGCTGATCCAGGTGACCGTTCCATCCCCTGCCGCCAACACGGGGACACCCTTGGCCGCCATGATGTCAACTCCCTCATGGCTTCGTGAGCAGTCTGCGCCGCGACAGTCACCGAAGCTGTCGGTGATCCGGTTCTCCCCATCCAGAGGGTAGGTCATGGTGTTCGGGTCGAATCCGGCCGCGACTGCGGGGCCGCCGGCCGCCATCAACGCGGCCAGAGCTGCCAGCACCAGGATCAGTCGCTTCAAAGGTTCACCACGGCTTGCTCCCCCTATCGGACCGATACCCGATTCCCTTGAGCGTCAAACCGAAGGTGGCGGGGAGGACTAGTTCTCACATCCATAGACCGTCCCCCATCGTTCATGAGCATGCTCGAACCTCCGACCCGACTGGCGAGACAAGGCAGCCAAGTCGTTGTGACTCGAAATGACAAACCGAAATGGAGATGCCGCCATCGGTGCCGCGATACCGTCAGCGGGACAAGATGCGATCTATCACCCCGAAACGACTGGCGGCTGCGGTCGCAATTGGGCTGGCCGCGGGTGTCATCGCCGGTTTCTGGGACGACATCGCCCCGCTCGTTCGCGGTGTGGTTGTCGGGCTCGGAGGGGTCGCCGCGGTGCTCGCAATCAGGAGGCCGACCACCAGCCCTCGTCCGCTGCCCGACCCGCGACTGGATCTGGTTGAGCGTGTCCTGGCCGACGAGACACGCCGGCCCTGGAGCGCCTCCACCATCCCCTGGCCCGCTACGGCGCCCGTCAGGCCCGTGCTCCTGATTCCGGCGGCGGATTACCACCTGGCCGAGATCGTCCCCCTGGCTCGGGAGCTGAACCGGTTAGACGTGCCGACCCGCATCGCGATCGGATCCTCACCCTGGGGCAGGACCTGGCCGGCCCTCTCCTGGTATCCCGAGCTCGAGGTCCACGAGTTGCCCGACCCGGACCGGGTGGCGGCGGACGTGTCGGGAGTCCTCGTCATGAAGGACACCGGGAGTCTCGAGCCACTGGTGGCAAGATGGCGAGAGCTTGGACTCCCGACCTTCGGCAAGGTGGAGGGGGCACAGGACTTCTGGGACGCCGACACACCCGATCAGAGGCTGCCCTACCGCAACCTCGACCTCGTCCTGTGCCAGGGTGATTTCGACGCGGAGGCACTTTCCGACCGAGAGACGGCGATCGTGGGGAGCTCCCGCCTGGAACGACTGTGGTGGGCGCCGACGGTGACGGCTAGGGATCCGCTGGCTGTGATCAATCTCAATTTCGTCTACGGGGTGCGAACCTCAGATCGAGACCTCTGGTTGGAGACGGCGATCGAGGGGTGCGGGCGGGCCGGCGTCCCTTACGTCGTTTCGGTGCACCCGGCGGAACGATCGAGGATCCGATCGAATCGGACCACATCTATCTCGGCTTCCCGTCTCCTCCCCAGCGCCACCATATTGATCAGCCGGTTCAGCACCATGCCGCTCGAAGCCATGGCCCGTGGGGTGTCGTTCATCTATCACAACCCGCACGGAGAGAATGTGAGGACCTTCGCCGATCCGCAGGGCGCCTTCGAAGTGACAACGTCGGTCGATGAGCTTCGTCAGGCTCTGGCCGATGTGCACACCGACCCCGCGGAGAACCGGCTCCGCGTGGAGTCGTTCTTCGCCGATCACGTCGATGTGGATCGCAACGCCACCAGCGAGCAAAGAGGAGCAGGGGCCATCTCCCGACATCTCGGGCGCTGATGGCTCTCCTGGAGAGCCCGCTGGCATAATCGGGAGCGATGACGATGAGCCACGCACCCGGAGATGGCTCGGTAGATGTCTCCATAGTCCTTCCGGTATTCAACGAGAAAGGGCATCTAGACGACGAGATCGAGCGCATCCGCAAGACGATGGATGAGTCGCGGTACAGCTACGAGATCATCGTGGTCGACGACGGCTCGACCGACGGCTCGGCCGAACGGCTGAGACAGATAAACGGGATCCGGCTGCTCCAGTTCGCGACCAATCGTGGCAGCGGTTCGGCACGGCGGTACGGCACCCAGGCGGCGACGGGTCGGATTGTGGTTTGGACCGACGTCGACATGACTTACCCGAATGACGCCATCCCCGAGTTGGTCGACCAATTGGACGACGTCGACCAGGTGGTTGGGGCCCGGACCACCGAGGAAGGCACCGTTCGTCTGGTACGCCGGCCCGCCAAATGGCTGATCCGGAAACTGGCGTCGTATCTCAGCGGAGTCCGAATACCCGACCTAAATTCCGGGTTCCGGGCATTTCGCCGCGATGTGGCCATTCCGTACCTCCATCTCCTCCCGCGGGGCTTCTCGTGCGTCACGACCTTGACCATGTCCTTTCTCGCCAACGGATACTCGATCAAGTACGTGCCGATCGAGTACTCGGCTCGGGCGGGTGAATCGAAGTTCCACTGGTGGAAGGACACCAAGCGCTATCTGCTCCAAGTGGTGCGGCTCACCCTGATGTGGGAGCCGATGCGGGTGTTCGGTCCGCCGGCAACAATCCTGGGGTTGGTCGGCGTGGCCAAACTGATATACGACATGATCGACAAGGACTTCAGGGTTGCCACCAACACGGTCGTGATCCTGGGCGTCGCCTTCGCTCTCGCTCTCATCGGCATGATCGCCGATCTGATGGTCCAGTTGAACAAACGTCCCCAGGACGTGATGCCGACCACCGTCAAGTGACTTCGCCAAGCCGGTCCCGAGCACCTGCTCTCAGCATGTCCGCATCGCTTCGTCTTCCCATCATCGAGCGATGGCTCGATGTGCTGAGACCGCGCTCTGTGCTCGAGGCAGGCTGCGGGATGGGAGCAATGGCGTTCCGGCTTGCAGGTCGTTTCGACTATCGGGGGTATGAGCCCGACTCGATCTCCTGCGAAACGGCATCGGCTCGCCTCAACTCGTTGGGTCGAGGGGAAGTGTTCAACGAGGAGCTTCCTGCGGACCCGGACCGCAGCTTCGACCTCCTGGTCGCTTTCGAGGTCCTCGAGCACATCGAAGACGATCTCGGTGCCCTCCGCTCGTGGCTGAGATGGCTGACCCCCGAAGGCCATCTGATGGTGAGTGTGCCCGCCCATCCAGAGCGGTTCGGGCCGTGTGACGCTGCCGTCGGCCATTGCCGTCGTTACACCCGTGAAGGGCTGGCGTCGCTCTTCGAGTCGGCTGGGCTCGAGACACTGGCCATCGAGAGCTGGGGCATGCCCGCCGGTTATGTCCTCGAGGCGGTTCGCAACACCATGGCTCGACGTCACAAGGGGCGACGCGAGGTGGGCACGGCAGGAAGCGGACGTCTCTACCAACCCCCGTCTGTCTTTGGTCGGGCAGTCGAGTTGGCGATGCGCCCCCTCGCCACGCTGCAGGCGCCATACCGCGCCACTGATCGTGGCATCGGCTTCATTGCGGTCGGCCGGCGCGAGACGGCCGGGACAGAGAACGGCGCTGACCGGTGAGACTCGTCTGGGCCGGCACATACGAGCCCGGTTTCTCCCGCAACCTGAAACTCGCCCGGCTTCTCGAGCTGTCCGGGACGAGTGTCGAGATCGTGAGAGAGCCGGTCTGGCCACCAGACCGTGTCGGTCTCGCCGCCGGCGGGTTGGCGCGCACTGCGCTCACCGCCTCTTGGCGGTATCCGAGACTGTTCGCACGGCTCCTCGCGCACAAAGCGCCCGACCTCTACCTCGTCTCCTATCCGGGCTGGTTCGACATGCCATTCGTGTGGCTGGTGGCACGTGTGAAGAGACGCCGGGTGCTGTTCGACCCGTTCATCTCCCTCTACGACACGATGATCTCTGATCGTCGCCTCCACTCCGACCGATCCATCCGGGCGAGAGTCGCCTCATGGGTCGATCGATTGTCGCTGCGTTTGGCTGACTTCGTCATCGCCGACACCCCGTCCCAGCTGGAGCTGTATGAGCTCCTCCGACGCCGAACAGGGGTACGCGGGGCGGTGATCCCGATCGGGGCCGACGACTCCTTGTTCACGCCTCGCGGTGACGGCGAAGTCGACCCGCGGCTGGTTCTGTTCTATGGCTCTCTCGTCCCCCTCCAGGGTGTCGGCACCATCGTCGAAGCGGCTGCCCTCCTCGAAGCAGATGGGATTCGGGTCACCATCATCGGCGATGGGCAGGATCGGGCCGCTCTGGACGATGCAATCCGTAGAACCGGGGCCTCGGTCGAGCACATCGGCCCACTTCCTCTATCCGAGATACCTGACAGGGTGGCGAAAGCGGCTGTCTGTTTGGGGATCTTCGGTGACTCGGAAAAGGCCGGTCGGGTCGTACCCCACAAGGTTTACGAGTGCCTGGCCATGGGCCGCGCCGTCGTCACTCGCGAAGGCCCGGCCATCCGCTCCTTGCTTCGGGAAGGGGAACTGGTCACGGTCCCCCCAGCCGACCCTTCGGCCTTGGCCGGGGCCATCCGCACGTTGATCGCCGACGACGAGCTCCGCGCCCGGGTCGCGCAAGACGGTCTGGAGGCATATCGCACCCGTTTCCACGAGACCTCTTTGGCGATGCTATTGGCCGATGCTCTCGCCGCCACCGTCGATTGACTCGAAGCCGGCGACCTCACCGACATCGATCCACCTGAGGCGAATCGCCAGGTAGACGGCGCCGGCGGACGCCAGCTCGACGATGGTCAGCCAGATCCGCGAAGCCACCGACACCAGCAATGCGACAGAGGTCGGCATCACCTGGCTCAGGAACACGGCGAGCACTCCCTCGCGAACCCCCAGCCCGGACGGAGCGAATACGGCCAGGATCCCCAATGTCGCCGCGAAGGAGAAGGCACCGGTGAGATACAGGATCGAGGAGACCTCGAGGACATAGAAGGAGCGAATGAACAGATAGAGAGCCGCGCCGAGAATCGACCAGTTGAGGACGTAGAGACCGACATAGCGAAGGATCTGCCAGTACCCCATGGTGACCCGGAATGGCGCACGACGAAGGACCCGCGCCGTCAGCCCGATCAACCAGTCGATCAGCTTCGGATGCAAGGCGGCGAGGAGAGCCACCAGGGCACCCACCAGGATCCATCGATAGCGCTCGAGCTCGGGCACGTCGGCCGTGAGGGCTGCAATGAGGACGATGACCATCGAAGCGGCGAGGGTGCCCATCGTCTCCACACCGAACGCCACGGTGACCGGCCCGGCCGGCCTCCCCTCCCTCGCGTAGAAATGGAGCCGACCCAGGAAGAGGAAGACCTTGCCCGGGATGTACTTGCCCAGCTGTGAGTAGAACCAGGCGGCGAGAGCGCGGGGAAGCGGGATGGCGACACCGTTGGTGATGGTGAGGAGGTGCCAGATCACGGCCTGACCCAGCATCCAGAGGGCGAGAACGACCACCGAGCCCACGAGCAAAGGGAGCTCGAAGTGGAGGTCGGCCTCGGCCAACTGATCCCAGTTGACGATCAGGCTGCGCCCGATGAAGGCAAAGAGGACCACCACCACCGCCCAACGCCCCACCGTACGCATCACGGTCCGCGGTCGATCGGGCTGGCTCACCAGGCCATTGTTGTCTCTGCCGGGTGTCGCAAGCCGTCAACGAAGGATGTGCGGGCGAACCATCGAAACCCGGTCCCGGTAACGTCCTGACGTGCCCGAGCCCGCCTCATTACCGAGAGGTCCGCGAGACCGGCTCCGATCCCTCTATGTCAGGTGGATTCCGGCGGCTTTGGGGATGACGGCGCTCGTCAACCTGGCCCTCACCTTCTTCCTCCCGCCGACGGCGTTTTCGGTGCGCCCTCATGAGGCGGGTGATCTCACCTACCTGGTGCACAACGAGCAGCTCAGTGTCGACCGTCGCTTCGGTCTGTACATGGAGCTCGGCGACGCCACCGATGGCGGTGTGCTCGTGGTGCCGTCCGGGACGTCCATCGTCGACCCCGAATTGGCCGAGGGCTTCGCCGAGCTCGAGGTAGTGGAGTGTGCCTTTGACCCAACGGTGCTGCCGGCCGGCGTGACCGAAGCACCCACGATCGGGACATTCGAGAGCGATGACGGGGACTTCTTCTCGTATTCGATCGTCACTGGGCATTCAGAGCTCTGGTGGCTGGTCGAGACCGATGCAGGCATCATCTTCGTCCCCGCCTCGGTCGCAGCCCCACCGGATGCATGCTTGTGATCACCGAGATCGCCATTGGTGGTGGGCTGACATTGGCCGGGTTCGGAATGCTCGTCTCCGTGCGACGGCACATCCCGGGCGCCGCTCGGATGTGGCTGGCGACGCCCATCGGCATCTCCGTGTATCTGATCATTGCTCTGACCTTGATCGTCTTCACCGGCACCCTGTCCCCCGAGATCGCGATCGCCCTTACGGGAGCCGCCGGCCTCATCGGTCTCACCGTCGCCTCCGTCGGCGGGAGCCTCGATCACACCGAGATTCGGTGGGCGGGCCTGGCGTTAGCAGTCGCCGTGGCGACGGTGGTGGTCGCCCGCGTCGCGCATCTGACCCGGCTGACTCCCGATTCTCTCCGCTACCTGCTCGCTTCTACTGACCTGGTCCTTCCAGACGCCTTGTCCGAGATGAACGAGTCCGATCTCGTGATCCGCCAGATCGGGCTGCCGGCTCTCCATGTCTTCTCCGATTTGGTCGGCCGCCAGTACCTGGCCTCGATTGCACCTCTGTTCGGGGTGTCAGGGCTCGGCTACTTCGTATGGCTCACAAGGGACGTGACCCAAGGATTGAAGGCGAGAAAGAGCAACTGGCTGGTCCTCTCCGCCGTTCTGTTCCTCGGGACGTCGAACCGACTGGTCTACGACTCCTTCTACGTCAACGCTCACATCCAGATGGCCGTGTACCTCTTGATCGCCGTCTCCTGTGGGTGGCTGGCGGTTTCCAGGGAGCAATCCGGATGGGCCGTGCCGGCAGGCTTGGCGCTCGCGGCCACGATCTTGTTGCGGCCCGAGGCCGCCCTCGTTGCTGCGATCTTGCTGGTGGCCATTGCGGCGAGCCGGGCCGGCTGGGCGGTGAGGGCCCTCATGACGGTGCCGTCGATCCTCGTGATGTCGCTTTGGTACGGCATCGCTCTGTGGCAGAACGCCAGGGGCGGGGATGCGATCTCACTGACAGCTCCCGTGTTCGGAAGCATGGTTGCCTTGTTCGGATCGGCAGCAATCGTCCTGGCCGGCGGCTTCACCAGGGCAAAGGCCGTCGTTCGCTATTCGGACCGCCTCATGCTCGCCGGTCTTGCAGTCCTTGTCGTCTACTTCGGGTGGAGGACACCTGACGTGCTCGTCGACTCGGTCGTCTCCACGTTTCGCAACATCACGTACAACGGCCTTTGGTTGTCCACTTGGGTCGCCGCCCTCGGTCTTCTCCTGGTGGCGCAGCTCATCCATCGCATCCCGGACGGTCGTCTCTGGAGCGTCCCGATCATCGGCTTCGCCATTCTCTTCTGGCTGCTACCGCTGCTCCGCGATGGGGCATATCGGGTTGGGGAGGGTGACTCCGGGAACCGAATGCTGGCCCACTTCCTGGCTCTGGTGGTGGCCTTCCTGGTGCTCGCTGCGATCGAACCCGACAAGAGTCCGAGCGAGGCAGGTGTTTGAACCGCTGACGATCCGGGTAATCGAGGCCGCTATTGACTACCACGTCGCCGGCAAATCACCTCGAGGCAGGGTATCAACGTGCCGATGTTTAGATCCGTGGCCATGAGGAAGTCGGTTCGAGATCGCGTTGGCCGGATCTGGCTGGCTGCCGCGCTGATCGTCACCCTGATTCCAGCTGCCCCGAATCAGGTCGCGGCCGCTCCGGAGAAACCGACCCTGCTCGGGTTCGCCACAGCCGACTTCGAGGCGGACCTGCCTGATTTCATCCAGCAAGCGGGAAGGGCCCCGGCGATGGATCAGCTCTACTGGGATCTCGGGGCGTGGAGCCAAGCGAAGAGCGCTGGAGCACAACGAATTCTCGGCGATTTCCAGGCGATCGGTGTGACCGCATACGTCGAGGTGACGACGAACAGCCTCGGTGCCCTGAACGGAGGAGACCAAGATGCCAATCTGAACGAGATGGCCAGGGGCGTCGGCGACTGGCTCAAGGGGGGCTCCGGCCGGAGAGTCCTGATCGCCCCCCTCCCTGAGATGAACCTCACTCATGCTTGGGGCGGCGACCCGAATGGCTTCAAGTCTGGATATCGACGTATTCGCCAAGCCTTCGTCGATCAAGGATTGGCTCCTCATCAGATTCGTTTCGTCTTCGCCCCCAACGGAACGAGCGATGTCGGCGAGTACGACGACTACTACCCCGGCGACTCGGTCGTCGACCTGATCGGCTTCGCCAAGATCAATCGGGGGAACCCGTGGCGAGATTACGACGTGACCTTTCAGATGCACATCGACGAGCTCCGGGCTCGGGTGTCGGTCACGAAGCCCATCCTCATTACCCAAACCGGTTCTGTGACCCAGAACGGAGACCGGGCCAAGTGGCTGAACGACATGTTCACTGGATTGAAAGCCCACGATCAAGTTATCGGGGCCATCTACTTCAACAGGGATAAGGACGGGTATGACACCCGTGTCCTCATCAACGGCAATCTCGACTCGACCTTTCGCACCGGCTATCAGCAGTGGTCCCACCCTGACGAGGTGTCGTGGATCTTCGACGGACGGATGGACGCCTGGGTGAACGAACGTGCCACAAGATTCTCCGGCGGATTCGCCGACGTCGACGGCCACATCTTCGCCAGCGCCATCGCCTGGTTGGCGGACCAAGGCATCACGGAGGGATGCAACCCACCACGCAACACCCTCTTCTGCCCCGACGACGCGGTCACCCGTGGACAGATGGCGATATTCATCTCCCGCGCCCTCGGTCTGCCGACGGCGAATGGCGACCACTTCACCGATGACAACGGCTCCGTGTTCGAGGGCGCGGCCAATCGACTGTATGAGGCCGGGATCACGGCCGGCTGTAGGACGAATCGGTACTGCGGCGACCAGCCGATCTCGAGGGATCAGATGGCTGCCTTCCTGGCCCGGACTTTGAGTCTCTCCGCCACCGCTCGAGACTTCTTCATCGACGACAACGGGTCGATACTCGAGACGGCGATCAACAAGATCGCGGCAGCGGGAATCACCGAAGGCTGCAATCCTCCGGCCAATGACAGATTCTGCCCCGGGGGCAATGTGACCCGAGGGCAGATGGCGGCCTTCCTGAAGCGGGCCCTCGGCGGCTGACTCCAATCGCCGATTCCTCATACGCCTAGCGTTCGGCGCGCATGGGCGAGTCGGAGTCGAGAGCTTGGTTGATATGGGGTGGGATCTTCGGCCTCCTGGCTGCCGTCCTCTTTTGGTCTCGTCTGCCCGGACTGGACCTTTCCTTCTGGCATGACGAGGTCGTAACGGTCATTCGCTATGCCGGTCAAGGCCCCAGCGCCATCTTCTTAGGTGACTACATCCCAAACAACCATGTCATGTTCGAGTTGCTCGCCTGGCTCACAACAAGGATGTTCGGGGAGTCGGAAGTCACCTACCGGCTGTGGGGCGTCTTGCCCGCCATCGGTTCCGCCTTCTGGTTGACCTGGTGGATGTCCCGGCGCTTTGGCTATCTGGCGGGTGCCTCGCTGCTCGTGTTGATCACCTTCTCGCCCCTGCTTCTGCAGATCTCGCGAGAGGCCCGAGGTTATGGATTGGCGATGCTGGCCATGACCGGCCTCATCACCCAGGGGGACGCCGCCTTGACCGACCCGGAGAGCCCGGCGATATGGAGGTTTGTCCTATTCGGGGGGATCGGAGTGCTCACGCTTCCTATCTTCGTGCTGCCATACGTCCTAGCCGCGCTTGCCCTCATGCTGGAACCGAGACTCCGGGCCAGGCTGTTCATGGGTCTGGTCGCCTCCGGGGTTGTCGCCCTCGCCTGGTTCTTCCCCATGTTGGCAGAGATCCTTCAGCATTCGTCTCAACGGTTCGGTGTCGAAGTCCCATGGCACGGTTTCGCGACGCTGTCCTTGTACCAGCTCCTGTTTCCGATTCTTAGACTCCTATTACCGGGTGTGCCCGATGTGACATCGGGAGCTCTGAAGGACCCTTTGATCGTCACACTGATCTGGCACGCGATTAGCTGGACCCTGTTCGCCTTTGGAGCGGATTGGTTATGGCGGCGACGCCGACGAAAGCTCCTGATACTGCTGGCTCTTCCGACGATCGGGACATACCTCACGCTCGCCGTCTTGAGGATGTGGGCGGTCGACCGGTTTGTGTCCTACCTCAGCTTCCCCCTGTTCGTCTTGCTTGCCCTCGGCATCAGGAGAGTGGCTGACGCTCTGCCCATACCCGGGCGTCGAGCTGCTTTCACTGGTCTGGCTGGACTCGCGGCATGGCTATTGATCAGCCTCTATCCCGTTGCGGATGGCGTGATCCATCTTCCGCTCGAAGCGGTGAAAGATGCTTCCGAGCTCGCCAATGCCAGCGGCACTGACCTGGTTGTCACCAATTCGGCCCGACCGGAGGGTTTCCGCTACTACCTGGAGACCTCACCCACGATCATGACCGCGAGCGAGCTCGAGAGCCTGTTCTGTGCCGAGAATGAGTCGGGCTACGTCTTTCTCGATCATCCCTTCAGGGCTGAGGAGGTAGACACTTCTTGTCTCGAAGGGAAGGATGCCTTTCGGATCCATCTCGAGCAGAGAGCCAGGGGACGGCTGATCGATGTCTGGTTGGTGGGCTGATCTGACATTTGGCTCGCCTCATACAAGACGGTCAAGATCTATTGGATTATGATCCCGGGTCAACGTCTGGACTCAAACTTCACGCTATCCGGCGAACGGTCGATCAGCGCCTCGCCCACGATCGAGAACTCCGATCCACACCGGAGCCGAAGTCCCTCTACTCCGCGCCGGCGAAGCCTGCGGTGTCTGCGGCGGTCAACTGAGCTACTTCCCCTGCGGTGAACAGCTGCCATCCTCGAGCTGCCTCGCATTCTCGGAAATCCCAACGTGCTCTTCAACTTGCGTCGTCACGATCCCGTCGTAGCCACAGCCACATGGTTGGCACACGAGGCCGGTCTACGGGTGCATTGCGTACCACGTGCCCATGGGAATCGACACCAACGTCTTCCGTCCGGGCCTTCCGACTCTCACTCGTAGGCCCTCAATTCTGATGAAGACGCACATCGCCGATTAGAAAGGCACGGCAGATGGGCTCTCGGCGCTCGCTCCGGTTCGCTCGACCCGACCCGAAATGAAGATAACGCTGTTCGGGGTCAACCAACCCGATTTCACTGCTGACTTCGTCCCAGCTCCCGATCGGGCAACGATGGCAGAGAGATGGGGCGCTCGACGGTCTTCGTCTGGGCCTCATTAGGAGGAATGCTCGGAGTGCCGGGCTGGAAGCGATGGCTTGCGGGGCTGCCCTTGTTTCGAGGCGACAGGAACAGAAGCCGGGATTACGCGTTGCACGGTGAAACGGCTCCCGTCGTGCCTCCCCGTCAACCACCCATACTCGCCGAGGCCATACTCGACTTGCTGGAAGATCCGGACAAGAGGGCCACTCTCGTCGATCGTGCCCATCGGGTGGTCGCCGAATACCCAACTTGGTCAGAGTCTGCCCATGCCTTGGAGACACCCCGATGAACTTTGAGCTACCGTCTTAGCGTCCCTCGGTCCGAGAGCACACCCCTCCTATCTGCGGACTTCTAGGTCTTCCATCCTGACTTGGAGACCGGAATTGTCGGGCAGGTCCAACCGTATCTCGTCAATCTCCCCTTCCCATTGCCTTCGGAACGAAGGAGACACCGCGTAGGTATGTGTGTCGCCGTCGAGAACAAGCTCGAATCCCTCGCTTCGCTCCTCGGCGAATTGCTCATCGAGAGACCTCCAAAACAGTTGACCATGAGACTTACCGACTTCGGACTCGGCAGCTAGCAAAGACACGGTCACAAACACGATCTGATTCACTCGTGCCTCGAAGTCCGGCACGTCAAATACCAGATATGGGTCATCGCCGGTAGTCAACAACTCTCCTTCAGGACCGGTGGAGACGTCGCGTGTCCCGGCCCATTCGCCACCAGTCTCAGCCACCACCTCATGGAAATAGCCGACGTATCGATCACTCACTGTGGGAACTCCATCGAAAACGCCGCAAAAGGCGATAACGACAGTGACACATGCAGCTGTCACCAATCCGGCGACTCTCGGACCCCTCCTTCCCTGGGTCAAGAGCCCGCCGGCGAACATCATGAGAATCGGTATCGCGGGCAGGAATAGACGAGGGATCGGGAACAGGAGGGTGTTAGTCAAAGCGAAGTAGACAACGATCGAAACCATCACGAGCCGTGCAAAAAGTGGGGGCCGCAATACGAGCAGACCGAGCGCACCGAGGGACACGACGATGGCATTGCTGGCCACGTGCCAAATCTTCAACAGGTCGTACCCACTTCGACTGCTCACGAAGTCGATGACGTTGTCTTGGGGTCGGAAGTAGTGCTCAGGTGTACCGAACACAAGCTTGACCATCTTCGAAGGTTGCATGGCGACCACATCGAAGGGGTCGAGTCGGATGCGTCTCAAGGCTTCTTCGGTGAGAAGCCGGTCGCCCTCGGTATCTAGGTGAGTGTATGGAAACGTGATCTCGAGCGTGTCGAATTGCATTGAAGAGTCCACCGGTTCGTACCCACGCTTTCGCAGGTCGTTGCCGAGATAGAGGACGGCACCAGATCCATTGGAGATGGCGACCCGGTCCAGGACCACGATGTTCTTCACCAGATAGGGCACGACCACGATCACGAAGCCGATGCACACGGTAAGGGACCGTTTGAGGACGCGATCGGGTAGCTGTCCATGCCGCTTCGCTCCGATACTGACGAGACCTGCCACCCCGATCAATGCCACTGGATAGAGCTGCAAGGTCGGCCTCACGAGAGTGGCCAGGCCAAAGGCCAAGCCGGCGCCCAGATCGAACCATGATCGATCAGCGTCTCCGATCAACGCGAGCCAGATGGCGAGGATCACCAGTGGGACAAACAGCGGTTCGGTCAGAAGGGAGGGGACGAACTCATAGAACGGTAGATAGGTGACGAACAGGAACAGAGACCAATAGGCCGCCCGCTTGCCGAACAGACGGCGGCCGATGTCCCAGACAGCGAGGCCGCTGAGAGCGAAGAGGCCAAGATTCGCGATCTTCACAGTCAGCGGGTTTGCGCCGAAGGCGGCGATCCACAGCGGATTCACCGGCCCGTTCCAGAGCGACCGAGGGGTCAGGAACCATCCGAGGCCTTCAGAGAGGATGGCTTCGGCACCAGGAAGGTAGTAGGACTTCTCGTCCGAGGAGAGGAGGGCGGAGAACGCGCCCCCTGCCCGAGCACTTTGGTACGTGATCATTCCGAGGACAGCCGCAGCCATGACGGAGGTGACGATGAAGAGGTCCGCGATCGAGGCCCGTGCGATGTTCTCCCGATCGGATGAAGGCGCGGGGTTCTCTTGGGAGATCTGGTGCGTGCTTGTCATCGCCGGGTCACATGGTCACTAACCGACGGTTACCAGCCGTCGGTCGTGATGACGCTCTGAAACCGCCCCCTGAAGCCAATGCCTGAACCTTAGGCACCTAGAGTATCCTTACCCTGCCACGCTGATCATCCAGGTTGGGTTGCGCGCGGCTATCACTATGTACCGATTCTGGGATGCAATCATCGAACCCGCGCTCGATCGGCTCGAGCCCCAGGTGATCGTCGAGATTGGGGCGGACTTCGGGTTCAACACTCGGAATCTCCTTGAGTATGCGCGCCGCACTGGAGCGACGCTGCATGTCATCGATCCATTGCCCAAGTTCGACGTCGACGAGTGGGCAGCGACGTACCCGGGAACTCTCCTGTTTCATGGAGCTCCGAGCCTCGAGGTCCTCTCGTCCATTGCCCAACCAGACGTGGTATTGATCGACGGGGACCACAACTGGCACACCGTCTTTCACGAGCTCAAGGCTCTGCAGGATTCAGCTGACACCGACTCGTCCGGTTATCCCCTGGTGTTGCTCCACGACCTGGGTTGGCCCTATGGCCGACGAGACCTCTACTACGAACCGGACAGGATCCCGGAACCACACAGGCAGCCCTACGAGAAGGGCGGCCTAAGGCTAGGCAGAGAGTCATTGGACCCGGATGGGGGCCTCAATGCGCACCTGTTCAATGCGGTCCGCGCCGGTGGCCCACGCAACGGAGTCCTCACTGCCGTTGAGGATTTCATGCGCGAAGCCCCTTTCGAGTTGGGTCTTATCGTGGTCCCCGGGATCAACGATCTCGGGATCCTCTTCCCGACCAGCTTGAGGTCAAGAAACCGGCCCCTCTCGGACTTCTTCGACGAGTTGACCAGTGGGACGCCGCTCCGCCAGCTCCTCGGTCGGGTCGAGGCACTCAGGGTCGATGCGCAGATCGAGTCTTCAGATCTTCAGAGATCCATCCGCGACGTGAGAGCCCAGCTCGTTTCCCAGATCAAGGATCTGCGAAACGAGGCCAGCGCTCTCAGAAACGAGGCCAGCGCTCTCAAAGGACAGGTCGTTGAGCGGGACAAGAAGCTGTCCGATCTGGCGGCTGAGATGCAATCCAACGTTCAAGCCCTCAACCTCGAGCTCGACAGTTCCAATCAGGAGATATCCCAGTTGGAGGGCGCGGTGCGCGAGCTCGAGGACGCGCTCGTTGATAAGAACGCACAACTCGAGAAGGAGCGCAGTCGAATCGCGAGCCTTGGAAAGAGTCTCAAGAGGGCGGAACGGGCCCAAGCCAAGGCGCTCCGCGATTACCCGCGCTTGCGCTGACGTCGTTCGGTGCGATTGGCGCTGGGACTGGCTCGCCTGTTCCGCCCACTCTTTCGTTGGTGACGAAGAACAATAGCCACCCCGCCCAAAGAGGTCACCACTGGCGTCGGCGCGAGCGCACCTCTAGAAGAGCCCAGAGAAAGG
>Ga0105100_10000258_pt1 | contig 31300 bp, 22 predicted proteins | sample PPLLak12cMay2015_2_FD_87033 | JGI IMG/M metagenome (GOLD analysis project Ga0105100, IMG submission 87033) | Freshwater sediment microbial communities from Prairie Pothole Lake near Jamestown, North Dakota, USA - PPLs Lake P8 Core (1) Depth... | ecosystem: Environmental > Aquatic > Freshwater >... | reverse complement strand
GATCTTGTTGCCGACCGTTCCACCCTCACCGGTCGGCATCTCGCTGAGTACGTTTCGGCGTAGAGAGCCGTCACCATTCCGGTGGGATCGCCTCTCGGCGAGATGAGCGTGACTGGCACCTGCTTGACGTGGGTTTTGCCTGAGTGAGGCCACCCCGTGGTACGGCCGGTAAGGTCGATATACCGGTGCTCCAACTGTCACGTCAGCAGATCCTCGCTCACCGGCGGAAGGCTTCGGCTCTGGATGAGAGGCTTGCCCTCTCACCGAGTTCCCTGGAGAGTGCAGCCAAGGCGGGACTTCAGGACAGCATGCCGAGGGCGGCGCTGTTGTCGATCCACGCCCGCGTTTCGAGGACCGATCCCGGGACCTGGGCGGAATCGCCACTGGTTCAGGTCTGGGGACCCCGCTACAGCGCGTTCGTGATCGCCGAACGTGATCTGGCCTTGTTCACACTCGGTCGTCTACCCGACGAGCCGAAGGCGCGACAGCGAGCCGAGGACATCGCCGACCGGTTGGAGGCCGCTCTCGGTGAGAAGCAAATGGACGTACGCGATGCCGCACGCATTGTCGGTCTGCATCCCAATGCCCTGCGATATGCGGCTCCCACCGGCAGGTTCCTCATCTACTGGGATGGGGCCCGACAGCCATTGATCTGGTCCGTGCCTGCGCCGGCGGTCGACCCATTCGACGCTCGGCTCGAGCTGGCGCGCCGCTATCTGCACGTCTTCGGTCCTGCCACACCTGACTCGTTTGCTTCGTGGGCCGGGGTCCGCCCCAATGTGGCAGGTGCCACCTTCGACGAGCTCAGCAGGGAACTGATCGCGGTGAGGACACCAATCGGTGAAGCATGGATCCTGGCTTCTGACGAGTCGGCGTTCCGTTCAGCGGACAGAGCCGCCTCAACCCGACTGTTGCCCAGCGGGGACACTTACTTCCTCCTTCAAGGCGCGGACCGCGCACTGCTCGTCTCCGATGCGACTCACCGAACCCAGCTCTGGACCTCCCGTGTCTGGCCGGGTGCCGTGCTCCTCGACGGCGAGGTCGTCGGGATCTGGCGTCGTTCGCACCACAAGGTGACGGTCCAGACATGGAGGCCCCTCGACGGCTCGGGCCGGGAGGCAATTGAGAGCGAGGCCGCCTCGCTGCCCTTGCCGGGGGTCGGCCGCCCGATTGCAGTCACCTGGAAGCTCGGCACTGCCTGAGGCGGCCCGACATCCGTGACGGTTGCTTACGTACTGCTTCGGGGCTGGCTTTGACCTACCAGGGTGAGTGATGCGAGGGCGGTCCACGGCCGACCTGGACCAGGTTCTCCCTGAAGATCCTGGGTCCGACGGCACGGGTTCGGGATATCAGTCTTCCGACTACTCGGAACACGGTTCGAGGATCACGACTGCGGTCTCGCCAGATCGGAGCGAGGCGAGTGCCTCCAGGTTCTCGTCTATCTCGCGCCACCGGTCCCACAGCCGTGATCGTTCCGCCCCCTCGGCGGCCCGACCTCGGACGGTGCGCCGCCCGTCGGTGAGGTCGACTCTGGCCATCGGATGCGCCTGGAGGTTGAGCCACCACTTGGGCTCATCGTCGGCCCAGCCGTTCATCGCCATGGTCACCAGATTCGGGCGGTCCTCGTAGTAGCCGAGCATCACGCTGCGCTCTCGACCGGCGCGGCGACCGATGGTCGTGAGCCACATGGTGCCCCAGCGCTTGGCAGCCGGGCGCCACAGTCCGAGTCTTCCACCGGTTATCCGGTACAAGCCGCGATGCGTGTACCAGGCGGCCAGCACGAACCACCGGGGAGGAACCCGCGCCGGTCGTTTGCGCTCGTCGGACATTCTGCGCCTCCCGATGATGCGCCCAGTGCCGCTCATCGTCCTTCGGCTCCCGTCGGCTAGCCCGATCGGGAGGATGGCGAGCGCCCGGGAACCGAAGGAGAATGGTGTGGCGAATCGAAAGGACCCTAATGACCACGACCGAGACCCAGAGCCCGGTCTCGCTGCGCGAGCTGTACCCCGAGATCGAGCCATTCGACAGTGACACACTGCAGGTCGATGATCGTCACACCATCTACTTCGAGCAGTGCGGCAATCCCGACGGAAAGCCTGTGGTGATGCTCCACGGTGGCCCGGGCGCCGGTTGCAGCGAGAAGATGCGGCGTTTCCACGACCCGGACAGATATCGCATCGTGTTGTTCGACCAGCGCGGCGCCGGCCGCTCGACGCCACATGCGGACCTTGTCGACAACACGACGTGGCATCTGGTCGCCGACATCGAGAAGCTGCGCGGGAGGCTGGGGATCGAGCGCTGGCAGGTGTTCGGCGGATCCTGGGGTTCGACACTGGCGCTGGCCTATTCCGAGACGAACCCGGAACGGGTCACCGAACTCGTGCTACGCGGCATATTCATGCTGCGGCGCTGGGAGTTGGAGTGGTTCTACCAGGAAGGGGCATCCCACATGTTCCCCGACGCGTGGGAGGCCTACCTCGAGGCAATCCCGATCGTGGAACGACACGATCTGATCTCTGCTTTCAACCGGCGCCTTACCTCCGATGATGAGGAGGTCCGCCTCTCGGCTGCACGCTCGTGGAGCGTGTGGGAGGGGGCGACGAGCTACCTGCACGTTGATGAGGATTTCGTCAAGGCTCACGAGGATCCCGAGTTCGCCCTGGCATTTGCCCGCATCGAGAATCATTACTTCGTCAACGGCGGCTTCTTCGAGGTCGAGGGCCAACTCTTGCGCGACGCACATCGCATCAAAGACATTCCCGGCGTGATCGTGCAGGGCCGATACGACGTGGTCTGTCCTCTCAAGAACGCCTGGGAACTGCACAAGGCCTGGCCGAGGAGTGAGCTGACCATCAATCCCGCCTCGGGGCACTCGGCCTTCGAGGTCGAACACGTGGATGCACTGGTGAAAGCGACGGATCGTTTCGCCTGACATGGGACGATCCTCCCAGGTGGTTGCACCACGGGAGGTTGATCTGCGTGTCTGAGGCGTTTTTTCAGGGAACGGAAGGCCGGGTCTTCTACCGGCGCTGGGATTCGGGGGGAGTGCCGGTTCGAATCGTCCTGCTGGTTCATGGTTATGGAGAGCATGGGGGCCGTTACAGCCACGTGGCGGCCGCACTGAACGGGCGAGGGGCGGTGGTGTATGCCGACGATCATCTCGGTCATGGCCGTTCCGATGGTGAACGGGCCCTGATCACCGATTTCGAGCATGTCGTCGAGGACCTTCACGCTCTGGTCGGGATTGCCCGCGGCGATCACTCAAGACTCCCGGTCGTCCTGGTGGGCCATTCGATGGGTGGATTGCTGGCCGGGCGGCTCGCCCAGCGTTGGCCCGACGAGGTTGCTGGTGTGGCGTTCTGTGGAGCGGTCATCGGCGACTGGCAGTGGGCTCGCGATGTCCTGGCCCAGCCCGAGCTCCCTCACATCCCGTTCGATCCGACCGCGCTATCTCGTGATCCGGAGGTGGGCGCCTCGTACGCGGCCGACCCGATGGTCTATCACGGCCAGTACAAACGCGGGTTGCTCGAGGCCGAGGTAGTGGCCCTCGACCGGTTTCAGCGGGGCGTCGGACGACTCACGATGCCTGTGTTGATGCTCCACGGAACCGAGGACCCGTTCGTGCCGTACGAACGCTCTCTTCAGGCGGTCCGCGACATGTCCACCAGTGATGTCACCGTCCATCTGTACCCCGGTGCTCGGCATGAGGTGCTCAACGAGACCAATCGCGGCGAGGTCATCGGGCATCTGAGCGACTGGATCGACCGCATCGCATGATTGCGCTCACCACACCATGTCAGTGAGTTCAGATCACGTCTTCGCCACCACCGTTTCCGGCGGCTTCGGGGAACCGCAGGGCGAGCGCTCCATTGATCTCGAGGTGACGCATCAGAAAGCCGCTCTCGTCGAGCCGTCTGCGCCGAAGCCAACTGGTGACTTCGTCGTTTCCCTTGCTGGCGTTGCAGGAGGCGCAGGCCGGAGCGATGTTGTTGAGGGTGTAACGCCCGCCACGGGAGAGCGCCAGCACGCAGTCGCGCTGGAGCGGCTTGTCGGCCGCTCGGCAGTAGGCGCAGCCACCCCAGGCCGTCTTGAGCGCCTCCCACTGCTCGTCGCTGATGTCGTGCTCGACGCGCTCCATCCGCCGTTTGCGTCTTCGGGCGCTTCTCGCCTTGCGACTTCGGCTTACCGCCATGGCCGCAGGGTATAGCCGCTGTCCTGAATCGCATGTTGTCCTGCCCTGGTCCGCAGGTTCGGTGTCCACCGGGACGGGACCACCCAGTTCGGAGTTCGTCGGCCGCATCGCTGATTGGGTCGACCGCGTAGCTTGAGCCAGGGTCGTTGGCTTCGATTCCAGCGGTCGCCATCTGACCTTTCATTGGATGTAGCCGGATGCCAACGGTTGAATGAGGGAGTGGACCGGACATGGATCTGAAGCCGAGCGAACAGCTCGAGCCCGCCCTGGCCGAGTTCTCCCAGGCCTACATCCGTCGCATCCCTGAGGAGCAACTGGCCGAGTTCTCCGGCGATGAGGTCTTCGCCGAACTGCGCAGTGTCTTCCAGTTCATGGCTGTCCGCCCTCGCGGCGAGATCGCGGTACGGGTGTTCAACCCGAGGGCCGCCACCGATGGCTTCGACCCCGGTCGGACCGTGGTTGACATCGCAGTCGACGACTCGCCATTCCTGGTCGACTCGATTCGGGCAGCGATCGAGGCATCCGGCCATGAGATCACCCTCGACGTGCACACCGTGATCGGCACCGTGCGGGACGATGAAGGCCGGCTGCTCGACGTAGGCCACGCCCGCACCAGCGAGACGCACGACTCGGTGCAGCATTATGTGCTGGAGAGCACCCTCGAGGACGAGGAGTGCAGGCGGCTCGAAGCTCGTATCACCTCCGTCCTGGAGGATGTGCGGCTCGCGGTCAGGGACTTCGGCCCGATGCTCGGTGCGGTCGATCGGATGATCGATTTCGCACGCCAGGGCGAGAGACGCTACGAGGCGAGGGAGGCCACTGAGGCTGTCGCCTTCCTGGAGTGGCTGAAAGACCTGAACTTCGTCTTCCTCGGTTACCGCGAGTACTCGATCGTGGACATCGACGGAAAGCAGTGTCTCGGGGTGGTTCCCGGCTCGGGTCTTGGCATCCTCTCCGACGCCGGAAGCTCGAAATACGCGTCACCGGTGCCGATCGCCGACCTCCCTGCCGACCTGCAGCAGCGCTATTCGGAGGGGTTCCTGCTGGTCGTCGCGAAGACCAACCGACTGTCGACGGTTCATCGCCCTGCCCGCATGGACTACGTCGGAGTCCGCAAGATCGGGCCGAACAGCGAGGTGGTGGGCGAGGCGCGGATGATCGGCCTGTTCACCTCGCGGGCTTTGATGGCCGAGTCGGCGTCGATACCGATTCTCAGGGGAAAGCTGGCCGCGGTCCTGGAGGCGGCGGATCTCGTCCAGGGCTCTCACGACTATCGGGGAGTGATCCAGATCTTCAACAGCTTTCCCAAGTCCGAGCTCTGGTCCATGCCCGTCGAGGCGATCCGGACGACAGTCCAAGGCTTGCTGGCCATCGAGCGCAGGGAGCATGTGCGGTTGTTCGTCTCTCCAGACCTTCTCAGCCGCAGCGTGTCCTTGATGGTCGTGATGCCGCGGGACAGGTTCAACGCGACATTGCGGAGACAGCTGCAGACGATGTTCCTGGATCGTTACCAGGGATCGTCCATCGATTACCAGCTATCTCTGGGTGAGGAAGGCCTGGCCAGGATCCACTTCACGGTGTGGATGGGCGACAGGGCGGTCCCGGATGTCGCCTTCGACGAGTTGCAGCAGGCGGTCGTCGAGATGTCACGCACGTGGGACGAGCGCGTGCGCGAGCTTCTCGACGATGGCGGCGCCGACCTGGTCAGACGGTGGTCGCCCCGGCTTCCCGAGTATTACAAGACGTCGACGAACCTCGCGGTTTGCGCCGGGGACATCCTCCAGTTGGACTCGTTCAGCAAGGCGGATGAGCGGCTGGCTGTTGGCCTCCAGAACGAAGATGGCGACGGTGGCCTCACTCGGGTCGCGGTGTACAGCCGCAACGGGAAACTGGAGCTGTCGGAGATCCTGCCGGTTCTCGAAGCTCTCGGCCTTCGCGTCGTCGAGGAGGTCCCAACCCGCGTCGGAGGTGAAGACGATGGGATGTTCATCCATGACATCGGCGTGTTGGGGCCGGATGGCCAGGAGCTCGACCTGGACCGATGTGGCTCCCGTCTCGTCGCGGCCATCGAAGCCGGTCTCAAGGGGCAGATCGAGCACGACTCGTTGGATCGCCTCATTGTGCTCGCCCGGCTCACCCACGATCAGATCGGCATCCTGCGCGTCTACCGCACCTACCGGCAAAGGGTGAGCACTGCATTCACCGAGGGCTACGTAAACGACACCCTGACCGCGCACCCGCTGATCGCCGAGCAGTTGGTGACGCTGTTCGAAACTCGATTCGACCCCGGGCGGTCAGCGGCAAAAACGGAGCAGATCGCTGCATCGATCCTCGCCGATCTCGAGCAGGTGGCATCACTCGACGAAGACCGGATCCTGCGCGGCTTTCTCGAGCTGATCATGGCAACGGTTCGCACTAACGCCTACCGGCCGAACAGGCAGTCCTTGAGCCTCAAGCTGTGGTCGGCCGGGGTGCCCGACATGCCCGAGCCGGTTCCCCTCTACGAGACCTTCGTCTACGCCCGCCATGTCGAAGGCATCCACCTGCGGGGTGGGCCAATCGCTCGAGGAGGTATCCGTTGGTCGGATCGGCGTGAGGATTACCGGGCGGAGGTGCTCGGGCTGATGAAAGCCCAGATCACCAAGAACGCGGTGATCGTCCCGACCGGGGCGAAGGGCGGCTTTGTCCTGCGCCGCGCCCCTGACGGTGGAGATGTTCGCGCCGAGGTCGGTGGGGCCTACGACACCTTCATCAGGGGGTTGCTCGATGTGACCGACAACCTCGTCGGTGGCGAGGTGGTGCCTCCGCCAAATGTGCTCTGCCATGACAACGACGATGTGTATCTGGTAGTAGCCGCGGATCGAGGCACCGCGACTTTCTCTGATACGGCCAACCGGATCGCCGCCGAATACGGGTTCTGGCTCGGTGACGCATTCGCTTCGGGCGGCTCGGCGGGATACGACCACAAGGCTCTGGGGATCACAGCCCGCGGGGCCTGGGAGTCCGTCAGAAGGCATTTCCTCGACATGTCCCTCGATGTCGACACCCATCCGATCACGGTGGTGGGGGTAGGGGACATGTCGGGTGACGTGTTCGGGAACGGGATGCTTCGCTCCGACCTCATGCGGGTAGTCGCAGCCTTCGATCACCGTGACATCTTCATCGATCCCACGCCGGATGCGGCTGCCGGCTTCAGGGAGCGGCAGAGGCTCTTCTCACTGACCCAGTCGAGCTGGCAGGACTACGACCGGAGTGTCATCTCCGAGGGGGGCGGAGTCTGGAGCCGGAGCGAGAAGAGGATCGAGCTCACAGAAGAGATCCGCCTTGCGCTGCAGACCGACGCCTCCGCGCTGACCCCGGACGAATTGATCGGAGCGGTGCTGCGTGCTCCGGTCGACCTTCTGTGGAACGGCGGGATCGGCACATACGTCAAGGCGAGCTTCGAGTCGCACACCGAATGCCACGACCGAGCCAATGACGGGGTCCGGGTGAACGCCGACGAGCTGCGATGCTCGGTGGTGGGTGAGGGGGGCAACCTCGGATTCACCCAGCAGGGCCGTATCGAGTATGCCCGCCACGGTGGCCGGATCAACTCGGACTTCATCGACAACTCGGGTGGGGTCGACTGCTCGGATCGTGAGGTGAACCTCAAGATCCTCCTCGGCGTCGCCGAGGAGCGGGGTGAGCTGAGCCGCGAGAGTCGGCTGAAACTCATCGCCGAGGTCACCACGGACGTGACGGACCGCGTTCTCGAGGGGAACAGGGAGCAGGCCTTGATTCTCTCCCAGGATGAGGAGTGGTCGGCCTCGAACCTCGAGGCATACGAGGATCTGATGAAGACTCTCGAGCGTCATGGCCTGCTGAACAGGGATCTCGAAGGGCTTCCGTCGACCGACGAGATGTGGGAGCGTTCCAAGGACGGGCTGGGTTTGACCCGACCCGAGCTGGCGGTCTTGTTGGCCTATTCCAAGGATGATCTCACCAACGCCCTGATCGGCTCGGATGTGCCGGACCTACCCGAGATGCTTCCCGATCTCTCCGGTTACTTCCCGGCGAAGGTGGTGGAGCGTCTCGGGCACCTGCTCGAGGCCCATCCCCTTCGGCGTGAGATCCTCGCCACCGTGCTGGCGAACCGGGTGGTCAACGATGAAGGAATCACATTCGTCAATCGACTGGTGATGGAGACCGGCGCGGCGCGCGCTCAGGTTGTGCCTGCCTATCGCCTCGCCCATAGCCTGATCGGGGCCGGCGAGCGATGGAGTGCCGTCGAACAGGTTGGGGCAACCGTGGATCCCGCCGTCCGTCGTGTGCTTCTCGACGCGATCGATTGGCTGGTCGAATCGATCACCAGGTGGTTCCTCGGGAGGTCGGACCCGCTGCCGACTCCCGAGGAGCTCGAGGAGGCCCGCCGCGCCTTTGCCGAGCTCGAGGCGTGTTTCGCCGATCCGGACTTCGTTGCGCTCCGCGAGGATCGAGCAGTGCAGATATCCGAGCTGGTGGCCGCAGGGATTCGCGAGGATCTCGCTACCCGTCACGTATACCACGACGAACTGGTGCACGCCCCTGACATCATCGAGCTCGCCAATCTCCACCGTCGTGGCATCGTGGATGTTGCCGAGTTGTTCATCCGGATCGGAGACAGGTACCGCCTCGATTGGCTGGAACGCCAGGTTGCGCAGGTGGGCGCCACCAACCGCTGGCACCGCTGGGCGGTGCGGTCGGTGGAGGCCGACCTGATCAGACTGCGCCGGGACCTGGCAGCGTGGATACTGGCCGAATCCAACGGGCTAGAGCCGGAAGCCGCACTCGACGCTTATGCCGCCTCCCGCTCCGAGCGACACACTCGTCTGGCGCAGTTCATGCAACTCCTGGCTCAGGAGGGAAGCTCCGACCTCGACCCCTTGCTGGTGGCCACCCGCCAGATCCGGGTCCTCGCCCGCTGAGCCTGCGGCCGGCGATCAGCTCAGTCCCGCAGATCTGTTGTGGTGATCCGGGCTCAGTGGAGTGAGCCCTGTCAACCCTCGTTTCAGGTGGGGGGCGGGCCGGTTGTTCCAGTCCGCCTGGTCCCGGTCCCTCGATGAAGCCATCCAGGGACACCGACAGCATCAGGCTGACGTTCCTCACGGCAAGCCTCTACGTGTTCGGGTTCGGGAACGACCACACGTGACGGACGTCCGAGCCGTCCGTCACTACGCCGCCGGCGGCGCCCACTCCCCGGTGTGGAGGTATTTGTCGATCGAGGCGGCCGCTCTGCGCCCCGCCCCCATGGCCAGGATGACGGTCGCCCCACCGGTGACGATGTCGCCGCCGGCGAAGACCCCCTTCTTCTCGGTCATCCCGGTGGCATCGTCGGCGACGATCGTCCCGCGCTTTGACATGGTGAGCCCGGGGGTCCGGGACAGCATCGGGTTGGGCGCGTTGCCGACGGCGATGACGACCACGTCGATCGGCACGTCCACGACAGCTCCTTCGATGGGCTCCGGACGGTTCCGTTGCCCCTCGACCGCCTGAAGGCGCATTCGCTGAAGCCGCATCGTGTGCAGCCAGCCATCGTCGCCAAAGAACTCGATCGGTGTGACCAGGAACTCGAAATGGACACCTTCTTCCCGGGCGTGTCGGATCTCCTCGTTCCGGGCCGGCATCTCGTCTTCGGTCCGCCGGTAGTAGATGGCTGCGTCGCGAGCACCGAGACGAAGGGCGGTCCGCACCGCGTCCATCGCCGTGTTGCCCCCCCCGATCACGGCCACCCGCTTGCCGACGAAATCGAGCACGGGTGTCTCCGAATCCGGGGAGTTGGCGCCCATCAGGTTGACCCTGGTCAGGAACTCGTTGGCCGAGTAGACGCCGACCAAGTGCTCCCCGGGGACTTCGAGGAAACGAGGCAGTCCTGCCCCCACCCCGATGAACACTGCGTCGTGCCGATCCAACAGGTCGTCGACTCCCTCAGCCCGTCCAATCGGGGCGTTCATCTCGAAGCTGACTCCGTGTCGCTTCAGCGCATCCACCTCGGCCGCCACGACCTCTTTGGGCAACCGGTACTCCGGTATCCCGTAGACCAGCACTCCCCCCGGCTCGTGGAGCGCCTCGTACACGGTGACCGCGTGCCCGGCCCGGGCCAGGTCGAAGGCGCAGGCCAGCCCGGCTGGCCCACTGCCGACCACCCCGACCGACTTGCCGGAGGATTCGACCGCCTCGATCGACTCGGTCAGCCATCGTTCTCTGGCCCGGTCAGCGACGAACCGTTCCAGATGGCCGATGGCGATCGGACGGTCCTTTTTGGCCAGGACGCACGCTCCCTCGCACTGCGACTCCTGCGGGCAGACCCGCCCGCACACGGCGGGGAGGGAGTTGTCCATGCGGACGACGTCGGCGGCCTTCTCGAAGTCGCCGGCGGCCACTGCCCGGATGAAGTCGTCGATCCGCACCCCGACCGGGCAACCATCGATGCACTTCGGTGTCGGGCAGAGAAGGCAGCGGCTCGCCTCCAGGATGGCCAGCTGATCGGTGTAGCCAAGGTTCACCTCGGCGAAATTGGTCGCTCGCTCGCGGCCTGGGGCCTCAGGCATCTCGGTTCGACCCATGGCCATCCGGTCTTTTCGGGACAGCTCGGTCACTTCGCCTCCACCGAGCATGCCGATCGCTCGGTCTCGAACGACCGGTAGGCCTGATTGCGGGTGGCGAGCACCTCGAAGTCGACCTCGTGGGCATCGAACTCGGGCCCATCGACGCAGGCGAACCGGGTGACGCCACCGACGATGACCCGACAGCCACCGCACATGCCCGTGCCATCCACCATGATCGGGTTGAGACTCACCATCGTCGGAATCCCATCAGGGCGAGTCAGATCTGCCACCGCCCGCATCATCGGGATCGGGCCGATGGCCACCACCCGGTCGATCGGCTCCCTTTCCATGATCTCGCGCAGGGCGTCTGTGACCAGACCAGCACGGCCGTTGGAGCCGTCGTCGGTCGTCACCACCAACTCATCGGCGAACTCGGTGATCTGGTCTGCCAGGATGACCTGATCTGCGGTGCGTCCTCCGATGATGACGATCACGCGGTTCCCGGCATCCGCCAGGGCCCGAGCTGTCGGGTAGGCGATGGCAGTGCCGACACCCCCACCCACAACGACGACCGTGCCGTACTCGGCGATCTCGGAGGAAAGGCCGAGCGGCCCGGCCACGTCGTGCAAGGCATCGCCGGCCTCGAGTTGGTTGAGGAGCTTGGTCGTCTTCCCAACCCCCTGGACGATCAGGGTGATCGAGCCGGCCTCGTGATCGACGCCGGCAACTGTGAGGGGTATCCGTTCCCCCACCTCGTCGACCCGGATGATGACGAAATGGCCGGGCGACCAGTATTCGGCGACCCGGGGCGCGTGGACTTCGAACTGCTTGACGCCCGGGGCGATGAAATGGGCCGCCAACACAGCGAACATGAACCAATAGTCGACCACCAACACCGAACCGCGTAGGGGCATAGGTCATCGGGCCGGAGCCAAAGGTCCATTGCCAGGCAGGAAGCGGCTCTTCGGCCCTCTATTCGGTCGGGATGGGATCCTGGAGCACCGGTTCTGGCTCGAGGCGGCCGGGCTCGGGTGCCGCCGTGGGCATCGCCGAGTTCGAAGACGACAAGGTGCAGAGCATCACCCAGTACTGGGCCGCAAGCTGGAGGCACCAGGTGGCGAGCGGGGTGGGTGGAACGCCACGAGACCGATTGACACCCGACGTCAGGTCATAGCCACCCGGGAGGTCGTCGCTGGTCTCGGGAACGCGAACGGCGCCTGCAACGTCTCATAGCTGACTCGTCACCTGTATAACCACCACTGGATCGTCCTCCTCATGCCTCCACTCGTCCTCGTTCATCGCCGCGCGTTCCCGCGGCTCGCTTCATGGGTCGAGGTGCCGCTCTGATGCGCATCCTCGTGGTCGAAGACGAGGTCGATCTCGCATCGGCCATTGCAGACAGCCTCCGCCGCGAGGGTTATGCCATCGATGTCGCACCCAGCGCCGGTTCGGCCATGGATATGGCCGCGGTCAACTCCTACGACCTGGTCTGCCTCGACTTGAATCTCCCCGACGGAGACGGGCTGGACGTGTGCCGGGAGGTGGCGGGCGGGCCGCGCCACACTCTGGATCCGGGGCCGCCTCCGAAGATCATCATGGTCACTGCGCGCGGTGGGGTCGACGACCGGATCCGGGGCCTCGACGAAGGCGCCGACGACTACCTGGTCAAACCGTTTACCTTGGGCGAGTTGGGTGCCCGGGTTCGCGCCGTGCTCCGTCGGGACAGTGCCATCGGTAGCTCGGTGCTGTCATACGGGGGAATCGAGATGGACACCGCTCGTCACAAGGTGGCCCATCACGGCATTCCGGTGGCGCTCACCGTCAAGGAGTTCTCACTGCTCCGCTGGTTTCTGCTTCATCCCGGGGAGGTGCACAGTGCCGAGCGTCTGCTCGAGCACGTCTGGGACGAGCATGCCGACCCGTTCACCAACACGGTGAGGATGACCCTGTCCAACCTGCGTCGCAAGCTGGCGGCTTCCGGGGGGGAACACCTCATCGTCACCCTCCCCGGGCGGGGCTACATGCTCCAGGATCGGGCATGAGCGATCCCGGCCCGACTTTTTCCCGACCGCCGTTGAATCGGGCCCGACTGGCGTTGCTCCTGGCATCGCCCGCGCTCTTGGTCGTGCTCGTCTCCTTTGCTGCAACCCTGGTCACTCTTGCCAACCTCGGCGAAGGGAGTGCCGAGGCCGGGCTGGCCCGCCTCGGAGAAGATCTGGCGCTCGTCATCGTCACGGACGGGGCGGTCACCGCGACCGGCTTACGGGAGCTGGTCGTCAACTGGGGCCTGGTTGCACCGATGATTGCCCTGCTCGTCGCCGCCGTCGCGGCGTGGCTCATTGCCGGCCGGGTGGCCCGAGACATGCAACAAGCTCGGACCGAGGTCGAATCGGCGGCCCATGAGCGCCGGAGCCGGCTGGAAGAAGTGGTCCACGAGTTACGCACCCCGCTTGCCGTCATGGGCACCAACCTGGAACTGGCTGCGCTCGACGCCGGTGGCGATCCGGGACCTGGCCGGTATGTCGAGGCTGCCCGTAGAGCCGTCGATCGCATGGCCCGGACGGTCGACGACCTTGCCGGGCATGGTCGTCTGGCTGTCGAGGAGCAGTGCGGGCCTGTCGACCTGTCGTCGCTTGCCGAGGCGGCAGTTGCCGAGCATGTCGGCCCGGGGAGCTCGCGAGGAGTCCATGTTCGGCTCACCGGGAAGAGTGCGACCACCGTGCCCTCCGCCGACCCGGCGGCGGTGAGGGCGGCCATCGGGAACTTCCTCAGCAATGCGGTGCGGTTGGCGCCACGGGGATCGGCAGTCACCGTCGACTGGGGCGAGTCGGGTGATTGGGCGTGGATCTCAGTTACCGATGAAGGGCCGGGACTTCCGCCTCACCTCCATGCTCGTGTGTTCGAACGAGGATGGCAGGGCCCGCATGACCGCATGCGGGGCGCCGCAGACGCTGGCGACGGGCTGGGGCTCACCATCGCCCGCCAGCTCACCGAGGCCCAAGGCGGTGTGGTCACCCTCGAGTCCGACGAGGGGGGAGGTGCCACTCTGGCGGTCTGGCTCCCACTCGACCAAGGGGCGTCGTATGACACCGTCATTGCCCCGGACCGTGTTCACCCGGTGATCCATCCCTGGCGCAAAGATCTCCAGTCGGCTTGACGCGCCCTTTAAACCGCTCTCCATATGTTGAGGGTCTACCCAATCGGAGGATCCCTTGACCCAACTCGATCCAGGCCCGCCCAAGACCCGTAATCGCCGTCGTTCGTGGCGCGATCTGCCGGTCTCGCCGCCGGTGGCCGATCTCATCCCCCCCGGGAGCAGTGACCCTGTTCGCACGACAGTTGAACCCATTCCCCAACAGCCACAGGAGCAAGTCGCTGCCTTCGAGACACCAAGACGGAGACGCGGACTGGCCTACGGATCGGCTGCCGCGGCGATGATCCTGTTTGCCGGCGGTGTCTGGCTGTGGCAGCAGGACAGCCCGACGACCACGCCGACGGTTGCCGCGACGGAGGCGGAAGCTGGCAGCCCGACTGCGGTTGCAGCGGCCCTTGGACCGGCTGTGGTCCACATCGAGATCCTGGGCGGGTTGGAGGCCGGTGGCGGCGTCGGTTCGGGGGTCATCTACGACACCACGGGATTGGTGCTCACCGCCCATCATGTGGTTTCTCTCTCCGACGAGGTGACGGTGCGGACCGCCGATGAACGCGAGTTCAACGGGCGGGTCGTGGCAAGAGCCCCCGAGCGTGACCTTGCCATCGTCGCGCTCGACGGCGCAGAGGGCATGGTTGCGGCCACGATCGCCGAGCCGGGAACCGTGGAAGTCGGCGAGCCGGCGATCGCCCTCGGGAGCCCATTCGGATTCCAGCAATCGGTGACGGCGGGCATCATCTCGGGTCTCGACCGCGAGTTGGAAACGCCGATGGGCACCCTCACCGGGCTCATCCAGACCGACGCCCCGATCAACCCGGGTAATTCGGGCGGGCCCCTGGCCGATGCCGAGGCCAAGGTGATCGGGATCAATACTGCGATCGCCTCGATGTCGGGCGGGAATGACGGCGTCGGATTCGCGGTGCCGGTTGAAGACTTCGCCGGGCTGATGGAGGAGGTCAAGGCAAATGGCGGGTCCCAAGCCCCGACGGTGCCTGCTCCCGAGGATGCACTCGGAGTCGACCAGCTCGTGCCCGGCCTCGAAGATCTCCTTCCCGGACTCGAGGACCTGTTCGGTCCTGAGGGAGCGCAGGGTCTGGAGGACCTTCCCGGCCTTGACGAGATGCTCGAGGAGATGTTCGGCCCCGGAGCAATCCCGCCGGAGCTGCAACAGTTGTTCGAGGAGCTCCTGGGTGTGCCCAGTCCGGGCGCCGAGGAGGGCGACGGCGCATGATGACCGGCACCATCCCACCCACTGGCGAAGAGCATCAGCGCGTGGTGCTCGGGATGCGACTTCATGAGGTGAAGTCCGAGCTGCAGAGGGTCATCGTCGGGCAGGAGCGGGTCCTCGAACGCGTCCTTGTCGCGTTGCTGGCCGGCGGTCATTGCCTGCTCGAGGGGGTGCCCGGCCTGGGCAAGACCCTTACGGTGTCGACCCTGGCCAGAACTCTCGGTGGCAGTTTCACCCGTATCCAGTTCACCCCGGATCTGTTGCCGTCCGACATCGTCGGCACCCGTATCTATCGGCCGTCTACGGAGCGCTTCGATGTGGAACTGGGGCCTGTGTTCGCCAACTTCGTGCTGGCCGACGAGATCAACCGGGCCCCGGCCAAGGTGCAGTCGGCGCTGCTGGAGGTCATGGCCGAGCGTCAGATCTCGATCGGCGGCACCACATACCCCCTGCCCAAGCCATTCCTGGTGCTTGCCACCCAGAACCCGATCGAGTCGGAAGGCGTGTATCCCCTGCCCGAGGCACAGCGGGACCGCTTCCTTATGAGGATTCCGGTGGATTACCCGACGCCGCATGAAGAGCACGAGATCGTCGACCGCGCCAGCCGTCAGGCGCCCTCTCCGACTGCTCTGTTGTCCACGGATGACGTGGCAAGCCTCCAGGCTGCGGCGGGAGCGGTCTACGTCGAACGGTCCGTGCAGGACTACGCCGTGCGGCTGGTCCTAGCCACCCGCCATCCCGCCGAGCATGGCGTGGACATAGACGGGCTGCTCGCGTATGGAGCCAGCCCACGGGCGAGCATCGGTCTGATCGGGGCGGGCAGGGCCCTTGCCTTGTTGCGGGGGCGCGACCATGTCCTCCCTCAGGACGTCTACGACATCGCTTACGACGTGCTCAACCACCGGCTCGTCCTGTCATTCGATGCCGTGGCCGACGGTGTGACGGTGGACGATGTGCTTGTCGAGGTGCTCACCACCGTGGTCGCACCCCGCTTGTCGTCTGCGCAGCTCGTCGAGCACCGATCCTCGCTGGCGGTCTGAGGATGTTCAGAAGACCTGCCTCGCCTGAGGGCGTGGAGGGAATCCCTCGCGTTTCCCGGCTGACCTCGCCCTCGCGGGTGCCGATCGACCGGTTGCGCCTCACGGTCCTGAGACGCCTCGACGGATTGCTGTCCGGTGACTACGGCGGGCTGTTCCCCGGGCACGGCACTGAACGTGGCGAGGCCCGGCCCTACGTCCCCGGTGATGACCCCCGTCACATCGACTGGGCCGTGACGGCTCGCACCCACGACCCCCACGTGCGTGACACCATCGCCGATCACGAGCTCGATGTCTGGCTGGTGTTGGACACTTCGTCGAGTCTCGGTTTCGGGACAGGGCGTGCCACCAAACACGAGGTGGCGTGGTCCGCTGCCGGGGCGTTCGCTCTACTCGCCTCTGCTGCAGGAAACCGGGTGGGTGCGGTGCGTTCGACGCCACACCGCGCCGGTGCGCGCCCTCGGCTGCTTCCGGCACGCAGTGGCTCTGCACATGCCGGGGCGGTGTTGGCTGCTCTCAGCCGGGCGCTGGTGGATGGAGAGCCCGGCGACCTGAGCGGAGCCATCGACCTGGTCGGACGGATGGCCCGCCGTCGGGGCATGGCGGTCGTGGTCTCCGATTTCCACGGCCCGGCCGCTTGGGAGAGGTCTTTGCGGGCCTTGTCGCTCCGTCATGAGGTCATTGCAGTCGAGGTCGTCGACCCACGGGAGATCGACCTGCCCGATGTCGGCTTGATCGCTGTGGTGGACCCTGAGACCGGTCGACGTCGTCTCGTAGACACATCGGACGCCGCCGTACGCCGCGATTACGGCGATTTGGCCGGCCGTCGTCGGGCGGACGTGGCAGGCCGGTTGAACGGAAGCGGTGCCGATCATCTCGTCTTGTGGACTGATCGAGACTGGGTGCTCGACTTCGCCCGATTCGTGTCCGGGCGCAAGGCGAGGCTGATGGCGGCAGGGAGAGCGCGACGATGAGCGATTTCGGATTCCTGGCCCCCTGGCGCTTGATCCTGCTGGCCCTCCCGATCGCATTGGCTCTTGGGTATCTCTTGCTTCAGGCACGACGGCGGAGGTACGCGTTGCGGTTCACGACGATCGACCTGCTCGATCAGGTCGCTCCGGATCGCCCGGGATGGCGTCGCCACCTCCCAGCCATGGGTCTGGTCGCAGCCGTTGTGGTGGCCACGCTCGCCTTCGCCCGTCCGGTGGTGGCTGGGGAGACACTCGAATCGGTGCAGATGGTGGTGCTCGCCATCGACACCTCGCTCTCGATGCAGGCCGACGATGTGGCCCCCTCTCGAGTCGAGGCGGCGCGCGAGGCGGCCGGAGTCTTTCTCGACTCGGTGCCGGAGGGTGTCGCCGTGGGAGTGCTCGGCTTTGACGGTGTGGCCCGGCAGCTGATCGCACCGACCACCCGGCTCGAGTCGGTGCGCCGGGTCATCGACAGCGCAATCGACCAGGGCGAGTTGGGTGAGGGGACGGCGATCGGAGAAGCGGTGTTTCTCGGGATCGACGCAATCGAATCGTCGAGTCTCCCGAGAGAAGAGGATGCCCGGGCTCAGGATGAGGCCGTGGGGACGATCGTGGTTCTCTCCGACGGTGAGACCACGATGGGCAGGTCGAATGATGACGCCGCCGCGGCGGCCAGGGCCGCCGGGATTCCGGTGCACACGATCGCCTTCGGGACGGATCGGGGGACCATCGTCGACCCGTACGGCGAGGTAGTGCCGGTTCCGGTCAACGTGGCCGCGCTCGAGGACCTCGCCCGCAAGGCCGACGGGAAGTCACTTACCGCGGCGACCGCCGAGGAGTTGGCGCAGGTATACGAGGACCTGGGGAAATCGGTCCAAGTGGAGGTCGAGCAAGTCGAGGTGGGGGACTGGTTCGCCGGAGCCGCCGTTGCGTTGCTGTGCCTTGCCGGTGTCGGCTCACTGGCCTGGTTCGGCCGCCTGCCCTGAGCCTGAACAGCACCTTGCGAGCCTGCATGACTGGTTGCCAACCCAGTTGGTCCACTCGCGCCACCATTTGTCAGCCACCGGGACGAGATGCAATCGAGCGCCGGTACTTCCTCAGTGGCGAGCAGGGCGATGGTACAAAGCCCACCGCCCTGACCCTCCTCAGTCCTCGGGGTTGCTCGGTTGGAGCGTCCCGGTCTCACGTTCGGGCAACTCCATCAGCGTCGGGTCGAGATCGTACGTCCACGGCAGACCGGACGCTTTCCAGCCGTTTTTCAGCCTCATGCCGTGGAACACGCTGTCCGGATCGTCGACCCGGCTGCCCTCCATCCCGTCGATGACGTTGTAGACGTTGGTAAACCCGGCGGCGGCGAGCATGTTGATCGCAACAGCCGCTCGCCCACCGGAACGGCAAGAGAGGAGGATCGTGTCGTCGGGTGCGAACCGTTCCTTCACGAGCCCGACGAAGTCGGGGTTGAGCTCCCAGGGGAAAGCCTTCTTCTCATCGTCCCAGGCGTAGGCCAGGAAGGCGAATGGGATGTTCACTGCCATTGGGGGATGGCCCGTGAACACCCACTCTTCCGGCGTGCGAACGTCGAGGATCTTCACGCCATCGGGGTCCGCCTGCCACATGTCGTACGCCTCCTTGGCGGTGACATAGAGCTGAAGCTTCGTCTGTCGCGCCTCGGCGACAGGGCGGCCGGCGTGGGTCACGGTCGTCATTGCATGGTCCTCGCTTGCTACCCGAGCCGGGTGCCTTCCACCTCGAGCCCGCCGCCCGAGGGGAGCTTGCTCCAGCTTCTTCTTTGCCATTCCTCTTCCAGCACTTCGGTCGCCGCTTTCTCCAGAAACTCCGGCGCCGCCCACTCGCCGACATCGAAGTCGTTCTCGATGTAGCCGTGGCTGAACATGAAGTCCTTGCCGATCTCGATGCACTGCAGATTCTGAGCACTCAGGCTCGGCACCATGTCGACGTCCTTGATGCCCTTGTAGGTGTCCTCGGCGTCGAGGTAGAACGTCTGGCGGTTGAGGATCGCCCCAGCGGCGTGCTTGTTCTCGTTGGCCCAGCGGCCCACCTTGATCATGGCCTTCATGTAGGCGATGACGAGCTCGGGGTGCTCCTCTGCCATCACGTCGGTGCAGGTGATGACGGCAGGAGTGTTGGCAACCTGAACAGTCCAGTCCGGGTATCTCGACAGATCTTCGATCATCTTGATCTGGCCGGTCGCCTCCTGGAGATGCTGGAAGACCTTGCTCTGGGTGTAGATGGCGTCGACGACGCCGCCGAGCAGCGCCTGCTCCAACGGGCGGAAGGCCAGGTCGTGCTTGTGGTCACGCCGCATCCACAGCTCAGACGGGTTGTTCATCGGCGGGACGAGCATCTCGGGTTTGTCGTACCAGTCATCCGCGTAGGGGAACTCGACCAGCTCGATGTCGTCCATGGACATGTCGTTCAGCATCAGCATGTTCTCGATGCCCATGTGCTCCTGGATGCGCCACCAGTCGTTCTTGATGGTGTTCAGGCTCTTCGAAATGCCGATCTTCTTGCCCTTCAGATCCTTCATCCGAAAGATCTCGGCGCGGGCGCGCACCGCCATGCAGCCGCCTTCGTAGACCCAGGTGGCACCGAGGAGCCTGGTCCGGCGGATGTCCGCGTGAACATGGATCGGGGGATACAGGCCACCGAATCGGATCAGGTTGTCGAGGTTGTGGATGTAATGCGGGTACCAGTTGTTCTCGGGTGCGTGGCGGAAGTAGGCGTACTCGACGCCGATCTTCTTGAACTCCTCACGACACCAGCCCAGCTCCTGGTCGACGTTGTTCGCGGAAACCATGGGGCAGTTGGTGAACCACACTTCCTCCCAGTTGAGGGGGACTGTGGTGGACACTCTCTCTTCGGGCACGGTCAACCTCCTTGTCTCTCGGCACGACTCGTGCGCGCTCTCCATGCTCGGTCGGCTCGCCGAGGGGGGCATCGTCCAATCGGTATGAATCGATCGGCGATGGGTCGAGTGCGCAATGTTCACGAGGGCTCGACGGACTGCCCGGGGCCTTCGAGGTCTTTCACCCCGAAAGGGGGATGATGCCCAACGAGGCCTTTGGCACTGTCGGTTTGCGACGAGGCCGAGCCGGCCCGCATGATGTCGAGGGATTAGCCGATCGCGCGAGACGAGGTGATGACATGACGAGTACCGAATTCCTGACGCTGCTCACCGGCATATCCGGTCTGGCATTCGTGGTCGGCAGCATGCTGGCGATGGGTTTGAGTCTCACCATGAGCCAGATCCTGGAGCCGCTCCGCAACCTTCGTCTGGTGGTCCTGGCCCTGTTGGCCAACTTCGTATTGGTGCCGCTACTCGCCTACGGGATCACAAGGGTGCTCCCCCTCGACGAGCCGCTCGAGATCGGGCTCTTGATCCTCGCTTGCGTGGCGGGAGCGCCGTTCCTCCCCAAGGAGGTGCAGATGGCCAAGGGGAGCATCCCGCTGGGGGTCGGCCTCATGTTCCTCCTAATGATGGTGACCATCGTCTATGCACCGATCGTGGTTCCGCTGCTTCTCCCCGGTGCCGAGGTGGATGCCTGGTCGCTGATCAAGTCGTTGGTGGTGACCATGGTGGTTCCTCTGGTCATCGGGTTGTTGATCAGGTCGAACGATCAGGAATCGGCCGAGCACTGGGCTCCGGTGGCGAGCAAGATCTCTGGAGTCTCGGTGCTGATCCTGCTGGTCGTCGGGTTGGGGATGAACATCTCGAACATCATCGATCTCATCGGCTCCTACGGATTTCTCGCCTTGGTGGTCTTCGTGGTCGGGTCCCTTCTCATAGGCCTCGCTCTCGGCGGCCGGGACCGGGCCACCCGCAGCGTCATGGGGCTGGGCACGGCGCAGCGAAACGTGGCGGCCGCGGTTCTGGTGGCCACGGTCAGTTTCTCCGGCACAATGACCCTTCCCTATATCCTGGTCGGCTCTGTGATACTCCCACTGGTCCTGTTGCCGACTGCCCGCTGGCTCGGTAAGCGCGCCGGGGCGACATGACCGCAATCCGGGGTCCCCGCTCCTTGGCTGGGCTGGTTGTGATTCGATGAAGCGCTTCGTGCCGATCACCTCCTGGCTTCCGGGTTACCAGCGAAACTGGCTTCGCTCCGACCTCATCGCCGGGATCACGATCATGGCGTTGCTGGTCCCGGAGGGAATGGCATATGCCGAGTTGGCCGGGGTCCCACCTCAGGCGGCGTTCTACGCAGCTCCGGTCGCCCTGCTCTTGTACGCCTTGTTTGGAACCTCACGTCAGTTGGTGGTGGCGGTGTCGTCCGGAGTTGCAGTCATGTCGGCGTCGATCATCGGCGACATTGCGGCGCCAGACTCGACCGAGTTCATCGCGCTGACAGCCGGGCTTGCCCTGCTCACCGGTCTGGTCTCTGTCCTGGCCGGCTTGTTTCGGCTGGGTCGGATCGCCCGGTTCTTCTCTCACTCGGTGCTCATCGGATTCGTCTCCGGTTTGGCGATCAACATCGCGGTGAAGCAGCTTCCCAAGATCTTTGGTCTCGAATCGGGCGAGGGCAACACGATCGAGCGTCTGATCGAATTGATTCGCGACCTACCCGAAACCCATCTGACCACGCTCATCGTCGGGCTGAGCACAGCGGTTCTGATGCTCATCGTCGAGAGGTGGTTTCATCGCATACCGGCTGCAATGGTGGCGCTGGTGTACGGGATCCTCGTCGTCACGGTGTTCGGCCTCGATGCGCGTGGCGTCGAGGTCGTCGGCGAGATCCCGGCGGGCCTGGCCGCGCCGCAGATCCCCGACATCACCTTGGCCGATCTCGGTGCACTGCTCACCGGGGCGGTGGCTCTCACCCTGTTCGTGTTCGCCGAGGCGATCGGACCGGCCAGGAGCTTTGCCTCCAAGCACGGCTACAGGATCGATGAGAACCAGGAGCTGATCGGTCTCGGCATGGCCAACTTCGGAGCGGGGCTCTTCCAGGGATTCCCCATTGGAGCCAGCCTCTCCAAGTCGGCGGCTTCGGACGCCGCCGGGGGCAGGACGCAGATTTCCGCTCTGGTCGCCGCTGCTGCCACGGCGCTGGTGGCCCTGTTCCTCACCCCTCTGTTCAGGAATCTCCCTGAGGCTGCGCTCGGGGCAATCGTCGTCGTCGCGGTCTCGGGGATGGTCAACCTCGAAGGGCTGCGTCGGCTGTATCGGGTCCATCGAATCGAGTACGGGCTGGCGATGACGGCTCTTGTCGGAGTGCTGGTCTTCGATGAAGTCCTCGCCGGGCTGCTCGTGGCCGTCGTTGTGTCCCTGATCGCACTCGTGGCTCGTGCCAGCAGCACCCGACTCAGCGAGCTCGTCCGGCTACCCGGGACGATGGAGTTCAAGAACTCGTTGGATCATCCAGAGGGTCTGATCACAGACGGGCTGCTGATCCTTCGGCCCGATGAAGGGATCTTCTTTGCCAACGCCGAAGGTCTGCGGGAGGCTGTTCAGGGTGCTCTCGACTCCACCGACCGCCACGTCGATGTCGTGTTGATCGACCTCAGCCTGAGCAACGAGATAGACATTCCAGGGACGGAGATGCTGGTGGCGCTCGCCGCAGAGCTCGATCAGCTCGGAGTCGAGCTCCAGATTGCCGGCTTGCGAGCTCCGGTGTTGGCTCTGCTCGAGTCGAACGGTTCCATCGACGAGATCGGTCGGGAAGGTGTCCTCCCCAATATTCCGAATGCGGTGATCGGCTATATCCGGAGAGCGGGCCTGACCGTCCCGGTGGATGATGTCGAAGCCGTGGCGAGGCGGATCGATGCTCTCACCGAGATCCTGGGTCTGGAGGAGTCAAGGATGACGCCGGGCCAGCGGGAGGAACTGATCGCATCGGTGGAGCGGTTGCGAGCTTCCCTGACCGACACTTCTGACTGAACGTCGAGTCCGTCGCCAAGTCGCACCAACACCGGCCGGTGAGCGCGTGGAGTGGGGGTCAATGGAACCGGCCCGAGCCGGGAAGGGCTCGAGCCGGATTGCGACTACTGCTGCGCCATCACCCTCGCCATCTCGGCTTCGGGGTCTTTGATCAACTCACCCGAGACGTCGACTGTCACCGAGTGGATGATGCCTGTGAAGGCGAAAGGCGGGTCGTAGACCCCGGCGAGGACCGGTGCACCGAGGTCATAGCCGCACGACAACCCTTCGATCTCGTAGAAGATCGGGGTGGTGTGGGGGACATCCAGACTCGCCACCAGCTCACCGTCGACGTAGAGCTGGAACCTGCCCGGCGACCCCTTTCCGACGGTGAAGTCGGGTTTGCCGGTTGGCTCGAACTCGAAGCGAAGGAGATGACGGCCCTCCGGCACGGCGCTCTCAGACGCGACTTCGAACCTGTCGCGGGCCACGTAGTTGAGCGCGTAGCGGATGCGTCCATCCTTCATGTAGAAGCAGAAGCCACCGGCGGCGCCACCTTGAGCGAGCAGGATTCCTTCAGCCCCGGCCCCCGGTACCTCCACGTCGGCTTCGATCGAATGGGGGCGGTTCAACGCCGGGGGAGTGGCAAAGGCAGGAACCATGCCCAGGTTCGGGTAGTACACGAACTTCGACCTCGGAGGCGAAGTCTGGGGTCGTTCCGCCATGAGACGCTCACGCACGCTCCCATCGAGCGGGAGAACCTTGTATCTGCCGGCCTCGACCCACCACAGACTGACCAACTCCCTCAGCTTCTCGGGATGGTCGGCGGCGACGTCCCGTGACTCCGCCGGATCCTCGGTGATGTGATAGAGCTCCCAATCCTCGGCCTCGAGCTCGGCCAGCACCTCGGGCGGTGTCGGCGAGCCGAATTGTCGTCCTCGCTTCGCTGCCTCGGTGAAGTTGGGGCCTGGCCAGGGGCACACCGCTCGCCACCCGTCATGGTCGATGGCGCGGTGAGCGAACATCTCGAAATACTGGGTGGTATGCCGGGTGGGCGCATCCGCCGCGTTGAACGAATGGGCGAAACTCACACCTTCGAGCGGGCTCTGCGCCACCCCCCGCACGGCCTTGGGTGCCTCGAGCCCGAGCGCGTCCAGGACGGTTGGGACCATATCGATGGCGTGGGCATACTGGTAGCGGAGCTCGCCCGTGCCTTCGATGCCTTTGGGCCATGCCACGATGAACGGGTCGGTAGCGCCGCCACGATACGTCTCGCGCTTCCACCGTCGGAACGGGGTGTCACCGGCCCAGGTCCAGCCCCAGGCATAGTGGTTGTAGCTGGTGAGTCCACCCAGAGTGTCGATCTGGGCCAGGTTCGCCTCGAGGCTCTCTGCGACGTTGTTGAAGAACAGCATCTCGTTGACCGAGCCTTGGGGCCCACCTTCGGCGGAGGCGCCGTTGTCGGACAGGATCATGATCAGCGTGTTGTCCAGCTCTCCGATCTTCTCCAGCATGTCGAGGATCCGCCCGAAATGGTGGTCGGTGTATGTCACGAACCCTGCGTAGACCTCCATCATCCGGGAGTAGAGGCGACGCTCGTCCTCGGACAGGGAGTCCCACTCCGGTACGTCAGGGTCGCGTTCGGGGAGAATCGCATGCTCAGGCAGCAGCCCGATCTCCTTCTGACGGGCGAACACGTTCTCTCGGTAGGCATCCCACCCATCGTCGAACTTGCCCTTGTAGCGATCGGCCCATTCGGTCGACACGTGGTGCGGCGCATGGCCTGCACCCGTGGCGTAATAGAGGAAAAACGGCTTCTCGGGTGCGTTGACGTGAGAGTTGAGGATCATGGCGATGGCCTGATCGGCGAGATCGGCGGAAAGGTGATAGCCGTCCTCGGGCAGGCTGGGCTGCTCGATCGACCGGTTGTCCTCGGTCAGCTCCGGGTACCACTGGTTGGTCTCACCACCCAGGAACCCGTAGTAGCGCTCGAACCCACGGCCGAGCGGCCAGCGATGGAACGGCCCCGCTGCCGTGTTCTCCTCCGATGGCGACAGGTGCCATTTGCCCACGCAGAACGTGTTGTAACCGTGCGGGAGAAGCATCTCGGACAACATCCCGTTCTCAAACGGCATCCGGCCGTCATAGCCCGGAAACCCCGTTGACGTCTCCATTATCGATGCCACACCACTGGAGTGATGGTTCCTGCCCGTCAACACGCAGGCCCGAGTGGGTGAGCAGAGAGCGGTCGTGTGCATGTTGGCGTAGCGGAGACCCATCGCTGCAACGCGGTCGATGTTGGGAGTCTCTACCAGCCCACCAAACGCGGACAGCTGTCCGTAACCGACGTCGTCGAGAATGAAGAAAAGGACATTGGGCGCACCATCTCTTGCCCGAATCGGAGCCGGCCAGGCCGGCTCCGACTCCTGAGCGGTGAGACCGATCCGCCCCGGGAAAGTCGTTCCTTGCTCGTATTCGACGATGGCCATGCGCTACTCCTTCGAGTGGGTTGACGGGATCTGGGCGACCGGGGATCCCAGGCTATCGAATACACGCTGGGCCGAACCGATGTCATCATCCGATCGGGGTTAAAAAGCGGGACTGGAGCCTGCCGGCCGCCCCGGCCGAAATCTCAGGCGTCGTTGGTGGATCCGGGATGCACCACCCGGCGTTGGACACCGCTGGGGCGGGCGCGGGGGCGAGACGAGTTCCCCACTTCGACCGAGTCCGTCTGAACGAAGCGACGACCGGCCGGACCGGCTGTGATCCCGTGAAGGACCACACTCAGGAGCACCGTCAACGCGACGACCGCGACCGCCTGGCCGACGACTTCGTGGTCAGTCCCCAGTTCCTCGAGGGCCAGCAAGGCGAACACAACCGATGCCAGGCCTCTCGGCCCGAACCAGGCGAGGAAGATGACATCGGTTCGGCCCAGCCCTGACCGTGACATCGCCAGGGCGACTGGCAGCATGCGGAGGATCGTGAGGCTGAGGAGGGCGTAACCGATCACCCGCGCATCGATGTAGTCGAAGGCAATCGGGACCAGCGTCGCCCCGAAGAAGAACCACACGACCAGGGCGAGGAGCTCGCCACCCAACTCGGAAAGCTGGGTCGCCTGCTCGACCTCGACCACGCTCTTGTCCAGGGTGGCTCCGAAAGCGATGCCTGCGACAAAGGCAGCGATGAAGCCATTGCCATCGATGGCGAGGGCGATGGCGAAGGCACCGACTGCCGTCGCCAGGGTGGCCAGCCGACGACCACCCGGTGCGATCCAGTCTCGGCGAGAAGCTGCGCTTATCAACGCGGCGCCGACGAACCCGACGGCTATGCCCACGACGATCCCCAAACCAAGCTCACGCAATGCTGCGCCTGCCGCGAACGACTCGCTCTCGGCGACGATCCCGAGTTGGCTGGCAGCGACTGCGAGCGTGAAGGTCACGATCGGCGTGACGATCCCATCGTTGAGCCCGCTCTCGACGTTGAGCCCTCTTCGCAGTCGCATCGGCACCCGCTCGTCGTTGATCACCTGCACACTGAGAGCAGCATCGGTGGGAGCCAGGGCGGCAGCCACGAAACCGGCCAGTGCCCAGGTGAACTCCCCGAACATGAACGCAGCCACCAGACCACCGAGGATGAGGGTGAGCGGAAGCCCTCCGCCGAGCAGGCGGAGGGGCAGGGAGACGTCCTTTCGCAGCTCGGTGAGATTCACCCTGGAGGCATCCGAGAAGAGGACGAGGGCCAGGGTCGCCTCGGCGAGCAGATGGATGGACGCTGCTTCCACGTCGATCGGGATAGGCCCCCAGTCCGGGTTGGCCAGCACGTATCCGAACACCGAGAAGATGAGGGGCCCCGTGATGTCGTGACGGGCCAGAGCCCCCGAGATCACCGCCCACCCCAGGACGAGGAAGGCGATCGTGGCTACGACGGAAGCGGTCATCAGCGCTCTCCGGAGAGTGTGTTGTGCATCATTCTCGTCACTCCGTTCCCGCCCCGGGGGCTTGGTTTGTCTCCACCCAGGCGGTGGCGTCGGCGTATGCCCGTTCGATCGTCGCTCCGAGGCGCTCGCTGCCGGAGTAGATGTTGTCGGGGCCAATGGTCGCCGTCACACCCGTCACCATGAGCTGTTCCTCGAGCTGTTTGTCCGTGGAGACCAGCAGCAGCTTGCTGCCGACGGACTGCAGGGCGAGGGCATACTTTCGCAAGACGTCCATGAAGGTAGTGCCGAGATCGCTTCGGCCTCGCAGGCGAAGGATCACCACCGTGTTCCGCGAGGCACCGGTCACCTCCGGCATCTGTCGCTCGAATATGGGGGCCGAGGCGAAGAAGAGACTCCCGTAGGGTTGGAGCACGATCACATCATCCGGCGGAAGCGACGCGGGTGGGTCCTTCTCGACGACGGCGCCCGAGGGCTCATAGACCCTTTGCCTGATCGTCACCTTGTTGGACTGTCGGATCACGTGGAGCACCACGGACAGGGCTACCCCGGCCAGCACCGCGTATTGAAGGGGGATGAGCATGGTCAGCCAGAACGTCACCGCGAGCACGACCGCCTGCATTCTCCCTGACTTCCACACCGACATCAGATCTCCGGGCTTGATGGTTTGGTACCCGACCAGCATCAGCAACCCGGCGAGGGCGGGCATGGCGACCCTCGCGACCAGATCGGCGAAGAGCAGGATCACGACCGCCATAACGATGCTGCTGATGATCAGGGCTTGCTTGGTCCTCGCCCCGGCGGACTTCACGAGCGATGTCGCAGACATGGAGCCACCCACCGGCATTGCCTGGAACACACCGGTTGCCACGTTGGCGACGCCCTGTCCCACGAAGTCACGCGAGGCATCTGGGTAGGTCCCGTCGGGATTGGGGAAGTTGGCGGTGATGCTCGCCCCTTGAACCAGTCCGACGAAGGCCAGCGAGAAGGCAGGTATGAGCAGCGCGGTCACCTGAGTCAGGTCCGGCCAAGCTGGCCGCGGTAGCGCGTTTGGTATGTCGGCGACGTCCCCGAGTTGTTGCACACTGTCGAGTCCAAGGACCGCGACGGCGGCGGATGTGACGACGATGGCCGCCACCATCCCGAGCGAGCCCAATCGCGTTCGTTCCAGGGCGACGATCAGCGCGATGGTGGTCGTGCCAATTGCCATTGTGGGGAGGTCGGCTTGTCCGAGGTTCAAGATGGTGTCGAAAGCGCGGACCACACGATTGGCGCCCTGTCCGTCGTAGCCGGTGAAATCGCCCAGCTGTCCGAGGATGATGTTCACGCCGACAGCACTGATGAACCCGATCATCACCGCGTTCGAGACGAACCTGAGGATCGACCCGAGCTTGAGCAGCCCGGCGGCCAGCATGACCAACCCGGTGAGGATGGAGAGTGTGAAGAGGGCGCTCCCGGGGTCCTCTGCACTCTGGATGGCTTCGACGTCGGTGATGATGATCGCCATGGCCCCGGTCGCTTGGACGGCCATGAAGGTCGAGCTGGTGAACAGGGCTCCAGTCAGAGTGCCGACGAGCAGGGCGTAGAGGCCATAGACCGGGTTGACGCCGGCGAGGAGGCCACTGGCGAGCCCATCCGGGACGCTTTCGACGCCGAGAACGAGACCCGCGGTCGAATCGCTCTTCAACGACCCGCGGTCGAACAGTCGGCGTCTGGGCGATCCGGTCACACTCCACCGCCCGGCACGCAGCGTCCCGACTCCCTAGGAGTCACACTCGGCGAGTGTCGTCAGCGCGTCGAGACGGGTCGCCGCATCGGTTGCCTTCTCGGCAGCCTCGGGGGCTCCCGCGGCGAGCGCCGTGGCAATCTCGTCGACGGTCTGGCCCAGGGATGTGGCCGCATCTGCGATCGCGTCGGCGCCGGCATCGGCGAGGGCCACTGCAGCGTCGTCAACGCCCGTGGCGAGCTCATCGATCTCCGTCTGAAGGGTGCTGTCGCCCTCCTCCGCACTGGCCACGCGCTCGAGAGTTGCCTGCCAATCGGGAGCGGAATCGCACACTTCGGCCTTCGCCGTCTCCAGGAGATCGCCATCATCCGAATCGCAGGCTGCGGTGCCCACAAGGACCAGCACCGCGACCAGAACCACGCCTTTGCCTCTGAGGCTCATCTTCGACCACCTTTCTCCATGGCCCGACCATGTGGTCGCGGCCTTTCAGCAAGACTCGCTCCCCAGGCAACCATCGTTCGGCCCCTGCCGCATCACCCGTCGGGGATGAATCTGGAAAACGGCTGTTTCGCTCAGCCGGGCGCGGCTCGAAGCAGATCCATCGCCTCGGGAGCTTCTCGACCCGACCGGAGCAGGTCGGCCATCACTCGCATCGGCCCATCGATGAGCCCGAGTGAGCGATAGTCCTCGGCTCCTGGCCCGGCAGGTGGCCTCAGCCGCTCGCACCCTGGCCGACCGCTTGCATCGCGAGATGCTCGTGCAGATGCTGCTCGTCCTCGTGGTACGACGGCTTGAGGTCGAAGACCACCTTCTTCACCGTCCCGGTGAACTCATAAGGCGCCGCGTTCTTGTAGCGCCCATCGACGACGAGACCGTTGTCCCGTCCGATGTCCATACCCGAGTAAGACGTGAACGCCACCGGCACGGTTCTCTCCAGTCGGCCCTCGCCGATCTGGCGGTCATTCACCCAGAGGGTCACCGTGCCCGCGGTGCCCGGTTTTGGTGCGTCGGCTTCGAAGAGCATCTTCACGAAGACATCTCCCGCCGGGATTCTCTCCGTTGACTCCTGGGTGAAGGTCTCGACACCCAGGAACGAGTAGGTGTGGTGAAGGATGCCTTCGGAGTCCACCCAGAGGGCGAAACCACCTATCTCGTCGGCATTGGCCACGATGACCCCCTCCGCCCCACCGTCGGGGACATTCAGCTCCGCCTCGATGGCGTAGGAGCGGCCGTAGATCCTCGGCACCATGCCGCGCTGGACATTCTGGACGTCGCCGTAGAAGGTGAACCTCGTCACCGTGGGCAGCGGAGGCAGGATGCCGAAGAAGATCGACATGCCACCGAGCAGGGGCAACACCCGATTTCGCTCCGCCTCAGCCCAGAAGAGCTGTTTCAGCTCCTCCAGCTTCTCGAGATTCTCCCCAGCCAGGTTGCGCGCCTGGGAGAAGTCGTCGGGAAGGTAGTAGAGCTCCCAGACGTCGTTCTCAGGGTCGTAGACACCTGGTGCGAAGCGCTTCATGGTCTCTGGGGAGAAGTCCCAGGGGATTCGGTCCAGCCTGGCACAAGCCCACCAGCCGTCCTTGTAGATGGCGCGGCTTCCCATCGACTCGAAATACTGCACAGTGTGGCGCTCTTCGGCGTCCGGGTCTGAGAAGGTGTGAGCGAAGCTCGTGCCATCCATCGGCTCCTGTTCGATCCCGTCGACCAACCTGGGCTCGGGGATGCCCACCGCATCGAGGATGGTCGGGCCGATGTCGATGGTGTGGGTGAACTGGGAGCGGATCTCGCCGCGGGCCATGATCCTCTCCGGCCAGGCAACGACCATCGGGTCCCTGGTTCCGCCGAGGTGGCTCCCGGTCTGCTTCCCCCACTGGAACGGGGTGTTCCCGGCCCATGCCCAGGCCGATGCGTAGTGAGGTGCGGTTTCGATGCTGCCAAGGGCTTCGATACCCCCGTACTTGTCGATGAGCTCCAGCTGCTGTTCGGGTGTCAGCGGCACTCCATTGAGGAAGGTCATCTCGTTGAAAGAGCCTGTGATCGTTCCTTCCATGCTGGCGCCGTTGTCGCCCCAGACGTAGAAGATCAGTGTGTTGTCCAGGTCACCCATCTCCTCGATCCCGTCGAGGAGGCGCCCCACGTTCCAGTCGGCGTTCTCCGAGAACCCGGCGAACACCTCCATCTGCCGGACGTAGAGCTTCTTCTCGGCCTCGTTCAACGAGTCCCAGGCGGGGAACAGGTCGGGTCGCGGGGTGAGCTCGGCGTCCTGAGGAATGATCCCCATCGCCTTTTGACGCTCGAACACCGTTTCCCGATAGGCGTCCCACCCATCGTCGAACTTGCCCTTGTACTTGTCTGCCCACTCCTTGCCGACGTGGTGAGGAGCGTGAGAGCACCCGGTCGAGTAGTAGACGAACCACGGCTTCTCTGCGTCTTGGGCTCGCACTGCATGAAGCCACTCGATGGCCTTGTCGGTTATGTCATCGGGGAAGTAGTACTGGTCACCGTCCTTGCCCTCGGGAACGCCGATCACACCGTTGTCCTGAGTGATGATCGGGTCGTATTGCCCGGCTGCGCCGCTTAGGAAACCCCACCAGTGGTCGAACCCCCAGCCGCTGGGCCAGCG
>Ga0105100_10000256_pt1 | contig 31321 bp, 39 predicted proteins | sample PPLLak12cMay2015_2_FD_87033 | JGI IMG/M metagenome (GOLD analysis project Ga0105100, IMG submission 87033) | Freshwater sediment microbial communities from Prairie Pothole Lake near Jamestown, North Dakota, USA - PPLs Lake P8 Core (1) Depth... | ecosystem: Environmental > Aquatic > Freshwater >... | reverse complement strand
CTAAAAAAAATAAAAAAGATAAGAGTAGAAATAGATAAAAAAGAAATATTAGCGTTGGTCAAAGAGTTCGAAGCGGCTAAAGCAGAAAAAAGAAGTCAGGATGCAGAAATGCTCTATAAGAAGATACAGCCAATTTACAAACGGCTCCCAAAAAATTATAGGCTAAAAGTCCATGAAAAACTAGTGATATAAACTGGAGCGCAATAAAAGTTTTAAATAGCCAATTCTAAAGATTTCTAATGATTTTATTGCTAGCATTGTTCATCGCCCTTATTGTAGGAATTATAGCCGGCTGCATAACCGGCTTTCTTCCAGGCATCCATATAAATCTAGTGGCGGCACTCCTTTTTGGAATATCTGCTTTGCTCCTTGCCTATTTTCCTCCTCTAGCCTTAGCTATTTTTATTGTTGCAATGTCTATAACTCACAGTTTCGTAGATTTTATCCCTTCAATTTTTCTTGGAGCCCCAGATGACGATTCTGTCTTGGCGGTTCTTCCAGGGCACGAAATGTTAATTAAAGGGAAAGGCTATGAGGCAGTGATTTTAACTCTCTACGGAAGCATGGCTGCAATTTTCATGATTTTGCTCCTAACTCCTTTGTTTGTCTTTTTTCTCCCAAAAGTCTACAGTTTCTTGAAGCCAATCATGCTCATTATCCTTCTTTTAACTTCTTTTTTCCTTTTCTACTTCGATAAAAAAACAAGAATATGGGCAATAATAATTTTCTTCTTGTCAGGCATATTGGGAATTGCTTCTCTTAATCTGGGTCTTAAAGAGCCTCTTCTCCCGCTCCTTTCTGGCTTATTCGGCGCATCTTCTTTAATAACCTCTATAATGAAAAAACAGAAAATGCCAAAACAGAAAATTACAAAACTAAAAAAAATAAGAGTGAAGAAAAAATCCTTATTGCAGGTTTTAGTTGCTTCTCTTATCGCCTCTCCTCTCTGTTCTTTTCTCCCCGGCCTGGGCTCTGGACAGGCAGCTGTTATAGGCAGCGAAGTAACAGGCGATTTAAAAAGAAAGGAGTTCCTCGTATTGTTGGGCTCGGTGAGTACTCTTGTCATGGGCTTGTCATTTATTACCCTCTATAGTATACAAAAAGCGCGCACAGGAACAGCAGTTTTCGCCGGCAAGATTATACCGGATTTAACAAGAAGCGATCTATACTTTATTCTTGGAGCAATTTTCCTATCAGGAATAGCTGCTTTCTTTTTGACAATTTTCCTTGCAAAATTATCAGTTAAACTTCTTTCAAAAGTAAATTACTCCAAGCTTTCCATAGTAATCTTGCTGTTTGTCTCAGCCATAGTTATCTATTTCAGCGGCTTTCTTGGATTTCTTGTTTTCTTCGTCTCCACATTTCTAGGCTTAACTTGCATTTTTCTAAACATAAGAAGAACTCACTTAATGGGCTGTTTGCTTTTGCCAACAATTTTATACTACCTGCTTTGAACTAAACCTCTCAACGAAGTAGCAATATAATCATAAAGAAGATGAGAATGATGGTGATTGCAGATCTCTTCTGAATCTTCTCCAGAATATCCTCTGTCTTTAAAGAATCTTTCCTTCGAATCCAAAATCTCGCGATAAATTTTCTCATCAGAAACTCCTAAATTCCTAAGCTCATAAACCCAACCGCCTATTAATTCTTTATCATACCATTTATTACTGCTCCAGTATCTTTTATCTGTTCCAATTTTCTCATGCATCTTTTTACAAAGAGCCCTTGCCAAATTGGTTTTTAATACCATTAAGGCCAAACACCCCCTAAAACCTTCTTCAACAAATTTCTCAATTAAAGATGACTCTTCATCAATCAACTCATCTAAGAATTCAGAAGCGCCAATCATTTTAAAGAAAGAAAAAATCTGAGTTTTTAAACAAATATGTAATAAAACCCATATTTTGAGCTAAACCTCAACTTCCATATTTTTGATTATTTCAGGTATTTTTGTAACAATGAACTTTAAAACTTCTTTGTCTTTTGCTCTTCTATGCTTCTCTTTAAAACGAAAAACTTCAGTTGCGGCTGCAATTGCCACTATCCCCGTTTCACTTGGCTCGCCGGTATTCATCGCATGCCCTATTACCTCTTCAATTGTAGCTTTAGGATTCTTATTCTGAAATTTAATTGCCTTATCTGCAGCAGCAACAATTGTTAATCCGACATCTTTTTCCATTTTCCCTTAAAAAATCCAATATTTTTAAATGTTGCCCTATAAAACTAAGCTGCCCAGCAGTCCAAGCATAATTTTTCTCTTGGATAACCAATTGCTTTTTCAAGAATCTCAACAGTGGCATAATTAAGGCTCTCCAATCTTAACTTCTCCTTTATCTGCTCGAGAGGCATTCTCCTTGCGATACAATCCTCATCTTTTTTTGTTGATTTGCCATATTTACAAGCAGCCATTAAAGGAGGGCAAGCAATCATGGCATGGACTTCCTTAGCCCCTAGCTGTTTTAATCTTTCAACTTTATTCAACGTTTGAGTGCCCCTTACAATACTATCGTCCACTAAGATTATTCTTTTTCCTTCTATCATTTGCTTGATTGTTATAAGTTTTGTTCTGGCCTCTTCATCTCTCGCTGTCTGTTCTTGAGGAGTATAACTCCTGTCAGAATAGTCATATCTTATAAAAACCTCTGCATAAGGAATCCCAGAAGCCTTAGCATAACCTAAAGCATGCCACCTCCCAGAATTAGGAACAGGCGAAACCAAATCCGCATTAACCGGATATTTCTCTGCCAAAAGTCTACCGATTTCCATTCTAACTTCTGCAACATTTTTTCCGTCTATTAATGAAGCAGGGTGGGAAGTATAGATCCATTCAAAAGTACCGTATTTAACTGGCTGCAGATCTAATTTAGCCAAACTTTTTATGCCCTCTTTACTTAAAAAAACAATTTCTCCAGGTTCAACATCTCTCGCAATTTCAATTTCCGTATTTACGAAAGAGTTACTCTCAGAAGAAACAGCATAGCTGCCTTCTTTCTGACCAAGTATTAAGGGCTTTCTTCCCCAACCTCGAGCAGCATAAATTCCATCCCTTGTTAACGCAACAACAGCAAAATCCCCTTTTATAATAGTTACAAGTTTTTTAATACCAGAAACAAAATTATCTTCCCTAGCAATAAGTTTAGAGATTAAAGCAGTATCAGAAACTTCTTCAGGAGACTTGTATCCAGAAAAACTAGCCCCCTCCTTAAGAAGCTGTTCTTTTAATTCAGGATAATTGATGATATTTCCATCAAAAGCAAGAATTAGGGCCCCAGATTTTGACAGTTCAGAAACTGGCTGTCTATCGCTAGAAACACTCCCGATACCCATCACGCCCTTCATTCCCTTTAGAATATCTTTTGGAAATTGCTGCCTTAAAAGGCCCCTATGAGTATAACACTCCAAAGCCTTATCGTCATTGAAAGCAAACCCGCAATAGTCCTGTGCTCTATGCTGCAAATAAAAAGCACCTAAAAATAAATCACCAATGCAATCCTTGTCAGAAACAATGCCAAAAATTCCGCTCATCTTTTTTCTCCTTTATATCTCACAGAAATAGCTCTTTTTAAACAATGCTATATTGCAGAATACATTAAAAACAAATTAAGCTGCAAAAACCTTGGCTAAAGCAGGAGCATCTTGATTGCAATAACTTCTTTGTGCCATCCTTAAATTAACGTCCCCAGAAATCTCATCAACCTCTACGCATCCAGCTAAACTTCCATTAGATATTGCCCTTCTTTCGCGTGTCATATACTCCATAGTTATTCTTCCATCAAATCCTGCTTGGATTATTCCTGCAAATTGCCCCCAAGACCCGCTTAACTCCCCTCCAGGAGCTCTTTCAATCCTACCGCAAACCCCTCTAAATCTAAGTTCTTCCCTTGTCCCAAATAAATAAAGCCTTCGCGGTTTTGTAATTATTTCTCCATTACCTTCTTGCAATTCAAAATAAGGCCCCCAATCAAGTCCTCTTGCATCTACATCTATTGGTTCTATCTCCCTAAGCTGAGCTTTAGAAATACTTTTTGAAACATAAAATCTACGAGTAGAATAGGTAAGTTTTAATTTATCTTCTTGGGCTACTTCCGCAATATCTTTTTTCTGTCTATCAATATACACTTCAAATTTTTTAGACTCAAGCAGTTGCTCTCTGGACATATGTGAATCTCCATCTACCGTAAAAGCGGCTTGGAATAACTGAGATTTTCCAGCCCTAGCTTTAATTGGGAAAAAATATGGCCTAACTGCAGCAACTATTTTAGATCCCCCTCTTAGTTGATTTGGACTGGTTGCGCCATGACAGATGCATCCCAATCTACCAAGAGTACTTTTAGAATCAATGAAAACTCCAAAAGATTCCGGAATCGTTACTTCCTCCTCGCTAACAACATAATATATCTTACATTTTCCTTGAACTTCTGGATAAAAAATAAACTCCTCTCCTTGATTGAGGCCGTGCTTCTTAGCATCACCCCCCCTTGCTAAATCTCTCAACCTTTCAATACTTATGTCCGGGTAAATAACCGGACACTCGTAAATTTCCGCACCAACAGTCAAATCTAGCGAAGTCAAATCAAGATTCTCAGGACGAAAAGGCCTAACAATAAGGCCCCTATCATGAGATAAAGGAGTCAAATGATCTAAACCTTCTACCATACTCTCTTGCACCGGAGGAGCTACAGCAGATGCGATTAATCCCCTCCTTCCCTCATCAAAACCCCCGTCCCCAAGCTCGAGAAAAGAGCTGCTCAAAACCTGATGAGTGGGAGGCTCACAAAGTCTGGAAATCTTCTCTCCAGACAAAACTTTCCTTTGCATTAGTTAAAAAAGTGTAGGTTATTTAAAAATTAAATTATGGTGCAAAATACATTAAAACCACTTCCCCAAGCCCTCTTGCTTTTCTGTTTCTCTTCCAAAAATGCTTTCGATATATTTTTTTGTTAGTTCAAGATTCTGCTTAACATAGGGGGGGACATCGAAGTTAGTAGCCAGACTTATAGCAGGCTCCAGGTATTTTATAATGCCCCCTTCTGAAATTGTAAAAATTATTTTTCCCCCGCATTTTGTACACTTTCCAGTCAAAGGCGGCCTTCTAAATTTCTCATTGCACTTAACACACCTAAAAACTTGCTGAGAGAATTTCCTCAAGTTTCCTTTTATATCTCTGATAAAATGCCTGTCAATAACTAATCTCGCCACATCTCCCGTATCAACAGCCCTTAATTTTTGCACAAGCCTCATCTGCTTCTCTACTTTTTCCTGCATAGTTGGGATAGTTTTATAAGAAGAATTTACTGTGCCTGAATTAAAATCCGAACAATCGTGGGTGAATTTTATGCCTACGAAGGGGTCTTCTCCGTTTTTTAATCTGGATTTTACATTGGCAATTTTAATTTCTGAGGAATGTTTTCTTTGCTCCGCTAATTCATATAGTTCCAGGGGATATTCTCCAACTTCAAAATCAAGAATTTGGTCATCTACCTCCCCTGCATTAATCTTGGAGTTCAAGACAAGAGGGGCATCTTGAGTTCCGCCTCTGTGCGCAGGAAGAAATTTCCTAGAAAAGTTTATGAGAACATCTAAAAGCAGCATACAAGCCACTTCATCTCCATCACAGTCCCTTCTTACTGCTGCGTGCATATAAGGGCTAGCCATTAAACCCTGTACTTTAGAAAATCCCACAATCCTTGCTATTACTCCTGCACAATTATGGGGGGCCATACAAACACCCAAATGTCCGACTAGCTCCTCGCGGTTCTTGATATTATAAAAAGGTTTTAACTTGTAAAATCGTATAAGCAAATCATCTAAAAATTTGGCTACATTTATGAAAACCTCGTCTGCTTTCTCATCTTTAGAATCAGGACAGCACGGAAGAATAATATCATGAGGCATCAGCTCTAAAATTTGTTCCTCGCTTTCAAGCTCCTTGTCATAGATATCTTTTGTGTATCCTAGCTCCCGTAACTTATCTACGCTGACTGAAACCTCTTTTGGCTTGAAGTGTGTAACGGGAAGCTCTGTAACATCATATCTTACTGTACCATCTTTATTAACACATAACCTATGCTTGGCTCTTAACACCCCTTTGGCAAGATGCTCTGGCGTATGGCCTGAAGAACTAGTTCCTCTGACTCCTTTAATCATAGAAGGAATTTCGCTCCTTTCCAGCCCCAGCCTTTTAACAGCAGAGTCAAAAAAATGCTTTATGTCAATTCTTCTTGTTGAAAATGGCTGGCCCTTGCCATGCTGGGGACATTTTTCTTTGACAAATTTTTGCTGGCATTCTGGACAAAAGTTCAGCTTTTCTGTTTGTTCCCCGCAACTCTCGCATATATAATAAATCGTTTCCTGCTGGCATTTCGGGCAATAATAAATTGGGAAGTCTCCCTTCACACTTCCAAAGTTATAAGCTTCTAAGACGCTTCTCATTCTCCCGCCTTCTTGGCCCACTGGAAAAAGTCCGTTGGGGCTGCCAATTAATTTTCTTAACTTTGCTTTTTCTGGCCTCCCCATTCTAGCTCCTACAAAATCTCCTGCCTTATCTTTTATCTTATATTTACTAAGGCCGCCGATTATTTCCAATACACTGCCTTCTTTTATTTTCTTAGAAATCTCATCCACTTCTTTTCCCAAATCCTCTGAAGCTATCCCCAAATTAAGAAGAAGGGCCTTGCTATCCTCTTCTTTTAAAACAACGTTTTCGGTAGCAACTTCCTGCTCCATTCCCAAAAGCTCAAGAGCCCTCTTTCCCTTAGCAAAGCGCTCTCTTTCTGTTTTGTTGTAGGGAAACAGTAACTTTCCTTCTCTTATCATAGAATGCCCCAACCAATCTAAAAAAGCCAGAAAAAGCGGATAATCTATCTGACTCCAAAAATAAATAAGCCCGGGATGTAGGGGGATATTATATTTTTCAGAAAGTTCAACAGCTTTTTCTAGACTTATTTTTCTCTCAACTTTATCAGTATAACCTGCTTTCTTGAGTTCTAGTTCCCACCATTCCTCAACATATCCGGGCTTAAGTAGTTCAGAGTTTCTATTTACAACGTCTCCAATTGGGAATAAAAGGTCTCCAAGGTAGATTATTTCTTCTGCATCATTATAAATTTTCTTAGCTTCTTCAAAACTTGTCGGTCTTTTCACGCTTCCGTCCTTAAGCCTTACAATCGGACCGTCTATACTGTCGCAGCTTGTTACAACACATCCTTTAGTCGGCTTTTCTAATTTTAACTGTGCGCCCGTAGACAAAAAAGAGTCTGTTATAGCCATGACCGACGGATGTATCGATGTGGCTGAAAATCCATTGACCCTGCTCCTCCCGTACCTGAACCTAAATCCCCCAGAAGCAGAAGGGTGCCCGAAAACTGGCCTTCCTGCAACAATATCTTTGATATACGTAGCAACAACGTTCCCTTTTCCAGTCTCCCTCTTCTTGTGGATTTCTATATATTCCTGCAAAAAGTCCCAGCCAGTCATTTTCAGCCCGTTTTTCTTGGCATTGTTATAAAGCCTAAATCCCTTAGCTGCTTTCTGCGCCAGGCCCTCAGAAAAAATAAGACACATCCCCCCACGAATAAAATTAGTCTCCACCCTGGGCAAATCTTTGAAATTAGACACCTCTTTCTGCTCTGTAGGGTCGCCTGCAATCTGTATAGGCATATTTTTGGCTAGAAACCCCATCTCTTCTTCTGTTGGGAGGTACTGCAAGTTGTTTACTCTCTCATGATAATCCATATTCTCAGTTATGTATCTTTTGACTTCTTCCTCTGTGGGATCATACTTTGCAAAACCAAAAGTCTCTCTTAAATAATCAATAAGCATCAAAACCATGCAACTGGCAGTTGTGCCCGCACTCCTAATAGGCCCAGAAAAATAGGCTATGAAATAATCTTCCCCCTTGTTGGTCTTGCCAAGTTTTAACTCTGTGAATCCCTCAATAGGGCTGCTTACAACTGCAAGTGTAATATACGCAAATCCCACCCTTATACCCGCATCAATTGCCTGCAACAGCGACTCAAACTTGCAGAACTTCTCATGAGCTATCTCGTCTGCAATCTTAAAATAAACCGTAGAATCCAGTTTTCCGTACTCTTTTTCCAGGTCCAGTATTCTCTTGACAATTCTATCATCATCTATCTGAGGATATACTGTAGCAATTAACTTCACAGCTTTTTCAGCCATGCTCATCGCTAAAGGCACCTCTACCTTGCTTAAGGGGTCTAATCCTTGTGCTCTCGCCTGCTGTGCCACACTATAACACACCCCTACTTTATCTTGCAAATCTTTAAAGTAACGTTCAGTGTTCATTTTTTGATTCTTTTTTTAGGAAAAATCCAGTATTTTTAATTCCCTCGTCTTTAAATTCATCATATGTACTTTACACGGGTCAGGAATGTTCCCAACTTTCTCTTCAAAAGGTGTTTGGCTCTGCCAACAGGAGTTGGCTATCATCAGTATGTTATTATAAGAATCTATATCGGGCCTATGCAAATCCGCTGTTGTTATTATGTCTGGAATCCTCCTTATGAGCAGAGGGTCTTTTTCTCCAGGAATGTAGATAACTGAAGAATGCGAAGGAGCCAAATGTCTTCTCTTTAAAAGCTCTTTTACAACCAGTGTAGGTTTTTTATGCGCATTAATAACTCTTAAAGAGTCTATGTCATTTATAACTCCATTAAAACTGGCGCCATGGTACATTAAAATATCATACCCTTCTACAAGAGAAACATAACAAGGATTAGTTACAAGGGTTAAATTTTTTAGCTTGTAAAGTTCTGCCCCATAATCTTCTCCGATTGCTGGCTGAGGTTCTGCAACTCTTACTGCATCATGCTGCCCAGGACACATAATTATCCTTATGTCCTTTCTTATCTTCCCAAGCAACTCCGCCAGCCGGTCGTATTGTTTTTTCATGTCCGTTATAGAGAGAAAAGATTCTTGCCCAGGATAAATTCCCACACCATCTACGTTGTCTCCCACAAGGAATAGATACTTTATCTTCTTTATAGCTTCAGTAGGGTTTATCTCGCCGTTAACCCAATCGATAAATCTCAAGAAATTGCTCTCCAAAAACTTATCACTGCCTACATGCACGTCTGCAGTAAACAAAGCATAAACTTCATTGTCTGACTTCTTTTTTTCAAAGATAGCTGCATCAGGGTAAACAATATCATTAACAAAAAGCATTTCTCTGCTTCCAGTGCACTTTAATCCGATAACCTCATCCATTATTATTCCCTGAGCCTTTTCATAAAGCTCTTTTTTATTTTGGTTTACAAGGGCATGAGTTCTGCCAGTTAAATCCTCTACCTCCAAAAGAAGGTTTTTATTTTTAGTTAATCTCTTTTCTGAAACAAGAACTATAACCGACATGTTTTGCTTTTGTCCGTTAATTCTATCGATAGACGTCAGATTCTGAAGCTCGGACCTTTCCTGCAAAATCTGCTTGAGCTCCATATACCTATTTCTAAAATGTTTTACAAAATCATCTACCTCTATTTTTCTTGCTGGAACGATGCTGGGAGAAATTATTCTCAAACTAGTAGACTCGTCAAGGCTCTTCCTCTCTTCTACATATTTTTCTTTTTTTATTTCTATATTGAAACTCAGATTCACAAAATACCTTTCCACTAACTGCTTTTTCTCTTCCTCCAAAGATAAAAAAAGTTCCTGAATTTGTCCGATGTTCTTATCAATCAGCGACTTGGTGATAACTCTTTCGTTAGAAATTGTCTTTATTTTGTCTAGCATCTGGTTTGCCACACTCTCGTCGCTAAGCTCGCTAAAAAATTTCAGCATCTCGTTGTCTAAAAGAAACCCCCTTTCAATAAAAAATTTTAAATGTTCTGATTGCATTTTTCCCTCCGCAATTTATCTCTTCGGCTGTTTTTTATCCAAGAGACAGCGCTTCTACCAAAACCGATTTAGCCTGTTGCTCAATATCTTTTGGTATTTCTGACCTTATTTCCCGAGTCTTGCCGTATTTTCCTCTTGAAACATCCTTGGCGTTGATTAAACCTTGCATATCGTACTCGCTTATTATGCTGCTTACTCTTCTTTGCGTAAGAATTTCGGTGTTTGTCTTTTTGCACAGTTCTTTGTAAGCTCGATAAACATCCCCTGTAAAAACTTTCTCGCTTTTTTCAAGAAGCTCCAGCATGGACAATAAAGTCAGCTGGAATTGTTTGGGCTCTGACCCTATTACATCCAAGATTTTGTCTCTCTCTATCTTGCTATTAGCAATGTCTATGTGTTTTAGGTCGATTTTGTTCGCCCCTTCTCTCTCAGCCATCTCCCCAGCCACCCTCAATAAATCCAACGCTCGTCTAGCATCTCCATGCTCCCTGGCTGCAAAGGCCGCGCATTTTTCTATCACTCCATCCCCCATCGCATCTGTATGAAACGCGCCTTCTGCCCTTTCCTTTAAAATGTCCTTGAGCTGCAGCGCATTATAGGACTGAAAAACAATCTCTTCCTCCGATAGCGAGCTTCTTACTCTCGGGTCTAAGTTATCCAAAAATCTTAAATCGTTACTAATGCCTACTAAACATATCTGCGCGTTCTTTAATTCTGCATTTAATCGAGTCAAATTATAAAGAAAACCGTCTTCTATCTTTTTGACTGCCTGATCCACTTCGTCTAAAACTAACACTAAGAGCTGTTTTTCTTTGTCAATTATTTCTAAAAACTGGCTGTAAACTGAATCAGTAGGAAGCCCGGTAGCAGGAACTTTTCCTCCAAGCTTTTTGATAAATTCTGCCAAAATCCTATATTCAGTGTCAGAAACTTTCCTAAGCTTGCAATTCAGATACTCTATCTTTAAACTAACTCCGCTGTTTTGCACTCTTTTCAAAAGTTCCTCTCTAACGTACTGCACCGATAGTGTTTTGCCGCAGCCAGTTTTCCCATAAACAAACAGGTTGCTTGGCCTTTCTCCTTTTAACGCAGGTGCTAGAATTGCTGCTATCTGCTCTATCTCCTTATCTCTATGGGGTATTGTTTGAGGAGTATAATTGGACTGGAGCATGGACTTGTCCTTGAAAATCGTATTCTTAGTTGCAGAATCAAAAATCTTGTCTAACTTTACTACCATCTTTTTGCCACCTCTGTGAAAACAGAATTTTTAGAACACCTTCTTTTATAAACTTTCTTGTTCTCTATTATATACACACAACTTAAATTTTCTCTCGCCACACCTGACACGTATATTTCCTGTGCAACCAAAAAACTAAAAAAACGGGATATCATCGAGTTAGTAAAGAATATTGCCTTAAAAACAAGTGTAATCACCTAAAAATTAGAACACCTTTATTTCCTATGCAAATTAGATTATTATTTATTATATTCTCTGTAAAAGCTGTTTTATATAATATCTTTCTTATTATTATATATTATATAAATATTAATATAATATATATAATATAATATAGAAAACTTTATAAATAAAAAATAGAAAAAAAGAAGCCGCTTTTGCCTTTTTAAACTTTTCTAATCTTTTCCATAAGAAACCTTAGGGTGAGGGTCTTTCTTTCCTCTTTTCCAGTCTTTCTTTTAAAAAAGGTTCGCACAAATATGTTATTCTGTAGTAGGTAAAAATCTTAACAAAACCACATTTCAAAAAAGTTATAAAGTCGAATTAATTATAGAATTAACGGGCAAAATTAATCAGTTGTTAGGTATTGCGAATAATTTAGCTGATAGTTTTGTTAGTGTAACTAATCTTCGCTTCCTTAAGTACCTAGAACTTTTGCCCACTGAAAAAACAAAGTCATTTGAAATCGATCTATTAAAAGAAACTATCCGACCCGAAGACTTGATGGATAAGACATTCAAGGACACTATAGATAAATATAGAGAGTGGTTTCTTTCCGAAATCGCTAGGCTAAAAATTGATTTAAAAGATATAGAAAAAGTAATTATCAAAATTTCGCACAAATCCGGAAAATCTTTTGGCAGCCATTATACTTGCGATGTAACTGTTACTGCGAGGGGCAAAGATTATATCAAAAAAGTATTTTCTTCTTACTCTTAGCCCCCTTTTTCAATATCCTTTTCATCACAGAAAACTTTATAAATGAATTCCTTATACTTACTATATGGCGATAGACAAAAAACCGCTCAAAGATATAATTGCAAAATTGGTTGTGACAAAAGAGGGCAAGAGATTGGGCTTAGTGAAAGATATAACCTTCGAAACGCGAACTGGAGAGCTTATTCAAATAGCTCTTAAAGATCCTACTGCTTACACAAGAAACCTGAATTTGGAAAAGACAAAGCAAGGAGAGGTTCTTATTCCATATTCGGCAATCGTTGCTATAGGGGACTTTGTTGTAGTAAGTGAAGAAGACTTGGTTTAAATCTTATTAAAAACTAATTCCTATATAATTTAAACAAACTACTTAAACAAAGCATTTTAAAAATGAGAATAATTGGCTTTAATTTTAAAAAAATCAGTGCAGAGAGAAAAAGCGATTTAAAAGGAAAACTGCAAATAAAAACCCACATGGACCTAGAGAAAGTAGAAAAAGAAGATTTAGATATTGCAGGTGAAATCTTAAGATTTTCTTTTGTTTACACAATAAATTACGAGCCAAACCATGCAATAATCGCATTCGAAGGAAGCGTTTTGATAAAGCCAGACAAAGGTTACGATACCAAGCAGCTGCTCAAGGACTGGAAGAAAAAGAAGCTCCCAGAGGAAGTTCGTTTTTTGGTTTTTAACTTTGTTATGACCAAATGCAATTTAAGAGCTCTGCAGTTAGAAGAAGAATTTTCTCTTCCTCCGCACATTCCGCTCCCGAGAATCACCAAAGAGCAAGAAGGAAAAGTCAATTATACAGGATAAAAGCATTCTTTATAAAACACATTCTCCATCGCAATAATAATTAAAAATAATTGCGCGTGCTACACCTCATGCCAGAAAGCAGATATTCCTCAAAATTATGCGAATACATAGGAAAAGTCGAGCTAGAAGCCTTTCAGTCCAGAGATCAATTTAGGCGTTACACTCATTTTTGTGATGCTCCAAAGAGTTTGCCTAGCAGACTATCACCAGGAGAAATAGAATTAGCAAGAAAGTATTTCGCTTCAAGAGCAAGAGAAACACGCCCAGCAAATATTGGTAGTGCATCAAGCGACTCCAGCGAGGGAGACTAGCACAAATTTTTCAACTTACAAATCCTATAATTTTATTAACCCTCTTATCTAAACTATTTTATGCCCAGATGCGACAATGGTTTACTCGAGCGGTCTCGAATTGAAAACACGATAACCGCGTCCTTCGGGACTTCCAGGTTCGAATCCTGGTCTGGGCGTGCACTTCTTAGTTTCTTTATTATCTTATTAAGAGAAGCGCAGGCACAGCGGGCGTTACTATAACAACATCTATTTTAGAGGACATAAATTCTTATAAGTCTCAGTTCTATTATATGGATATGTTAGTTTTGAGCAGGCAGAGAGACGAGTCTATAATGATTGGAGATGAAGTAGAAATAACTATTGTTGATGTTAGAGGAGATAAAGTCCGTCTTGGGATAACTTACCCTAAACGCATACCAGTTCATCGCAGAGAAATATACGATGCAATTCAGAGGGAAAAAGCCCAACAAGTTCAAGGAGATGCCCAAGTGCATGTTGAAGGTGCGCCTAGAGAGGCCGGGCTAGAAGAAAGAAATAAAGGAGGCTACTTTAATTGTTGTGGGGCTTATGGAGGAATGACAGCTACACAAGGAGCCCGCAGGAGAGTTTCTTCGACTGGAGTAGAAATATATTGTCAGAAAAGAGACAGCCAAGGTTATTGTGGATTTGAGCATACCGGCGATCCAAGCTTATGCCCTTTTAGTTTAGAAGGAGTGGTATAGTCCTCCTAATAATTTATACAAGCTCCCCAACTTTCCCAAACTTATAGACTTCATCTCCAACAACATAAGCCTCAAACTCTCGTAGCTCTCTCTCAGGGATAAACATCCTGTTATCTTCAAGGTTTGCTACCTCGCTGCCCTCGACAAACGGGAAAAATGAAGGAAGGATTATTACTTTTTTATCTTTCCATTTCCCAACTAAGAAACATTTGTATTTTTCTTTTTTATAATCATCAGAGAGCACAACAGCAGGATGCCTGTGCCCCAACACCAACATTTTTATCCCTTTATCCAGGCATTCTGGAAATATTTTATCACCATGAACGAAACAAACCCCCTCTTCTACATAGTAGTCCACTACGCTCAGCTCTTTTCTCTCTGCAATTGGGCCCAAAACAGTATCATGATTTCCCTTAACAAGCACAACTTTTTCAGCTTTTTCTTTGAAAATATCCAAAATTCCTTTCACCTCTCTCCATTCCTGCTCAGAAATATCTCCAAATTCATGTTTTAAATCTCCAACAACAACTATTTCTTTTATTTTTCCTTCATTTTCTTTTTTTATTTCTTCAAAAACCTTGTTCAAATCTTTTACAGTTTCTTCAAACTGATTTCTTGGAACAAAAATTCCCTGCTCATTCAGACTTTCTTCCCATCCCAGATGCAAATCTCCTAAAACCAGGATTTTCTGCACAGGAAAATACAGGGTTTTGCCTATAAACTTAAAATCATCCATAATAAACATGTAGCTTAAGAACTTTAAAAACAATTCTAAATATCATAATTTCCTAAAGAATGCTGCCCGTGCTCGTGCACATTGTCAAACAAAACACTCAAAGACTGCCCTGTTGCTGTCCTGTAAATAGCCTCTCCAAATAATTTTATCATGCTTACTACCTCTATGTTCTCTGCCTTTGGCGGATTTAAAGTATCAGAAACAAAAACCTTGTCAAAAATCTTGAATTTTTCAACACCTTCTGTAAATAATCCATGAGTCCCATAGGTAAAAATCTTCTTGGCCCCATTCTCTTTGAGCTTCTCCGCTGTTTTTATCATTGTATTTCCAGTATCAATAATATCATCCACAATCAAGCAGTTTTTTCCAGCAACGTCTCCAATGATTACTATTTTAGCCACCTCATTGTCTTTTTCCCGTGTTTTATGCCCAAATGCAACTCCAGATTCTATACCCCTTTCTTTAAGCTTTTTGACAAAATAATCTGCTCTCTTTCCTCCTCCAAGGTCAGGCGAGACAATAATCAAGTCCTTTAGAAAATCCGAGTGATTTTTTTGAAGGTAATTAAGGAGGCTTGTTAAAGAATAAAGATTATCAAAGGGAATCTTAAAATACTCCTGTATCTGCGGCGCATGCAAATCTACAGTCATTCCCCTGTCTGCGTAAAGCGAAACAGTATCTGCCAATGCCTTGGCATTAACACTTACTCTCGACTCATCTTTTCTGTCCTGTCTAGCAAACCGTGTGTAAGGCAAAACAATATTTACCTCTTTAGGAGAAGAAAAAGTAGTTGCTTCTAGCACAAAAATTAGTTCTGTGAACCATTCTGAAGGGTTTTTATTTGAATCATGGATTAAAAAGCATCTCTTCCCTCTTATGTTTTCAGCTATTTTTATCTTAAACTCTCCGTCTTTAAAGGTGCTTTTGTTCATATTAATAATGCTCACAGAAAAATCTTTGCTTTCTTTCATCTTTAAATAATCATAAATCCCCTTCGCGAAATCGTATCCTTTACTTTTAGGATCAACTATAAGGGCAACCTCTTCCATAATTTAACAGAAATTTCTGCCTTTATAACCTTTATCAATATGCAGGATATATATTTATCTCTCCCTAATCTCTTTCAAATGCTCTTGGTGCATTCTTTTCAAGAACTCTATCTTATCTTCCATTTTTAATAAATCAGTGTATCCTTCTAGAACAATAGAAAGTGCAAAGGGTGAAGGCAATTTTACATTTATTTGCTCTATTTTTACTTTTCCTTCTTTAATCCAGTCTAAAACCACTCTTGTATTATTAATATCCATTAGATCTTCCATAACTTCTCTTCTCGCCTCTCTTAAGATAGGAAAATTATGCGAAATCCTTTTTACAGAAGCAAGTAAAAAATGGCTCTTCATCTGCTGCTTTCCAACGGTCTTCCTTCTTCCTTTATAGCTCCTTAGTATCATTAACGCCCTTGTTGCGCAGTGCCTGAATCTCCTGTTTAATACTTCTGTCTTGCTGATTGCCTCTTCCAGTATTTCTTCCACATTTTTGCTGTCTAAGAATTTAAGTGCTTTCTCTATCTCTAGCTTTTCTCCAACCAGATAAAATCCATTATCTCTTATCCCCACTTCAATATCTCTCCCTCCTGCTCTACCGACCAAAAATGCCATTGCTCTTGACAGTGCATCGTTCACTCTCCTTCCATAAAGCGAGTGAAATATAGCATAGTTCTTTTCTCCCTTGTAGCGTTCAATAACTATCTTTTTTTCGTGAGGTATTAAAGCATATTTGAATTGCTCGTAAAAATAATTGTAAATAGCCTCGCTAGCCTCTTTTTCGCAACATAGATATTCTTGAACGAACCCCCTGATTTCCTCAGGAGAACTTTTTTGTCTGAACCTTTCTTCCACTAACTTTCTAAATCTATTGATTTCATTTGCAGAGTCAAAGCTTAACGGCAGCATCTCTGAAAACCAGGAAGGTATTGTCGGAGGTCTCCTAACAGAGGAATTGACATAAACATTCATCCCTCGAGTATACATGTATTGGTATTTGTGCCCCCCCAAAACAAAAACATCCCCTTTTTTCATTCTTTCAAGAAAGGCCTCATCTATGACCCCTATTTTTTCTCCCATTCCATCTCCAGCAGCCACTATCACGCTGACAAAACTCTCTTCAGGTATTGTCCCTATGTTAGTCATATAAATCATTCTAGCTAATTTTCCTTTTTTCCCTATTTGTTTGGTTTCCTTATCGTACCATATTTTTGCATAGACGTTTCTTGCTTCTAATTCGTATTCCCCAGAAAGATAACTTAGAACATTAAGAAAATCTTCTCTGCTTAAACTCCTGTAACAATAGCTTTTCCTTATAAGAGAAAACATTTCTTCTTCTTCCCATACCTTATAGATAGCCATTCCAAATATCTGCTGGCTTAAAACATCCAGGCAGTTTTGAGGTATCTGAATTTTGTCTATTTTTCTCTCCATTGCTTCTTTCGCTAAAACGCAGCATTCCACTAAATCATCCCTGTCCATTGCAATGAATCTTCCCTTGGCAACATCATGCAGCTTATGTCCTGCCCTCCCAATTCGCTGCAAGCTTCTTGCCACGCTTTTCGGGCTTCCCAAAAGTATCACAAGGTCAATGTATCCAATATCAATTCCAAGCTCTAAAGAAGTGCTTGTAACAACTACTTTTAATTTTCCTTCTCTTAATCTCTGTTCTACATTAAATCGATGCTCTTTGCTTAAAGAAGAGTGGTGCGCCCCTATATTTTCCATATATCTATCAGGGAACTTCTCCTTTAAATGATGAATAACTCTTTCTGTAGCACTTCTTGTATTTGTGAATATTACTGTTGTTTTATGTTCCTGAATTAATTTATCCAAAAGTTCATAAAGAGAAGAATGAAGGAATTGCCCTTCTACATCTATCAAATCGCGGACAGGGGTTATTACTTTTATGTCTGTTTTTTTGACAAACTGAACATCTGCAATAAGACAATCTCTTTTCTGTCCTACTAAAAAATTAGCAATTTCTTCCAAGGGAGCAACTGTAGCAGAAAGCCCGATTCTTACAGGAGTTATCTTGCTTATCTCTTCCAGCCTTTCCAGGCTTAAACTTAGATAAACCCCTCTTTTGTTAGCTAAAGAATGTATCTCATCCACTATAACAAACTCTGTGCCTTTTAGCAGCTCCACGAAGTTTCTTGTAGTCAGGACAATTGCCAAAGTTTCCGGAGTGGTAATAAGTATGTGCGGCGCTTTTTTAAGCATCTTGCTTCTCTCACTGGTAGAAGTGTCCCCTGTCCTTAATCCTACCCTTATATCTAATTTCCTGCCCCTAATTTTTTCCATCTCTTTTAATGGGTTATTTAAATTGACTTCAATATCTCTTGATAGCGCTTTGAGGGGGCTGACATAAATACAATAAGTCTTATTTTCTAGCTCGCCTTTTTCTTCTAAGCTCATCAGGTAGTCTAGAATAGACGCAAAAGCGCATAAAGTTTTGCCGCTTCCAGTAGGCGAGCTTACAAGTATGTTCTTCCTGCCCTTTATTGGAATGACAGCATATTTCTGAGACTCTGTGAATCCCCCAAATTTCTCTTTAAACCATCTTCCTACCAAAGGGGTGAGGGAATTGAGTATCTCCTTATCTGAATTAGGCTTATTTATACGCTCTATCATCTTTAAATCTCCTTTAATTTATTTCCCTAGAACACCATTAATTCTTATCCAAGTAGAATCTCTTTTATCTATTGAGTATTAACCTTTAAAAACCTATTCAATTTTAATTAATTCTCTGGCCAACCCATTCTTACTTTTCCTTGGAATTGTTCAATCAATTCAGAAAGAGGGCTGTCACTTAAAAAAGCTCTATAAAATTCACTGTTAATTAACCAAGAAGAAGGTTTATCATAGGCCTTACTAACATCTAACATTCTAGGATTCAAAAAAGCATTGCTTTTGGGATTATTATAAGCACTTTCAGGTAAGTTCCCCTCCCCGTTTCTTAAATCTCTAATCCAAACTTTACTTGGATGGGGTGTAAAGGAGATTTGCATAAATCTATCTAATCCTAGCTCGGGTATTTCTTTAGTCAAAGATAAATAATTTCGACAAATTACTAAAGCCTGTTGTCCGGGATAATACATCCCAAAATACCCTAATGTTTCAATCTTCCCCGCACCCCCCTTCTTTGTTGGAATGTTGCGCAGATTACTTCTCTTTTTAATAAAACAGCTCCTCCTTCTCCAGGGATATAGGATTTATCTGTTTGTCTGGTTATTTCCAATCCTTGTTCCAAATTCTTTTTTCTCTTAAGTAATCCGCTCAGCATAGTCTTTTTAGTTATTAGGATTTTATAAAGATTGTTTCATTTCAAAACATATATGAATACTTCCCTGTTATTTACAGCAGAAATGGCAAGAAATGTGGCTTGATATTCTGTTAAACGAATAACAAAAATATTTATAAAGTGGAGACTCTTTGATTTATCTACAATGAAAAAAGTAATCCCAAAAGAGGTTAGAGAAAAGCTTTCTAAAATAATGAAGGAGAGGTGGAGTAATCCTCTTCTAAAACAAAGGATGTCTGAGTTGCATAAGGGAAAGAAACTTTCTGAAGAGCATAAACAAAAAATTCGTGAGTCTTGTTTAAGATGGAATAAAGAGGTGGGAATGCCCTCTGAAATAAGAAAAAGAATCGCCGAAAAACAAAGAGGAAGAAGAGTTTCAGAAGAAACTAGGAGAAAAATTTCAAAAGCAAACAAAGGGCATAAAGCTTGGAACACAGGGCTTACAAAAGCGGACCCCCGAGTAAGAAAATACACCGAAAAGAAAGCAGAAACACAAAGAAGATTGTACAAAGAGGGCAAATTAGAGCCGGGGATGTTAGGAAAGTATCATACAGAAGAGACTAAGAGGAAACTTGCTACAAGATTAAAAGGCAAAACTTATGAAGAGATATTTGGGAAAGAAAAAGCTCTGAAATGCAAGAAAAAACTTTCAGAGCTAATGAAAAACAAGGTTCAAGGAGAAAAGAATCCTATGTATGGGAGATTTGGAGAAGAAAACCCCCATTTTGGAAAACTAGCAAGGCATGGGAAACACTCTTTCAGAAAAGACCTCGGGCACCATTGTCGTTCAAAATGGGAAGCCAACTATTGCAGGTTTCTTTTGTGGCTCAATAGGAAATATCAATATGAGCCAAAAACATTCATTATAACTTTGCCCTCAGGGATCAAAGCCACTTATACTCCCGATTTTTTAGTTGATGGGAAAGAGTGGCACGAACTTAAGGGATGGGAAAACCGCTCAGAACTAAAAAAATGGAAATTTTTTCAAGAGCAATATCCTAATGAAAAATTTGTTTTTATAAACAAAGATAAATATAAAAACCTCAAAAATTTGTACCAATATATCATCCCGAACTGGGAATTTTAAAAATGGTGCGAATCTCTGAAGAAAAAAAGAATAGAATTAAATCTAACATTCTAGCACATCTCTACGGATGCTTTCCAAAAGCTCTATTTACTAGCGAAATCAGTAAATTAGAAGCCAGAGACGAAGAATTTACAAAAAACCTTCTCAAGGAATTATGGAAGAATAATCTGGTTGTAGCAATTAAGAAGAATTCTAATGGTGTCACTTTCAGCAGAAGGATTAAGTGGAGAATTGGCAATAAGGCCTATGAAGCCTACAAATCTCACCAGTAATATATGCTTTCTAATAAGTTAATATTTAAATAAACAGTGCCCCTTTGTAGGTTATGGACGAAGTAAAGATAAAAGAAGCGTTTTTTAAGGTAAAAGAAGAGATCTTTAATCTAGGAAGCGAGTTATCTGAGATAAAAAAAGAGATGCAAGAAACAGCAAGATTGATAAGGCGGATGGATGAAGAGCTCACTCGGATAAAGATAGACCTTATGCTTAGGGAAGCTGAAAAATCCCCTAGTCAACTAACAGACAAACCAACAGTCAAACAGACAAGCACTCCAACACGCAGTCCAACAGATAGCTTTCAAAATACGTCAAATTCTGTGACTCCAACATATAATCCGACACATGGACAGGAAATAGGGGGGTGGAATACCCAAAATTGGCAGACTTCCACAGGAAATGAAGGGGTTCCAACAGACAGACAGACAAACCAACAGACAGTCCAACAGACACATCTTTTACCTGAAATACCCCATTTAGCCACTACAAAATCATCCACTTTAGATTCTTCCGCCTTAAATGTAGTTACTAATAAAAGTAGAGAAAATGCCCAGGAAAATACCCTTGTTTTTCCTCAAAAAATCTTCCAAGATTCCAAACCAATAAAGCAACAGATTTCAGAAGCCTCTGAAATCCTCGCATCCCTCGATAATATTAAGAGAGAAATAAGGAGGAAGTTTAAGTCCATAACTAAGCAGGAAATGCTCGTTTTTTCGACAATTTACACCCTAGAAGAGCAGAGCCCAGATGCAGACTATCAAAAAATAGCCTCTAAGCTTAGTTTAAGTGAATCTTCCATAAGAGACTATGTTCAAAGAATAGTAAAAAAAGGCATACCCATAGAGAAAGAAAAGCTAAATAATAAGAAAATTATCCTTCATATTTCTCCCGAACTCAAGAAAATTGCCACTTTAGACACTATAATTAGGCTTAGAAGCCTTTAAATTCTTCGCCAGCAGATAAATTTAACAAAGACCAATATTTTCGGTGTAACGAAATTAAAATGCGCTGCTAACTAAGATAAACCCCCTGCCTTCTCTGTTTTTTAGGGGTTTTAAGCCTTGTTGAGTTATTTTCTTTGCTTAAACAAGGCTCTCCTTATTTGAATATGCTATTTTTTGAATTCTCACTTTGTTATTATCAATAATTATTTCCTTTCCTTTTTTCCTCACTTTCGTCCCTTTGTTCTCCTTTTCCTGATTTTACTGGTTTTAAGCCGCAATTTCTCTTTATTTCAGCTTAAATTCTAAAGTTCCTCGGGCCAGTAAAACCCTCACTTTGGTCTATTTTTGCCCTTTTTCTTGGTTTTTATACTCCCTTTTCCCCTGTCCGTCCTTCTTTCTAAGTCCTTATTTCTCTCTTTTTCTGCAATACTTCTGTTTTCCCCAAAAGAGACTTGTTTTTCCCTGTTTTTTAACTCTCACTTTTACCTTTTTTTCATAAAAAAGGTTCGTATAAGCTATAAAATAGTTCGGTTAAGGTTAATTCCCTATTCAAAACCTCCCTTTTCCCATTTTTAGCTTATTTTAACCCTATTTTAGCTTAGTTTAAGCTTTCTTCAGCCATTTCTGCTCTTTTTTCACTAAAACCCACATCATTTCCCTTTCCATTCCTTTTTATCCTCACTTTGGCCTTTTTTAGCATCATTCCCTTTATCTGATCCGGTATGAAGAATCTTTTTTTGTTGTTTTTCCCCATTATCTCTTCTACCAAACCATCACTTTTCTGTTTTATGCTGTTTACTTGCCCCCTTATTGTTGCCCTTTCTTTTCCTAACATTGCGGCTAGGTCATCATAGCTCAATTTCATTTCCGAATTTAACATGACCCACACTATTGCCCTTTCAGTCACAGACAAATTATCTAAAAAATTGTCCAAAAACGATGTTTGAACAGCTGTTTGAACAGGTGTTTGAACAGCTTCAACAGCTGTTTGTTTGTTAAACACTGTTTGTTGCTGTTTAAACAGCTTTTTGTTGCCGAGTATATCTATCATATTTTTTAGGTTTTCTATCTCAGATCTTATCGAGGACAATTCATCGTATATCTCAGAAATCTCTTCTTTTTGCTGGTCTCCCTTCTGGTTTAGGTGTTTAATCCAGGTAGAGGTGTTTGAAAAATCCTGTTTAACATTGTTGAAGCCTGTTTGAACAGCATACCTTAATCTTTCAACATCATCAACATCTGCCTTTTTCTTAAACCAACCAAACATGAAATACCTAGAAAGACCCCCTTTAAATACCTTTCTGTCCATACCTCTTAATTTTCTTGTTTTTATTTTTTATTTTTTGATTTTTTTTGTAAACAAACACTCTTAAACAGCTATAAACAGCTGTTTAAAGCATAAACAGCCCATATTTTTTCCGACGATAAAACAAAAAACAGCTGTTTAAACGGGGTTTTCCGCAAAATCCAACACATAATCCAACAGATCTCGACAAAATTTTAAGGGGTTAGCAGGATAGGGGCAAATTTTTTTACACTTTTTATAAAATCTCTTCAATTTTTTATATTTTTCGCATAAATTTTTTTCATCTTTTTTAAGTCTTTTAATATTTTTAACAAACAACTTGCAACTGCTTTTTTTATTGAATCATTTGCAATTTTTTCTTTCATTTTTTGAATATCTGTTTTTTAATTTGCAAATTTTTTGCATTGCTCAATAATTTTTTGTTTTTTTTATGTCAAAAATTGCAAAAAAGCTTATCTTTTTTTCAATTTTCTGCGATTAAAAGTTTTTATCATTGCTTAAATGTTTAAATTGGAGAATAACCTGCATAAATTTGTTAAATTTTTAAAAAATAATAAAAAAATCGGATTAATTTTGTTAAAAGTCTGTTCAATTTTTATAAAAATTTTTAGTGAGTGCCCAAAAAGAACAAAAATTCTATCCAGCACCCAAATTAATCAGTCTTGCTAGTAGAACCGGTCCGAAGTTTCTATTTTTATCCTTTTTGCCTTCTTTTTAGGCAAGCTTTGTTGTTTTAATCTTTAATCAAGTCACTTTCTTGATAGTTTCTTTTTAGTCTAGCCCTAACCCGAGCTTATTTACCCTAAATAAAACCTCTTATCAAAGCTTAAAACTTCCTGCATGCCTAAAAATTTCAAAAACCCATAAATAGCTAAAATATATATTCAAAAACAGCAAACCTTAAATATTTGTGAGATATTTTTTCCTATGGAGCAAAATCGCCAAAATAGTGTAAGTTTAGTTCATGAACTTAGAGAAAAGCTGTATGTTCTTCAAGTAGTAGAATATTATCCGGGCGAAAAGGATCCAAGGACCATGAACACTTTTTTTAAGTATGACTCTTCAAACCAGGAGTTTAATCCAGACCAGGTGCTTAATAAGGCCTATCAACATGGGCTTGCAAGAGCAAAAGCTTTAGGGGTAGAATTGGTATTGGAGGACGAATTAGCCCAAAGAGCAAAAAAAAGAGAGAGTTAAATATTTCAATCAATGCTTAAAACTTCTTGCAAGCCTAAATTTCCTAAAAACCATTGCTTTTTTGCAGTTTTCAACAGCTGTTTATTAAAAAACATTGTTTAAACAACATAAATGTTTAAAAACAAGAAGATTTTTAATGGGCTATGAGAAAAGAGAAATACTTGGATGGGGAGGGTCATCCTCTTAAAGAAGGATGGTACATAGGCGTTTTTCCTGGAAGTTCAACAAGTGCTGCTGCAAATGCGGTGAGAAATCTGCATTTTATTAGGCGAGAAGGTGGCGGCTTTTTAGCCTATTACGAGAAGGTTCCAACTCGCTTAAATCCTGATTTCGCAAAGAACTTTTACCCATTAGATGTTAAGACCTACCTTGGGATGTTAAGAGATAGAATGGGTCGTGTTTTAGGGGTTGTTGAGAAAATGGTAGGAGAAGGAGTCTTGTCTGAAGATTTGAAAGAGAGCCTTCGTCAAACCCTCGGCGCTTCTCCTTATATTTCAGGAAGAGGTTCTTGGAAGCGCCGCCCTTCCCGATAAATCCTTGTTAATTCTTTTAATCATTGCTTAAAACTTTTAGCATAGTCAAAATTCATAAAAACCACTGCTTTTTTCGCATTTTTTTATGGTGTTTTTGTTGTTTTTCCAGTTGTTTATACAAAAACATTGTTTAAACAACATAAATGCTTAAATAATTTGAATTTTTTAAACGAGTTATGAGTAAAGCGAATTATGAAGTTTTTTTAATTCATCCAGGAGCGGAGTTCCACCTGAATGGTTACGAGAGGGATTCAAATCACCATTCAAATTGGGGTACAGTAATTAGAAAAAATAAGGGGGTATTTGATTCTATCTATTCATTTGTATCTATTCCCTTTCATGAGCCCGAAGAATCGGGGAAACCCCCCAAGCATTATATCGTGATGCAGTATTCTCAATCGAATGGGAAAGCAGAAAAATCAAAATTAGTTTCTATAATCGATAATCCTGCTGAAGATACTGGAGAAGCTTTGGCAAGAGAGCGAGCAGAAAAACTCGCTAGAATGTATGCTCAAAAGAGAGCGGCTAAATACGGTGTAGAAACACAAGAGATTCTACCTATTTAAGCCTGTCAAATCTTCTTATCAAAGCTTAAAACTTCCTGCAAGCATGTTTTTTAGCATAAAATAGTGACTAAAACACCGTAAGATTTATATACTTAGGGCACCCTAAGTAATCGTGAACCGGCTTTTAAATACCCTAAGTTCACACCTAAATCCACAAAAGAGGTAAAAAATGACTGAAAATTTCGCAAAACCCTTAGCTGCAATCTATGTTCGAGTTTCCACCCAAGATCAAGCACAGCATGGATTTTCTCTTGATGCACAACAAGATTCTTTGATTAACTATTCAAAAGCATTAGGTTATGAGGTTTATAAAATTTATAGAGATGAGGGAAAATCTGCCAAGGACCTGAAACGGCCTGAAATGAGCCATTTACTTAGGGATGCAGAAGAAAGGAAGTTTCAGGCAATCTTTATTTATAAATTAGACCGGTTTTCAAGAAGCTTAAAAGATTTAATCTTAACAATCGACAAACTAAAGGAATGGGGTATAGACTTTATTTCCTTGCAAGATAAAATAGAAACCGCTTCTGCTTCTGGAAAGCTTATGTTCCATATTATCTCGGCTTTTGCGGAATTTGAAAGAAATATAATAGGGGATAGGACTAAATTCGGTATGGAGAGAAAAGCCAAGGAAGGGGGTTTTATAACAAAGGCCCCCTGTGGATATAAGCTTGTTAATAAAGAACTAATAATAGACCGTGAAACAGCAGAGCAGGTTAAACAGATATACCAAGAATTTGCTGAAAAGGAGATTTCTTTAACAAGCCTAGCCAAAGCCCATGGATTTACTACCTCCGGAATTAAGAAGCTTCTTAAAAATACTACTTACCTTGGCAAGGTTAAATTTGCAGAGCAAGAGAGTGCAGGGAAACATGAGGCCTTACTCAGCGAAGATCTATTCCAGAAGGTTCAAGAGAAACTCGGCTCTTTAAAAAAATGAAAATTCTTCCAAAAACAGAAAGAGAAGCACTAGATATAGTATATAGCGTACTAAATCAGGGTGATTCAAGGTATAATGATCCTCAAAGTGAAATAATTTTATCGAAGTTTTTGTTAAATGGGGCAATTTCTTTGGAAGAAAGGCACTTTCCAGAGATTAATAGCCCAGAAAAAAGTGAACTTGAAAGCATCAAAGGAGTACAAAGAGCAGATAAATATCTAGCAAAAATACTCTTGGAAAAAGAAGGGTTTAAAGATTCAGAAATCTTTTTTGAGAGAGCTTTTTTAGGCTCTCGCCCAGATGTTCTTGCAGAGTCTGAAAGTAAGATTATTGCAGTGGAATGTTGTTCATGCAGAATAGACAAGATAGTAAATTATCTTCCAGAAGTAGAGGCAGTCTGGATATTAACGCTAGGAGAGTCGCCATGGGGAAATATCCATTACCTAAAGGAGAAAATGCATTGGTACATTTTCAGAAAAGGAGTAAATTGGAACAGAGTTCTAGACTTTCAAAAAAAGAAAATTGAAGAATTAAAGAAAGTTCCAAGTTTGTTATAACATCGATTAAAACTTTTAATCGCAGAAAAATCCAAAAAATTTACCAAAGAATAAAAGCAACCAAGATAAAAACGATCAGTATTGTAATCAAAATCGCCAGGAGTTTTTTAGTGATTGTGTAAGTAAAAGTTCCAGCAGCTACAACAACTACGCAAGCAATTATCAACCAGACTTTTTGTGATAGTTCATCCATTTTGATTAAAACTTTTAATTAGTTATTACTCACATCCCCTACATTCACATCTGCATTTATCCTCAACACAATATGGCTTAAATCCTTCTAATAACCCTGGTTGTTCATAATCTGAACAATTAATTACCTCACAATCAGAATTAAGGTTACAGGAGTCATATTCTCCAAAATACTCGCACCTGTTGTTTTTGCATATAACTTCCTTATTGCAAATCATCGAGCACATTTTTCCTGTATAGCCCAAGCATAGTAACCCTGCTTTATTTTCATATATCTTTAAATATTTTTTGTTTACAGCATCTCCACAATGGCAAGAACAATGGGTAGCTACATGAACGCAGTCTTCATCTGTCTCGCATATTTTATGTTCGGGCTCTATTTTAATAGAGTCAGGGATTAAAGCAAAAAATAAGATTACAGCCACAATTAATATAACAACTATAATCAAAACAATTTTCCACTTCTTTTTCATTTGAACAGTAAACAAAAAGACTTAATAAAACTTCCCATTAAAACTTTTAATCGCCTAAACAAAAAACAAAATTATTGCAATTATCAAGACTATTGCTGCTAAAATCCAAAATAACTTTTTAGCAATCTTAAGTCCTATTATGAACAACAAAACAGCTACTACCAAGGTTACAATCGGATATGTTCTGGCTAATGCATATAAATCCATAGAAAACAATAGTCAACGTTCTTAATAAATTCTTCTATCTTTCCCTCTTTCGTCCAATGCTTTATTCACTAGTTTATCAGCCTCTTGCATATGTTCGTTTTCTCTTGGAACATTCTGATAAGAAACTTCTTCAAACTCTTTTTCTGCTTTTTCAACCTGTTCAAACAGCTCCTTCAGCTCTTTTTTCTTTATTTTATACTCCCCATTCAGTTGCCTGACAACAAGCTCAGAATCCGAATAAATATGCACTTTTTTAGCATATTTTTTGCACAGTTCTAAGGCCCTAATTATTGCCCTGTATTCAGCTTCATTGTTGGTTTTTATGCCAACAAACTCTTTATATTCTTCAATCATCTGGTCATTTTCATCTAAAATTATTATGCCAATAGCGGCTTTTCCAGGATTTCCTCTTGCCCCACCATCTGTATAAACAAACAATCTTTTTTCCATGTAAAAATTTACTCGCTGTCTGTTAATAAACCTGTTGTTTAAATAAGATTTATAAAGATATACTCTCTTTCATAACATGCAAATCCTAGGTTTAATCGCTTCTATCTTAACAATATTGCTAGTGTTTATCGGATTAGTTTCGCAAGTAATAATAAATTTTAAAAGAAAATCTTGCAGAGGGTTATCTCTAATCTATTTTATTATAATCTTTTTTGCATATTCTGCTTGGTCCATGTATGGGGTTTCGATATCTGACTGGTATTTGATAATTCCTCAAATCGCAGGAGCAATAATTTCTTTAATCCTTCTTTTCCAATTTTATCTTTATAGAAAAAGTATCTAAAGTTACCCCCTTTCCTTTTTGTTTAACTTTTTGGCTGTTTAAACAGCTGTTTAAACGCCACAAACACTTTCAAAAAACAAATATTTTTATACTTTCCACCTTTAGATTTCCTATCATGAAAACAATAGGGCTTCTTGGGGGCATGAGCTGGAAATCATCTCTAGAGTATTATAGGATAATAAACGAAACCATCCAAAAGAGATTGGGCGGTTGGAATTCAGCAAAGATAATTCTTTATTCTGTAAACTTTGATGAAATAGACCTAGAACATCAAACAAAAGATTGGCAAAAATCCGACGGCATCTTAATAAATGCTGCAAAATCTCTAGAAAAAGGAGGAGCCGATCTTATCGTTATTTGCTGTAATACCGCGCATGTGCTTTATGAAGAGCTCCAAAAAAATGTTAAAATACCTATTTTGCATATTGCAGATGCAACAGCAGAAAAGATTAAAGCTGAAAAAATTAAGAAAGTAGGGCTTTTAGGAACAAAACTTACCATGGATGAAGAATTTTATAAAGGGAGATTAGAGAAAAAGTACGGGCTTACTGTTATTGTTCCAACAGAAAAGGAAAAAGAGGCAGTTCATACGGGGATAAACAGCATAATTCAAGGAAAAACAAACTTAGACATGAAAAGGCAATTTATTCAAATTATTAAAAATTTGGTTAAAAATGGTGCAGAGGCAGTAATCCTCGGCTGCACAGAAATCCCGCTGGTAGTCTCTCAAAAAGACGTAAACACGCGATTATTTGATACTGCGAGGATTCATGCCGAGAGTGCTGCAGAACATTCTTTAGAAAATTAAACAAACAGCAACACTTTTAAACCCCCAATTTCTAATTTAGCCATGGTCATAAAAGTATGTAGAGACTGCAAAAAAGAATTCGATGCCCCTAAGTCAAGGTATCCTCGCAAGTACTGTGATAAATGCTCGGCTCAGAGAAAAAAAGACTACGAGAATATTCACTTAGTGACTATTGACGAATGTGAAGACTAAAACCTATTTCTTATAGAGAAAGGTAATTTAAAACAGAAGCAAATCCTACCCACAACAAGTAAGGAACTAAAAGATACGCCGCTTTTTTGCTTATTTTATGTGCAATTAAAATCATCGCAACAATAGAGGCTTCTAAAAGAATTATATCTGCAAATGCGAGCGCAGGATTCTTCAAGAAAAAATAAAAGTAACTCCAGGCAATATTAAGAATGAAATTTATTACAAAAACAAGTGCGACTTTCTTTTTACTCTTCCCCTCTGCGCTGTTCCACGCAAAATATAAGGATAGTGCAATTAAGAAAAATAAAATGTTCCAGACAATTGGAAAGACCCGCCCAGGAGGGGTTATCGAAGGCTTTATAGATTCATACCATTCTCCGCTCGTATTTCCGGCAGTAAAAATGCTTCCTGCTGCTGCAACAAGATAAACAATAATCAAACTTGCAATAAGAACCTTCCAATTTATTTTAGCCATTTTATTTTTTCCATCTTTTTAAGTTAGGCAGAGTTGTTTCTGCCAAAGTTCTTGCCTGATTTTCAGTCATGCCCAGCTGCTCTACACTTATTTTAACTAATTTTTCAATCTTCTCGTTGAGAGTTATACCTTTGTCTGTGAATTCCCCTTGCCTGTAGCAGAAACAACAATAATTTTCACTTGGTTCCCCATTTTTCTCTCTGCCAAAATCCTCTTCTTTTTTCATCGGCATCCCACAACTCTGGCAAATAATTTTTCTATTTAATACTTCCATCTTAACCCAATTCCTTTATCTCATTTACTTCAATTACTATCGCCCCTTTTGCAGGATAGCCTTTGTTTTCTTCTAACTCTTTAACAAATTCTACCCATTTTCCAGAATCAAAATATTCTGCTTTCCCATTAATCCTATAACCTTTCTCTTCTCCTTCTTTTCCGTACCAGAAAACTAGAGAAACATTCGGATTTTTCTTTATATTCTCGACTGTTGACTTCATGTAGTTATCTGTTAAGATTATCTTATCGTCTTTTATTTTTACGCAAGCAACACTTATATTATGAGGTTGATTTTTTTCATCGACTGTTGCTACTGCAACTATTGCCTTTTCAATTTTTTTTATCTTCTGAATATCCATTTTCTCTTTTCCTTTTTTTCTTCGAATATAAACAATTCATCAATCGTTGTTTTTAAAACTTTTGCAACTTCATGCGCCAACTGTAAAGAAGGATTGTATTTCCCTTGCTCAAGAAAGACAATTGTCTCTCTTCTTACTCCTGCTTTTTTAGCTAGCTCTTCTTGAGTAAGGTTATATTTCGCTCTAAATTCTTTAATTCGCGTTTTCATCTTTTCCCTTAATCTTTTGGATTTAAATCTCTTTTCTGTTATAATACAGCCAGAATATCAAAAATAAGAGAGCCATTCCTCCAACTCCAACGCCCGCTGCCTGACTTACATCTCTGAATCTTATTAGCCCATGTGAAAAGTAACCTATTGCCAGAAACAGATAAAGCGAAACGTAAAATGCAGTAGAGCTTGCTTTTTCAATTACTCTCCTGCTTCTCTCGTCCTTTATGGGATACCCTTCTCTTAAGTCTCTGTTTCCTCTAACAAAAACAAAGATGGCAAACACAAGTATAGTTATTGCAATAATTGCTCCCAGCACTGCCCCAGTAAAATCTCCATCCATAGAAGAGGTTATCACCCACAAAATTCCTGTTGCGATTACAAACAAGCTTACGATCATTATAGCTATCAGCCTTATCTTGTCTCTCCTTGCTGTTTTATTTGATTTTTGTTTCATTTTTCTAACTTTATGTTATATTTAATTAACAATATGTTAGAAATAAATAACACTAGTATTTAAATCTTCCGTTTTTCCTTTTAAAACTTGTTTTTTACCTTTTCTGAAAAACTCGTGAATCCGGAGAAAGAAGATAAACGTGGTCGTCTTTGCTTCTTAATCCTCGATATATTTTTTGAAGGAACTCTCTTCTCGCCTTGTCGATATAAAAGCTGTTGTAATGTTCTGGATTGGTTTTCTTTAAAACCCTCCAGAATAGAGAGCTTACATTTGGATAAGGATACTTTGTAAGTATTGTGCTGTTGCACATCTCTCCTGGAAAATCCGCCCCCCTACCACATTTGGTTGTGTAAAGTAGGTCTATTTCCCCCCTCTTGAACTTTTCTACCTCTTTTTCTGCATTTTTCTGCTCTTCAATTAATCTTTCTTGGGTCATTAGGTTTAGACTATACTTCCTCGCCTCTTCTTCAGTCGGTAAATCCTAACACACATTTAACTGCACCAGAACTGGCCTTTATGCATGTGCGACG